>OJOH01000019.1_pt1 | contig 177757 bp, 186 predicted proteins | sample 1598201 | NCBI WGS metagenome assembly OJOH01 (sample SAMN03922462, study PRJEB24848) | human gut metagenome | isolation source: stool sample | host: Homo sapiens | place: Germany | collected 2009-11 | reverse complement strand
TTATGGGTGCGTAGCTCAGTTGGTAGAGCAACTGACTCTTAATCAGTGGGTCTGGGGTTCGAACCCCCACGCGCCTACCAATAAAAAAAGCCTGCTTTATGCAGGCTTTTTTGTTGGGAATTTTGCAAGAGGGAAGTTCGAACCGGGAGGCTGGAGAAATAAAAAATGTCAAAGTAATGACATTTTTTAGACGACAGGTGATAATTTGTTAATTTGCGAGCCGCGGTAGCGCGCAAAGCAAATGTTACCAAATGGAACTCAGCGACCCCCACGCGCCTACCATAAAAAAACAAAGGCTTTGCAAGAGAAATCTGCGAGCCTTTGTTTTTTATCAAAATACTGCAAATATTAAGGCTATACAATTTCTTGTATAGCCTGACTTCTATGAAAAAAACTATTGCTTACTTCATACAATTAGAATGTATATCTTGCACCGAGCAAGAACTCGTGAGATGTTATATCATTTTTAGAGGTAACATCAAACGGTTTCCCAAAAGGAGCAACATTCATTTGATATGAGTCTTTAACATTTCCGTAATCAGTATATCTATAACCAGCATCAAATGAAATGTTATCAGTCATAGCATAAGATACACCAGCTCCGATTTGCCAGGCCAAATTATTATCACTTGACTTTTTGCTTACACCATTATCAGGCAATAATGCTTTACTTTCAACTCGTGCATAACCTAAGCCAGCTCCAATATAAGGTGTAAATTTAGTGCCAGTCTCAATATCGTAATAAACATTCAACATTGCTGAATAGACAGATGTTTCTGTTGTTGCATTTACTGTTGACGGGGTGACAACTTTAAAAGCATTTGTGGAAGAATCTTTTGCATCATCATTCCAGCCAAATTCCAGCTCACCTCTTAATTTACCGTATTTTACGGGAGTTGCCGCTCCATAAGCCAATCTAATTCCCCAAACATCATCTTTATGTTTATTGTCCAAAATCTTATTATAGTGGTGATTCATACCGCTGAATGAATAATGAGAATTTACATCTGCATCATTTTCCATTTTTACAAAAGCACCTTTTGCTGAAATGTATTGATCGAAATCCATTGCATTTGCATTAACTGCAAATAATGTTGCAGCAACACCTGCCAGTAATAAAGTTCTGTTCATTTATTAACTTCCTTTCATTTTATATATAAAATTAATCGCCTTGATGAGAGGCGACTGGAAGTTAGAACCTATTTGCAAGAATAGTGTAGTGTATTTGGTATATGCATATACCTTATTAACTACCTTCCAGTCATAAAGACCAAAAGGTAGCTTTTACGCCCGCAAAACGGACAACTTGCAATAGAGGGTTCTAAACCTCACTTTGGTAATCAACCAAAGCACAATCAGGTTATTTCATAAATTCACAAGAGTCAAATACTATTCAAAAAAATAGCAGCAAAAAGTACAGTTAAATTGATAGACCAGGCTTGATTTTAAAACGGCTTCATACAGTGAAAACCTGTTGCAGAATCTTACCGGCAGCCTTTTTTCAGCGGATGTTTAATAAAGTAATCGGTTAGTTGTTCCAAATAATCTCTGAAGTTTTTTCGCCGCTGATATATGAATTTCACCATTTCCCGCCGCGGCTCCAGTTCCTCATAACCGATAGACCAATCTTCTGAATTATGTTCAAAGTCTGTTTGAATACAACTTACTGCCGTAAGCTCAGCCATTCCCCAAACCTGATTGTCGTCAAATTTATCTGCTGAATATCTCTTCCGAATATCCATAAACGTTTGAGACAGGATGAGCTCCCACAATAATGTTCGGACGTGGCGGTGTTTTTCCGGACGAAGGTATTGAAAAGCGTTGATTGATATATCGGTTCCGTACCAATTCGAAATACCGTCGCATTGCAAATTTAAACGCACCGTATAGGGCGGTATTTTATGTCCAAAAATATTTTTAAGCTTCTCTTTTGTCTCCAAACGATGCTCACGCCAACACCTTTTATGAAAAGTCAGAGCCTGTTTCAGTTCCTTGCGATACAAGACATAACCTTTGGCCAAATAATCGGCTAACGCAGGGCAGGGAACATCCGTCTTTTCGCATTGCCTGGCAATGTCCAAAGGTATACCGTACTGAAGGGCACGTTCTTTCACGCTGCATCCGCTCCAGCCGGAAAACATCTGTTGCAATATCTCCCGCTCTCCGGCCTCATCCAAATAAAATTTAAACATTGTCAGGTCTCCGCTTTATTATCGGTTCATTATAAAAACTTTTCGATAAACATCAATAAATTAGTTTACAGATAATAACTCAAATAAATGATTGCCAAACAAGCTCCTTCAGCCTATAACATATTTATCAACCAAAAAGGAGCATAACAAATGAAAAAGAAGTATATATTTCTGGGTATTCTCGCAATTGTCTGCGTAGGAGCCTACTATCTCACCCCGTCGCTGGAAACTATCGTCAAACAGGTAGTCCACAAATATGGTTCTCAAATCACCGGTACTGAGGTTAACCTGCAGGGCTTTAACCTCTCGCTCACCAACGGCGAAGGTTCAATCAAAGGCCTGACAGTCGCTAATCCGACTAACTACAAGAGCCCGAACCTTCTTGATTTGGGTGGCGTCAGCGTTAAAGTGGACTTAAAAAGCCTGGCAAGCGACACCATTGTAATTAATGAAATCAAAGTCGACAAACCGGTTCTGACTTATGAAATGCTTTCGCTCACACAGAACAACATCAAACAGCTGCAAGACAACATAGCAAAAAATACGGCCTCAGCCGAAAAGACTGAAGCTCAAGACGCCGCACAGCCTTCCGCTGGCGAAGATAAAGACGCCAAAGCTGAAAAGAAAGCTGCCGGCAAAAAAGTTGTCATCAAGCTGGTTACCATCAATGAAGGTGAGTTAAGAGCAATAACTTCTGTTGCCGGACAGAACAATAACATCAGCGTCAAACTCCCCGCCATCAAACTGACCGGCATCGGAGAAGCGAAAAATGGCGAAAGCATAGCCGCCTCCATTTCCAAGATTTTAAACAAAATCCTTTCCACAGCTTCACAAACCGTGGTTAACAGCCAGTTTGGAGATCTCAAAGGCTTGGCTCAGGAAAATCTGGACAACGTTGTCAGCGGTGTCAAAGACCGCATCAAAGAAATCGGTATTTTTGGCAAATAAATCTGCTGTTTCCGATTTAAGGAGCCTTCGGGCTCCTTTTTTTGTATCGGCATATTTGATTTATTCAGTTAAACAGGCTGCATATCTGGCGACCTCGAAATCATTGCACCGGACAGTCGACACAGCGCTTACAGAAACCGGCGTCTAACGCAGATGTTCTTCCAAGATGTTCGGCATCAACAACTGCGGCAAAATCTTATATTCGGAACCTGTTCCGTCATAATAGACATACAGGGGAATACTGTTGCGGCCGTAACGTTCCAGGGCAGAGGTAATCATATCGTCATTATTGGTCCAATCCGCACGAAACAAGATAATGCCTTTCTCCTGCACCAGTTTAATAAATTTACGCGATTGCAGAGCCGCCTTTTTGTTCACCAAACAGGTAATGCACCATTTGGCGGTAAAATCAATGAAGACCGGCTTCTTTTCTGCCGTCAGCCGGCTGACTTCCTGCGGGTTATATGTCCGCCACTGCAATAAAGAGGCGTCTCCATCAACTTTGTTGTTCAACTGGCTGTAAAGAACCCAACCCAGCCACAAACAAGTCAGCAACACCGGAATTGCAAATATCTTTTTCAGCAAATCCATCCATTTGCCCGGCCGCGGCAAAACCTTATGTATGGCCTTGGGAAACAATCCGGCCAGGGCAAACGGCAGGGCATATCCTAAACTCAAAGCTAAAAATACCGGATAATAAACATACAAAGGAGCCGTCAACGTATAACCGATGGCTATTCCCATAAACGGAGCCGTACACGGGCTTGCAATCAGAACCGCAAAAAAGCCGGTGACAAAAGAGTTCAGCAGTTGACGCTCAAATGTCAGCTTTTCCATATGATTCGCCAAAGGATTGCGAAAATGGACGATGTCAAGCAGCATCAGAAAGATAACAAAAAAGACAATTATCATTATTCCGACAAATATCGGAGATTGCAGCTGAAAACCCCATCCGATTTGCTCACCCTGAGCCCGCAATACAAACAATACCGTCGCTATTATCAAAAAAGACAATACGACCCCCAGCGTATACATCAACGCTTCCAGACGATTTTTCCTTTTATTGTAATCAGCTTGGGCGAGAGAGATTGCCTTAAGCGTCAAAATCGGGAAAATACAAGGCATAAAATTAAGGATGATACCGCCAGCAAACGCCATCAGCATAGCCAGCCAGACATTGACTTTTCCGTCCTCAGGCTGAGGCGCAAAACTGTTTTCGGCCACTTGTACGGCCTTAATCCAACGCATGGACGGTCGCAAATCGTGTCCCGTAATCGGAATATCCAGATAAAAGGAAACTTTTTCCGGGATGCATTCGTTTTTACAAGCCAGCCAGCTGACGTCAACCTGCACCGGAACTTTGTTCATAATATCCGGCGTCGGCGTAATCGTCGTTTTGTAAAAGGCACGTTTGTCATATCCGTATTGGACAATTTCGTCGGTAATGAATTTAACATCCGGACTCCAGCTTTGCTCCTTTACCTCAAATCCCATCGGCAAACGCCATTTAACCTCGGTCGGTACGCCGACGTCCCCGGGATTTTGGGAGAATATGTGCCAGCCGCCGTGCATTTTAAATTGCAGCAGAGCCTCCAGATTCTGACCCGGGTTAATTTCGTCATAATTCGTATAAAGCGTTACCGTGACCTTGTCGGTTCCCTTGGTCAGCTCAAAAGCTTGCGCCGGGGCCGGATTTGTCCCTGCCAGAATACTCAGAACAAAAAACAGATTCCGGATAAATTTCATTAATTTTTACCCTTGGCGGCAATCACAAAATTGTAATAAGCGGCGGTAACAACCATCAAGGCTTTCACCAGGCACCAGCAGCCGAGAATAATTGCTATCGGCATAAACCATCCCGGAACGATACACAAAATCACCAAAGCGGTGAGGGTTTCAAACCCCTGGGCAACGCCGCCCAAATAAAACGGAGATTGTTCCAAATCCACTTTTTTACTGTGATTGTTACGATAAGCGACAACCGCATAGGCCAGCATTGCACAAGCCGAGGCGGTAAAGCCGAACAGCAGAAAACTTGCCGCTACGGCATTTTGAGCCGGATAGGCCAGAGCAAAACCGAAAATAATCCCGGCATAAAAGGTATAATCCAGCATCGCGTCCAAAAAAACGCCGAAATCGCTGTATTCCCGATTACGGGCAACGGCACCGTCCAAGGCATCAAAAGCGCGGTTGATGAGAATGCACAACAAAGCGCTCAGATACATCCCCATTGCCAAAAAGTTAATTGCCAGCAGTCCGACGGCAAAACCGACAATACTTACCAGATTGGCAGACACGCCGGCTTTATAAAGATAACGGCCGACAATATCGGTCAAATGCATCCATTCTCCGTGCATCTGCCGCAGTTTTTTGCTGACCTGATTGTTTTTAAGCTGGGATATCAGCCGGTTTAAAGTTGCCTTATAATCGCATTGCATTGTATAATCCTTTTCAATATTGGTTATTGCCGGACATTGTAAAACAAAATTCTCAGATTGTAAAAAGCAAGTTCTCCACTGTGCAAAAGATAGGTACTAATATGCGTATTTTCAAATATGTTTCGTTTTTTATGGTTTTTGCGGTCGCCTTGATTTACATCCACCAAAAGTATGCGCCTTATCGCACATTCCACGGAAAGATTTTCGGAACATACTACCATGTCAAGATTCTCACCGACCGTTCAGACCGGACGCTCGGCGACAAAATTCTGCGCCGTTTGCAGGATGTTAACCGTCAAATGTCCGTTTTTGAGAAAAATTCCGAAATATCCAAGATAAACCAAAGTCCCACCGGCAACAAAATAAGTTTATCCCCCGAAATGTCGTATTTGTTGAAAAATGCAGCTGCCGTCAACCGGGAAAGCGGCGGAGCTTTTGACCCCACCGTCGGCCGTTTGGTAGACCTCTGGGGGTTTGGCGTCGACAAACCGGCTCAAACGCCCGATCCCGAAAAAATAAAAGAGGCATTGACATATACCGGCTTCAACCGGCTTGTCTTTTCCTCCGACTTCAAAAGTCTGGCCAAAACAGATGACCGCATCCGCCTGAATCTTTCGGCTATCGCCAAAGGATATGGCGTCGATATGGTTGCCCGCCTGCTGGAAGAAGAAGGATACCGTGACTATATAGTAGAAATCGGCGGCGAGGTAAGGGCAGCCGGCCGTAAGAATTCCGCAGGAGAACCATGGAACATCGGCATTGCCAAACCGTCCCCCCAGGGAAATTCCAACGCCTTTGCTCTGGAACTGACAGACTTTTCGGTAGCCACCTCGGGAGACTACCGTAACTTTTTTTACAAAGACGGCCGCCGTTATGCACACACCATATCTCCGCAAACCGGCTATCCCGTAGAACACAGCCTGGCCTCCGTAACCGTCTTTCACCCCTCGTGTATGATGGCCGATGCTTATGCAACCGCCATTTTGGCTCTGGGAGAAGACGAGGGAATGACGTTTGCCGACGCTCAAAAACTGCCTGCCATCTTTTTCGTCCGCCAAAACGACAATAGCGTTACAATGCTTTTATCAACGGCGGCCAAAGATTTGATTGGAGAATAAAATATGGAAAACATCAGCCATCAGGGAACCGTAACCTCCGTGAACCCACCCAAAGTCTATGTCCAGATAACCAGTTACTCGGCTTGTCACAATTGCGACGCCAGACACGGCTGCGGGTTGATGGAATGCCGCAACAAAAGCGTGGAAATCGACACGCCCGAGGCACAGCTGTATCGTCCCGGCGATAAGGTAATCGTATCATTAGCCCCGCGTTTTGGACTTTTAGCCGTTTTTTACAGCTATATTTTGCCGCTTTTAGTGATGTTGATAACTCTCCTAACCGTTGTTTTTGCTGGATTTTCGGAGCTTATTGCCGGCCTGTCGTCGATAATTGTCTTGATTCCTTATTATTTCTGGCTATTCTTAAACCGTGCACGTTTCAGGCAACAGTTTAATTTCAAAATATCCAAACAATAAATTTCACGGGGAAACCAATGGAAAATATAGTCTTATTGAATATGTTGGTATTAGGGAGCATAGCTCTGGTGGCCGCCGTAATTCTTTATGTCGTCTCAAAAAAATTTGCCGTTAAGGAAAATCCCAAAATCGCCGAAATTGAAGAGCTTTTGCCTCAGGCAAACTGCGGCGGATGCGGCAAAGCCGGCTGCCATGACTTTGCCGACGCCTGTGCCGGCGTGGACGAAGCCGGTTTTCCCCAGCTGTTCTGCCCCGTAGGCGGCCAGGCCGTAATGGACAAGATAGCCGCGAAACTCGGTTTTCAAGCCGTAGCCAAAGAACCGACCGTCGCCGTTTTACGCTGCAACGGCACCTGTAAAAACGCCCCCGCCAAAATATGTTATGACGGTGTAAGCAGCTGCCGGATTGCTTCCCGCATATCCAGCGGCCAAACCGGGTGTCCCTCCGGTTGTCTCCGCTTAGGGGACTGCGTCAAGGTATGTAAGTTTGATGCCTTGCACATTGACCCCGAAACCGGTATCCCGGTCGTAGATGAAGACAAATGCACGTCCTGCGGCGCCTGCGTCAAAATGTGTCCGCGGCAATTGTTTGAAATCCGTCCCAAAGGCAAAAACGGCAACCGCGTATACGTTGCCTGCCGCAACACCCAAAAGGGAGCTGTCGCCCGTAAAAACTGCGCCGTTGCATGCATAGGCTGTATGAAATGCACTAAAATCAATCCGGAAATAAAAGTCGAAAACAATTTGTCATACATCCCGGTTTCTGTTTCTGCCGAAGAATACGGTGCCCAACTGGCGCAAAACTGCCCCACCGGCGCTATCATATGCACCAAATGCACGCCTGCGCCACAGGAGAAAAACAATGATTAAGCTAAAAACCTTTGCCATCGGCGGCATTCACCCCGACAAACACAAAATAACCACAGATTCTCCCATTATTGACGCCGGGCTGCCTGAAACGGTTTATATCCCCGTTAAACAACATATCGGTTCTCCCGCCAAAATTATGGTAAAAAAAGGCGACCGTGTCAAAGTAGGCACAATGCTCGCCGATGCCGACGGTATCGTATCTTCCGACGTACACTCTTCTGTTTCGGGAGAAGTGCTGAAAGTCGAAGCCGTTGAAGGCGAATTCGGCTATCTTGAAGATATGATTACCATCAAGGTAGAAGGCGACGAATTTGAAGAAAGCATTGACCGCTCAACCGAAATTAACCGGGAAATTCCGTTTTCGCCGGAAGAAATCGTGGCAAAAATTCGCGAAGCCGGCATCGTCGGCATGGGCGGCGCCGGTTATCCCACGCCCATCAAGACGAAACTGCCCGAAGGCAAAAAAGTCGATTGCCTGATTATCAACGGCATCGAATGTGAACCTTTCCTGACTGCGGACGACCGCCTGATGATTGAAAAGGCGGAACAAATCGTTATCGGAGCAAAAATCATCAACAAAGCACTGGGCATTCAAAACGCCATTATTGCCATTGACGAAAACAAACCCCGGGCAATTGAAATACTCACCAAAATAACCAAGACCTATATCGGCGTAAACGTCCAGGTTTGCTCGACTAAATATCCCCAGGGCGGCGAAAAACAGCTGATTACCGCCGTTACCGGAAGAGAAGTTCCTTCCGGAAAGCTTCCTGTCGACGCCGGCTGCCTGGTTCAAAACGTCGGAACCGTTTTTGCCATCTATGAGGCGGTAATGAAAAACAAACCTCTGTTTGAGCGCATCGTAACCGTCAGCGGAGATGCCTGTCTTCATCCCGCCAACTACCGAGTCAGGGTAGGGACCCCGGCATCTTTCCTGATTGAAAAGGCCGGCGGAATGACACCGGAAACGGCACAGGTGATTTTCGGCGGTCCGATGATGGGAACGTCTGCGTTTAACGTCAACGCCCCCATAACCAAGCTGACTTCCGGAATCTTGCTGCTGTCCGACCGTCTGACTCACAAAGAGGCCGAACAAAGCTGCATTCGCTGCGGCAAATGCGGCGAAGTATGCCCCATGGGACTGCAACCATTCCGCATCGGTCAGTTCGTCCGTGCCGATATGCTGGAAGAAACCAAGGAATGCAATGTTTTAGACTGTATTGAATGTGGCTGCTGCGCCTTCACCTGTCCCGCTAACTTGCCCTTGTTGGACTATTGCAAACTTGCTAAATACGAACTAAAGAGGAAAAAATAACGACTATGCTCAAAATCTCGACTGCTCCTCATATGCACACCGACCGCACCACCGCAAGCCTGATGCGTGACGTTGTCATCGCCTTGCTCCCCGCTGCCGTTGCCGCAGTGCTGTTTTTTGGCGTCGGAGCTCTAAAAGTAATACTGACGTCTGTTGCCGGCTGTGTTTTATTTGAATACCTTGCCGGCCGCTATTGGTTCAAGACCGGAAACACGACTCGCGATTTTTCCGCCGTCATCACCGGTCTGCTGCTGGCTTTTAATTTGCCGAGCACTATGCCGATATTAATGATTTTGGTCGGTTGTTTTATCGCCATTGTCGTTGCCAAGCTCTGCTACGGCGGTCTCGGAAAAAACATTTTCAATCCGGCTCTGGTCGGACGCGTGTTCCTTTTTATTTCCTTTCCCGTGCAAATGACGATTTGGCCGAAACCGGACTTCTTAAACTTTTTTTCAACCGATGTTCAAACCGGCGCCACGACTTTAGGAATTCTGAAGCACCTTGATGCCCAAACCTCGGCAACCGCGCTGACTCAGGGACAGTTCTCTGCCCATGACCTGCCGACTTACTGGCAGATGTTTGTCGGATATACCGGCGGTTGCATCGGCGAAGTCTCCGCTTTGGCCCTGCTGCTCGGACTTGCCTATATGCTTTACCGTCGCGTAATCACCTGGCATATTCCGTTTTATTACATTTCCACCGTTTTTCTCATCACAGCCGTCATGTGGCTCATTACCGGCGATGTAAAATATGAACCGGTTACCCACTTGCTCTCCGGAGGATTGATGCTGGGAGCCATATTTATGGCCACCGACTACACAACCTCGCCAATGAGCAAAAACGGACAAATTCTTTTTGCGGTTTGCTGTGCAATTTTAACCGTCATCATCAGACTTTACAGCGCATATCCCGAAGGCGTTTCTTTTGCCATCCTGATTATGAACGCTTTTGTTCCGCTGATTGACAAATATTCCAAACCGCGCATTTACGGCACCCGGAGGTAAGGCTTATGAGCAACAAGACCAAAACATCCTCAAGTTTTTTTAATATGGTGGTTACGCTGGTGCTGATTGCCGTCCTTTCGGCGTTTGTCCTTGCCAAAGTGGAACTGTTTACCAAAGAGCCCATTCAAAAAGCCAAAGACCAACGGGAGCTCCAGGCCATTTCGGAAGTCGTCAACGAATTCGACAACAATCCCTTCGAAGAAAGGATGATTATCACCACTCCGAACAAAAAACACAAGCTGGAACTTTATCCCGCGCGCAAAGACGGCGTCATCAACTCTTTCGCCATCAAAACCTACACCAATACCGGATTTGGCGGAAGAATGGAACTGATTGTCGGTTTCTACATCGACGGAACAATAAAAAATTTCAAAGTCATCGACCACAAAGAAACGCCAGGCTTGGGATCAAAAGTCAATGAACCGCGTTTCAAAGAACAGTTTAACGGCTTTAATCCCAGCAAACATAAATTCAAGGTAAAACAAGACGGCGGCGAAATTGACGCCGTAACTGCGGCAACCATCAGTTCCCGCGCCGTTATCAGCGCCATTCAGCGGGCGGTTGACGCTTACAATAACTTTAATGCAGGTAATTAGTCATGGATAAAACAAGTCTTAACAACCTTACGCGTGGCATTATCAGAGAAAATCCCACATTTGTCATGCTGCTCGGTATGTGCCCGACATTGGGCGTAACCACTTCAGCTTTGAACGGATTGGGCATGGGGCTCGCGACATTATTCGTCCTAATCCTGTCCAACGCAGCCATTTCTCTGGTAAAAAACTTTATTCCCGATATGGTACGCATTCCCAGCTTCATTGTCATCATCGCGTCGTTCGTAACCGTTGTAGACCTGTTGATGGCAGCTTACCTCCCGACGTTGCACGCCGCTTTGGGCATTTTTATTCCCCTGATTGTCGTAAACTGCATCATTTTAGGCCGTGCGGAGGCCTTTGCCTCAAAAAACAATCTGTTTCAGTCCGTACTTGACGCAATCGGCATGGGCATTGGTTTTACGCTGGGATTAACCCTTCTAGGGTCGGTCCGGGAGATTCTCGGCAACGGATCGCTGTTTGGCTATGGCTTTTTGGGTGAAGATGCCAATACCATGCTGTTGTTTATTATGCCGCCGGGAGCGTTTTTGGCACTGGCCGGGTTGATAGTAACCGTTAACCATCTTCGGGGAGCAAAATAATCATGGCGTATTTTATGATTTTTATTACCGGAATATTTGTTAATAACATCATTCTGTCGCAGTTTTTGGGAATTTGTCCGTTTCTCGGCGTTTCAAAAAAAATTTCCACTGCCGCGGGTATGGGTTTTGCCGTTATGTTCGTCATGACCATCTCCACTATAGTGACGTTCCTGATTTATTACACATTCTTACAACCCTACGAACTCACTTTTATGACGACGGTAACTTTCATCCTGGTGATTGCGGCACTTGTGCAAATGGTCGAAATCATCATCAAGAAAGTTTCGCCGGCTCTTTATCAGGCTTTGGGAATATTCCTGCCGCTCATTACCACTAACTGCGCCGTTTTGGGTATTGCCATTCTGACCATTCAGAAAAACTACACGCTTGTTGCCGGAGTTTGTTACGCTCTGGCGGCTTCAATGGGCTTTACGCTGGCCATTATCCTCTTTGCCGGCATCCGCGAACGCCTGAATTTTACCGCGGTTCCCAAAGCTTTGCGCGGAACGCCGATAGCTCTGATTAGCGCCGGATTGCTTTCCATGGCGTTTATGGGCTTTGCCGGCATCAGCAACTAGTTTCCGAATAAACAGAAGGCCCGCATTGTCCTGACGACAATCGGGCCTTGTGTTTTGGATTAATTTAAAGATTTGTAACCTTCAAATTCGTTCAACGGAATGATTTCTGTCTCTCCCTGTGTTTGGGCCACGACAAAATATTCCGAACCGCGGCTTTGTCTGTAAGCCTGAAGCAGTTTCAACGTTTCCGCCGAATTTTTGAATTCTTCCGCAGCCTGGGCATAACTGACTTTGCGAGTATTCCAGCCGATGATAATCCTGACGGGATACGATACGCCGGGCAAAAGAGTATATTTCACGACATAGGAAAAACCTTCTCCCTTAGCTTTCTGAACGACCAGATTAAAATCCTTGCTGATTCTGCTGTCAGTACCTAAGCAGCAATACGAGCCAAAATAATATCCTTCCATAGCACATAATATTTTGAGGTTGAACAATATAATTTAATATTCTTAGATAACGTACCCTCAAATCTAAAAACATTAACCTTTTTTGTCAATTTATTTGTTCACCAGGCTTTGCAGATTCCTCAAAACGTCTTCAAACATCTGCTCGGTCAAAACCCCCGTATTGACGTTGTAACGCGAGGTATGATAGGAGTTCACCATCCATAAGTTATGGCGATCCAAACGATGTACGCCGTTGTGGGTAAACTTGAATGCTGATTTTTTGTACCCCAACACGCTCAACACCGCATTATGCGCAACGCTTCCCAAGGTCAAAACGGCTCTAAGATTAGGCATGGAAGCGATTTCCGCCGTCAGATAAGCGCCGCAGTTCTTAACCTCGTCACCGGTAACTTTATTTTGCGGCGGCACACAACGAACCGAATTGGTGATTCTGACGTTTATCAAACGAAATCCGTCGTCTTTGCGCCTTTGATAGTCGCCTTCCGCCCAACCGTATTTCTTCAACATCGGATACAGCAAATCCCCCGCATAATCTCCGGTAAAAGGGCGGTTAGTCTGGTTTGCGCCGTTAAGTCCGGGAGCAAGACCCACCACCAGGATTTGAGCTTCCAGCGGACCAAAAGGCTCCACCGGACCATTGTAATAATGCGGATACTTGGCAATGTTCGCCTGCCGAAATTCAATCAGGCGAGGGCATTTGCAACAGCTTTTATCAGGACACACAAAACTCATTTTCAAGCCTTTCGAAAAATTTTTTAATAATTTAGCACTTAATGTTTAATATTTCGCAAACACACCGTCCGGTTGGCTTTGTTCCACATAAAAATATTTTAGTTGCAAATATTTTTTTATCCTGCTATTGTTTTTCTCGTAATTGGAACTAAATCACAATTACAACTCTCCTGGACTATAAATATGGACTATCGTATGTGAAAAAACTTATTTATAAATGGAGTTTATACAAATGAATAAAGCTTTATTGTTAGCAGGCGCAGCCTGTGTTTTATGTCTTTCCACCCCAGCAAAAGCACAACAGATGTTCGGTCACGAAATCGAGCCGTATATCGGTGCCGACTATATCTTCACCAGTGCTGACTTCAAAAAGGCCGGTAATCTTCTTAAAGAAGACTACAACGGCGGTGCCGTCAACATTGGTACCCGTCTGGGCAAATATGCCGGTTTGGAAGCTTACTATCAGATGACCGGTGAAAGAAAAGCCAAACATGAAAGCGGTTCAGACCTCAAGAGCAAATTCCGTTCTTACGGTTTAGACCTCTTTGGTTACCTGCCGCTCGGCTGTGCCGACAAAGTTGATTTGCTGGCTTCCGTCGGTGCCGGAAACTATACTCTTAAAGTTAAAGGGGATCCGACCGGCGAATACGATAAGGATCATATGGGCTATCGTTTCGGTGTCGGTGCCCAGTACAACTTCAATGAACACGTTTCTGCACGTGTAATGGGTCGTTACACCTATGTTGATACCAAATATCTTGACAGCTTGATGGAAGTCAATGCCGGTTTAAGATACACTTTCTAATCTGACTGCGTTTATAACCGCTTTCGTTTTTTCGGAAGCGGTTATATTTTAATTTAATTTATTACAATCTTAAAATTTCGGTTTTCTTAAGACTTACACAAGAAAAAACACAATAACTTGGAGCTTAAAAGATATGAAAAAAACATTATTGTTGGCCGGTGCCGCCTGTTTGTTTCCGGTTCTGGCTAATGCTCAGATGATGAGCGGTAATGAAGCAAAATCTTACATCGGCGTCGACTACATTTATGACAAGGCCGATTTCAAAAAAGACGCCAAATCGCTTGATGACGGTTACAATTCGGCTTCGGTCAATGCTGGCGTGAGGGTAGAGGACTTCGGCGTCGAAGCGTTCTACCAGCATTCTGGGGAAAGAAAAACGCACCTTTCTGCAGCAGAAGGCGGAGAACACAAATTCAAATTCCAGGCGTATGGTTTGGACTTGTTTGGATATGCTCCGATAGGAATGAATGAGGATTTTGACCTTTTAGCCTCAATCGGTATCGCAAATTATGACACCAAACATAAAAATGAAAAAGGCAAAGAATCAAAAGGACGCATCGGCTATCGTTTCGGCGTCGGTGCCCAGTATAACCTGACCGAAAACTTTTCCGTCCGCGTTATGGGGCGCTACAACTACATCGGTATGCGTAACCTTGACAGCTTCAAAGAACTCACCGCCGGTGTCCGATACTCTTTCTAAAACTTGCCTTTCAAAAACAAAAGCCGTCTTTAACAGACGGCTTTTTGCATCTTAAAGCTCCAGACAGCCCTCGCAGTAACGTTTCAGCATCTCCATAACTTTAATGTAGTAATCCTTTCCGTGCGGAAGAAAATTCTTCAGCGCCGCAGAACGAACTTCCTTTGTATAGGAATTGTCTTGATTACGGCGATATCCGACCAATGTGACAAATTCAACCTTACCTTTCATCAGGTTAATTATGTCGTCAATGTCCGTTTCATATACGCCGTCAACTTCTTCCGGCTGCATTTTAACGTCTTCAAGGCTTTTATCCGTCTCCAACACATAAGTGGAGCAAAATTCCCGGTTGCACAAACCGGTATCTTCCTGAACCAACAGACGCGTAAACAGTTTGGTCAGCTTGTCGACATTAACCGTCAGCCCCAGTTCTTCCTCAATTTCCCGAATGCCGTCTTTGGGCTTTTCTCCTGAATGCAAATGCCCGGCAGCGGAAATATCCAGCATATTGGGATAAATTGTTTTATCTTCCCCGCGCAACTGCAACCAGACTTTTTTGCTGTCCTTATTGACAATCCAGCAATGGAAAACCCGGTGCCACAAACCCTCCCGGTGCGCTTGCGATTTCATTGCCGTTCCCAGATGATTCATATTTTCATCATATATGTCTATCAACTCGTCTGCCATTACATCCTCCTTTCAGACGTTTTCCGCTTTCCACAAAATTCCGTTGACGTCTTTGCCGTCCTCTTTGCGAAGCACCATTTTCTTGCAGCTGATTTTTGTATAACCGTTGTCTCTAAGCAGATTTTCAACATAATCCTGCCGATGTTTATAACGTCCGTTGGGCATAACCTTATAAGCCTCGGTACCGTCATACAGCTCAGTGGTAAAAATCAGCTTTATCCCGCTGACGGCAGCCGCAAACTCCTTCAAATCGCCTATATATCCCAAAACGTCCGCCGCTATGGCCCAGTCATAATTATGATTGTTGTACAAAAACTCCACCACGTCTGACTGTACCAGCCTGTCATATATGTTTTTGGCCCGCGCCGCTTCCAGCATTTTGGCTGATATGTCTACTCCCGTGAGAGTAACCCCAGGGCCTTTAATAACTTCACCAACCAGCCCCGTACCACACCCCAAATCCACAACGGAAGCTTTAACATTTCCAAGAGCTCGTCCCACAGCCATCGGAACTGAATAGCCCAAATTCTTGACAACCAGCTCATAATTATCAGCAAAACCGTCAAACAGCTTTTCACTATAAATTTGATTATTTTCAATGTCTTCTCCATTAAAAGCGGCGGCGGTCTTTTCGGCAAAAATGTTTTCCGGTGCCTGACGCACCCAGTTTTCGGCAATTTTTAAGGCTTCTTCCGGCTGCTGGCGCTGATAAAGCGTCAATGTCTCCGCCAGATTAATTGAAATCTGCTCAAGTTCCGGTTTCAAAACGTAAGCATTAAACAAAAGTCCCAAAGCCTGCTCATAATCACCGCAATCTCGCAAAATAACGGCCAGATTATTGCTCACTTCTGCGGATTTTGGGTTGATGATGACGGCCTGGCGGTATTCTTCCAAAGCCTCCGCGGTTCTTTTTTGCTTATACAACAGTTCGGCAAAGTTGTTATGGGCGTCAAAATTTTTCGGCGCCAGTTCCAAAACCCTCTTATAACCTTTCTCAGCCTTTTCAAAATCATTCTCACGGCTGGCTATGTCTGCCAATCCCAGCAAAGCGGCAATATTATATTCGTTCAGCAAAACCGCCTTTTCAAAATAAATTTTGGCATTGGCAGTCTGTCCTTCTTTAAGCGCCAATGTTCCCAATACCACCCGGACTTCATCAGACATCGGAGCCAGCTCTTTGGCCCGGATGGCTGCCGGCCAGGCTTTGTCATCCTGTCCGCGTTCAAGATAAAGCCGCCCCAGATAATAAAAGATGACGGCTTCGTCTTTATAGGTCTGCGCCAGCCGCTCCAACTCTTCAATTGCCATGCTGCTGTTGCTCTCGCTGTAGCTCATTGCCCGGTTTGCCTTGGCTTCGACATAATCCCCGTCAATCTCCAGCGCCTTGCTCCAATAAACGCGGGCCTGCTCAAGTTTTCCCAGCGACTGACAGATAAGCCCCATCTCATTGTACGCTTCTTTAATGTCCGGTTGCAATGCCAGCGCTTTTTCAAAACTCTCCAAAGCCTCTACCGGCTTGTTGTCCAGCTTGAGCGAAAAGGCAAGATTGTAATAAAAAGGCGCACGGGCAGGGGCCTGCCTAATCGCCTGATAAAACAAGCTGCAAGCTTCGTCCTGCACCCCTTTGGCCTGGGCAACCAGCCCCAGAAGATTCAAGACTTCCGGCTGTTGGGGCGCCGTTTCCAAAATCCGGCGGTAAATCTGTTCTGCTTCGTTGAGCTGTCCGGCTTCATGCAACTGCACAGCCCGCTGAAACAAAAGTTCGTATGACATCGGAACATCCTTTTTTTCAAAACTTTTTACATTGTAATCCAAATAAGCTTAAAATCCACTAAATTTTGAAAAAAACTCTTGATTTTAAGCAATTATTGTTATAAATTGCAGCCACTTCCAGGAATGAAGACAGAACAACTGCCTCGTTTGACACCGATAAGTCAAAACTACTGGGACAATAAATAATGTAATGAAATAAAAGGAAAATCTAAATGAAAAGTATCGTTTCTGCAAAGAAAAAGAAAGAACGTCAGTATCATGGCCCGATTTGGGGCAATGCTAACGCTTCCTATGCCAAAAGAGAATATGCTCCCGGCCAGCACGGTCAGAGAAAAAAGAAAATGACCGACTACGGCGAGCAGCTGAACGCCAAACAAAGATTGAAAACATACTATGGTAACGTTTCTGAAAAACAGTTCCACAAATATTATGTTGAAGCAATCAGAAGAACCGGCGATGCCGCTGAAAACCTCATCGGTTTGCTGGAGTCTCGTTTGGACAACTTGGTATACAAAGCAAAGTTCGTTCCGACCATCTTTGCTGCCCGCCAGTTCGTAAACCATGGCCACATTACTGTTAACGGCAAAAAGGTAAACATTCCTTCTTACATGGTTAAAGTCGGCGATGTTATTGAAGTCCGCGAAAAATCAAAACAGCTGCCGATAGTTATCGCTGCTGTTGAGTCTGCCGGTCGTGACGTTCCGTCATATATCGAAGTAGACAACAAAAAATTGAGCGCAAAATACAGCTTTGTTCCCAAATTTGACGATGTTCCTTATGCTGGCATCATGGAACCCAACCTGGTTATCGAGTTCTACTCCAGATAATCTGCTTTTACGCTTAAAACGAAAATCCTCAGAAGTTATGCAAGCTCTGAGGATTTTTGCTTTAAAATTAATATAAATTATGCTTAGATAACTGACAACAGAGAGATATTTTCAAGAGGTTACACTATGGAAGACGTTATTATTGATGATCGCAGACAGGCTTCTGCCCAAGCCGTAAACCGTGAAAAAGAAGCTACCCGAGGCCGCCCGCGTCGCCGCAGATTTCGGCAGTATCTGGTCGATTTGTTCGTCAAAAGTATGATGGCAGCCAGCTTGATTGCCATCAACTTTGTTCTCTTTGCCGAAGCCGGAAGCTACAGCATTTTCACCGGAGCTCAACAGTTGAACACCGAAGCCATGTATATTCTGGCAGCTGTATTCGGCCTCTGCTTCCTGATATCATACCTCTGTTCTTTTTCCAAATTTCTGCAAAACCTTTTTACAACGAGTATTTTTGCACTCTTTTTGCTGGCTGTTTTCAACCAGTTTGCCCTGTTTGACAAAGAGTCTGTACTTTCTAATGTCATCAGCACAGACGGTGAACTCGGCGTGCTGTTGTCAACCGGTTCCCACCTGGTATTGACCGGAATACTTTCCCTGATTTTTCTGATTTTTCTGATGAGTGCAGGCCGGTTAACCCAAACCTATCTGCTGGGCATTCTGCTTTTTATCCTCGGCGGACTGTTGGCACAGGGATATATGAACCCGACACCCTATAATTTCCGTACTTCGTTCGATCTGCTGAGCAATCAGGATCTTGCCAAAGAAACTGACGACGGCAAACGTTTCATTCACATAGCTATGCCCTCGCTGACGTCCTACAGCAACCTCCGCAGTTTTATCAATGACAAACCCGGAAACGAGGCCTATAACAAAAAAATCCAGACAGCTATGGACGCAATGCTCGGATTTTACGTTCAAAACAACTTTACCTTGTATCAGAATGCCTATCTTGAAGGAACCAATCCCTTTCTCAATCTGACTCAGTCATACAATCCGGTCAACCTGAACCAAAACCCGATGGAAAATACTTTGAATAACGTTTTATTCAAAAGCTACTTTGACTTTGACAACATTGTCTCTCCCACGGTTTACCTCAAAAACAACAAACTGTTCGACAGTTTCCGTAAAAATAAATATCACCTGAAAGTCTACGAAACCCGCGGTATTGAAACTTGTAACGTCAACAACGAAAAAGCCGTAGACAAATGCATCCAGAAAGAGAACGTCCCCTTCAATTTGGAACAAACCAACTTCTCTACGCTGCAAAAAACTTATCTGCTGCTGATACAGTGGTTGGAAAGCACCGGCTTAATAACCGACTTCTCCATGGTCAACGAGGGAATGAAGCTGATTGTTCCCGGCCTGCCCAACAATCAGTTCTCCACCAAACAGTTATATGTTGCCAACTCCTTTAAGGCTCTCGACCTTCTGGCAAAAGACATCAGTACCGACCGCGGCAACAATGCTTACTTTGTCATTATGGATATGCCGGCCGAACTGTTTATCTACGACAGCTTCTGCAACCTGAAGCCGCTCAGCCAATGGATTAGTGCCGACAGCGCCAATACCGTAAAAAAACGTGAAGCCTATGCGGAACAAATGACCTGTCTTTACGGACAGTTGGAAAACTTTATGCAGAGACTGTCCAACGATTACAAGCTCAAAAAAACCGTAATCGTAATAGAAGGCCTGAGCGCTCCCCAAAACATCACTTCGACCAGAACGGCGGAGTTTGCAAAACAAATGCGCGAAAACAAAGGCGTCACCATGGCCATTTACGATCCCATGAAAGACGCTTCGCATATTGCCTCACAAATTTGCAGAACGCCGGATATCTTAAAAAGCTATCTGTATAAGAAATCAGCCTGCAGCCAGCTTCACGGGATGAATCTCGCCGAACAACCGCTGAAAGAGCTTATGAACAACTACAATAACGAAGCAATAACCAATGCCGAAATCGCTTCCGGCCATAAAAACTTCTTAAAGTGGTACCAAAAATGGGCAAAAACCAATAACCTCAACAACAATCTCGACAACCTTGTTGAAGAAGAAACCGAAACTCCGGATAATGCGCAGCCCCAGACGGAAAATAAAGATGAGCCGGTTGACCAAAGCGCTTCGTTGCCGGAAACGGAATTAAAAGCAACGCCGACTGCCGCCGCTGCCGAAGAGCTTGACAAAGAAACCGTAGAAAAGCCTTTGTCCGCGGCAGTAAAAGAAGAAGCCCAAAAAAACAATGAAGTCGTTGTCGACCAGAACAGCCAGACGAACAAGACACCGTCAACTGTCGAAGAACTCGTCCAAACTGTCCAGAAAAAACAAAACGACCAACAAAAGGATAACGCAAAAATAAATATGGAAATCAAAGTCATCGACACTCAGGCTCCGGAAGTCATCCCCGGAACGCATGATGTTCTTCCGCCTTTTTGGGAAGACGATGACAATGAAGTTCCTCCGGCAGACAAATAAGGATATCCGGCTTGCCCAACAAAATATCAAATGGCTGCTTAAGCCCACTCAATCAACGCCGTATCAATATTTTCAGACAAAATCGGCGGGCATGGTGGTCATTTGTTCTGTTTTGCATCATATTCGGCATCAGCCTCTTGGCCGAATTGCTGGCCAATGACCAACCGTTGGTTGTCAAATATCAAGGGGAATATTATTTTCCCATTGTCAAAACATACAACGAGCAGACTTTCGGCGGAGACTTTCCGACACCGGCCGACTACCGGGATCCCTATATCAGAAACAACATAAACGCGAACGGTTATATGCTGTTTCCGCCACTGCCATACTCTTTCAATACCGTCGATTACGAGCTTGACACACCGACGCCGTCCGCTCCCTCCCGTCATCATTGGCTGGGCACCGATGACGAAGGCAGGGACATATTGGCCAGAATTATTTACGGTCTGAGAATATCTGTTGTTTTTGCCTTTGTTCTCACCGTATTATCCTCGCTCATCGGCATTTTTGCCGGAGCGGTTCAGGGATATTTCGGCGGCAAAATAGATATTTTCTTTCAACGTTTTCAGGAGATATGGGAGGCGCTGCCCCAGCTTTTCGTACTGATTATCGTTGCCAGCATCTTCGCTCCTTCTTTTTGGACGTTGCTCATTATAATGCTCTGCTTTACATGGATGAGCCTTACCGGCGTTGTCCGCGCCGAATTTCTTCGTACCCGCAACTTTGAATTTGTTAAAGCCGCGAAGGCGTTGGGCGTAGGGGATTTTCGTATTATTTTCCGACACATTCTGCCTAATGCCGTCATCGCAACAATTACCTTTGTGCCCTTTCTGCTGTCGGAAGCAATCGTCGCCTTGACCGCACTTGACTTTCTGGGGCTGGGACTTTCTCAGGAATACCCGTCTCTCGGCGACTTGGTCCGTCAGGGAAAAGACAACCTTCAGGCACCTTGGATAGGTATCTCGATATTTGTTGTCTTGTCCACATTGCTCACTTTGCTTATTTTTATCGGTGAGGGCATTCGTGACGCTTTTGACGCAAGGAAAAACAAATGAATAAACCGATACTTAAAGTAACAGACCTCAGCGTTGGCTTTCATCAGGACGGCAAAGATTTTTATGCCGTCAACGACGTTTCTTTTGAGTTAAACAAAGGGGAGGTCTTAGGTATCGTTGGTGAATCCGGTTCCGGAAAATCCCTCACTGCATTGTCCATCCTCGGTCTTCTTCCTTATCCAAAGGCATTTCACGACAAAAAATCATCCATAAAATTCAACGAAATAGAACTTATAAACAATCCTAAGCTTTCACGCTTCAGGGGAAACAGATTGGGCTTTATCTTCCAGGAACCGATGTCTTCGCTCAATCCGCTCCACACCGTTGAGCACCAAATTGCCGAAACGCTGATACTTCATCAGGGACTAACCGCCAAAAAAGCCAGAAGGGAAGTTCTGCGCCTGTTGACTCTGACCGGCATCAAAAATGCCCGAGAACGCCTAAAGGCTTATCCGCACCAACTTTCCGGCGGTCAACGGCAAAGGGTTATGATAGCAATGGCCATTGCCAACCGTCCTGACATCCTGATTACCGACGAACCGACAACTGCGTTGGATGTTACAGTTCAGTCCCAAATCATTGATTTGCTGATTAAATTAAAAAAACAATTGCAAATGTCCATTATTTTCATTTCGCACGATCTGCATCTCATCCGCAAAATCGCAGACCGAACCATTGTGATGAAATCAGGTAGAATCATAGAGCAGGGACTAACCGAAAAAATTTTCCTGTCTCCGCAAAAAGAATATACAAAAACATTAATAAACTCAATCAACACATTGAAACAAAGCAATAATATCTCAAGAAAAAATATCTTGGAGGTAAAAAATCTCAATGTTGAATTTCCCTTAAAAAAGAACTTTTGGGGAATAACCACTCAAACGATAAAAGCCGTTGACAACGTTTCGCTTATTCTTAAGCAGGGCGAAACCTTAGGAATTGTCGGTGAATCCGGCTCCGGAAAAACGACGCTTGGCCAGGCCATTTGCCGACTGACCAAGTCTGCCGGACAAATTCTGTTTGACAATTGGGACTTAAACACGCTTTCCAACAAACAACTGCGGCCTTTGCGAAGCCGAATGCAAATCATTTTCCAAGACCCCTATAATTCACTAAACCCGAGGATGACCGTTGAACAAATCATCGCCGAAGGCCTTATAATAAAAAACAATAAATTACATAAAAATCAAACAATTAACAAAACAATTAAAGAAATTGGATTAACAGAAAAAGACCTTTCAAAATACCCTCACGAATTTTCCGGCGGTCAACGGCAGCGTATTGCCATCGCTCGAGCCTTGGTTATGGAGCCGCAGCTTTTAATCCTCGATGAACCTACTTCCGCGCTGGATGTTACCATTCAGGCACAAATAATAAAACTTCTTCAGGATATTCAAAAGAGTAGGGGATTATCTTATATTTTTATTTCACACGATATGCATGCCGTTAAAGCTGTTTCTGACCGTATTGCAGTAATGAAAGACGGAAAAATCGTCGAACTAGGCACCAGAAGTGAAATCTTTGAGCATCCCCGGCAGTTGTACACTCAAAACCTCATTCAAGCTTCATTATAAGGGAAATAAATCCGATGCCTCAGACTTCAAAGGATAACTTACTGAATTTAATAAACTTTCTCGGAAGATTTAAAGACCTGAAGCGCAGCGGATGGCTGGCTCGAAAAGTATCTTCTCCGGAAAGCGATGCCGAACACAGTTTTTCACTGGCGTTTCAGGCTTTGCTGCTTACACCGTCATATCTTGACCGTTGCCGCTGCATCGAATTAGCCCTTGCTCACGACATAGCGGAAGTCTACAGCGGAGATATGCTTCCCGGAGAAATTGACGCAGCCGAAAAACATCAAAAGGAAAGGGAAGCCGTCTGTCGTTTATCCAAAGAACTGAATGCTCCGACCTTGATTGAACTGTTTGATGAATACGAAAACCAGGAAACGCCGGAATCTTGCTTTATCAAATCTCTTGACAAGCTGGACAACGTCTTGCTGGCACATTACTATGATGCCTGTCATCGTGCGCCTCAGCCTCTGTTTGAAGAATTTTCAAACGGTGCAAAAAAATACCTGAAGAACCACCCGCAAAAAGAAAACGAAACGGCTGTAAATATCATTAAAATTCTGGAACAATAATCAAACTTCTTCAGGATATTCAAAAGAGTAGGGGATTATCTTATATTTTTATTTCACACGAAATACGTGCCGTCAAAGCTGTTTTTAACCGTATTGCAGTAATAAAAGACGGAAAATCGTCAAATATGCTCCCAACCTATAAATTTTTGAACAACCACACCACGAATATACACAAAAATTAATCTACGTATCTTTATAATTTCAATCCTTTTCCTCGTGAAACTTGTTAATAAATAATTGACCGGCATTGACGAGTTTTTCAAAAATTATAATAATTTCTGGAGAAGTTATTATAAAAAAGGATATATATAAATAAATGAATAATAAAAACTCTGACAGATTAAAACGTATACGAAAATTTATAATAAAAACAATATGTTTACCTATTATTCCATTTGAATTCGGAAAAAAAATCCGTCAACTTTTGATAAGAGGAATATTTTTAGATGGAGTAAAAACATTTGTTTCACTGTTGCACAATAAAAACAAAACCAAATATTACCTTACTGTCGCCGCCTGTTGCAAGGACGAAGGAAACTTCATTCAGGAATGGGTTGAATACTATCTCCTGCAAGGTGTAGAACATTTTTATCTCTATAATAACAACGGAACGGATAACTCTGAAGAAATATTAAAACCATATATAGATAAAGGTATCATAAGTTGGGTAAACTGGCCCGGTCAGAAACAACAGGTGCGAATATACGAAGATATCATCAAAAAGCACAAAACGGAGAGCCGATGGATGGCGGTTGTTGATCTGGATGAATTTATTGTCCCGCTAAACTCTGACACTTTGGCAAAAAAACTCAAAAAATATGAAAAATACAATCAAATAATAATCAATTGGACTCTTTATGGCAGTTCAGGTCATAAAAAGAAGACAGAAGGGCTGGTCATTGAACGCTTTACCAAACATGCCCGAAGTTTGTCCAGAGCTCCCAAAGCCATTGTCAATCCTCTTGCCGTTGTTCAAATAGACATTCATAAACATATTGTACTAGGAAAATCGCTTGAAGTTTGCCGCCAACTATTTCAGGACTTCAGAATCAATCACTATGCCATAAAATCGGAAGAAGAATACAGTCTGAAAAAGAGAAGAGGGGATGTCATCTTCGATACCAATCATTATGACGATGAATTTTTCAAAGCACATGATATAAATGAGGTAGAAGACGCGAATCTGATGCAGCCATATATTGAAGAAATCAAGAAAAACATAGCAAAAATAAACAGAAAATTATCATAAAAATTAACCAAAAAAGAATTCTGGTGGATATAAATGCGAATTAATTCGCCAATTAAACTGCTCTAAATTAAAATAAGCACAAAAATCAAATAATATAGGAGCATATCTATGAGTAAAATCAAAATTTATCTGCTAATCCTGGCCGTGGCAATCGTTGCCGTCGCCCTTGGTTATATGATGCATATCAAGCCTATCCAATCCCTTTGCGCCGCAAGCCTGACTTATATGAAAAACCCGGTCCTGCCGGTTACTGCCGCTGTTTGCGCCTTTTTATTCTACGGAGTAAAAAACTACTGGCTTATCATTATCGGCTGTGCCATCGTCACCGCCGTTGTTATGCAGTTTGTTATCGTGGGCCACGGCACGACAATCTTTTTATTTACCAGCAGGGCTTTGGCTTTCCTGGTCGTTGTGTATTTGATGAACCTGGTAAAACTAATTTTTAACGAAGCTTAAAATAAACCAGATAAACAATAAAGGCGAGGGAGTGTCACAACTCTCTCGTTTTTTTATGACTGAACCGCACCGGAACCTTAAATGTAAAACCAAAGACGTACACGGCACAATCATCAAAACAAATAAATTTGCTTACAAAATTATGTTGTCATTAACGTCGCAAACAACAAATTTCCTCAATTTAAACGATTATAATCCAGTGGAAATACTTTCACAGAAACAACGTTAACCATTGACAAAATTAACAACCCTTTGAATTAGCATAAAATAACAGAGGGGAGATGCGTTGACCTCAAATAAATTTGTCGCATAATGTTAGTTATGTATACAAAAGAAACCAAAAATCGAGTAATCTAGCCCTAAATTACTAATTAATTTCTTTATTTTAGACTGAATTCCTTGATAATCAAGGAGAAATCAATAATGATAGTAGATATAAACGAGACTACCGCAATAGAAATTGAAAAAAATTTAAAAATCTTATCTCAATCCGTTAGTGAAATAGAAAATTTGGTCAAAGTTAGCTATTATAACTTTGGTAAAACAGAAAGCAAAGAACGGCAAAAAAATCCTTATATTGTAAAATCTGTCATCAAAAATTTGGCCTGCGGTCACAATGAAACTAATGCTATATTGCTAACTGCATCGGAATACGAAACGACATTTGAAAGAGTTTACGCTATATATTCCGAGCAAAAAAAGTATAGATCTGCAATTGTCCTATTTGCCAAACGTTATATGTGCGCAAAATTAAAAAGCCATGGATTTACAGCCAAAGAGATTTCTAAAATATTAAATGTCTCTGAAAATCACATTTTTAGATTACTTAATAATGCCATTGACTATTGGTCGCCCAAAACTAAAATTTACATAAAAAGAAAACGTTAATTTTGTATATATTTCAGCAAAAGAAAGGGGGCGCAAGCCCCCTTTCCCACTCACTTGACTTATTTCAAAATAACAAGTAAGATTTCAAGTATCAACTTAATGATAATAATAAATTTTACTATCATTTCTTTCCTTTCAGCGTTTCCGCATTGGGAAAGGAGTTGACCCGCCTATTTTTGTTACTATATCAATTTACGTTGACAATAGCGAAAAAATAAGCTATTCTAACTTCATAGAGAGAAGTTAGGGGATTAACTCCTTTCGATGGTTAGAAAAAGTCAGGTGTTCCAGCACCTGACTTTTTTTTGTATATCACATTAGTTGAAAATATCAAGACATTTATCTAAAAAGTCTTTTTTACGCCGTGTAGAGCGCTTTTTAGTTTTTACAGTAGTTTTACGCTTTACAGTCGATTTTCTTCTGCTGGTCGATTTTTTCCGCCTTTTTGTTGCCATATTATCCCCCTATGAGTTGTGTTAAGATATTGATAATCGCCTCCGGAGCCGACAGAGTACCGGCCAGGATTCCCCCGATTGCCGTCGCCACACCAGCCCAAAAGCCCTTATTTTTAAGCTTATCTAAGATTTGAACCAACATTTTTGTTGCTCCTCCTTTATTTCAATTAAATCTTTTTCAATTAATGCGCACCTTTTGTCAAACCGGCCATACAAAAGCAATACAGCTATAAGCGTTGGACTATTGCCTAAAATATTTATTAAAAGCTCCTCCATTAGCGTGCCTTTTTATAAATCCAGTATGCGCCAAGTCCCAGAGCAACCAGCAGTGTCTTATCCCACCATGACAAGTCTATGCCGGTGCTGCTATCGACTACCGGACGTTCTGTTTCCTTTTCATACATCATACCAACTAAAAAGCTGGCTAATCCTGACGTTATCCAAAACCAAGGCATTTTTACCCCCTATGCGTAAAAAGTATGATTACCGATGACAGCAACCTCTTCCAAACTGGCAACCCAGCCCGGAACACTTGATAAAGACCCTAAAGCCAGATAATTAGTTGCTCCATTAGTGATATCTGGCAAATTTCCATTATATGCCGCAGTCGCTAATTGTTTAGCCAAGGCAAAATTTTCATCTGCAGTTGTGACGGCCAACATCGGCACATAATTCGGGTCGTTTTTATTCCAGACTGAAAATTGGCTTTTTTTAGTGCATACTTCCTTGGGGGTTGCTCCGTACCAACTGCCGGCTCGAACACGGTTCATAATAACATTAATAACCGCCTGCATTCCTCTGCTGCCCTCACCCCTGGCCTCTCCCCAGGCTGTCCGCGCCATATAATCAATTTGTTCATCTTTATCCGTCAAAGCGATTTTTCCCCCTCTGTAAATCAGAAAGCTGCCAACAAGAGCTAACAAAAGAACGCCAGGCTTATTTTGCAAGCTGCGCCTCCAATTCATTTATCCGGAGACGCCAGGCTGCCCGTTGCGTGATTAAATCGGCGTATTCTTCAGCGGTTGCCGCCCCCTCAGCTATCTTAATGACAGCATAATCTGAAGCCGTCAGTTTGTTTTTCAACTCAATAATTTCGTCTGCAACAATTTCAAATTCCGGCTTTTTCGGTGCATAACCCGTTATATACCAAGTACCATTATAGGCCTGCTCAACATCCATTTCCGTCATACCGATAGACTTGTAAAAATCAATATTTGTACCAACTCCAACGCTGCAGGCTTTGGTTTCTTCATTTTCAATTTTGGCATATTTTTTCATAGTTTTCCTCACTTATAGGGATAAAATACAAATGGTGCGACGCTAATTGCTGTATCACCGGCACTTACCGGATATGTCACCGGAGGCAAAACACCATTAGCATAACTTCCCGTCATCGAAACATTAAATACTGTTGCCCCGTTAATGATTAACTTATTATTTGCATGGTCATAATGAAAAACTGAAACAGCCAACATTCCATTAGCTGGAACATCAAATTCGGTGTTTGCAGCAACATCAACCCCCGCATTGTAATCCGGTATTATTTCTGGTGGATTCACCAGGCTACCCCCCCGACTAACATATTGTTTTTACTCCTTTTTATATTGTATTTCTAAATGGGTATAATACTGCAGATGCTTTCCAGTTTACCCCTCTGATTAAATCACCTTTTTTAACTATTACTACCGGGATAGAAAATGACGCTGTAGCATTAAAACCTGACTGACATACTTCTTCATCATTAACATAAAAACTTCTATCTACGGCCGATTGCTGTGAAAAAATGAGTTTTAAAATACCATCCCTTGGAATTTCAGTATTGGTATTAGTAACAGTCACACTTATTCCAGAATTATAATCAGGGATAATTTCGGTTAGATTATTCAAACCACTACTGAACTGCCCCATTAGCTGAAACTCCCTACTGCAATTGTTTGTCCAGATGTGCCATAAACACTAACAGTTCCGTTAAATGAATATTCAAAGCTTCCCAAGGGCGTAACCTGCAGCCCATCCGTTCCGGTACCGCCGACATAGATTTTATCGCTGCCGGTGTTTTGGATAATAATGCGTTGTGCCGCTCCAACCTCAATAACCCCGGTCTCCGGAAAGGTCTTAGTCTCAACGCCAAAAAATGAATATGGAGCCGGTTCTGTTTGTACCGTTCCGGAAACGCTTAAACGGCTATCATCAAAATAACCAATTCCTAAACCCAGAGAAACAACTAACGGAGATTCACTCGGATTAAAAATCTGTACATACGGGATAACCTGGTCGAATTTCACCCCTAAACCGGCTTGAAAATTTGTTTGCCCGTTATTTGTAGACCACGCAACCTTAAACGGCTGGTTTGCATCCAGACATCTGCAGTAATTGAACGGACTGTTTAAAATGTGTGATCCTCGAGGCGGAACAATAACCGAATATTCTTGATAAGAGCTTTGCTGCCGTCCGTTGTCAATTGGTAACCAAGTATCAGCCATTATAATTTTCTCCAAATTTTAGGAATCATAAAAAGAGCCAGGACAGAAACCCCAACCATTAAAACAGGCTTCAGCTGCTGCAACATACCGGTAGTTTCCGAATAGGCCGACTGATAAGCTTGCGCAACCTGTTGTATGCTTTGGCCGGCAAGGTTTGAATTAGAACTTGTCGCATTATCAGTTACACCGCTTATCACATTTAAAAAGTTTTCTAAATCTTCCCCATAGAAACCATTTACAGTAACATCACCAGCACTCTGGATGTTGCCCTTAGCCAAATCGCCAACCGTCTGGGATGTCGTCTGCGTGTAATTGGTTGTTGTTGAAGATGATTTTGAGCCGCCGCCAAACAATCCCATTGCTTTACTTCCTTGATAAAATGCGCCACAGGATAAAACCAATACCAGCAAGAGCTAAAGTCTTAACAAGTCCAAAACTTCCCCCGGAAATATTAAAAATTGCTCCGGTGTCTATTCTTCCGCCAGTTGCTGTTGCTGCTGATTGGTCTGATAATTCATACGAACCGCCGCCGACCGGTAATGTTCCCGCCATAGCCTATCCCTTACATCAATTTTTTGATACCAAGTCCGATAGCCAAAAGGCCAAGCGTGCCACCGACAATCCACAAAATGGAACTGGTAGAGATTTCGACATCCCCTATTTTAATGGTTCCTGCTGCCTCTTGCCGATTTTGTTCGCTTGTAATACCTGCTATTTGTCCCTGCAAATAAGCCTTTTCACTATCATCGTCATCTGTGAAACCACCTATGATATCCGAGGCAGTGGAGCCGAGTTTCCCGGCTCCCTCTACCAGAGTATCAAACCAAGATTTTTCTTCAGCCATTGGTTTGACCCTCCTTTATGCTACCTTTGGAATGTTATCGACGACGATCAAATCGTTCGAATTAACGATATTTTTGATAACCGTCGGGCAGTTATGAATTTTCACAACCGGCAAATCATAACCGGTTGTCGGTGCCTTGCTGAATGTCGTTCTTACTGACAATTCAGAAGTTACATCGTTAACAAACAAACCAGAATTCGTAGAGCCGTCACAGAAATTGTGAACGTATGCCCCTGAAATTACACCGAATCCGTTAAGGTTGTTAATTGAATCCATAACAGATTGAGAAATTGCCCGGGTTACGTTGGTATTGTTGATTAGGGTTTCACCCTGGGTAATAGTTCCGCCGCCATTGTAGGCAATCGCCAACAAGAACAAATCGTTAGCGTTTTTCGGCAGCGTATTGACCTGAGACTGCCCAGTCGCGGAAAAAGACTGAACATTGTTGTTGAACTGAATGTAGCTGTCATTCCAATCAGCCTCAATATTCAGACGGCTGGAATAAAGCTGAACATCCGTAATATCGGTCACCGTAGAACCGGCGTAAACCTGAACCACCAGAGACGAAATCTTTTTAGTCGGGTCTGCGTTGCCGAGTTTACCACAACGCCAAGCGAACTCGTCACGGGTAATCCCCGCCTTGTAGAGCAAACGTCCCATATTCAGGCTGAATACGTTTACAAGCGCGGTTTGCTGGACACGCGTTCCCAAGAATGTGAACAGGTCGACAATCTGCGACAGAGAAACGTCAAGAACGTTCATACCATTAAGCAAAACAACAATTCTTTCAATTGATGATTTACAGTTTGCCAAGGTTGCCGCTGCTCCGCTGTTTGTAAATTCTAACATCAAATCGCGAATAATTCCGTAACAGTTGACGTTAAAAGGGGTCATTGAACCTGCAGTAACAGGTTTTGACTCTTCAAAGTTGTAAATTGGAGTCTGCATTGACTAGCCTCCTTATTTGCTGCTGGTGATTTTGTTAGATACAAAATTGTAGGCATAAATGCCGACAACTACCGCCAGAGCCGTTTTAATCATAGTTTTCATATTTTACCTCGTTTGTTGATTAGCAAAAAATTACCGTTTGCGAATCGATGGTAAACATAAATAAAAACATTTGTCAAATTTGATAACACATTGAAATAAAATAATATTCTCCTATGTAACGTAGGGAAAAGCATAAATTTTATTTTTTTACAAAAATTTTTTGGCCGGATTTGTAAATATACTGGTAATTGTCCAGTTTCCTAAAGGTCTCCCGATATTCCCGGCCAAGCATTTTAACGCCAATGTCAAAATCTATCGGGTCCGTATGACGGAATAAATACATTCCGGAACAGTTGGCCCGGAAACAAACATCCACTTGTGCCGGCCGCTGGCTGATGCCGACGAGATTAATTCCATAATGCCGCCCTCTCCTGCAGAGATAGGCAAAACCATTTTTAGGGTCACGCTGTGTCATTCCAGACGGAAAACCAAGGTCGAGTTCATCAACAACAAGCGTCATCTGCGCCGTATGCTGCCCGGTCATATATCCGTTCTGAAGCGCGACTAAAAAATAGCACAAATCGTTCAACTGGCTGATTTCATCGCCGAACCCCGGACAGAACGCAAAGCGGAAACCCCGCGCAAATTCTTTGCGCAGGGCTGATTTTAGACTTTCCAAGTCCCTAAAGGCTTTGATGCCACGCTCTCTGGCCAGTTCCTGCAGCGGGTCAAAATAAACTATGCGGCCGAGTTTTCCGGTGAGTTCCCGGGCTTTGGTTGTTTTGCCGCTGCCCGACGCCCCAAAAATCCCCAGACGCTGCGCTTGCCCGATGCTTGTGCTGCTTCTGCTCGTGCCTTTATTTTGCTTCTTAGCCATATTTTTCCCTTTTCTGCCAAAGATATACCAGTCCAATTCATAACGATTGCATTTGTTTCACAGGCTGCAAATATGCTGATTAAAGCGCAATCATGCAGTAACTGTGTCTTTCGGTCGATTAAAAACCGCAAAAAACGGTATTTTTGAGCCATATTATAGATTTTTCCGGCTGCTAACTGCTGTCCTTGCGCTCTTAACGCCTCAAAAGCATCAAGCGAAACATCCGGAGACTTCAAAAAAGTTAAAAATTCATTAAATGCGCTTTCAAACTCGCCCTGGCTATAACAACCGTCATCAGTTGTCGTCGTCATCGTCAAGCAGCCAGTCGAGCAGTCCTCGGGCTGGTTTGTTTGCTGCAACTCCGGAATGCTGTTCGTCTGCCCGTCCGATAATTGTATTTCTTCCGTAATCTCTTGATTGTTCATCATTTTTCACCTCAAATATGTTGTTTTTTTGTGTCTTTTGCCCATTTTTTGCGTTTTTTGACGCGTTTTTCTCTGAATTTTGCACGTAAACCGGAACTAAAACCATATTTTTTACCTTTGCCGCTGCGCCCGTCCGGAGCTGGTCAATCGCTTGTCTGCTCTCTCTCGGATTAAAGCGAACGCTGCAGCGGTTGTCGCAATACATATAAAGATTTCCGTTTTTGTTAATTTTTATATTTTGCTCTGGTTCCCCACAAATTGGGCAGCTAGTCCGTGCTATTATCTCTCCCATTTAGGCTACCTCCTCAAGTAAAGTTTCACCCAAAACCCGGGTGTTTGGGTCTAAAATGCGCGCATCCAATCCCCGGCGCATCATCCAATAAAGCACCTCACGAAGCCGCACATCTTCAATCAACGCATATTTGCCTTTTTTCCTCAAAATGTATGTATTTCCAGCCATAGACAGGCTTAAATCAGCAAATATGTCGGTAAACGCCGCCCTCATATCATCAACCAAGATTTGATTTTTAGTTTTAGCCGCCCCGGCCGAAATCTCCTCATTTCCTGCCGAGCTTTTGGCGGCTTGTCCGCCATCCGGCATTGACCGGCCGACGGCAACGTCCGTCGGTGCTATTTGGTTGTCCTCAAGTGTTCGATTTAAAGACCCTTCTTTCACGCGTACGCGCGCGTTTTTGGTTTTTAAATCTTGGTTTTTAAATTTTAAATCCTTATGTGGGGTGCGATTTAAAGACCCCTTTGTTCGGTTTAAAGACCCCAGGGTGCGATTTAAAGACCTTTCATCTGTTCGGTTTAAAGACCTTTCGAGGTTGTTGTCGGAGCAATCCCCCGATTTACTCCGACAACGTTCATAACCGTTCTCAAGCGTCAACCTTATCGCATTTGAACGGTTAAACCTATCACGGCGGTTTATCTCAATAAAGCCGAGCTGTTCAAGCTGCTTTAATGTATTTATAGCCGCCCCTTTGTGGGTATAGCATAAATCAGCCAGGTTTTGATAACCCAGACAGCAACATCCGGCATATTTGCCGCTTGAATATGTATTATTGATGATGTGAATTAACGCGCGTAATTGCGCTGCTGATATGTCAACTTCCAAAAGTTCTTCAGGTATCATTACAAAAGACATCGGGGGTTGTCCTTTTCTGTTAGATGTTATCTATCATCAGATTTAAAAAAAATAACTTGATAGACTTTATCTAACAGTAAATCGTTAAAAAATAGTTGTAAAGATTGAATAAATATGCTATGCATAACTTGCTTATGTATACATAGGAGGTATTTTGATGAAGAGTTTTAACGATTATACAACGCGAGCAATCAATAGATACGACTTAAGAGGACAAAACGCTCTCGCCCGCGAAATTGGAATTGCAGGCGCAACGCTCTCTCAATTTTCTTCAGGCAAAGCCCTGCCCTCTGATGATACGATGATTAAGCTTGCCGAACTGGCAGGTATGCCGAAAGAAGAAGCATTAATTGACCTTAACTTGTGGCGTTCAAAAGATAAACCTGAAGTTCAAAAAATCTGGCAACGCTTGTCAAAAATGATAGGATGTTTTGCGGCTACATTATTGTTTTCAAACAATTTACTAATCTTTTATAGCTACCTAAAGTTGATATACAATGTTAGTTATGAATAGTAAAGACACAATAAAAAGAAGTATTAATAAAAAAACGTCATATTTTATTTACCTGGAAACTTTCATTTATTGCGCTCTCACGACAAGCAAAATTATTTTTACCGAAGATTTATCCGTCAGCTCTTTATAAATTGATTGTAATAATGCCTTTATCAATGGCCAGATATATTACATAACCGACAATCCCGCAGCCAATCAATATCAACCATAATTTCAAACTTAAATTTTTTCTGTAATACAAACCCTGACGACCGGCATGAATATACGAACCTTTCGTTCCATAGCCCAAACGCAGCCCTTTAGCGCCAAACGACATTCCCAGACCGGATTTAGATAGGTTCAACCGCAATGGCCCCAAATTAATACCTTTTTTTAAATAAAATCCCATTTCGCTTATATCCGTTTCCAAATTCTTTGCTTGTTAATCTCTTCTTTTTCACGAAACGCTTTTTCCAAATCCACACCGTGCATATTGGCCATTCCCAGCAAAATAATAAAGACGTCTGCCATCTCCAGCTTTATATCCCCTATATGAGAACCGCTGCCGATGGAACCGCCTTTCATATGTTTTCGGATAGCGGATATTAACTCACCGCATTCTTCTGCCAGCATCATACAATCCAGCTTAGGATCGGACAGGTTCAAACCTCGCTGTTCCTTCATCTTTTGCACATAGTCCTGAAAGTCCGCAATAACCGGATTATCTTTAAGTTTCAAATCGTTATCATCCATTTCAAACCCTTTCCTTTATACAAGCTCTTTGCGGAACTCCCTTTTTATCGTCTTATAAAGCAGCGGACTTACATGGCCGCTGTCAGGAACGACAACTAAGCGTGACCTGGGCAGAGCCTTATGCACTTCATATGCCCCCTTTAACGGACAAACAAAATCAAGCCGATTATGCACGATAACCGCAGGTATATCTTTGATTTTACTCAACTTATCCAATATTTCTTCATCTTCAAGCCAAAACTTTCGGGCGGCGTAACGAATATAAATCCTCTGCTCGGCTAACTCACAATCAGACAGTTCTTCTGCAGAATTCCACCTTGGATTCAGCGAACTGCGCACCCTCTCCCAAAACCCGTAAGTATTAGCTGCCTCCAGCTGCTTTTCCGCCTCGCCGCTGTTTATCAATTTATCAAAATATTCTGGAATATCAAAACCCTGAGACTTATTCTTCAATTGCTCGACAAACTCGGGATAAAACCATGCCGCTTCACTGTTTTCCCACCGTAACGCCTCCTTGTCTGCCAAAAAAATCTGCGACAGCAGCAAGCGTTCAACTCTTTGAGGGTTTTGAATGGCCCATAACAAAGCCAGGGTGGAGCCCCACGACCCTCCCCTTAGAATAACTTTATCTTTTATTTTCAAATGATTGAGAAGTCTTGTCGTATCCTCGAGCAGCGCCTGGGTAGTGTTGTTTTTCAATTCGCCCAATGGCAAAGACCTTTTGCATCCCCGCTGATCAAACAAGATTACCCGATAACGCTTAAGATTGAATATGGCGGCATGTTTCGGACTGCACCCGCCTCCCGGTCCCCCGTGAAAAACGATAACTGGCAGCCCCTGCGGATTTCCGAATTCCATAAAAAAGACCTCATGCCCGTCTTTGGGCGGTAAATATCCGCAATTATAAGGCTTGGGCTCAAACCATTTGCTCAGCCATCCCATGCTGTCTGTCTCCTTGCCGGTTTCACATTTGCCGAAAGTGTAACATCATATTCAGGAGGCTGCAAGTTTTTCTAACGCTTTTTCCAAATCCTGCGGCCGCTCAATGCGCATTGCGGACAAACCGTTTTGGTTGCAGACGTTAACTACCTCCAACTGGTCATCAAGCATAACGGCGTTTTCGTACCCCAAACGATACTTCTTCAAAGTATCTTCAAAAAACTTAAGCCGGCCGTTCCTGACATCGCTTTTAACATATCCGACCTGATGAGACGACACCACGTCGTCAAACAACTCACGCAACCGCAGCGACGGAACCGAATAGTCGCAAAAAACGTCAAAATTGTCGGTAGCGACCACGACTTTCACCCCCTTGGAACGTAAACGTTCTATCTTTGGCAAAAAAGCATCGCTGTCAAACTCCATGTTCTCGCAGCTCGCTTTTAATAAGCTATAAAAAGCGTCATATTCTTTCCAGTTGCGGGAAATAGCGTTTAGAATATCTTGTTTAAAAATTTTGCCGCTCTTCCAAGGCACAAGAAGCGGCTCATTTTCAACAAACGTACGATGACGGCAGATTTTGCATAATTCGGGCTGAGGATCTTTTTTATTCACAAAAAACTTTGATGAACTCAGCGTTTTATACCAGTCCACAAAAACAATCTTTAATTTCGAGTTTGTCATCCTGACCTCACAAACACGGCCCTGCCGAAAATCGGATTGCAAATAAATCTTGTATTTTTATATCCTAAATAGATTAAAAAAACCTTGATGATTTACCTGACCTCGCTAAATATTTATTATTTCATAACAAAAAAACTCACCCTCTTTGTTTCAAAGCTTTTCCGAAACCTGAAAGACACTGTCCCTGACCTCCTCTGTCAAAAACAATGCCGCCAAACGCACCAAAACGCCTTTTTTTCTGATAAGCGCTCCTAACGAATCATATGTGCAAAAAAGCTGACCGTAATCGTCTTTGCAAAATTCGCTGCAATTTTTATACGGTTCACCGGCCTCAAGCGGCAAACGATGGCGTTTTATCCCGGACAATGCAGCCAAAACCGACAAAACCGCCCGGTCATGCTTATGTTCTACAAACATCGGATGATTTTCCAACCCTTGCGTATTCGGCATATCTCCCAAAACGGAGTCATCACAGCAATATTTCAGCCATTCGTCCAAAAAGGCCAATACCCGGGGCGTCTTTTGCCATACTGACAAAACGGTGGAGGTTTCATAGTCCTTGTATATCGCCGGACGGTCTGCCCGCATCAAAACCAAAGCGTCCCGCTTGCACCAGCATTCAATTGTCTGCGGAACATTGGCAAACAGCAAAATCCCGTCATTTTCGGCACATAGCTCATATAAACGGGTCATCGGACTGAGCGCAAACACACTGGCATCGCTGTAGATAAGAAAGTCGCCGTCTTTCAGCTTTTTAAGCTCATTCAGAATTACATACGGACGCCACAGCCAATAGCCGGCTCCCTGCTTCTGATTCAAAACCGAACGATTTTCCTTGTAGAAAGAGGTTTTACGCAGCTGTTTTTCATTCCAGGCCACCACTTTGTCAACACTTTTGGTTGCCAGAGCCGACTTTGCCAAAAGATAAACGGCTTTGCCGTATTTTTTGCTTCCGAAAGTTACCAGACACCTCATCGTCCGTTCCTGTTTCATCACCGTTGATGTTGCTTCTTCTAAAACCATAGCTTCTCATTCCCGGATTGGCAACTGTTTATTCAAACGGAGAGGATAACTAAGCGCTTGGCTTTTCAGCCGAAGAGTTTTATAATCAACCGCAAAATGACTTGTCTGAGGTAAAAAAATGCAAAAATACCAAAATATCGTTATCCTTACCGGCGCCGGAATCTCCGCTGAATCCGGATTGGCAACGTTTCGTGCGGCTAACGGCCTGTGGAACAATCATCGGGTGGAAGACGTTGCAACCGTTGAAGCTTTTGCCCGTAATCCGGAATATGTACATGAGTTTTATAACGAACTGAAACAGGAACTGATTCGCGCTGTGCCTAATCTGGCTCACTTGGCATTGGCCAAATTGCAGCAGAACTACCCGGCTCCCGTCACCATTGTTACGCAAAACGTCGATACCCTTCACGAAAAAGCTCAAAGCACCGGCGTTTTACATATTCACGGACAAATCAACCAAGCCGTCTGCCTCAACTGCGGATATGTCTTGGAAACCTGGGGCGATGTAAATACCGAAACCGTTTGTCGACAATGCGGCGTTCCCGCAATGATGAAACCCAACATCGTCTTTTTCGGAGAAAATCTGCTTTGCATGGATAAAGTTGACAGACTGCTGGAACAATGCGACCTGTTTGTGTCAATCGGCACTTCCGGCGTAGTGTTTCCGGCAGCCAGCTTTGTCCAGATAGCCAAGCTAAACGGTGCCGAAACATATGAGTTCAATCTGGAAACAACGTCTAACAACCGCTATTTTGATCACCACATTTACGGCAAAGCCGGTGAGACCGTCCCCCAATTTGTTGACACCCTCCTTGCCGAAGTTCCCAAGCAGTAAAAAAATAAAGCATCTCACTCCCTTCAGAAGTACAGATGCTTTACTTTTTACCTGTGAGTCATTTCAGACGAAAGCACTCACCGCCATAATCATATTCAACCACAAAGCAACGTCCGAAATCAATTGAATCGCCGCTGTAACCTAACGCCGTCAGAAAATAAACCATATTAAGCTCATGTGAAGCGATTCCGACAGCCTGTTCGGGAGTTCTCAACAAACTGTAGAGAAAATCGAATATGCGTTCCCGAACGGCATACTTGCTTTCTCCGCCGGGAGCGGCATCATGAATAAAAGAGGCGCAATCATAACGATTAGCCCACAACTCAGGATAATAGCGGGATATTTCATCATAAGTCATATCCCCAAGCAAACCCAGGTTTATTTCATCCAATCGTTTGTCGGTATAAACCGGAATGCCAAGTTTAAATCCGGCCAATTCGGCAGTCTGATATGCCCTCAGCCGAGGACTGCTGTATATCAGCTCAATACCATACTGTTTCAAATTGTCGGCCAAAACCAATGAACGTTCGCTTCCTTCCTCGTTCAAACCCGATTTTAACCATTCGCTGAGCGTCTGTTGTTCCGGACGATCTGTTTTTTCATGACGAAAGATTATAAAATTTTTTTTCATAATAAGTTTTTTATAATTTATAAATAAAATAAACTGAAACCTATATGTATAACAAACCATCCATAAAATCAAGGTGCATATTCCCCTTTCCGCCCAACTAAAAAAAGCCTCAGCAGATGAGGCCTTTTTTATACACGGTCGACAAACCCTATTTGCCGTTATAGGCGGTTTTATAAACTTCTAACACCAGCTCTTTTTTGCACGGACGCGGGTTGCCTCCGGTGCAAACGTCAGCCATGGCCGCATCGGCCAAAGCGTCCAAGTCTTCCTCTTTCACGCCGATTTCTTTGAGTGTCTGCGGAATGCCTACATCCTTGGAAAGTTGTTTAACCGCGTCAATGGCTGCTTTACGATATTCCTCTTCGGACATCTCATCCACACCCTTAACCCCCATAGCCCGAGCGATTTCTCTAAATTTTTCGCCGGTATACGGAGCATTAAACGCCATCACATAAGGCAGCAAAACAGCATTTGCCACACCGTGCGGCGTATCATAAAAAGCCGACAAAGGATGAGCCATGCCGTGAACAACGCCCAAACCGACATTGGAAAAAGCCATTCCGGTCACATACTGGCCGAGAGCCATTCCTTCCCGCCCGTCCGGATCATTGGCAACCGCCTTGCGCAAATTCTTTGCAATCAGCTCAATAGCCTTCAGATTTAAGGTATCTGCCAGCTCCCAGGCTGCAAGCGTCGTATATCCTTCAATCGCATGCGTCAGCGCATCCATTCCCGTTGCCGCAGTCAGTCCTTTGGGCATTGAAGACATCATATCCGGATCGACAATGGCAACGACCGGAATATCATGCGGATCGACGCAGACAAACTTGCGGCGTTTTTCCTCATCGGTAATTACATAGTTTATCGTCGTTTCTGCGGCGGTACCGGCCGTCGTTGCAACGGCGATAACCGGCACGCTTTTATTCTTGGTCGGAGCAACGTCCTCCAATGAAACCACGTCAGAAAATTCCGGATTGTTGATAATGATTCCGATGCCTTTGGCCGTATCCTGAGGAGAACCGCCGCCAATGGCAATCATATAGTCTGCTCCGGCTTTTTTAAAAGCGTCTACTCCTGCCTGTACAACCGCCACGCTCGGATTAGCCTTAACCTTATCGAAGATTTCATAGGCAAAATCGTTACGGTCTAGAATATCCGTAACTTTTTTAACAACGCCGAATTTCATCAAATCGGCATCCGTTACGATTAATGCTTTTTTAAAACCGCGGGATTTAACCTCTGCAACAATTTCATTTACGGCACCGTGACCGTGATAGCTGGTTTCATTCAAAATAAAACGATACGCCATGGCAAGCTCCTTTTTTAATAAACCTTTTTCGACACAATATTTTATTCGTCAAAAGTAACTATTGGGTTAAAGATTTTTAATATCCTTCAAATAAGCCCAGCGTTTAATGTCCTCAAAATCAACGGAACCGTCTTTTTTCTGCCAACGCTTGTCACTGAGCCGGGCTAAAACCAGAGTGCCGTTTTTCTCCTCAAACAGACACTCTTCCGCCGCTTCCGGCAACACAGCCTCATACCAGACTGTCTTGTCCTCCCTGAGTTTGCTCACGGTGCGCTGCAGCTCGCCGATTTTGCGCTGCTGGTTAATCCCCCGCCACTCCGCAAAAACAATATAAACAACTAAAACAACGGCAATCAAATGCATTTTGTTCTCCTAACCGCAAAGTTTTCTGAAATAATCCCTGTCGTCAAGCCATGGCTTGATGTCAACCGGAGGCTTATAGCCGGTTTCCATTGTAACATAAGCATCTTCAGCCACAATGTCATTGACCATATGCGCCAAATCATAATTTCCTTCTCCGAAATGCAGATGCTTGTCCTGAACTTCGTCGGCCATACCGTCGCAAAGATGGTACATATCGGGCTTCAACGCCGCAAAATCTTCCAAAATCTTCCCGACCCGCCGGCCGTAATAATTGGCGGCACAGGTTGCATGAGAAAAATCAAGGCAAAACTTGCATCCGGTTTCACTCATTATTCGTTCAATCTGCTCGGGAAAAACGCCGTGAAGCGCTTTACCGCTGACGGAACAGCTTGCCGGCATATTCTCGACGGCAATCCGTTTATCGTCAAAGCGCTTGAACTGGCGGATAGTTTCTTCCAAATGCCTCTCTTCACAGCCACACCCGGCATGCACGATGATAATTTCAGCATTCAGCATATCGGCAAACTTTTGAGAATCCCCGACATCACGCAGATTTCCGGCCAGACAGTCGGCATCCCCGGCATCAAAACCGTAAGCGCTGTGAGAGTTATGAATTATCGTCGGGCACCCCTTCAGTTCCCGGCGGATAACCTCGGCCGTATCATTGTAGGAGTTCGGAAAAACAAACAGCTCCAGATAGTCAAAGTCCTTGTTTTTGACGGCGGCAACCGCTTGCTCAAAAAAGTTTCGGTTTTTAACCACGTCGCGCGTCCAGATTTTTATTCCCAGTTTTTTCATTTTTTTCTCCCTGCCGTTTTGCTGTAAATTATCGCCGCGAAATATTAAAATTTTACATACAAATAACCGGAGAAAATAATTCTCCGGTTATTTTTTTAATCAATGTAGAGCACGCGGTAAACATCATCCCGGCTCCAGCCGTTTTCCAAATGCACACAACGTTCAACGCTCTTTTTACCGTTGTCGGATATCAGTGTAAAGCAATAAGTGCTGCTGTCATGCGAAGGCTGATACTGACTGCCGATAAAATAACTCCCGACCGTCGTTCCCACTATTCCGGCCAGCACTTCCGGCAACGGCGTATAATAACGATGCGGATAATGCGGTCGATAATGCGGTCGATAATGCGGCGGAACATAAGCATGGGCTCCAAAGTGAGGATGAAACGGCCGATGTCCGAAGTGCCCGGTATGAGCCTGAGCACTGGAAACGCTCAACAGCAGCAACGTCAGAACTATCCATAGTTTTTTCATAGGCATTGCCTTTGCCGTTTGAACTAATCACGAGGTTCCGGTCCCGGACGCGGTCCTTTGTGCTTTTTCATCATTTTACGGTTTTTGCGCCCTTCCTCAAATTTTTTCTTATGCTCGGCTTTAATCTTGTCCAACTTGTCTTTCTGTTCCGGCGTCAGAATTTTCTCAAAATCCTTCATATTATCTTCCCGCAATTTATCCATTTTTTCGCGTAAGGTTTTCATCTCCTTCATCAGCGGTTCCATTTTTTCACGCCCGTCTTTGCGAATTTTGTCGGCCTGAGCTTTCTGTTCTTCCGTCAATCCCAAGTCTTTGGCAAACTTGTCGGCCATGTCTTTACGCACCTTGTGAGGCATTTCATGCGCCGGCGGTGGCGGCAGCATTCCTTCCTCTGCCGGCTGGGCATAAACGGCCGTGGCCCCCATGCTGACGACAGAAGCGCAAAGCAGTGACAAAAACATCTTATTCATTTCTATTCTCCTTCAAAAATTGTAATTTTTCACTCAAAATTTTACGGGCGTTAAACAAACGGGACTTGACGGTTCCTGCCGGCAAACCGGTTTTCCGTGCAATTTCGTCATAACTCAGTTCCTCAAACTCATACCAGACGACAATCTGTCTCAGCTTTCGGGGAAGACTGTCAACCGCCTTGAGGATTACCTTTTGCCTGGCTTTGGCATCCAGAATTTCCTCCTGCCGGCCGCCTACCCTGACCTGCTCCAATATCCCGTCGCCGTTTACCTGCCGAGCCTCCATTTTGTATTGTCTGGATTTGAAATAGTCGCGGCAGACATTGGCCGTAAGGGCGCTTATCCATTGGCTGAACTTGCCTTCTTCACGATAATTGTCAAGGTTCTTCCAGGTTTTAATATAAACCTCCTGCTCGATGTCATCATTATAAGAACCGGTCAGCTTTTTGATAATCGCCTTAATACGTTCTTTATGGGCACTGATTATTTCTTTCATTAACCAACCATCAGCAGACCGTACTCGTCGGTCGGCAGCCCCCATTCTTCAATAACGGATGTATCGTTTTCGCTGACATAGACTTTGTCATAACCGTAGTAAGACGAAATAAAGTCATATTCATAGCTTCCGTTATTATTCTGCGGATAATACATTCCCAGCATCAATACGCACACCAAGGTCGCCAAAACGGCCTTAATCCGGTTGTTGCGCTTTTTTCTGGCAAAGTACAGCGGCTTGGCTTCTTTGAGTAATGCCGAAATATCGTCCATTGTTTACCTCCTTTACATAACCTATAACGAGGCCGTTTTCAAAAAAGTTCAGATATTTTTAAAAAATTTTCTTTTTTTATAAAGCCGGACGATGGAAGTTTCCCTTCAGACAACTGTCAACATCTTGAAAACGCTTAACTTTATTCCAAATTTTTCGTACGTCTTCCGGTGTATATTTTTTATGCATAAACGAAACACGAAAATAATCCGCACCGACTTTAGGCGCTTCGGCAGCCAAACACAGCGGCTTGTCGTTAAACAACATCGTCTGACAATCTTTGGAAAGAACATCGTAAACATCTCCGCCCTTGCTCAAACGCATCCATTTTTCGCCCCGGACACAGCCTTTGCAAGGGTTGGAACGAATACAGGCCGCGCTGGTAAACAACGGTACGTCTTCATAAACCGGCAGACAAACCGGCAGCGAAGATTTTTCCGCCAGACAACGCATATTGTCAAAAGTGTCCTCCCACGACAAAGTCACCCTTGACGCGCCCGTCTGTCTGGCCTCTTCAATAGCCTGAGAGTTCAACATATACAACGAAGCATTATAACACAGGTCAATGCCCTTTTCCGGCAAAACCGACAAACCCCAGTAATTACCGATTTCCCATTTCCGATACCCTTGACTCAAAAGCTCATCAACTCTTAAACGATATTCAGACACTTTTCGGCATACAGCCGGAAGCGACAACCGCAGCTTGTTTTTGGGAAATGCGGACAATGCTCTGAAATCAGTCTTCGGATTTATTTCCACGATAACCTCGGCAACCTCGGAAAAGTCAAAATCTCTCAAACATTCCGGATTATCGGTTTTAACTGTCCATAAAGGCTCATTTTGCGGCTTTTTAGAACTAACCGGCGGCAGCTTGCGTTCTGCATTTTCGGGATGAATCTCTGCATACAAACACCGCCGCAGCTCATTCAGGACAGAAACCGGAACAAACAGGCCGGAAGGATTGTCAACCTCCAGTTTTCCCAAACAAAACTCCGTATTGCCGGTCTTGTCAAAAGCCTTAAATACGGCATCGTTCATCTTGTCCGGATTTTCCGCCGCAACAAAATGTCCCGCTATGTCTGCACGGCTCGTTCCGGAAACCGCAAACACGTTCTCAGACGTCACCGTCAGTTTTACATTAACGGAATATCTCTGCTTATACGCTCCGGGCTTGGGCTTTTCATACCGATATGCGCCTTTGACCTTGCTGGAAGACGCCAGATAAATATCCATTCCTTTTTGCAAATTAGGCATCTGCGGCGGCAACAATATTTCAACCGTCTCTCCGGCCTTGGCTTCAAAAACGCTTTTCCCGTTAACTCTGATTTCCTGCAAGGAAAAGCCAAAAGGTTTCTCCTGCCCCGGCACATCAATTTGTATACCGTCAAAACGGGCGATGCCGTGCTGGGGAACAAACGTTATTTTCCGTCCCTGAATTCGGCTTATCTTGCCGATTTCCAACCCGCGGTGGCCGACAAAATCCCGGTCGATAACCCTTTTGTCTTTTCCATTAACATGAAAACGGCACCAAGGCCTGGAAAAAATTTGTTTGATATTTTCGGATTTCTCGCCGCAACATCCCTTCCCGTCCAAAATCTGGCGATAATAGTCGGTAACGGCAGCCACATACAAAGCGGTTTTCTTGCGCCCTTCGATTTTCAACGAAGTCACCGGCATTTTCAAGACTTCTTCTTCCAGGGCCATATCTTTCATTGAAAAGAAATGCTTTTCACCTTCCTCGCCCTTAAAAGCAGAACGACACGGATACATACATTTGCCGCGGTTTGCACTGCGGCCGTTCTCCATTGAAGAAAACATACACAACCCGCTGTATGAATAACACAATGCGCCGTGTACAAAAGCCTCCGTATCCAATCCCGGCACCGAAGCAATTTCCTTAATCTCGGACAAAGTCAGCTCTCTGGCCAAAACAACCCGTTTAAATCCCAGCTTTTGCAAAGCGAGCGCACCTTCTTTATTATGCACCGCCATTTGTGTACTGGCGTGCATTTCCAATTCCGGATAGCGCTCCCTTACCACGCGGGCAACGCCCAAATCCTGGATAATCAGAGCATCCGCCTTGCAGCGCACGCATATGTCAAGCTGCTTCAACAAATCAGAAAGTTCACATTCCTGCAACAACGTATTAAGGGCGACAAAAACCTTGCGCCCTAAGGAATGTGCATATCCGGCAAATTCATTCAATGCCGGCTCGTCAAAATTGGCGGCCGTTGCTCTGGCGGAAAATTGCTGAAGGCCGAGATAAACCGCATCAGCACCATAATAAAGCGCAGCATAGCCGGCTTCAAGATCGCCGGCAGGAGCCAAAAGTTCTTTTCCACCCATAAGCAACAACCTTTTTTTATATCATATCGGAGAACAGCGGCAAACCGCGCTGAAGCTTAATTTTCTGCTGTTCCAAAACCGTACCCAGATTCAGCTTGCCGCTTCGCAGGATGCCGCGAACCTGACAGCTCTTTTGCGTGTTGGGATTGGCAAACAAATAGGTTTGTTTTGCACGCTTGGGCACGCCTTCCAAAATCTGATGAATACAGGCTAAAAAGCCGTTGGCAACCAAATCATACGCCATTTCTTCGCTGATTCCGCTCGAGGCGGCATACTTAACCAGAGAATTCACCGCATCGCTGACGTTGTTGGCGTGAATCGTAGACAACACCAAGTGTCCCGACGTGGCTGCACGCAAAGCTTCGCTGGCAACTTCCGGCGTACGGATTTCGCCCAAAAGAATATAACGCGGCTTTGAACGAAGCGCCGATTTCAATCCCTCTTCCCATTTTCCTTCGGGAGGCACAGTCTGCTTGCACAAACCCAGCTCGCCGTCTTGTGAATGATATTCGCCGTCCAGCGGCATTTCAATCGGATCTTCAATCGTAAATGCATAGCCGCCTTTGAGACTCAGATATTCCTTCAAAAGCGCGGACACCGTTGTACTTTTACCGGAACCCGTTGCCCCGGCCAAAAGAATCAAACCATAAGCGCCGCTCAATGAAACCAAATGCTTATATACGCCTGCGTCAATTCCCAAATCTTTCAAATCCGGTACGGTTGTCGGCATTTTGCGCGCACAGTATTGCGGCCCCTGTAAGGCAACGGTTCTTTCCACACGATAGTTGCGCCCCTTATAATTAAGCAAATAGCTGCAGTTTTTGCCGTCATACTCAGTTTCCAAACCGGCTAAAAACTCGGGAAAATCGTCAAAAGTTATCGTCATCAAACCGCAATCGGTTTTTCCGCTCCAGATATAACAAGTTTTATCCGGTGTAATATAAAGATCAGAAAATTTTACTTCATTTATTAATCCCATTTTTTTCTTCCCCTGATAATTCAACTCACACCCATTGGGGCATTATATTATATCAGAGGTAAACAGATGTTTAAATTTTTTCCCAAAGTTTCCAATAATTCTCCGTTACGCCGCTAAACCTTGTTTTTGCGGCTTTAATTTGCTCATGACTTGATTATATATGAATAAAATCAATTATACGGAAAAAAACAATGTTAAAAATTTGCACCGTGTTCCTGCTCCTGCTGACAGTTTCTTGCGCCAACTTTGAACGCCGCCTCGCCGATGACCTCGTAAAATCAGGCCAGATTAAGCTCAACCGCTGTGAAGTCGAAGGTTTTAACTACTCCGGAATCGACAGCTATCTGACCAAAGGAAAACTGCTCAAAGTTCTGATGATTCACGGCATCGGCACCCATCATCCCGGTTATTCCCGCCTGATTCAGCAAAATCTGGCTGACAGCCTCGGATTAAACGTCATCTCCAGACAGCCCAAAAACATTTCCCTGTTAGACCCTTCCGACAATCATGCCCCCATAGGCAACCTGCGTATTACCTTTTGGCAAAATCACGACCGAAGCAAAAATATGCTCTTCTACGAGCTTACCTGGTCGGAAATCACCGCTCCCTACAAAAAAATCCTTTCTTTTGACACCAGTGAACAATATTCCGAATTTCGCGTACCATTCAACAATTCCATGAAAGTGTTTCTCGACAATGCTTTGCCCGATCCGCTGATATATATCGCCGACAAGCACGACCTGATTGTAAACTCCGGAAAACAAGCCATTTGCTGGATGATAAATACAAACTGGGATGACATTCCCAATAACCAGGCAAAAGTCTGCAATATGTCGCTTGAACAGGAAATCAACGGATTGGCCGACGAAAACGTTATCTTCATCACCCACAGTTTGGGCAGCAAAATCCTGATGGACGCCATAACCCAAATCGCCGATAACATCGCCTTGCACGAAAACACCGCTTCGTTCAGACAAGCCGTCTCCAAACTGCAAAACAAAGAAATTACCATATTTATGCTGGCCAATCAGCTTCCCATTCTCCATTTGGACCAGCCCCTTCCCCGTGTCCACAACCAGATTTCCGCCTACTGCCAACCCCAAGGCGCCCACTATAGGCAACGGGTGTTTAAACACGTCAACATTGTCGCCTTCTCAGACCCCAATGACATCTTAAGCTATGCCATACCACAGAATTTTGCCGACAAATATATTGATTCCCGAATGTGTCCGTTGGTTACCAATGTTTCGGTTAACGTCGCTCCGGAAATCTCCGCATTCGGCATCGGCGTCGTCAGCCCGGTGGAAGCTCATGTCAATTATGACCGCAATCCGAAAGTCATCAATCTGATAACCCGCGGCACCGCAAACTTCCGTGAAGACAAAGTATTGGAACAACAATGCCGTTTTATTCAAATGAAAAATGACAAAACGATGACCTGGCTTCCGCATTGACGAGACTTGAAAATAAGCACCGCTTTTCCTATAATATATAAAAAAGGAGGATTCATGGCAGTCGGATGGGCCGGCGACGGCGCGGTAAACGAGCAAATTCAAGACAGCATCAACGACGAGATTAAACGGGCTCGCCGAAATGTTCCCTGCGGCGAAAGCCTGCTTTATTGCGAGGAATGCGGAGAAGAAATCCCCGAAGCGCGCCGACAGGCGGTTCCCGGCGTGCGGCTGTGCATCCATTGCCAGGAAGAAGCCGATAAAGAACAAAAAGCCGTCAGTCTGTACAACCGCCGAGGTTCCAAAGACAGTCAGCTCCGTTAAAAAAAGCTCCCGAAGGAGCCTTTTTTTATTTAATTGTCGGAAACAACCGTATCAAACAGCTTTTCCCATTTTCCGATAATGACTTCCGGAGCATAAGCTTTCATATCCGCAATCGCGTTCTGCCCCATACGAATGCGCAACTCTTTGTCAGACATCAGCTGTTTCAGTTTTTCAGCAAAATCATCCAAATCCTTTGCCAAAAAACCGTTATGTCCGTCCACAATCACTTCGTTGACAGACAAAGCGTCGGCAAAACCGAGCGTCGGCAGACCGATGGCCATACCGTCGGCAATCGCCAAACTGAATCCCTCGGCGCTGCTCGGAAAAGCGTGAATATCAGCACTGCGGTAGAGTTCATTGACATCCCGGGTATATCCCATAAGAAAGACATTGTTCTCCAAACCGTTGGCTTTTATCAAATCCTGAATTTCCTTGTCATAATCGGGGTATTTCTGCAATCCCCAAATTTCAACCTTCCAATCAGGAAACTCCCGGCCGATTTTGGCAAAAGCTTCCACCAAAAGATGAGGACGCTTAATATGCTTTTCTATTCTGGTAACATAAATAATTTTCTTTTTCTCGTGCGTCAAATCAACCTTTTCTTCATCTTTGAACTGATAAACGGCATTGGCTATCCGAACCACGTTTTTGGGCTCAAAATAAGGATTGATCTTATCCATATATGAATCCATCAACACCTGAAAAGTATGCACTTTCTTGAAACTCTTTTTATAATACCAGCGAATAAACCACGGCTTGCGCAAATACTTGTCTAAAATAATTGGCGGAAAATGATGCACCATCTGAATAATCGGAATATTGTGATTCTGAAATCTGGTTACGTTAAACAAATCTACCGGAAAATAACAGACAATTACATCCGGACGTTCTTTTTCAATCAGTTTTTTGAACCGAAAACAGCGCGGAAACAGTTTCCCTCTTATTTTCCGATATATGTTTTTTACCCAAGACGTCGTCTTGGCGTTAAGATTAACCAGCTTAATATGGTCATTCAGCTTATTGCCCTCGGCCAAAACGCCAAGCTTGCCGTAAGTATCGCAGGCAATGACCACGTCATGACCTCTCTCGGCCAGCAAATTGGCATAAAAAACCAGCCAGTTGGTGTTTAATACGTTCCTGTCCCGAACCAGTAATATCTTCACTGTATAGCTCCCGTATAAGGTTTAAATTTCAACAATACAGGTATCTTAAATGAAATTCATTAATATGCAAGCGCATAAATTTTTCCTTGTTTATTCCAATAAACCTCCACTTGCCCACATAGGTATGTCAACCGTTCCGAACCGCATTCTCCCTGCCCCGAAATAAGCAAGCCTGATACATAGAGCAAAACCCAAACTTTTTATGCAAACCATAAAAAAAGCTCTGCAATGCAGAGCTTTTCACATCCGAAGCAAAACTAACGACGACGTTTGACAATACCGCGGTTCCGGTGGGGAGGCAATGCCTCCTCTTCTTCAAAAACCAGCATCTCGGTCGTTTCTTCCGGCGGTAACGGTCTGTTCCTCTCGGCTTCTTCTTCAAGTCCGCATTCCTTGAGAAGCCAATTGCATTTCCAGTTGACTCTCCCCTTAAACAACAGGGCAAATGTACAAAACGACAATAAAGCCATTATGTAAAACATTGCGGCATATATCTGTTCGGCTAGCGTCAGTGCCATACTGTTGATTGAAGCGCCGATAACCAGCGTCATCACCGTGATAATCAATAAAATAACTTTCATAACCTCTCTCCTTTGTAAATATCTCCCTTCTTAAATATTCACAAATCAGAGGTAATCAAGTTGACCCTTTCTATAAATTTCTTGCAAAATATTTAATGCAATAATCCTGTAAACTTTGGAATTATAGCTATAATCCAACGATCCTGTTTTCCAACTGCTAACATCCAAATCGAACTTACGTTCATCATAATATTTCAACAGATAATCGCTATTTTCATTCAAAAAATTTATTTCCGAAGACAAATATCCAAGTTTAACTTTATTTTCGACAATATAATCTTTATGATATTTTAGCAGTATGTCTCTCAAAATTGCCTTATTTCCAATTTTGTTAACTTTATATTGTATCGGCAATCGTTTTAAAAATTCCACAATTCGATAATCAAGAAAAGGACATCTGGATTCAACGCTGTTAGCCATAGACAAACGATCCCAACACCTCAAATTTATCGGTAAAATAGTTTTAGAAAAAAGCGTATCTAATAATTCTGAAAAACAATTTCTATCCTTAATCTTAGTTTTTCTGATAATCTTTAAAAAATTTTTAAAACCACCGTTGCTTTTCTGATTCAAATCTTGATTATATGTCCTCTGTTGAACTTTAAATACATCATAAGCAAGATAAAACTTCCCTCTCCCAAACGCTTCCTTAACAGCATTGGTCAAAGTCCAAGGCCATCCACCTAATAACTCATCAGCACCATGCCCTTCTAAAATAACCTTTATGCCCTGATCTTTTATCGCTTTATAAACATTAAAATATCCGATATGCGAAGGTGCCCAAATAGGACCATTCAAGTAAAACAATGACTTTTTAAATATATCTAAAGTATCTTTCGTTTGGTCAATTTTAATAACCTCATCGCCATAATCAGACGTTAAACGTTTTACCTTATCAAATTCATCAAGTTCCTTCTTCGCATTTGAGTAAGTAAATATTTTATACTTTGCATTCAATTTTTCCTTAGCCAATGTATAAATAATTGATGAATCCAAACCTCCTGAAAGCGTAATTCCGACCGGCACATCAGAACGATTGCGCAATCTTATAGAATCTGTCAACAATTCCTCAAAATATTCAACAACAGTATTTTTTTCACTATAATTAGTAATGGCACATTGGACATCAGAAAATAAATACCATTGATGCTTGGTCAATAAATTATTTGGCGTTATTTTAACATAACTTCCTGCAACGACTTGGAAAACATTTTTCACAAGAGAATATTCGGAATTATCCGAATATGCATTTTCAATTAAACATTGTTTATATTCATCATTAAACTCATATGGTAATCAACATTTTCCCTTATAGATTTGATTGAACTTTCAAGTAATTCTTGTCCATCAAACACGTTATAGGAAACACCTAACTTCATTTTATAAGAAAAAACAAGTATTCCGCAAAAATATAAATTTACCCGCCCATTCTTCTTAAGTTTTCTAGTCCAGATTTTCATTTTCTTCCATTTCCCCCAAAAACTTATTCCCGACTTTCTTCGAAAAAATAGGGATTTTACAAATTTTAATCAACAATTTTCCTGAATTAGTTATTTTTTTCTGAAACAAGAATGTCCGCCAATCAAAATGTCTGGCTGTTTTTATCTTTTTAGTACTCTTGTCTCTTCCTATAACCGTATGTGCAACTGTGGAGGCATAGCATTTGGAAATCGTTTTGTACTTTTCTTGAACATATTTTACAGAATTATAAAATCTTTCTGTAATATTTCCTCCCGAATAATGAACACATTTAAGCGGAATAACTTTTAATTTCACATCATATCTCTCACTAGCGTTAATGCAAAATTCCTCTACATAAAAATCAAAAGTCAAATTTTCATCAAAACGAAGCTTATGCCTTTGAATTAAAGAAGAATGAACAATTAAACATTGACAATCAACGGTATCGGCAAACTCACCTCCGATACACACCTGACGCCCGACTACAATTCTATTCTTTCCTGTTTTGTCACATTGAACAATACGGCCGACAGGATGTATCAAATCATTTGGGGTACTTTCCTCATATCTCACTCCGATGCAACCGTACAAACAATTTTTATCTAAACCCTGCAGCTTCTTTTCGGGTTCTTCCAGAATTTGCCAATCTTCATGACAAAAAACAAACCAAGCTTCCCTTGAATATTCATAATCATCCAAAAATTCGTTATATCTCTGCGATATACCTTTATTTTCAACTCTGTTATCAATCGGATTTAACCGAACATTACGGCAGAATTTATTTTGTCCGACACATTTATCATACATATCATAATCGCGAACAACACTGACAAATATCACTGATATATCTGAAGGATAGGATTTCGCCTTAAAAAATTGTTTTAATTTTTTCCGCCAGGGAATAAAAGAAGCGGCAATCTTTAGTAGTCTTTCTGCCAGCAACGGCGCCGTTTTCGCCAATCTTCTGTTATAGCTCTCCTGCGTATAAAGCTTCAAATATTCTTTAACAAACGTTTTGCCGTCAGATTTTCTCACATACCCGATTTTGCCTTCGTCAACCTGCAAACCATGCGCACGGCCGAATTGCGCAAGATTATCCGTAACCCCCAGCAATGCCGGACCCGCAGAATGCTCTATCGGAAACGGATTCATATTCGTTCCGATACAGTACCACTCTGCTTCTATCGCCTGATGTATCAATGCTTGTTCCTCTATCGGCGTGTCGCTCCGCTCCAAAATAATCGACTTGACACCTTGCCGCGCAAAAACCTCCATATGCGTCGCCGTGCCGATAACCCCGGCAACCGTTTTCGCCCCCTTCAGATAAGCTATCTGCTCCCTCAAACTCATACTTTCAGGATGCAAAATCTTAAAGCCGTTCTTACGAAACACATCTTCGATATAAGCCTCCCCCAAACAAAGCGTCCCTCCACGAAACTTTGTGCGCGAAAGATATATCTTTTCTGATGGCTGCGCCGTTACCTGGTCCGCCGCATACCGAAAAGGATGCAAAAACTTTTTATTAAACGAATGATTGATTATATGACTTTCACCGGGAACATAAACTTTGCTAAACCTTGTCGGTTGGCTGATAAAATGAACCTTTTCCCTGGAAATCCCCAACAAATCCATAAATTCCCAAAACTGGGGAATAACCTTCTGCCTCTTGGCGTTCAAAAAAACAATGTCCAGATTTTTTTCTTTATTTTCAATTAAATACCAGAGCCTATTCGTACTTTCCATCAAAAAATGACCAAAATGGTTGACGAATATCCCGCCGTACAATACTTCCTTAGGAACAATCTCGGCATCTTTTAGGGAAAAATCATACCCCTCTGTTAATGAACCGCCTTTGCTTCCGCGCCAATGCCTCGACATTTCGACAAAAACACCGCGGCTGTCCGTTACCCCGCCTCTGAAATAGGATGTCCCGGAATCGTCAATACTCTTCTTCAGCGGTAATACAAAACCCTCCTCCACTTCTTCGCACTCTACCGAACAAACATCATAGTAATTCCGGCTCGTCACTCCTTCATAAACCGACTTTACCTCTTCTGCAATATATAAACGCTTACTGTATTCCTGACTTTGAATAGACACCAGCCCGACACCTTTACTAATAAAACTTTATGAAAATAAAGCTATCACAGCGCAAAGATATGAGTCAAACTATTTTTGGTTTTTAATAACGGATAAATAAAACCAACTATTCACGATACAGACTTAAATTTATTTAACTGACTTTGTCATGGGATACGCTTCCGGACGCTTAGCTTCACCCAAAAATTCCAAATAACAATTTGGCTGAAAAAATGAAATTAAAAATGCAAATACAAAAAAACCACCTAATTAAGGTGGTTTCAAATTGGTGGGCGCTGAGAGGTTCGAACTCCCGACCCTCTCGGTGTAAACGAGATGCTCTTCCAGCTGAGCTAAGCGCCCATCTTGTTTACGAAAGAGTTTATACACTTATAAAAATAATTAATCAAGCAAAAAAATAAAAAAATTTGATATTTTTTTAGAAAATGCCTTTTATCAAAAGGCTAGACAATTTCTTTTGCAAACAGAGCCGCGGACTTTGCCAATGCGCCAATAAAAACGGGCTTCCGCAATGAGAAACCCGTTTTAAAATGCTCTATAAACTTAAGGACTGGCGCAGCCAGTCCTTGCTTATATTAGTTTACAGAATCTTGCAAAGCTTTACCGGCTTTGAATTTAGCCTGTTTGCGAGCCGGGATTTTGATAGCTGCGCCGGTACGCGGATTGCGGCCGGTAGTAGCTGCACGTTTAGAAACGGCAAAAGTACCAAAACCAACCAAACGAACTTCATCACCTTTCTTCAAAGCGTTGGTGATGGAAGCAACAAATGCATCAAGAGCCTTAGCCGAATCAGTTTTGGTAAGGCCTGTTTCGCTAGCGATGCTAGCAATCAATTCGTTTTTATTCACGGTGAGGACTCCCTCTAATATAAGTTATAAACCAATTGTGGAGAATAAATCTCTAACCACAAGAAAATTTAACCGCCAAAAAAATGATTAGTCAAACAAAATCAACGCTTGCAAACAAAAAAAGTGCATTTTCTGTTAGCAAAAAGCCTTTTTTCCCAGTTATTCACAGCTATGGTTAGAAAATTCCCGCTTTTAGAAGATTCGAAAACCGAATTTTAACGTCCGTTTGCGATTCTTGTTGTATTTAATAGACACCCCAGTCAAATGATGCTATACTTTTATTTACATAAGGTTTGGGAGAATAAAATGGATGTGCAAAGCAAACTGCAAAAATTGAAAAAGAGGCTGGGACTGACTGCCGCACTGTCTATTGCCGCCATGAGCGCTTCCTCCGCAGAACAGCAGGATTCCATAAAAAACACTGCTTTCCCCGCAGCCAAAGAAACAAAAGTCAATACCTTTACCGAAAATGACTCATCCCGACAAAATCAGGTAAAACAATATTGCAACTTTATAGAAATAGGGTCTTTGGAGGAACTGAACAGCCTTAACCGGCAAGCCGCCTGCTACAACCAGTACGCCGACGCCATCATCTACACCCAATATAAAATGTCTGACGCAGACAAATCCGAACGCAGTCTGATTGACGCTGTCAACAACCAGAATTACTCAGTCAGCACTGAAGCTCACGAAAAGCTGCATCGCCTTTTGTCACCCATCAGTCAAAAGCTCCACGACGGTACCTGCATATTAAAAGTATCAGATCGTATCCGTGTTAAAATTATGGAAGAAATCTGCTGCCTTAAATCAGAAAAAAGACTTACTTCCATTACGGATGCCATTCAAAAATTTAAGGACCTCGACAGAATCACCTATTATTCCAACCATTACGGAGAAATCGCCGGAGAGCGCATCGGCTCTGTTCTGATTGCCAAAACAGCGGAAGAAAAAACGCCGGAAAAAATCGACCTGGGATTTGAACGCTCTTCTCATTACAAACCGCTGCAAATCAACGGGCAGGAATATATCGGCAGCCTTTATGTTTCTCGCGATAAGAAATATAAAACCTGGGCTCTGCATGACCTAAACGACCAAGTTGTTACATCAGCGGAGATTCTCTCCCAAAGTCCACTCGCCATCGGCGTTATGACCACGGCTGAGGGCAAGGATGTCAAAATGCCGGATGGAAAAACGGTTCGCGCGGACTATCGGTGTGAAGCAAAAAACAACCATGGAGGCTGGGCCGGATACGCTGTTTTCAAAGTTGACAATTTCGAAAACCGTAAACAAGGATACGATTTTCACACGCCACAACAGAATTTTGACAACATCTGCGGAGAATATGCTAACGCAACCGGCTTAACGGCACTTGAAGCCCAAACGCTCAAAGAATACGTTTCCTCAATGGACTGGCTTAACGCCTATGATTTGCAAGACAGCGAAATAAGAGACATTCGCGACAATTACAAAGACGTGCCTCTGCAAACGCTCGTAAATAAGCAGAAAAGCAATTATGAACAGCTGGCCGACGCTGCCCGGACGCGGTTTGAAAAAGAAACGCTGCCCCATCTGGTCGAAGTCCAGTCGCCATCGTCCCTCATCTCCGGTGCTGAGAAAAGCATAAAAACTGACGCTTTTAAAATCAAAGCAAACGGCAAAGAAAAAGGCTGCCGATAACAGCCTGTGCATCCTTTGCCGACACAAAAAAATACCGCCGACCAAATGTCGACGGTATTTTTTTATCAGTTGACCGAAGCCTGCTCCGCTTTAAGCGGCTCGCAACGGCACAATTGTGTCAGCGGCTTCACTTCTCCGTTAAGCGCTATCTTCAAAACCTCTCCGACCTCTGAAACCGGAATGATTTTCAGGCCTTTTCTCACATTTTCCGGAATTTCCTTCAAATCCTTTTCATTATCTTTAGGGATAATAACGGTTTTAATTCCGCCGCGCAAAGCCGAAAGCAGTTTTTCTTTCAGTCCGCCGATGGGCAGCACCCTGCCCTGCAACGTAATCTCCCCTGTCATCGCAACATCTTTGCGAACCGGAATCTTCGTCAGCACCGAAACGAGAGTCGTATACATCGCTATGCCGGCGGAAGGTCCGTCTTTGGGCGTAGCCCCCTCTGGAACATGAACGTGAATGTCCGTTTTGCCGAAAACATCAGGATCAATCCCCAATTCCATAGAATGGGAACGAACCACGGAATACGCCGTCTCAATGGATTCTTTCATAACATCTCCCAGCTTTCCCGTTTGTTTGATGTTTCCCTTGCCCGGCATATCAACGGCTTCGATAAACAAAATATCTCCGCCGACTTCCGTCCACGCCAATCCGGTAGTAACGCCGACATGGTCTTCTTCTTCGGCTTCGCCATAACGGAATTTCTTAACTCCCAGATATTTGTCAAGATTAGCCGCTGCAACCGTAACCTTCTTTTCTTTGGAAAGCAGAATCTCCTTAACCGCCTTGCGGGCTATTTTTGCCAATTCGCGTTCCAAGTTACGAACTCCGGCCTCACGGGTATAATAACGGATGATGTCTCTGATAGCGTCTTCTTCTATCTTAAGCTCGTTTTCCTTGATGGCCATTTCCTTAAAGGTTTTGGGAATCAGATGACGTTCGGCAATCTGTATTTTTTCATCTTCGGTATAGCCTGACAATCGTATAATTTCCATACGGTCAAGCAGTGGACGCGGCATATCGAGAGAGTTGGCCGTCGTCACAAACATAACGTCAGACAAATCATAATCAACTTCCAGATAGTGGTCGTTAAAGCTTGAATTCTGCTCCGGATCCAAAACTTCCAACAGCGCCGAACTCGGATCGCCGCGGTAATCGTTGCCGAGTTTGTCTATTTCATCGAGCAGAAACAACGGATTAGACGTTGCTGCTTTTTTCATTCCTTTAATTATTTTGCCCGGCATAGAACCAATATAAGTCCGACGATGGCCGCGAATTTCCGCTTCATCGCGCATACCGCCGAGAGAAGCGCGTACAAAACTGCGCCCGGTAGCTCTGGCTATCGACTTTCCTAAAGAAGTCTTACCGACGCCCGGAGGGCCGACCAGACACAAAATCGGACCTTTGACTTTGTCGGCCCGGGATTGCACGGCCAAATATTCGACAATGCGTTCCTTAACCTCTTCCAGTCCGTAATGGTCTTCTTCCAGAATTTCCATAGCCTTGCTCAAGTCTTTATTCACTTTGGAGCGTTTTTTCCAGGGAATGTCCAGCATCCAGTCCAGATAATTGCGGACAACCGTTGCCTCTGCCGACATTGAGCTCATAGATTTGAGCTTTTTAACTTCAGCCAGGGCTTTTTCCTTTGCTTCCTTGGACAGCTTGGTGTTCTCAATCTTTTTCATATATTCGGCGATTTCAGCATCGTCGTCTCCGTCACCGAGCTCTTTCTGAATAGCCTTCATCTGCTCGTTCAGATAATATTCTTTTTGGCTTTTCTCCATCTGCTTTTTAACGCGATTCTTGATTCTGTTTTCCACCTCAAGCATCGTGATTTCCGCATCCATAAAGCCCAAAATCTGTTCAAAACGTTCGCTTAAGGTTGTCCCTTCAAGCAAAGCCTGCTTTTCCGGAATCTTTAATGCCAGATGAGAAGCGATGGTATCCGCCAGTTTGCTGTAATCTTCTATTTGGTTGACCGCCACCAAAACCTCGGGAGGAGTCTTTTTGGAAAGTTTGACATATTCCTCAAACTGCGACAAAACGGCGCGAACCAAAGCTTCCAGCTCCTGATTGTTGTTTTCTATCTCCGGCAGAATGGTTACGTTTGCTTCCATAAAGGATTTGGTGTTGTAAAACTTGTCGATTTTAACCCGCTCCAACCCCTCAATCAGAACCTTTACCGTACCGTCAGGCAGCCGCAACAGCTGTAAAACCGTGCCGATGGTTCCGACATGATAAACGTCATTGCTGGTCGGGTCTTCAATTGCGGCATCTTTTTGGGTGGTAAGGATAATGTTCTGATCCTTATCGACAACTTCCTGCAAGGCGTTGATCGACTTCTCCCGTCCCACAAACAACGGAACAATCATCTTCGGATATACCACAATATCGCGCAACGGAAGTACAGGATATTTCTCTTTCTTAGCAACCATATTTTACCACCTTAAAAATTAACATCATTGTGTATTCTTATATAAGAAAACTTTCCGGCTTATGCAATGCGGAACAGTAACTTTTTTGCCACAAACGCACTTTTTGGGCAATGCCTAAGTTTTTAATCCACAGCCCCGGCCGCGAAATCCAACTTTAACATGAATAAGTATTAATAAAGAATTTGCAGATTTAAAATAATAATATATGATGCAATAAAAAAACAAACACCAGAAAACCCCATGGAGAAATTTGATGGCCGCCGCAAAGAAAAGCGCACTTTCCAATGATGATATTATGGTTGAAATTTCCGTCACGCTGGGAACCGCGGACCTCCGGGTCAACCAGCTGCTGAAGTTGGGACGCGGAGCCGTTGTCGAGTTGGACCGGGATATCAACGACAACGTAGATATTTACGCCAATGACGTTCTTATCGGTCATGGCGAAGTCGTCATCACCGAAAACGAAACTATCGGCATCAGCGTAACTGACACAAATTCCAAATAAGCAACCGTAACAATGAACTTTAATCTGAAAAAAACACTGAAAAAATCCCTGCGCCGGATTACCAAGTCAGATTTTGTCATAAACCTGATTTCGTCAGCTATATATTGGTATGCCCGTCTCGTCGGCAAAACCACAAGCTGGGAGGTTCGCGGCATAGACAACTTCTATCGCGAATGGGATGACAATCGCGGCATCATTCTGGTTGCCTGGCACGGACGAGCCCTTATGCTGCCTTATTTCTGGAACCGCAAAAAACCGCTTAATGCCCTGGTTTCATTACACCGGGACGGCAGAATGATAGCCGGCCTGCTTGAAAAATTCGGTCTTGGCACCATCGGCGGTTCCAGCAACGAAAACGCCAGCGGCGCCGCGGTAAAACTGATGCACTCGCTCAAAGATGATACTGCCATCTGCATTATTCCCGACGGCCCCCGGGGCCCCCGGATGCATATGGGACGCTCTCCTCTTTATTATGCGCAAAAAACCGGAAAACCTATCGCCTGTATTTCGTACAGCATCGCCAACTCTTTCCGCATAACAAAATCCTGGGACCACATGATGATCCCCCTCCCGTTTTCCCGCGGCATTTGCACCGTGAGCGAAACGATATCCGTTCCCGCCGACGCAGACAACAACGAATTGGAAACCTACCGCCTCCGTCTGGAAGAGCAGCTTAACCGAATAAGCCGGGAATGCGATATCAAAATGGGACTGATTCCTGACGAACCCGGCATCTGCAAAAACCAAACCGAAGAAAATGGACAACCGCGATGATGTTTATGAAAATTTACAACGCCTTGATTACCGTTTTATATCCTCTGGTTATCAAACGGTATATTAATAAGCGCAAAGAAAACGGCAAGGAAGACGTCAAAAGATTCAACGAGCGTATCGGGCGTCCCGCTCTCAAACGTCCCGAAGGAAAATTAATCTGGCTTCACGGTGCCTCAGTAGGCGAGTCCGTTTCCATGCTGCCTCTGATTCAAAAAATCTTGGACACTTACCCTCAGGCGCACGTTATGGTCACCACCGGAACCGTCACTTCCGCCGACGTAATGAGCAAACGGCTTCCCGAGCGCGCCTTTCATCAGTTTATACCCATTGACAACCCCACTTTCACCACCCGGTTTGTCAAATACTGGCATCCCGACGTCGCCCTCTGGTTTGAATCGGAATTCTGGCCGGCGATGCTGTCGTCAATCAAACGTAAAAATATTCCGCTGATTTTAATCAACGGCCGAATTTCTAACAAAACCTTCAAACGCTGGCAGCAATTTGACTTTATCAGCAAAGAGCTGCTCTCCTGCTTCACCCTTTGCCTCGGACAATCGGAAGAAGACGCCTACCGCCTCGGCGTTTTGGGCGCGGCCAACTCCGTCTGCCTCGGCAATCTGAAATACGCCGGCCTGCCGCTGCCTATCGACCTGGAAAAGAAACAGGAACTGTTGCAACAAATCGGAACCCGCACTCTATGGCTGGCAAGTTCAACCCACGATGACGAAGAACGCCGCATTGCCAAGATACACAAACGACTCAAGAAAAAATTTCCTGACATTCTGACGATTATCGCCCCCAGACATCCGCAGCGCGGCCCCGAAATACAAAAAGAGATTCGGGAATTGGAGTTGCAAACGGCTTTACGATCGGCAGGAGAAGAAATAACCGGACAAACTGACATCTACATTGCAGACACTATTGGAGAAATGGGCTTATGGTATGACGTTGCCAAAGTTGTGTTTATCGGCGGCTCCCTGATTCCGCACGGCGGACAAAACTTTATCGAACCCTCGCGGATGCGCGATGCGGTCATCGTCGGACCCCATATGCATAACTTCACCGATGCGGTCAACCGTGCAAAAAAAGCAGATGCGCTGATACAGGTGACCGATACACAGGAACTGGAAGAAACAATTGCCCATCTGCTCAGCAACAAAGATTTTTGCAATGCCAAATGCAGCCTCGCCTATAATTGGGCCGCCAGTGAAAATAAGGTGCTTGAAAACATTATGGATAAAGTTAAAGGTTTTATTTAAGATGTACACTCCAACATATTGGAAAAACAAAAATATTATATCTTCGCTGCTTTTGCCGTTGGGATGGTTGTACGGCCTGGCGACCGCTTTGCGTCTTGCCCTGACCAAACCGCAAAAAGTCAAGGCCAAAGTTATCTGCATTGGCAATATTACCGCCGGAGGCACCGGCAAAACGCCGGTATCCGTCGCCATGGCTGCCCTTCTGAAACAAAACGGCCTTAATCCCTGGTTCGTCACCAGAGGATATGGCGGAACTCGGCAGGATGTTATTGTCAACCCGGCCGAACACGCAGCAGCCGAAGTCGGAGACGAACCGCTGTTGTTGGCCCGGGAAGCCTCCGTCGTCGTCAATAAACAGCGTTGGCTGGGAGCGCAAAAGGCCATCGCAAACGGTGCCGACTGTATCATTATGGATGACGGCTTTCAAAATCCCGCACTTCATAAGGATTTGTCGTTTATCGTCATTGACGGAGCCGTCGGTTTCGGTAATCGGCGCTGCATTCCTTCCGGTCCGTTGCGGGAATTTCTTTCTGCCGGCCTGAAACGGGCCGATGCTGCCATTATTATAGGGCAAGACAAAACCAATCTGAGCGGATTGTTAAAAGACCTTCCCGTTTTTCACGGCAGCATAACGCCGGTTGAACCGTTGCGGGACAACCTCAACGTTATCGCCTTTGCCGGCATCGGACGACCGCAGAAATTTTACCGCTCATTACAGGAACTCGGCTTTAACCTTATAAAGACCGTAGACTTTCCCGACCATCACTTTTATACGGAAGGAGAATTGAAACAACTGATTTCCGAAGCAGAGGAAAAACAGGCCGTCTTATATACCACCGCCAAAGATTACGTAAAAATTCCGGCTGCGCTGCGCAACCGTTTCCGTGTTTTGGAAATAACGATTACTTGGCGCGAACCGGAACTTTTAACCCAATTTCTGCTTAACGCTTAATTGGCTTCATCCCACAAATTGGCATAACTTCCGTTGGCAAAGGCGTCTCCGCTGATAAAACGATAATTTTTATCCAGCGTCGCAATTTTAGCCATATCTGCCTCATCCAGCTCAATAGCGAGAGAAGCATAGTTTTCCCGCAAATGAGCCTCATGAACCGACTTTGGAATAACGGCTACGCCGCGCTGCATCTGCCATGCCAGCACGACCTGAGCCGGCGTTGCCTTAATACGTTCCGCAATTTCCTGAATGACCGGATTTTCCAATACCGATTCCTGCCCTTCGTGAGGTTGTGACCCCAATGGTGAATAGGCCGTAACTTCAATATTGTTCTTATGGCAAAAATCTATCAAATCGTTCTGCTGCAGCAAGGGATGATTCTCAATTTGGTTGACCGCAGGAACAATCTCGGCTTTTTCAATCAAATCGCCCAATTTCTTGGCCGTAAAATTAGAAACGCCGATACTTTCGACGGAGCCTTCCCCCTGAAGTTTCTCCATTGCGGCCCATGTAACCTCCAAGGGCAAATCGCTCAGCGGGATCAAGTCTTCCGCACGCTGGGGAATACCGGTGCCTTTTTTCTGCGCTACCGGCCAGTGCATCAGAAACAAATCCAGATAATCCAGCTGCAAATCTTTTAACGTCTGCTCCAACGCCGGTTTTACATCTTCCGGTGCATGCGCGTTGTTCCATAGTTTAGAGGTGACAAACAGTTCTTTGCGCTTAATGTCCCCTTCTCTGATTGCATCGTTTATCGCCTGCCCGATTTCACCCTGATTGCCGTAAATCGGAGCACAGTCAATATGCTTATATCCCAGTTTTATAGCCCAGCGTACCGCCTGATAAGTCTCTCCCGGCTTAGACTGCCAGGTACCCATACCGATAATCGGCATTTCACTGTCGTTATTCAGCTTAACATACTTCATGACAAACCTCTCCTCCAACGAAAAAAATATTAAAATCAACCCTAATATAATCGTAAGAATTTCCACTTAAAGGAGCCGTACGCGAAAAAAAGATTGCCATAAAACAAAAACGCAGCCCCCACACCTGACTGCGTTTTTAAACAACTTGCAAAAAATGAGTTATTTCACTTCCCAACTGCGGGAAAATTCTTCGTCCTTGAACAATGCGGCCAATCCGGTAACTTGTTTCATTCTGAGCAACTCGTCGGCCGACATACCGATATTCTTACAAATCCAGCTGTCGCTCTTGCCCATTTCAACTAACTCGGCAACAATATTACTCATCAAATCGACATTATGGCTGCCGCGAGCCCGGTTATGGCGAATAGTCGACGCCATCCGCTCTCCCAGCTCCTTATTGATTACCACGACGGGAATTTTACCGTGTTCACGGGCATAAATGCGATCGCTGGTCTTCATAATCGTATAACGGTGGAAACCGTCGACAACGATATATTTGTCAACCTCTTTGTCATAATAACATACAATCGGCTGAGTAAACCCATCTTCCCAGATGGAAAGTTCCAGCAGTTTCATTTCCGGAGGTGCAACTCGGTTGGGGTTATAATCATTGGCCTGCACCTTCTCAACGGGCACGCCGATGACATTATAAACCGGACTAACAAACTCTTTCATATTTAACCTCATAGTTTTTTATATTTTTCAAGTAACTCTTTTTCTCTTTGAGTCTGCTTTTTAGTCTGTGCAAATCCCATATACTTGCATAAATGGTCGTTTTTCAGAATACAGATGGCCATTCTTTTCCATGAAGGAATGTCAATGGTCGACTTAATGTCATCAGTGTCATCGGGTGTTCCCAAAAACTGAATCCGGTCTTTGTCTTTACTGTATCCGCTTTTGCCGTTATGCCGTATTCTGTAGTTACAGGCTTCAAGCTCTTTCAAAGCGTCATCACACACCACACCACCTTTCTTCCACCAAAAACGGATAGAAGTTTTAAATTTGGCAACATAATTTTCGCGAATTGAATCCGGAAGCGTCGCCAACAAAAATTTAACATACGAACGCCAGGTATGCCCTTTCGGCAAAGTAATCTTGCCGGCGCCCATCAATTTTGAATTGCCGTACATCGCGGCAAAATTAGCCCCGTTTACGCGGGAAACCACTCTGGCCCATGTTCCCGGTTCCAAGACACGATAAAGGTTGAGGCTCTCTTTTGCATTTTCATGATAAGGGCTGGAAACCCGCATCTGATTGATAGACAGCCCGGCGCGGTAATAAAGGTCATAAATCTTGTTATACTCATAACCTTCTTTGCCGTTTGCAATCCATACGTCTTTAGTAGACCAGTCATACAAAGGATAGGCATTATAGAAATTCTTGCCCATTTTGGTTGTCCACTGCGAATTTTTCATCAATGTCTTGCGCGTATTGGCATAAGCCCGGTAACGGTTGATAGACTCATCAGCCCTGATGCCGACCATACACAATGTGGTACCCTTATGATGTCTGGCATACCAATGCCCAAACTCGGCATACAAATCCTCCTGAGCCATTTTATACTTATAAGTTTCAATCGGATTGTTCTTCAAGTTAATAATATAGGGCATCGAGGGCATCGGACGCACCCACAGTTCTTCCTTTTCGTCATCCCACGGGTACCAATACATTTGATAATTGCTGACGGCGCAGCGCGATCCCATCGGCAAACATACCCAATAAGGCTCAATATCGTCTATGTTGTCTTCAAACATCTTGGTAACATAGTCTGTCGTCAGCTGATACTGCGCCTCAAAATCCTGATGGAAAACACCGATTTTTTTCTGAATGTTATGTTTGCGTTTATAGTCAAGAACCATATTCAGCAGCAAACCGCTGTCTTTTCCGCCGGAGAAAGACACATAAATATTGTCAAAATTTTCAAACGCAAACTTAATTCTTTCCATCGTTGCGTCAAAAACATTCATGTCCTTATAAATCTTCATAGTTTCAAAGCCTCATCTCTTGACATAATATTACAAACGTTGCTCAATACGTTTTCCTTGCGGTTAAGATTATCCTTTATCAGACTTTCAAGCCTGGTTCCTACCCAAAAATTGTAGATATTCAAATTTATAACATCTTTATTATAAAAGCTAGTTAATGTTTGAATTTTATCCTTATAATCAAAAGTCTGTGTAAAATAAATAATATTATTGCACCCTTTAAGGTTCAAACGCGGACTTTCGACCTTATACGTACAAATCATAATATCCACATTTTTCTCGAACCGGTTAAGAGCCTTTAGCTTGTTCGAATTTCCGGACATCACCACAAACTTTTTATCTCCGAAGCCTCCTGCTTCTTTGAAAAAACGCACCTCGCTTAAAAACTTGGTGTAAATAATAACCTTCTCCTTGCGTTCCAAAATCTCGCTGACCAATTTAAACAAAGCATCAACCTTATGCTTGCATATGGTATAAAGATACTGAAAACGCTGCACTACCTGCAAAAACGCCACTTGTTCCTTATCTTTCAGGAAATCTTCTTTTTCCAGTTGATAAACGGCGGCTTCCTGAGGCGTAAGCTCAAAATCGCTATCATAATAGGTTATCTTAAGATTATCCTCAAAATCACAAGCAAGTAAATAGGGTTTTATCATTTTCACCAGCTTTGCTTCATTTTTTGGCGTCGACCACCTCTTCCACACCTCAAAATCATCCATATAAAACGGCAAAAAGCTGTGCATAAACTGCGTCTCCGTCATATTGAGGATTGTCGAGTCCATAAATTGCGTTTGAGAATACAGGTCAATCAGCCCCTGAGTCAACGGCGTTCCCGACAAAATAAGACGATATTTGAACTTATGCTTCATGGATAAAAGCCGTCTGGTTCTTCCCGCCTCCGTGTTTTTAATCGTAATGCTCTCGTCCACTACGCAAAAAATACGATATTTGTCAGCCAGATTATAAAGTTTCAAATACTGCCCGTCGTTCAGAGAAATGTTTTCAATCGAAAAAAAGCATATCCGGTTAGAAATTTCCCGGGCCACCGCCTTGATGTCATTGACATAGTCATCCGTGGCCAGATAGTTTGACGGCGCAATCCATACGATAAAATCGATATTTTTGCGAAAATGCCGGATAAGCCTGAAAACTATTCGGATTTTTTCCATGCCGCGCTTCATAAACAGCGCACCCGAACTTAGCCCGGCAAACCGTTCGCAGATTTTTTTGTGGTCGAACTTTGCTCTCATGATACAAAACCCATTTTGATGACTAATTTTCAGATATCTAATATATGTAATCGTTCATCTGTCGTTTCAAAGGAATTGTCGTCAAATATACCGGAAGCTCCATCACCAAAGAAGCCGCCATGCCTCAAAATATAATCCGGCCGCAGCCAAATGCTCCAAAAGTACTAACCAACAACCACATATACTAAAGTATATATACTTTTTATCTAAGGGCAAAAGAAATTCAGGATAATTAACATAAAAAAAATGCTTTCCGACCCGCAAAAGCAACCGCAGATACAAGGCAATAGAACGATACTCGGAAAAAGCTGCACGCCAAAATAACAAATTTCGCCTTTACAACATCTGCATCAGTTCCGGACTATCAAAAAAGCCCGGAAAATTCCGGGCTCTTTAGTGGCGGAGAGTACAGGATTTTTGCGATTAAGCAACATAAGCAACTGTTTTATCGTTATAAATACACTCTCCATTATCGCCTATTTTCTAACTTTTATATACTATATAGCACCACTTTTCAAGCCTAAATTTAAATATGCAACTGATTAACCACATTTTTGAGCATACTCTCATTTTCATTATAATAAATTGCGGTGGTTTGGATGTTAGAATGATTTACCAATGTTTTAACCGTGGTAATATCAACACCATTGGTTAAAAGCGAAGTAATGTAATTTCTACGGCCGTAGTGAGTGCTACAATCAAGATTAAAAGTTTTATAGATAGATGTAAAGATTCTGCTGATGCTGTTTCTATTATAAGGTTTGTTTGTTTTTTGTGATGTAAATAAAAATTTTTCACGATTCTCTAAATTTATTCCATCCAAATATTCTTTGATGTGTTTCTTCATTTCATCATTTACATAATATTTGGCTTTTTTAGCCCCTTTGTTTTTATCTGGAGTCAATTCAATGATATCTTTAACAGAATTATCATCATTCAAAACATCTTTGACTTGGAGGTAACAAAAATTGATGCAACGCATACCACAAAGAAAATTAAATCTAAACATCATCTTGATTTGTTTAGCATTATTTAGAGTATCAATATATTTAAAAATGGCTTTAATTTTCTTATCATCAATCACGGCTCTGTTTATCATTTTCCCTATCCTATAATGAATAACTTTATTTAATTTTATATTATAGTTATACATTAACATATAAAATCACAGGTGCCAAGGCCCTTTGTAAAAATATTTTTTATTTATTTTCAACAAGATAATAAAATAATGAATATTTTTACCTATTTTTATTCATTACAAAAAAATAAGGCGGGATTTACACCGCCTTTTCTTTTAGATATTTGTATAAGGTTGTATAATCCACATTAAGCATTTTAGCAATCTTAACCTTTTTAATATTTTGGGATAATAATTTTTTTATCAATTCTTCTTTACCTGATAATTTAGAAGTTTTATTTTTACTGCCTCGGATCCTTCCAATATGTTTTCCTTCTGCTCTTAACTTATCTAATGAATTTTTGGTGCGCTGGGAGATGAGGTTTCTCTCAATTTCTGCCGATAAACCAAATGCAAATGCTAAAACTTTGCTCTGAATATCCGAGCCTAATCTGTAATTATCTTTAATCGTCCATACCTGACAACCGATATTCATACAATGATGGAGAATACTCATAACTTGCAATAAGTTACGCCCTAATCTTGATAATTCTGAAGCAATCAAAATATCATCTGGTTTTAATTTCTTTAATAATTTGCCAAGTTTCCGTTCTTCAAGGCTTTTCCTTGATGAAATTGTTTCCTCAATCCATTTATCAATATGTATATTGTTTGCTGTGGCAAAATTTTCTATCTCAAAATGCTGGTTTTCATTATTTTGTTTTTCTGTACTGGTTCTGATATAACCGTAAATCATCTTCAATCCTTTTAATATATTTATCAAAAGAATGAAGTTAATTTAATTCTAAATCATTGAAAATAAAGGAACATTTGTTTTCAATATACATTCAAAATGTTAAGAGTCAATTAAATTTATTTTGTTGTTATCCATTTTCCTTGAAAACCTTGGATTGCAACAAGTTGAACCAATAAAGCAATACAAATAACAAAATATTGGATTCTGGCGTTCGGTTTTTCACAATGTTTTTAAGGCTGAGCATTTTGATATATGTAATAACTTTTATAAAAGGAAATACGATGAACAAAACTTTATTATTGGCAGGCGTTGCTGCTTGTTTGTTTGCTGCTAATGCAAACGCTGTTGAACTGAATCAATATGTATCTGGTAAATTGACCTATTCTGATGCTTCTCACGATGTTAAATGGGATAACGAAGATGGCGAAGCTGGAAAACAAAAATTCAGTGACAATGTTTTGGGTGGTAGTTTTGCTTATGGTGTTAAAACTGGTGCAGTTAGAACTGAACTTGAATTAAACATCAAACAGGATGCTGAAAAAAAAGTTTCCGATGAATTTGGAACAACCAAGGCGAAAATGGAAAATAATTCTGTTATGCTGAACGCTTACTATGATATTGATACTGGTACAAAATTGACTCCTTATGTTGGTGCTGGTATTGGTATGGCTCGTCTGAAAGGTTCTATTAAAGGCGATGATGCCAATGCAAGCAAAAGCAAAACAACGTTTGCTTGGCAGGTTGGCGCTGGCGTTTCCTATGCTATGACTGACAATCTGGCTTTGGATGCGGGTTATAGATATACCGATGCTGATGAAGTTAATGTTAAAAACGATGGCAGCAACAATAAGTTTGAAGCAAAATCTCACGAGTTCCTGCTCGGTGCAAGATATAGCTTCTAAACTTATCTAAAGCAAGTAATAGTTTTTTTCATATAGGTAAAGGCAGTACAGAAATGTGCTGCCTCTCCTTTTAAATCTCCATCACAAAATATTTTCCGTCATAGAATCTTACTACACCAAAATTTTGCCTGTTTAATGATTGAAAAATGGCTAATGCAATCCAGCCAGAATCTATAAATATTTTGCCATCCAACAATCTGTATGAATTTTTAGGGCGGTGGTGCATCAATTCATTATATGCCGTTGATAATAGCATTTTAAGCCCTATAAGTAACCTAAAAGGCGTTCAGTTATAATTTGATGCCCTCTATTGATAATATCGTTCAGGATGCGGATTTCTGCGTTCTTATTATCTAAATCCTCAAAAACATTTTTTATTTCAATTAGATTTTTAACCAATACATTAACGGATTCAATAGATGGCTTCCGTTCCTCACAAATAATCATTGATAAGTAATGATTTGTTCTGTTAAGAAAATTACTACTAAAATCATATTGCGATTTTACAATACCTAATTTTTTCAAATACAAATAGGTTCGTTTAATGTAATCAATATTTTCTTGTATTTGCTCTAATTCATATTTTTGAGAGCGGATTTTTCTCAATTCATCATTATTATCATCTTTTTGTTTTTGAAGATGTTGTTTTTGCTGTGATGGGCTAACATCCACAATGTCATCAATCTGCTTATTTTTATTCATCAGCATCTTTATTTTATCTTTTAGCGCATTCTTTTGTGCTTGCTTATCATTCATATTTTTACCTTTGGTTACAATAATATTTATCAATTAAATTGTGTAATCACATTATGAAAGGTACATTACATCATCAATTTTTTTGAAAAACAGTTGCCAGTTGGCGATAATTTCGCATCCTTCTTTTTTTAGGTAATCTAATGCCCCTGTAAAATCATAAACTTCTTTTATTTGGGTATTTAATGATTTATATTTTTGTAGAAGAAATTTATTGACGATATTGATAAAATTATCTTTTTCATTGATAGGTAAATCAGCAATAATATGCAAGTGATTATGTTTTTCCTTAAATTTACCATTTTCCATAAAAATATAAAGCGGATATTGTTGTTCTTTCTTTTTATTAAAATTTTTTCCAAGTGTTTTTCTGTAATATTTAATTAATGCTATTCTAAAATCATTTAGTAATTTCATATGATTATAATTAACTGTTCTGGGGTTTATGGTTATAAAATATTTTTGAATCATAAAATAATCCTTCGTTATAATAATTGTTTGTTTTGGATATAGTTTCACTCACATAAATTTTTTTGTGAAACAGGCGAATTGATGCAACCCGCCATTCACTTAATCATTTAATGCTCGTCTTAATGCTTTTCTTATGCTTGTCTAAATCAGCAACAATGGCAGCAGAATTCTTTTTATATGCCATCTAAACTTCAATACTGATGAAGAAGTTTAAGTCCATCAATATTCTGTTGCTGATATGGATAATATTATCATATTCATAAAATAGAATACAAAAATAAAATTCATACATTTTTATTTATCTAAAATGATTAAAAAATGTAATTATTTTAACTTAACCTTTGTGCCTTTTGGTAATTCATTACCCAGAACAGAACGTCTGCGTTTTCTTATCGGTTTTAATTCCAAATCATCAACTGTGCGATTTTTCAATGCATCAAAATCAATCATTGGAAAGAACATTTTATCAACCACTTCTTTTAATGTAGTAATTGGTATCTGTCCGTTTTGATAACCAGAAAAAGCACTCCCGTCATTTTTACTCCAACCGCCTAACTCAACAGCATATATGGCAGGAAGTTTCATATTTGCGATTGTCTGTGTTAATGTATGGCGAAAACTGTGAAAAACTTTATACGGAGATATGATTTTTATTTTATCCAAATATTTGGCAAAATCATCCCCAACATCACCGCTAAATCTATTCCCTTTTGAATATTTCAACTCATATAACTTTTTACATCCCGCTTTTTTACGATTTTCCACATATTCCAAAAATCCTAAATCAATAATTTTTTGCGGAATCGGAAGTATTCGTGATTGTTTAGTCTTTGTTTTCTTATGAATTTTACCTTTTTCTTGCGTTTTCTCATTCTCGTGAATTATCTCTATACACGGAACACCCTGTATATTTTGTATATCACTTACATCACATTGGCATAATTCATCAATTCTTGCGCCTAAAAATAAACCAAATAACGGAATCCAAAAATTGGCAGGTTTCGCATCTTGGTCATTTTCCACAACTCTCAACGGATATGTCTTTGGATTAAATATTTTTTGTAATTCATCATCCGTAAATGGTTGATAAGATTCTTTTGCATTTGTCGCAAATTTAAATTGATAATCTTTAAACGGATTTACATCAACAACATCTTCACCAACCAAAAAATTTACAAAATTACCAAATGTCCGCACATAATTACGAACCGTAGGATGGCTTAACCGCTCAATATCTTTGTCTTTGGTTTCCGCAATAACATCCAACACAGATTTATTAGCGTATTTCACCAAACATCTGGTTGGCACAAAAAGTAAATCTTTCTCCAACTGTTTTATATCTTTCTGCAACAAATTACGGATTTTCTTTCCCTTTAACAATTCCGCTACCAACAAAACCATTTTACCGTGCGTTTCAATAGTTTTGGCGTCAACACCTCGCAATGATTGATATTCTTTCCAATCATCAACTAATTTATTATAATCAACCTGTTTCGGCTCAACACGCATCGTGATTAAATTATTACGAATAATCTCTTTTGCTGTATCAATAATGGCTTGAAAATAAAGCGGAATATTACAAGATGTCCCATTTTTTATACTATCAATCATATTGAATAAAATCTGCTCTGATTCCTGAAACTTGTAATATAAAAAATTCCACCCGATAAAATCTTGATTAAAATCATCCTGCTGTTTTAATTCTTCATTTCTTACCGTAAATAACGGCATCGCATTTGGATTGTTGCTGAATATCTCCAAAATCTGTCGGTCTGTTTTACGTTGCTCTGCTTTTTCTCCTAAAACTTTTATAATATAACGATATAACTGAGCTTCCATACTTTGGATTGATGGATTAAAAACAACATCATCACTAACCACACGGTCTTGATAGCCATCCCACACATCAACAACTGGCTTCTCCACAATAACAATTTCACCGTTTGTTGTTTCGCGTTCTTCAATTTGTATTCGCTCAAAATCTTCTAACCTATCAGGCTGATAAAAACTTAAATCCTGATAAGTGATTTTACCTGCTTTGATGGCTTTTTCGTATCGTTCCAAATCTTTTAATATCTTAATCCATCTTTCAATTAAGATAAGTTTAGACTCGCTGTCATTCAAAAAAATCTTTTTATCTTTGGTAATTATCATCTTTTCAAATTGCTTTTCATAAAACCGCAGCAACAAATCAACTTTATAAGATTCTTCTCGCACACGATAAAGGGCTTCGTAATAATCTTTTGTGTGTAAAGAATAAACAATATTCTTCTTTTTTACAAGAATTATTAGATGTTTAGGAACTTGAACCCTGATGTAATAAGTATGCTTTTTAAGGAACAAACGCGGATATAAAAAAGGCATCTGCTGTACCACCCCTTAGCACCACCCATACTTTACAATATTTCAGTGCTATTTTGTTATGATAAAACAGATGCTTATATATTAACTGGCGGAGAGTACAGGACTCGAACCTGTGCATCGTTATTCACGATGACGGATTAGCAATCCGCTGCATTACCACTCTGCCAACTCTCCATTTGTGGTACGGCATTATATGTATATTATCTTTTAGTTCAGGTCAACATCTTTTTATTAAATTTACAAATTTATTTAACAGATATTTTGCCTGTCGGCACCTCTCCGCAAAAAATAAAACAAATGCAAAAAAAAGCACCGTTTTTTCTTGGAAAAAACAGTGCTTCCGCAATTCAGACGCTAAAAGTCAGGCCATGTGTCATTCACATATCCGTCGTAGTCGCCGTTTTTGCTGCCGTCATGAGTGCCGAAAGTTTCGCCCACCCAATTCCAAAAAGCATCCCACATACCGAATGTTTTTTTAGTTATACAATCAAGTTAGCTCACTCTACAAATAATTATCCGGATTACTCACATCGGTTAAAATGTACAATAAAACCAGAATAATTATTTGTCTTATTTTTATTTAATCCCAAAAACAGACATTGTCAATTATTACTCAAGCGTCTCTATAAACTTGGAATACCGAATTTTGCAGTCTTCACACTGTTTCAGGGCTACATCCCGCATAATTTTATTTTCATACAAGCCGATAAAATAATCACCTGCCGAAACCGTCAATATTGAATCCGTCTCGTCATAACTCAGAGACAGACCGATTAGCGGCGCCTGATATTCGCTGCCGGACAACTGCTCGTAATACTCCTTGGCGATTTTAAATTTAACCGCAACCGGAACATCTTTATTTCCTGCTTCCCGGTTGGCAATACATTTTGCCGCCGTTTCAAACCGAATATAGTTTCCTATTAAAATCGGTGAAAATATATCATAAACCGGCCATGGCTCGCTCATACTCTCCTCCTCTTCAGTCTAAGACAATACTGATATAAGTCATCGCGATAAAGCCGACAAAAACCGCGGCCGCCGACCGGTTGGTTTCCTTTTGGCCATAGGTTTCCGGCAAAATTTCATTAATCACCACAAACAGCAACGTACCGCCGGCCAATGCCATACCGTACGGCACAATGTTGAAACTGATGTCCATCAGCAGCAAACCGACAATCGCGCCCAACGGCTGAACCAGTCCGATAGCCAACGCAGTCAACGCCGCCCGCAGACGGGAGTTTCCTGCCGCTACCAAAGAAATCGCTATTGTCAGCCCTTCGGGAATATTATGCGCGGCAATCCCCACCACCAGAGACAACGGACTGATAATATCCTCCGCACCGTAAGCAACGCCGACGGCCAAGCCTTCCGGCAATTTGTGCAGCGTAATGGCAATAATAAACAGCCAGGCCTTTTTCAAATCAAAATGCGGACCGTGATGCCCCATTGAGTTATGCTCATGCGGAATCAGCAAATTAAGTATCCAAACCAGCAAAACGCCTGCAAAAACTGTCAATACATACCCCAGCGCTCCGCTGTAAATATTGCGCGAATCACGCACGATTTCATGCATCGACGGTACCAGCAGCGAAAAAAACGATGCCGCCAGCATCACCCCCGCCGCCAAATTCAGAAGCTGGTTAATTTCGGTTTTCAAATACCTTCTTTTCAAAAATATCATAAAACCGCCAATTCCGGTTACCAGTCCGGCCGCCAAAGCTGCCAATAATCCCTGCATAAAAACCTGATTCACCATTTTGCATTCCTAATCTTTTTCATAATCCGATTGTAATACGGCAATACTCCGTCATCAGCACAATAATCTTTAACTTCGTCAAAACTGATCCAAAATACGCCGGAATTTTCATCTTAAGCCTTTTTATCTGTCAAACAGCTTGGCAATATCCTTAATCTTCAGTTCCACATACGTCGGACGGCCGTGATTACATTGTCCGGAATGCGGCGTCTTCTCCATATCCCGCAACAGACGGTTCATTTCGTCAACATTAAGCCTGCGCCCTGCCCGCACCGAACCGTGGCATGCAATAGTGGCACACACCAAATGAAGCTTTTCGGTCAGTTCAAAACCGGTACCCCATTCTGCCATTTGCTCTGCCACGTCGCGAATAAGGGCTTTAACGTCGCAATCCCCTAGCAGTGCAGGCGTTTCGCGGACGAGCACCGCGGTGGAACCAAACTCTTCCACAACCAACCCCAGCTTGGCCAGTTCGGGAGCTGCCGACAGAATGCGCCCTTTCTCTGCCATATCTAAATCCACGATTTCGGGAATCAACAGCATCTGTGACGCAACACCGCCTTTTAACAACCCGTCTTTTAACTTTTCCATCACAATTCGTTCATGAGCCGCATGCTGGTCCACAATAACGATGCTGTCTTCGTTTTGCGAAATAATGTAAGTGTCGTGAAACTGCGCCTTGGCCAGTCCGAGCGGACCGATATCGCTGCGCTCGACAACGTCTTCAACATTTTCAACCCTCACCGAAAATTTGCGTTCCAATTCCGGCAGTTCCGCTTGCCGACGGCCGGCAGCGTTCATCGACTGGTAAAGCCTATTAATCTGCGGTGTCGGCTGATAACTGTGTTCTCTCAGCCCCATAAAGGTTTCTTCTTCTCTGACCGTTGACGGCTTGGCGTTGTCAAAGTCGGGAATGCTGTCATGCACCAGTTCCTCCAGACTGACAGTCTGCGAACTGCGATTGGCGTGCATATTCAGACCGTTGCGAATGGCACTGACCAGCAGCCCCCGCACCAAAGCCCCGTCATAAAAACGAACTTCGGCTTTGGCCGGATGCACATTGACGTCCACATACCGCGGATCTACGTCAAAAAACAACGCGCACAAAGGATAACGCCCTGAGGCCAGCACATCCTGATAAGCGCCCCGGATAGCTCCCAAAAGCAATTTGTCGCGAACCGGACGATTGTTGACAAACAAAAACTGCGATAAGGAATTGGCCTTATTTAAAGTCGGCAGCGAGACATAACCGCTGATGCGCACGCTTTCTCGCTCGGCATCGATTAAAATGGAATTTTCGCCAAACTCTTTTCCCATAACGGCCGACAACCGTTCAAGGCGGGCATCAAACAAATCCCCGTTGCAGGCCGGCAGTGCAATTTTTTTCTTTTCGCCGTCGTACAGATAAAAGGCTACCCCCGGGTTAGCCAACGCAATGCGATGCAAAATGTCCACACATTGCGTCGTTTCGGCACTTCCCGTTTTCAAAAACTTTAAGCGCGCCGGCGCGGCATAAAACAAGTCTCGAACCTCGATTCTTGTACCTTGCGGATGCGCCGCCGGAACCGGTTGGCTTTTCTCGCCGCCGTTTACCTCTATTTTCCAGGCGCTGTCGCTGTCCTTTGCCCGGCTGGTAATGCTCAGACGCGCAACCGACGCGATGGAGGGCAAGGCTTCTCCGCGAAACCCCAGAAAATTTATATTAAACAAATTGTCGTCCGGCAGTTTTGAAGTTGCATGGCGTTCCACCGCCAGCTCCAACTCTTTTTCCGACATCCCTTTACCGTTGTCTGTAATCGTAATCAGACTTTTACCGCCGTCGACCAAACGAACCTCGACCGAAGTGGCTCCGGCGTCAATAGCATTTTCAACCAATTCCTTAACCACCGATGCCGGACGCTCGACAACTTCGCCGGCCGCGATTTGGTTAACCAAATTAGAGGGTAAAATTCTGATGGGCATTAGGCTTAAAGTCCTTATTTTCTGAGACGTTTGATGATATCAATCAAATGCGTCGTCGAACTGTCGTGACGGATGCCCGAAGCATTGCTTTGTAATTCCGGCAAAATGCTTAATGCCATTTGCTTGCCCAACTCAACGCCCATTTGATCAAAAGAGTCTATATTCCAAATAATGCCCTCAACAAAAACTTTGTGTTCGTACATCGCTATCAACATACCCAGAGCATAAGGGTCTATTTTCTTAAACACGAAAGTGTTGGAAGGACGATTTCCCGGAAAACTCTTAAACTTTTTCAAAAATTCAGTTTCTTCCTTGCTCTTTCCCGCTTTTCTGAGTTCCTCGGCAGCCTCTTTTACGGTTTTTCCGCGCATTAGCGCTTCACCTTGAGCCAATACATTAGCCACCAGGATTTCATGATGGTCACCCACTTCATTATGCGAAATGGCAGGAATAATAAAGTCGCACGGCACAATGGACGTTCCTTGATGCATCAACTGGAAAAAGGAATGCTGAACATCGGTACCCGGTCCGCCAAACAAAACCGGAGCCGTACAATATTTAATATACTCATTATTGTTGGAAACAAACTTACCGTTGCTTTCCATGGACAACTGTTGCAAATAAGCCGGAACATACTGCAAATATTGGTCATAAGGAATAACGGCAACGCTTTTCATTCCGAAAAAGTTATTGTACCAAATTTCCAATAAGGCCAAAATGACCGGAATATTTTGAGAGAACTCGGTATTTTTGAAATGCATATCCATCTCATGCGCACCGTCAAGCATCCGTTCAAAATTGTCCATACCGATAACAATCGCTATTGAAAGGCCGATTGCGGACCACATCGAATAGCGGCCGCCGACAAAATCCCAGAATTCAAACATATTTTCAGGATTAATGCCGAATTTTTCAACTTCTTTGACATTGGTTGAAACCGCAACGAAGTGTTTGGCAACCGCATGTTCGCCCAAAGCGTCGATCAGCCATTTGCGGCAGGTTTTGGCATTGGTCAGCGTCTCAATCGTTGTAAAGGTCTTTGATGAAACGATAAACAGGGTTGTTTCCGGATCGACTTTGTTCAAAACTTCGCAACAGGCAGTTCCGTCAATGTTGGAAATGAAATAACAGTTAAAGTCTTTTCCCCAATATTTGCGCAATGCTTCGGTTGCCATTTTCGGCCCCAAATCAGATCCTCCGATGCCGATGTTTACGATATTCGTCAGCTTCTTACCGGTCTGCCCCGTAAACTCTCCCAACCGCACGGCTTCCGAAAACTTGCGCATTTTAGCCAATACCGCATTGATTTCCGGCATCACGTCCTTGCCGTCGACATAAATCGGTGTATTGCTGCGGTTACGCAACGCAACGTGCAGAACCGGGCGATGTTCGGTAATGTTAATTCGTTCGCCGCGAAACATCTCTTCGATTTTCTCATCAAGTTTGCGCTCTTTGGCCAAAGCCAGCAAATATTTCATGGTACGGTCATTGATACGGTTTTTGGAGTAATCCAGCGTCAATCCTTCCAGATTTATGCTGTACCTCTCTGCACGCTGCGGATCCTTGCGAAACATATCGCGCATTTCCACTTTACGCATGCTTTTGTAATGATGCTCCAATCGTTTCCAGGCCCTTGACTTGTTAATTTCTTTTTTTCCGAACATTTCCATGTTTCTCCTTAGTCTCTTCCCTTAAAACTGCCAATGCTCACACTGACCAGCTTATCCTTATTAAAATACTTACGGGCAGCGTTGTTAACTTGTTCCTGCGTTACCTGCTGCACATAATCGTTTCTTTTTTGCAAAAAATCCAGTCCTAAATTATATTTTTGCATGGCGGTTAAAATATCCGCAATGCTCGCAATCGAAGCAAAACGCAAATTATACGAAGCCACCAGATAATCCTTGGCCTGGGCAAGCTCTTCCGCAGAAACGCCGTTTTTGCCGAAATTCTGCCACTGTTCCGCAAACAGCTCTTCTGCGCGAGCATATTTGTCGGCTGTTGATGAAAAGCTGGCCATAATCACCGGAGCTTTGTCATCCAAAACCAGATAGGAATAAACCCCGTAAGTCAGCCCTTCCTTTTCCCTGATGGCTTGAGACAACCGCGAACTCAGTCCGGAACCGCCCAGAATATGGTTGGCCACAAACAACGGATAAAAATCCTCATGGTTGCGTCCGACGCCCGCAGCCGCCTTCATCACAATATTCTGTCCCGCCGGCATCTCGATTGTTCTGCTTCTTCCGTTAAAGTCAAGCTCCGCCTCACGTACAAAATTCACGCGACCGCTCTCTGCCAAAACGCCGAACACGCTGTCCAGCATCTGCTCGGCCTCAAACGGGGTAATGTCGCCGGCTATTCCGACCAAGAGATTTTGCCGGCTGAAATAATCCGCCATAAAAACCTGCAGTTTTCCCTTGTCGACTTTGAGGATGTTTTCCGCAACGCCGATGGGGTTGCGTGCATAAGGATGCTTTCCGTACAATTCTTTGGAAAATTCCAGTCCCAGAATGCTGCCCGGATGCTCTTTCTGCCGTTTCAGACTTTCCAGAAGCTCGGCCTGAACCCGGCGAATGTCATCCGCGTCAAAACGAGGCTCGCTCAAAGCGAGACGCAGCAGCTCATAGGCCTTCTTCTGATTGTCTTTGGTCGTCAGAAGCGCCCCGCTGAAATCGTCTTTGCCCGCAGAAAAGGAAATCCCTATTGCATTGCTCTCCATTTCTTCCTTAAAGGCCTGGCTGTCCAAATCCCCGGCGCCATCCGTCAACAACGAAGCCATCATATTCGCAATCCCCTGTTCATTGGGGTTATCGCTTGCATAACCGGCGTTTTTAAATAAAAAGCTCACACTGATAATCGGATTGCTTTTGTCCTCAAGCAAATAAGCCTGTATCCCGTATTTTGGGGAACGGATTTCCTGAACCGGAATAGAAAAACTGCGATTGTTCAAAACCGAATTTTCAACCAGCTCCTGAGGATGAAAAACCATTTTCTTTTGATAAAAATAGTATAATCCGGCACCGACAAGCAACAATGCCAGCAATACTTTAAAACCGCAGTTCGAAGATTTGCGACTGTACAACGGACGATGTCCCATCACCGGCCTCCTTTCTTTTCCGGACGCAAAATACCGGTAATCTGAGCAGATTCTTCCGTAAGCTTCTGTGCCGCCTTGCGAACGTCAGCCAGCTTTACGGCTCTGATTTTTTCTTCCTGAGCCTCAATTTCCTGCAACGGCATACCGATAACGGCCAAAGAACCCGCAATGTTTGCCGCATCATTAGGATTGTCTTTCAAATAAACCAACCCCGCCAGCATTTTCTGCTTAACTTTTTCCAGCTCGGCATTATCCAGCTGAACCAAAGCTTCTGCCCAGGCTGCGTCAACCGCTTCAAGCAGTTCCTCCGGCGACACCCCTTCTTGCGGAATGGCAGAAATCGTGAAAGTTCCGTAACTTCTCGCTGCCGGATCATATGCCGTGCCGACCGTCAGCGCCTTGCGGTCCTCAAGAACCAGCTTTTTATAAAGCTTCGAAGTCTCCCCTTCTCCCATATAAGCTGACAAGACGCTCAAAGCATAAATATATTCTGGTGCCGTATTATATGACGGAGCCGCAAAATTACGGCTGACGCGAACACCTTTAATCTGAGGCCTGGACATCTCAATTCTCGAACGCTGGCTTTCTTCAAGCTTCGGCATTTCCAAACGTTCGGGCGTTTCTCTTCTTTTCAGCTTGCCGTAATATTTTTCCGCCAGAAGTTTTGCCGTTTTAACGTCTATGTCGCCGGATAACACCAAAACGGCATTGTTGGGAGCATAAAATTTGTTATAAAAGGCTTCAACGTCTTCTTTGGTCAACGCTAAAATTTCTTCCGGCATACCGGTTACCGGACGGGCATACGGATGGTCCAGCCACAGGCTGCGGCGCAAAGCCTCGCCGAAATAAGCCGCGGGATTGTTGTCAATCCGCTGTTTGCGCTCCTGAAATACAATATCGCGTTCCAAAGCAAAATCTTTGTCGCTGATTTCCAGATTCTGCATCCGGTCAGCTTCCAAAAACATTGCCAGCTCCAACCGGCTGATGTCCAGCCCCTGATGATAGGCCGTCATGTCCGTACTGGTAAAAGCGTTGCTCTCGGCGCCGTTAGCTTCCATAATTTCATTAAAACGGTTGCCTTTGATTTTTCTGGTGCCGCGAAACATCAAATGCTCAAGCAAATGAGCCTCACCGCCTTTTCCCAACGGTTCGTCAATGCTTCCGGCCTTATACCAAACCATATGCTTAACTATCGGAGCACGGTGATTGGGTATAACAATCACCCTCAAACCGTTGTCCAGATAAAACTCTTCTCCATTAAACAACTTTGCTTGCGCGGAATTTCCAAACGCAAGCATCGTCAACAGGAACAATATGTTAATTAACTTCTTTTGCATGTATGCCTAATTTTTGCTTTCCAATTGTGAAATCAAACCTTGTTCCGCTTCCGATAACCCGGCGCTGTTGTCTTCCTCGGGCTGAGGATCGACGACCGGCCTCAAGTCATATTCCGGCGGCAGTGACAGCGGAGCCCGCGGTACGACCAAAAATTCGTTCGGAGCCTTTTTCGTCAGCCCCAGCTTTTCTTTGGTAGCGGTAGAACATGCTGCCAAAGCCATACAGGCAGCGCTTAGTCCAAGAATAAACAGTTTATTCATCACTTCACCTCGTTTTTCTTCACTACATTAAATAAACTCTGCATAATCAATATTGTAGCCCCGATGCAGATAAAACTGTCGGCAACATTGAAAGCCGGCCAGTGGCTTTCGCCGATGTGAAAGTCCAAAAAGTCAAAAACCGCCCCCAGACGAATACGGTCGATAACGTTTCCGACGGCGCCGCCGATAATCATTCCCAGAGCAACCTGTGCCAGCTTGTCCTTTTCCTGATACAGCCAATATACCAAAAACACAACTATCACCCCGGCAATAACGGAAAGCAAAATTGCCCCCAAATTGCCGTAATTGTTAAACATTGAAAAACTAACCCCGGTATTCCAGGCGCGAACGACGTTAAAAAACGGCGCATATACAATCATCGCCTGCTCGCCCAGCAAATGGTTCAAAACCCAGAACTTGCTCAACTGATCGGCTGCAATAACGACTGCAGCAATAATTAAACCCGATAACACTTAAATTTTCTCCGTATTTATCCAAATTACCTGCATTATAAACCATAATCGGCAAATAAAAAGCCTAATATCGCAGATATACAGATGTTTTAATCTCTTGCGCCTCAAAACAACAGCAGTTTGGCCAGTCCCAAAAAGACAAAGAAACCGCCGGAGTCTGTAATTGCAATCAGGAAAACCCCCGAAGATATCGCCGGGTCGGCCTTCAGACGGTTAAGCGTCAACGGTACCAAAATTCCGGCCAGACTGGCTATGGTAAGCTCAATAAACATGGCTATGGCAATAATGACGCTGATCATAATATACTGTGGAAACAACAGATGGGTAATAAGTCCGATTAGTCCGGCAAACAACATTCCGTTTGTAAAACCAACTAAAAACTCCTTGACAATCATCCGGATTGTATTGCGGGAAGTCAGCTCCTTGGTTGCCAGTGCACGAACCACCACTGCCAACGTCTGGTTTCCCGTTGTTCCGCCCATTGAAGCAACAATCGGCATCAACACCGCCAAAACCGAAACCTGGGCTATTACGTCCTGAAAGTTGCGCACCACCGTGGAAGCCACCAGCGTCGCACCCAAATTGGTTATCAGCCAGGCCACCCGGGACTTGAAAATCGAAAAAACCGATTTGTATACGTCGCCTTCCTCGGCACCGGACAAGTGCATAATGTCCTCGGAGGCTTCCTCGTGAATAACATCAACTACGTCGTCAATCAAAATAACGCCGACCAAATGTCCTCTGGCGTCAACCACCATAGCCGACATCCAGCCGTATTCTCTGAACATATGGGCGACTTCCTCCTGATCCGTCATCACGTCAATCGGAACAATTTCGCCGTCCATAACGTCAAATAACTTTTGCGACGGTTTGGCCCGCAGCAATTTGTCCAGAGCAATCTGCCCGGTCGGATGAAATTTGTCGTCTGTCAGAAAGATATCGTAAAAATCTTCCGGCAATTCTTCGTTTTTCAACAGATATTCTTTGGCTTCCTTTACCGTCCACCAGTCCGGCATACTCACAAACTCGCGTGACATGATACGGCCGGCGGAATCCTCGGGATATCCCAAAGAAGACTGAACCTGATATTTCAGTTCCGGATCGAGTTGCTTGATGATGCTTTCCTGCTCGGCTTCATCCATATGCTCCAAAATTTCGACGACTTCGTCGGAATCCAACTCATTGGCAATTTTAACGATTTGCGGCTGGTTCAAACTCTCAATGACCTGTTCCTGAACCACGTCGTTCAGTTCGGGAAAAACGTCCGGATTGATTTTATCGCCCAGAATTTCAATCAACTGTCTTCGGGAGTTCAGATCCAAAGCCTCAATCAAATCGGCCAGGTCATACTCGGACAACCCTTCGACGATTTTACGAACATGGATGTCATCGCCTTCTTTGAGGGCAATGTTGATGGAATCTATCATTTTCGGTCCCAAACCCAGTTGGTAACCGTCGAGACAAGATAAAGTTTTCTTCTTTTTTTTGAGTTTAGCCTTGGGAAGCAGGTCGCGTTTAAATCTTTTGCTCATAAATCCCCTCCCTTAATTACCGGCTATTGAGAATGGCTATTCAAATGAATAGGAATCAGAATATGATATAGTCTAAAATGCCAAGCATCTCCACATACACAAAAAGCTTTATTCGGGCAATTCAAAAGTGGTGCGGCCAAAAGGACTTGAACCTTCACGGGAGTGCTCCCACAACCACCTCAAGGTTGCGCGTCTACCAATTCCGCCATGGCCGCATATTGCCAATAAAGCTGTGCTTAGATTTATAGCACAATCCAAAAATAATCAAGCATTTTTTTCAGGATTTGTGAAAAAATTTTCCGCTGTCCCGCCGGCTGTCGAAAAAAGGCGCTTTGCAACGCCTTTTTCATCCTGTGGACACTATCTTCTTTTGTTCTTTTTCAGCTGATCCGGCTCAACCAAACCGCCGGATATGACAAACTTGATTCCGTCCTCCACTTTCATATCCAGCTCTATCGTGTCTTCCTTGGGTACAAAAATCAAAAAACCGGAAGTCGGGTTCGGCGTCGTCGGAATAAAAACATTCAGCATCTCACGGTCAAACCTATCCCTTACCTCGCCTCTGAGCTCTGAACTCACAAAACCTAAAATCCAGATTCCCTTGCGCGGATACTCCAGCATAACAACCTTGCTAAAAGCTTGTGTTTTACTTGAGAAAAATGTTTCAAATATTTGTTTTAGAACGGAATATACGCTTGAAACCAAAGGTACTTTATAAACAATCCATTCTCCCAGGCGCAGGAAGAAACTGCCCAAAAACCCAGCGGCAAACATCCCTACCAACGTCAGAGCCACGATTAAAATAACCAAACCCAGCCCCGGAATTGTAAACGGCAGATAATTGTCCAGCTGATATTGCGGCGGAATAAGCTGATTGACAAAACGGTCAACCCACAGAATAAACTTATATGCCATATAAAAAGTAATCGCGACCGGCGCCGTGACCAAAATACCGGTAAACAGATAAGCGCGAAGCTTTCCGCCCAGTTTCATAAAAACGGCCTTCTCTCGTTCCAAACGAATTCTTTTAATGTTCAGTGCCCGCTTTTTTACTTCTTCATCAGCCATATTTTTTCCCTTTTGTCCTGTTTATAACCCCACATAAACCGCTTTATCCTGCCATTATGCGCATTTTCTGACGTCGTCGATAATAAACTGTACCGAATTTCGCCCGCCCCAGGTATCTTTGCGCAAAACGCCCACAACGTCAAAGGCTTCGCCTCTCGACTTCAGCAGCGCCTGGCCGATTTCGTTATCGGCGGAGCGGAACGCCATCGCTTTCAGATTTCCGCCGTTGTCTGACGTCAATACACAACGGACATGTCCGACCCCTACCAACCCGGGCTTAACCACTTTGACGTTTTTTAACATCAGCTTAGGCTCGCTGTTACCGGCGCCGAACGGTTCCAGCTTTTCCAGACAATCAGCCAGTTCAATGCTTGCTCCCGCCGCATCCAGGGTCGCATCAATGTCTATCACCGGGGTAATAGCCTCCCCGCCGATTTTATCAACCACATATTTACCGACAAAATCGCGGAATTCCTCAATTTTATCTTCATTCAGCGAAAAACCCGCCGCCATGGTATGACCGCCGCCTTTGGTCAGGATTCCTTTTTCCTTGGCGGCAATAATCAAAGCGCCCAAATCGACTTGAGGAATAGAACGGGCCGAACCTTTGACCTCGTCGCTTTCAATCGACATCACAAAGGACGGAACGTTATAACGCTCTTTAAGCTTGCCCGCCACAATGCCGATAACGCCCTGATGCCAGTCCCTCCCGTATACGAACGCAATTGGATAAGTCTGTGGCGTTCCCTCCAGCGTTTCTATCGCCGAAAGCATAACATAAGCCTCAATATCTTTACGCTGAATGTTAAATTCATTAAGCTTATCGGCCATCAGCTCGGCCTGATAACCGTCTTTGGTACATAACAGTTTATGTCCCATATGCGCTTCGCCCACACGGCCGCAGGCGTTAATACGCGGTCCCAAAACATACCCGAGATGAAAAGCCGACGGTGCGCTGGTAATGCCGGCCTTGTCAATCAAAGCCGTCAAGCCGAGATTATTCCGGTTGCCCATAATTTTGAGCCCCTGCCGGACATAAGCCCGGTTCAAACCCTTAAGCGGCACCACGTCGCACACGGTTCCCAATGCCACCAAATCAAGCCACTGCATCAAATTCGGCTCCTGCCGCTCTGCCGTATAAAACGCCGCGGCACGGAGTTCGCGGTTAATTGCGACGATTGTCATAAAAACAACTCCGACGGCCGCCATGTAACGCAAATAAGGATAAGTGTTGTCTTCATCCAAACGTTTGGGATTAACCACCGCAAAAATTTTGGGCAGCCGAACTTCCGCTTCGTGATGGTCAATGACAATAACGTCCATTCCCTGCTCTGCGGCATATTCCAAAACATCGAATGCGGTCGTCCCGCAGTCAACCGTAATCAGCAGTTCCGCTCCCTGAGCCTTAAAGTCATCAACCGCCTGCGTACTGGGCCCGTAGCCTTCATCCCGTTCGGGAATATGAATTTCCGGCATACAGCCGACCGATTCCAAAAACAGCTTCAATACTGACGAAGATGTTGCGCCGTCAACGTCATAATCGCCGATAACTGCGACTTTTTGCTGTTTGACAATCGCTTCGGCAATCCGCTTGGCCGCTTTTTCCATATCCTTCAACACAAACGGATTCGGCATCAGATTTTGAATCTTCGGGTCAATAAAACCGGCCACCTCGTCAACGCTCACGCCGCGCAACGTCAGTATTCGCGCCACAATATACGGCAGATTGTACTTTTGAACAATCAATTCCGCCGCGCGTTCGTCCGCTTCAGCCGTCTTCCACAAATTTCCGCCCAGAGATTTTATATTGTCTGTTTGGTTGTCCATAATTCTCTCTTTTTCTGTTACCTGATATACAAAAAAACGCGAAACGTCGAAACCCCGGTATGCCTCAAGGGCACAGTAAGTCTCAAATACCGCCTCGCGTTTCGAATTGCCTCATTCAAACCAGACTCAGCACTTTTGGCTTAGTAGGAGATATAAACCTCAGCTCGTCTGTTCAAACGCTCGCCTTCCGGCATAACTTCCAAATAAGCGGGAGCCGTGTCGGAAAGTGCTTCAACCGTAATTCTCGAAGCCGGCAGCCCTGCCCGTCTCAATGCGGCCGCGACGCTCTCGGCCCGAGCCAGCGAAACCCTGAAGTTTGCCATTTTATGGCTGACCACATCAGTATTGCGGGTTCTGCTCGAAGCATAACCGTACACGGTAACCGTAGCGTTGTTAGCCTTGGCTTCTTTAACGATTTTACGAATATTGCCGTTATACTCGCTGTCCAAAACCGAACTTCCGTCGGCAAAATAAAACGTATCCAAACGATAGCTGACGCTGGGAGCGCTGCTTTCCGTCAGGATGCTCATATCGGAAACGGAAACTGCGGGAGTTTCGGCAGCTTTCGCCGTCTTGCCGCTTTCCTGCTTCGGAGCAGTTTTTTCTTCGCTCAAAACCGGTTTGGTCTCAACGGCGGCAACGCTCTCGTCTTTTTCAATAATCTGCTCTACGCTGTCATTAGCCGGAGTTTCTGACTCTTCTTCGCCTTCGTAAGCCCTGTTCACTTCGTCGGCTTTAAGGCTGTTTCCTTCTTTAGGCAGGGTTCTGACCACACGGCCGCCTTCGCCGACCGTAATTTCCTCTTCGTCCTCAATCTCCGGAAAAACGGCATTTGCACAGGCATTCAGAAGCAGAACCGCACTGCAGATTCCGCACAAAACACTTACTTTCTTAAGCAAAAACATCGACTATTCCCTATAAAACTAGTAATTCTTTTGCTTGAAGATATTATATTTATCCCTATAACACAAGAGCAAAAACAGACTTTTAAGCAAATTAATTATGGTTGATTATTTATGAATATTTATTTGTAATTATCCGCACATATATTATAATGCAGATAGTTTTTACAATTTCTGAGGAAAAAGCAATGTCTGTACCCGCAGTAAATTCAGCTCTGGATGTCGCCAATTGGTTTTTCAAACAGGCTGAACGGGAAGAAATTTACCTCGAAAACGAAAAAGTCCAGCACTTGCTGTTTCTGGCACAGGTTCACTACGCTTTGCTCAATAACAAAGACTACCTGAGCCCAAGCCTGTTCATCTGCGACGACAACGGTTTTACCGAGCCCAATCTGGCCAAAACCCTCTCCTTCGGACGGCCGTTGATGAACCGTCCGGATTTTCCGACCCAGTTAAACAGCTTTTTGACTCTGATTTGGAAAAAATATTCGCCGTTAAGCATCCGGGATCTCTCTTCTTTCATCAAGAACTCCCCGACTTACCTTGACAACTACCGGATGGGGCAAAAAAACATTGTCGACGTGACATCCGATTCCGCCCAGTTCAAAAACCACCTGACCCCGGCCAAATTCAGCCAGGCAGAAGACGGTCCCCTCAAAAAAGTTCTGATTTCACAAAACGGTCCTGTCGTCGTATCCAAATGGCAGCCCCGTAAACTTAACTCCCATAAACCTAAGGAGAATTTTAATGTTTAAATACGCAAAATTATTTTTAGCCGTACTGCTGCTGGTCGGCTGTACCAAAGAACCCGAACCTCGTCCGACAACGCCGCTGATTGTCAAAACCGGCACCGGCGACGTCCGTTTTTCCGTTGAGGTGGCCAAAACCCCCGAAGAACTGAAAACCGGCTTGATGCATCGCTCAACTCTGGCTTTCAACAGCGGTATGATTTTCAATATCTACCCCGTTCGTCCGACCGCCATGTGGATGAAAGACACCAAAATCTCTTTGGATATGCTTTTTGTCGGCCCGGACGGTTCAATCATCAAAATCGTCGAAGCGACAAAACCGATGTCGGAAAACCTGATTATCTCCGAAGAACCGGTACGCGCCGTCATTGAACTCAATGCCGGTCAGGTCAAACGCCACAACATCAAAATCGGCGACAAGGTCAACCATATGCTCATAAATAATCTGCAGGACATCAAAACCCCCGGACCGGAAGCCCTGAACACACCGGCTGCAAATGCAGCGCCGGCAGCGCCCAAAGCAGACATTCCGGTTCCCGAACTGCCGACAGAACCCAAAGCGGCAGCAGCTGCTGCCCCGGATTTGGACAATTCGGATATCACCGCCAATGAATTGGAAAACCTGATTAACCCTCAGGCCAAAGTTGCCCCGGCAGCACCTAAAGCAGAAGACGGCGCGGCTCCCCAAGCAGCGGAAACACCTGCGGCTCCGGCCCCCAAACTTCCTGTCCCGGCACCGATGTAATCTGTATGTTCAAAATAAAAAGCCCCTCAAACGAGGGGCTTTTTATTTAATTGTCTCAAACTACAGCAAAGCGGAAAAAATTATAAACTAACCCGAAAGGGCGTCAGCTTTTCAACAATCAAATCGCTCAAAGCCTGTTTCAGTCCCTCAGGATCCGACAATTCAGCCTCATAAATCATATATTTTTCACTTGTTCGCCGAAACCTGCCGTACTGTCGGAATAATGCATCAGCCGCCCCCATTACCGTGACCACGTCATAAAGGTTGAAGTAACGGATTTTAGGCCAAATTTCTTCAAAACTCTCACGGCCGCTTATAACCCTGCTGGAAATCTTGTAATCCTTTCCCATAAACACCTTGGCAAAACGGCGAATGTCAAAATGCGAATAGTCTCCGCGGCGAACCGCATTCCACAGATTCTCCAGGCAAAGCTTATTGGCTGCCGCTATCAGCTTGGCAAGAGGCGATGACAGCTTTTCAAGACGGTCATAAAATTCCCGCCCCAGCTGCATCTGATAAATCACGTCTTTAGGTACAAACATCAACCGTACCCCTTTTTCCTGCGCCACCCGATAAAGTTCTTCGGCTCCCTGCATACAAACCGCATTGTTATAAGAACTGCTGTCGGGAACGGCCGGATTTTCATCGTTTTCCCGCGGAGCATACGCCCCCATAACGATAATTCGGGCAAATTTTTTCAGATTTTTAGCGCCGGCTTCCCGCAAATAGGCGGCAACGTCAGACATCTGGGCATTTGCCACAATCGTCAGGCTTTTGTCTTCTGCCGCATTCACACAGGAATGAAACAGTCGCAACACATTGCGCTCCACAACCACACCCTTGCGTTCAACCGCCTCGCTCAAAGGATGGCTGAGATAAAAATTGTCAGCGTCGCCGTTGCGCCTCGGATAGTCAGCCCCGACCGCCACCTTCAAAAACGGATACCCCAGTTCGATAAAACATCCTTTGCTGAACATGGCCCGGCGCAAACGCGTCATCATTTCTCCGCCGGTGGCGACTACCCCGCCGAGTTTAAAATAACCTTTGTCAGCCAGAACTGCGGCCATAACAAAACTGACCAAATCGTCAACATCCGAATTTGGATCGCTGATTAAGATAAGTTCCGGTGTAACGGGAGCTTTTTGTTTCTTTTTGCCCATTTGCTATTTCAAGACTTTCTGCAACTTAATTCTAAAGATGACCTAATGCCGCGGCTGAAATTCTTTGACGGCAGTAAAAGCTTTTCGACCAACACTGGCTCCAAAGCTTTTACGCCGCATAAAACAGCCACAAACGCACGCTAGGCGAGTTTTTTCTTCAACAATTCGTTGACGACGCCCGGATTAGCCTTTCCGCCGGAAGCTTTCATTACCTGTCCGACAAACCACCCCATCAGAGCAACTTTGCCGGCGCGGTAGGCTGCCGTATTGTCAGGATTAGCCGCAATCACGCTGTCAATTACAGCTTCAATGGCAGCGGTATCGGTAACCTGCTTCAGCCCCTTTTCCTCAACGATTTTCTCAGGATTTTCCCCGGTTTCCGCCATAATTGCAAAAACGTCTTTTGCCGTTTTGCCGTTAATTACGTTTGAAGTGACCAGTTCTACCAGTTTACCCAGATTTTCGGCGCTGACCGGACTTTCTTCCAACGGAATTTTCTTTTCGTTCAGCATTGCGAAAAAGTCACCCATCATCCAGTTGGCTACTTTCTTGGCATCATGCCCCTTAGCCGCCTTTTCAAAAAATTCGGCAACTTCGCGGTTTTCGCACAAAACGCCGGCATCATAGGCCGTCAGCCCGAGGTCTTTGACAAAGCGTGCTTTTTTGGCATCGGGAAGCTCAACCAAATCCGCCTTTATTTCATCGATAAACGCATCGCTCAACACCAACGGCAATAAATCCGGCTCCGGAAAATAACGGTAATCGTGAGCAAATTCCTTTTTGCGCATAACCTTGCTGGTACCCATCGAAGGATCAAACTGCCGGGTTTCCTGGGCAATGTCGCCTCCGGTCTCATAAACCTCAACATGGCGTTTCGCCTCGGATTCAATCGCCTGCATCACAAATTTTACCGAATTCACATTTTTCATTTCACAACGGGTACGATACCCCTCTTCACCGGCCCTGCGAACCGAAACGTTAACGTCGCAGCGCATAGAACCCTCATCCATATTTCCGTCACAGGTCCCCAGATAACGAACGATTGAACGCAGCTTGCGCAAAAACGCCCCGGCTTCTTCCGGCGAACGAAAATCCGGTTTGGTGACGATTTCCATCAGCCCCACCCCGGCTCTGTTCAAATCGATAAAACTCTTGTCCGGAGAAATGTCATGAATGGATTTTCCGGCATCCTGTTCAATATGCAGCCGCTCAATCCCGATGTCTTTGGTTGTTCCGTCACTCAAATCGACCGTTACATGTCCTTCTCCCACAATGGGATATTTAAACTGGCTGATTTGATACCCCTGCGGTAAATCGGCGTAAAAGTAGTTTTTGCGCGCAAACTCCGAATATTTGTTGATTTTTGCATTCAAGCCGAAACCGGTCTTAACCGCCTGACGAACGCACATTTCGTTTAAAGTGGGCAGCATACCGGGCATACCGGCATCCACGAAAGACACATTTTCATTAGGATCAGAACCATAGTGTGTCGACGCCCCCGAAAACATTTTGGACTTGGAAATAATCTGGCAATGAATTTCCAAACCGCAGATAACTTCCCATTTGCCGCTTTTGCCTTCAATAATCATCCCCGTCATTATTTCTGTCCTCTCTTAAAATCTGCATCCTTTTCCAGCGCGCTTGCGATTTTAAATACGCTGGCCTCGTCAAAAGCCCGGCCGATAAGCTGCATACCCAGCGGCAGCCCGTCTTTCGACAGCCCGATAGGCAGGCTCATTGCCGGCAGGCCGGCGAGCGATACCGAAACCGTAAAAATATCGTTCAGCCACATTGTAATCGGATTCTCCTGCATTGACTTGTCGCCAATCGGAAAAGCCGCCGTCGGCGCCGTCGGCGTCAAAATAACGTCGCATTTTTCAAAAGCCCTGACAAAATCGTCGCGAATTAAGCGGCGGACCTTCTGCGCTTTAAGATAATAAGCGTCGTAATACCCAGCCGAAAGGACATAAGTGCCTATCATAATCCGGCGTTTGACCTCTTTGCCGAAACCTGCCGTACGCGAATTTATGTACATATCGTCCAAATGCTGCCCGTTGACCCGGTTGCCGTAACGCAAACCGTCATAACGCGCCAGGTTGGACGATGCTTCTGCCGGAGCAATGATATAATACGTTGCCAATGCATATTTGGTATGCGGCAAAGAAATATCGACAATCTCCGCCCCCCGGGCTTTGAGCATTTCCGCAGCCTTGTTCCAATAGCCGAGGATTTCTTCATTCATCCCCTCAACCCGATACTCCTGCGGAATACCGATTTTCATTCCCTTGATGTCTTGCCCCAAAAACTTTTCAAAATCAGGAACCTCAACCTTGGCGGAAGTTGCATCCTTGGCATCATACCCCGCCATTGTCTTAAGCATAATTGCACAATCACGAACGTCTTTGGCAATTGGTCCGGCCTGGTCCAATGACGATGCAAATGCAATAATCCCGTAACGGGAGCAGCGGCCATACGTCGGCTTTATGCCCGTCACACCGCAAAAAGCAGACGGTTGACGAATTGACCCGCCGGTATCGGTACCGGTTGCCGCGGCGCACATTTCGGCTGAAACAGCGGCTGCCGAACCTCCGGAAGAACCGCCGGCAACCAGGGGCGTATTCGCACTCCACGGATTGACGACCGGGCCGAAAGCTGACGTTTCATTACTGCCGCCCATTGCAAATTCGTCCAAGTTCAGCTTGCCCAAAAAAACGGAGCCGGCATTCAGCAGTTTTGCCGTCACGGTAGATTCATAAGGCGGAACAAAACCTTTTAAAATGTTGGAACAAGCGGTTGTCGGTATGCCTTTGGTACAAAACAAGTCTTTAATTCCGAGCGGAATTCCCTCTAATTCTCCTGCTGTGCCATTGTCATATTCCATCTGACTGGCTTTGGCCTGCTCCAAAGCTTTTTCCGGTTCTTCACAGACATAAGCGTTATAATTGCGGCCGGCATCCATCTTTTTAATATAAGCCTCCGTCAGTTCCGGCGCCGTAAATTCTTTCTTGCGCAATCCCTCGCGCGCTTCCGCTATGGTTAATTTAGTTAAATCTGTCATTTTTCTCTCTCTTTTTTTTAATCTTCTCAGGCTCACCCCAATAACTCGGATGCTCTGCGGATAATAAAAAGTAACAAAACGTACAAAGAAATACGTAAGGACGCTTTCCTCCCGCAATTTCCGTATCAGGCACCAACCCAAAGGGGTTATTCAACAACTTTAGGCACTGCAAAATACCCGTATTCTTTCATCGGCGCATTGGCCAGCACGGCGTCGGCCTGATTGCCTTCGGTAACTTCGTCGGCACGCAGGGTCAAATTGTTTTCATTGACGGATATCAGCGGTTCAACCTCATCGGTATTCACCTCTTTGAGCTGTTCAACCCATTGCAAAATTTTGTTAAATTCTTTTTCCGTCGCTTCTATTTTGTCGTCATCCACGCGCAACCGGGACAAAAATGCTATCCTTCTTACGGTTTCCTTATCAATCGCCATTGTCTTTTTCCTTTAGTATTTCATTACAAACGGCAGTAACACTGCATCATATTGCATTCTTTTTAGCACAGTTAAACTTTCAATATCAAGCCCTAAATCGGCCTTAACCTTTTTAGCGGCTACCATTGGTGCCGTACCGAGGACTTCGCTGATTTTTTCCTGCAAAGTCTTCTGTTTCGGATAATACGCAATGGTAAATTTGTCTTCCGGTTTGATGCCCGCCAGTTCTTTGGCTATACCCAAAGCCTTGTTAAAGCCGCCAATGTCGTCAATCAAACCGTTTTTCAATGCCCCCGAGCCGGTCCAAATTCGCCCTCTTGCCAGTTCGTCCATTTTTGCCGCATCAATTTTCCGGGCTTGCGAAACTTTTAAAGTAAAATCTTCATACGCGTTATCTAATGATTTGTTAAATATGTCTTTTTCGCTTTCGGAAAAACCCGTATTCATACTCAATATTCCGGCGTTGCTGCCAAAACGCAAAGCCTCCCAATTGATGTCAAGCTTTTGCCACAAACCGTTCAAAACCATTTTTCCGCCCAACACGCCTATTGATCCCGTAATCGTAGAAGGTTCGGCAATGATTTTATCTCCCGGCAGTGCAATAAAATAACCTCCTGATGCAGCATAATTGCCCATCGAAACAACAACCGGCATTTGGCGTTCTTTCTTCAATTTGTTTAAGGCATACCAGATTTCGTTAGAGGCGGCATAACTTCCGCCCGGAGAATTTACCCGCAGCAGCAAAGCTTTGACGTTTTTATCCCGCGCAATCTCGTTTAACTGCTCCGTTACCGTCGCAGCGCCCACGGTAGCCTCGCCCTGCAAAGGATTGTCAATACTTTTTCCTTCATTGATAACGCCGTCTGCAACCAAAACGGCAACTTTCGGAAGCCCTTTGCGGCCTTCACGGATAACCGAGGCATAGTCGCTTATCTCCACAACCTCTCCCGAAACAGTCTTTTGAATTTCGTCAAACAGCTCCGGCTCATATCCTATCCGGTCAATCAATTTGGCCTCCAAGGCCTCGGCCGCAAACAACGGTGCCCGGTTTATCAGCCGGTTGACGTCTTCCTCGCTTAAACCGCGAGCCGCACTGATGTCGCTGACCGTTTGAGCCAAAATCGTTCCGCCCAAACGAAGCATCTCCTGTCGAAACGGCTCAGACATCCGCTCGTCCAAAACAGAAGCCATTGCGTTCTTATATTCATGTCGGGCGTAAAATTCCGGCTTAATTCCGACTTTATCCAGCAACTTCCGGAAAAAAGGAACCTCCATGGCAATTCCGGTCAATCCAAGGTCCGTGTTGGGCTGCATCCAGATTTCGTCAAAGGCTGAAGCCAGATAATACTCGGAAGTACCGCCGCCGAAACTGCCAAATCCGGCGGAAAAGATGTAGGCTTTTTTGCCTTTGGAACGAAAAGTCGCCACCGCCTGCCGCAATTCCTGAATTTGAGCCAACCCAAGCGGAGAATTGCCCACTCTGCCGACCAAAACCTTAACCCGGTCGTCAATTGCCGCTAAATTGATGGCCTTGACCAAATCGTAAAACGACAACGGAGACACCTCGCTGATTTCCGTCAACAGATTATCGCTGCGCACCTCCCGGTAGGCCTCGTCAAAATTGATTTTAAGCACTGTTTGCCGGGGAATTGTCGTCGCCCGTCCCGGCTCCTGCCGCAACAGTCCCAAAATAACCAGCAGCAGCAAAATAAACAGTATGCCGAAAATTGCGAATGCATAAACCAGTGATTTGATTAAAATTCTCACGGCCAGCTTTTTTTTTCTTTTTGCAGTATCCTTAGGAAAAGGCGTAAGCTTCTCAGACATGTTTCACCCGGTAAAAAAATAAAGACCATTAAACAATGGTCTTTATTCTAAACTTTTTCAGTTTTTTAACAACTTTTAATTCGGTTTTTCACCAAATTTCTGTTGATTTTACTCACTCAGCATTGCTGCTGTTTCGGCAGCGTTATCCAAGCACAGCATACCCTGAATATGATAGCCGCAGTCCACGTGGATAACTTCTCCGGTAATGCCGGTGCCGCAGGGAGACAACAAAGCCATCGTGGTCATACCGACTTCCTCTTGGGTAACATTGCGGTGCAGCGGACAGTTTAATTCGTTCCAGTGCAAGATTTTGCGGAAATCGCCGATGCCAGAAGCCGCAAGCGTCTTAATCGGACCGGCGGAAATAGCGTTAACCCGAACGCCCTGCTTGCCCATATCCATGGCGGCATAACGAACCGAAGCTTCCAAGGCGGCCTTGGCAACACCCATAATGTTGTAGTTTGGCAAAACCCGTTCGCTGCCCATATAGGTCAGAGTAACGATGGAACCGCCTTCGTTCATAATCGGAGAAGCATATTTGCAGGCTTCGATAAAAGAAAAGCAGGAAATTTCCATGGTCATTTTGAAATTGTCGCGGGTCGTGTCGATTGTACGGCCTTTGAGCTGATTTTTGTCAGAAAAACCGATAGCGTGAACCAAAAAGTCGATTTTGCCCCACTTTTCGCCGAGTTCTTTGAAACAAGCTTCAACACTGGCAGAGTCCGAAACGTCGCACTTAATCAGCAGCGGCTCTTTGTCCAGTTGGGCGGCCAGAGGCTGAACCCTTTTTTCCAGAGCCTCGTTCTGATAAGAAATCGCAATCTGAGCACCCTGAGCATTCAAAGCCTGAGCTATGCCCCAAGCGATTGATTTGTCATTTGCAAGGCCCATAATCAGACCTTTTTTTCCAGCCATCAAAGCTGCAGTTCCAGTCATAACGTCTTCCTTTACTTCTTTATCTTTACTCTTTGGTAAGATTAACAGTTTATTTAATTAACTTGAAATCTATGGTAGATTTCTATAAAATTAAACCAAATTTGTAAACAATTTTTTTCATAGGTGCAGAATGTATCTGAATAAGTATCTCCGTTCCGGAATCTCCCGCCTGCGGCAAACAGCTTCCGGCGCAGGGAATTTCATCGTTTTCCTTATGCGCAGAGCCCAAAGCGACACTATATTCCGAGTTGCGGCTTCCTTAAGCTATACGTCTCTGATTGCCATTGTTCCCCTGCTTGCCATCGGATTGGCCATTTTCTCGGCTTTTCCCGTCTTTCAGGGGGCCAAAGAACAACTGCAGGAAATCATCCTGCAAAACTTTGTTCCCAACATCGAACAGGAAATTAGCCAATATTTCGCCGATTTTATTAATGCAACGGCTCAATTAACCGCCATCGGTGTCATCGGCATCGCCGTCACCGCCATTTTGATGCTCTCCACCATTGAAAACAGCCTCAATTTCATATTTAAGGTATATAAACCCCGCAACATCAAAACTAAAATCACCCTCTACTGGACCGTAATCACCCTTGGACCTCTGCTGCTCGGTACCGCGCTCTCCCTGCGCGGATACGTCTATACGCTGCAAAAATTTATGCCGGAAGACATCATCAGTTCCCAGTTTTACCTCAGCACGCTGATTCCCAGCCTGTTCACCACCTTGGCGCTGGTTCTGCTCTATGTTTTGGTGCCCAACAAAAAAGTACGCCTCTCCAATGCGGTTATCGGCGCTGTGGTTGCCATGATGATGTTTTTCCTGCTCCGCAAGTTCTTCGGTTTGGCCATCTCGGCCAGCGCCACCTACAAGACCCTTTACGGCGCCATGGCGACGCTCCCTATCCTGCTCATTTGGATTTATTGCTCCTGGGCGGTGGTCATCTTCGGTGCCGTTGTCACCGCCGCAATCGGAGAATATCGCGAACGCGAGGCTTTCTCTTCCGAAGAAAATGCCGAGGATTCCTATGTTTCCCGCCGTAGTCGCAGAAAAAAACGCTATTACGCAAAAAAGTTCTTGCCAAAAGAACAAAAATAGAACATATTACTTTTCATAGGGATAACTGAGAGTCGGAAATTGTATTTTTCTGCTGTCGGTTTATAACAAAACCATTACTAACATCTAACTTACAAGGTAACTGTCAAATGGATAAAGATAAAGCGCTTGATGCGGCACTAAGCCAAATTGAAAAAGCCTTCGGAAAAGGCTCCATTATGAGACTCGGACAAGATAACGCTCATGCTGACATTGAAGCCATCTCCACCGGCTCCCTCGGTTTGGACCTGGCCCTCGGTATCGGCGGTATGCCCCGCGGCCGTATTGTCGAAATTTACGGTCCGGAAAGTTCCGGTAAAACAACTTTGGCTTTGAGCGTCATCGCTCAGGCTCAGAAAAAAGGCGGTACCTGCGCATTCATCGATGCCGAACACGCTTTGGACCCTTCTTATGCAAAGAAAATCGGCGTGGATATTGAGAACTTGCTGATTTCTCAGCCGGATGCCGGAGAACAGGCTCTGGAAATCACCGACACTCTGGTCCGTTCCGGCGCTGTCGACGTTTTAGTCGTTGACTCCGTTGCCGCTTTGGTTCCCAAGGCCGAACTTGAGGGCGAAATGGGCGATTCCCACATGGGGCTTCAGGCTCGTTTGATGAGTCAGGCTTTGCGTAAACTGACCTCAACGGTTTCCCGTTCCAATACCCTCATCATCTTTATCAACCAAATCCGTATGAAAATCGGCGTAATGTTCGGCAACCCCGAAACAACCACCGGCGGTAACGCATTAAAATTTTATGCCTCGGTACGCATTGATATCCGCAGCATCGGAAAAATTAAAGATAAGGAAGATATCATCGGCAGCCAGACCAGAGTCAAAATCGTCAAAAACAAAGTGGCTCCTCCGTTCAAAATCATCGACTTCGACATTATGTACGGCGAAGGTATCTCCAAAACCGGAGAATTACTGGATCTCGGAATTAAAGCAAACGTTGTCGAAAAATCCGGCTCCTGGTTCGCCTATAACGGAGAAAAACTCGGCCAAGGCCGCGAAAACGCCAAGATTTTCCTAAGAGACCACCCTGATGTTGCTCTTGAAATCGAAAACAAAATCAAAGCTGACGCCGGACATTTGACCTCCGAACTCATTGGGGACGACAATATCGTCTCTGACGAAGAGTAAACACCAGCGTTTTTTATCTGCCCTCCCCGGTTCTGAACATTCAGACCGGGGATTTCTTTTTGCAGAATTTAGTCCACCTGCTATAACAGAGCATTGACATTTTACTGATGATAAACTAAAATTTTTTGGGTCTCGGGTTCAAAAATTTTGAGCGGCATAATGTCTGTCTCAGTCAAATTTACACATCACACCGACTTTTTGAACCCGTCTCGCCCAAATTAGATTTTCAACGTCGCATCCCTGATGCACTCTATCAAAACTTTAACTTCCGGACGCTGAACATAATCTTTGCGCGTAGCAATCCAAAAGTCATGTTCCTCTTCATATCCTAGTTCAGAAAGGAATACCAAATCTTTTTCCCTGCTGGCAGAACCGATTGGATGCAGGCTGACTCCGTTGCCGTCACGGATTAAACTAAGCAAAACAGCCGTAGCGTTCGTTGAAGCCACCACATTTTGTGCTCCGTCCAGAATCTCTTTCCACCTCGGCCAAACCGACGCAAAATTATCTCTGGTGCAGATTTTATGATTCTTTTGCAAATCTTCAATGCTTTTGGGTCGTCCAAACACCGACAAATAATCCAGAGAAGCAAACAACCCGAATTTCAGCCGTCCTTTAAAAACAGTTGTCATATCCGCTCCCGGTTCCTCATAAATGATGCAAATATCCATTTTATCAAGATTTTTTGGCCGTTCCAAACTGCAAACCACATCTACGCTTATTTGTGGATATTGCAAATAAAAGTCTGACAAACAAACGGACACATAGCCGGCACCCAATCCGTCGCTTGTCCAAAGTCTCACGGTTCCTTGCAGGGTGTTGTTCTGTCGTTTGTAGTTTTTCACGTCATACATAATACGGTCAAATCCCATTATGTAATTGAGAATGTCCTTGCCTGCCGCAGTTAACACCATCTTGTTTTTAATCCGGTTAAACAACTGCAAACCCAGATTCGCTTCCAAGTCTGCAATACTGGCTGACACATTTGACTGTTTCATACCGTTATCGTCCCCGGCTCTGCTGACGGTTCCCTTTGCACAGACTTCCCGGAAAACCCTCAATTGTCTATATGTAATAGCATCATCTTTTATACCCATTTTATATACCTCCTATATGAAATAAGATAGTTATTTATAATCATTTTATGAAATACAATGACATACGTAAAATAAAATTACCACCTTAAAATTCTACTTATCAAGAGGGACTATCGATATGAAGAAGAAAAACAATACTTTGGCGGGCTTCGTTGCAGATGACAACGCTCGTGAAATTAGCCGCATCCATTATCAATTTGAAGATTTAAGACACAATATGCTGCACCGAGGTCTTAACGACGCTGAATTCTATATTAGCGTTGCATATCTTCTTTTTACGAGAGACGTGGATAAAAAATTAAAACAGTCGAACCGCTGATTTATTTAAAATATGAACGAAACAAAGGAATAATATCTAACAGAAAATCAAGAGTTTTGCTGTTTAGCGCCTTTATCTCCTCATAAAGTTTAAGCTCCTTGGCTATTCTTGCCGGAGACTTGTTTGAAATACTTTTAAGTTCCAGCATATCGTCAACACTGGCGTTAAACTTTTGTGCAATACTCCGAAGCATTGTCAAATCGGGAACCACTAGGCCGCGTTCCAAATTGGAAATGGTACGCCAGCTAACGCCGCACTCTTCAGCCAGCTGCTCCTGAGTCAGCTTGGCTCGCTCGCGCATAATTTTGACCTTAAGTCCCATATGTTTTTTCACTGCTTCTTCCATATCGTTTTTATACCCGCAATGCAAACAATTCGCCACGAAACTCTTTACATAATAAAACGTTTAAATGAATTACATTTCATATCCTTATTATAAGTTGAGGTAATACACGTTTAACAAATTTCAAGTGCAAAAACTAAAGTGAACTTTATTTCAGATTTATTTATTGAATATACAATGAGTTGGATAATACCCAAAAAAGAGCTCCCAAATTAAGCAGCCTCAACAGCACATAACATATTATATAAGGCCCAGATTATAAAACAATGATATACTTCTTATAACCCAAGGTTATAAGAAGTATGAAACCCATCATCTCCAGAGAATTTACCCTCTCAATCAAGCCTCAATGACCAGGCTTGCCATAAAGGCCAAAAAGATGAAGAGCATCAGGCCGATACCGATAACAATCATTGTCGGCGAAGATTTGGTCTCTCGGCGCAAAATCCAGTTTGCCGAAAAAACGGCAAGATAACTGATAAGATAAGCGGCACTGGACAGATTGACGATCTGATTAAAATCAAACCACAGCGTTGCCGCCAGCATCAGCAACACAGTGAGCAGATTTCCCCAAGTTCCCCGTTGCCAAAACCGACGGTGATAAAATTCCGGAAGAATATGTTGCTGGGATAAGGCATATGAGATTCGAAAAATGCTGAAATAAGTTGCCCCGATTCCGGAAATAAAAGCAATAACCGCCGTTATATACATCAAAGCATACCCCCAGCCTCCCATCAGACGATTCGCCGCCACCGCAACCGCAATATCCGCGTTCGCCATAAGTTCCTTGGCCGGAATAAAGTGCAAAGCGACAAAAGCCAGAGCAAGATACAAGCCAATAACGATAAGAATAGTCAAAAAAATGCCCCAGGTGATAGTCCGCTGCGGATTTTTTACGTCTCCGGCAGCATTGGTAATAACACCGTAACCGGCAAAGGCAAAAAACGTCACGCCGATGCTTCCCATAAACTTGACTTCATTAAACGGAATGGTTTGCATTTTCTCGGCAATGTCATAATGAATTAAAGCGGCAATAATCAAACTCAACAAAATTCCCATCTTGATGGAGACCATCACAATCTCGGTGTTGCCGACGTCTTTGGAACGCTGCATATTTAAGGCCGCCAGCCCCACAATCAAAAAGCATGCTGCAGCGTTAATAAAAAAATTTGTATCTTGCACATGAGGAAAAAGTTTTACGGCATAAATGCCAAACGATTTTGCCATCATACAAATGGAAACGGCTGACGTCATCATATAAATAAGAGAAAACGTCCCCACGACCCAGCGTTTTTTGAATGCAATATGAAAATAATCGGTCAGTCCTCCGGAATCTGGATATGCGGCGGCCAGCCGGGAATAAGAATATCCCGAAAACAAAGCGGCAACCCCGGCGATGATAAAAGCGTAATAAGTCTGGTCTCCGGCCATCATGATGACCTGTCCCAAAAGTGCAAAAATACCGGCACCGACGACGGAACCGATACCCAATGCCGTAACGCTGATAAGATTTAAACCATATTTTTTCAATTGCATCTCACCCTCACCTTCCTCGATACATTTAATTAATGCTCACCAGGACATTTTCAAGCGAGATTCACTCTCAAATCAGACCACAAAGACAGTTTTTTAACGCTTTCCCCACTGTCTCAATCTCTTCCGCCACTTTTTCACCGGAACAAACAAGCATATAAATTTAATCAAATATTTGAATACAGCATTTTTAACCATAAGCACCGGAGGCACAATAAGCTTATATTGCTCAAATATCGGCCGAACCAGCTTTTCGTTTCCTAACGTTGTGGGCTTTCCGCTTCCATCATTCTTTTGACAATGACAATACCACCTAACAATGTTTTCTGCCAACCGGATACACTGTGGCTCAAACACACCTTCCCGATGTTCAATTATCAAAAAGTCTAATTTCTTTCCTATTTTCGAACACAATTTATCGCAATACTCTAAAACAACACTATCTGATGTAGAGCCAACTTGAGAAAACCAAATCAACAAAACTCTATTTTTTGTCAGGATATTATCATAAAAGCGTTTAATTCTCCGATTATACTTCTCTTTCACGATATTAAAAGATTCTTGTAACGGAACACCGGCGGGGAAATCGTGCCAATAATACAAACCCGTCTTTACATTTTCATAATAATCATTATTTTTATCAGAAGGAAACGCTGTAGGTTTATCCATTGGCAACAAATCACTTTGCTCCAAGAACTCATCAAAATTATTAATCATTAACTCAAAGCGTTTTTCAAAACCGGCATTTGTCAGCCAGTCAAAAGGCCCTGAACAACTCCTCAAATTTGTCTGTTGCATATACATTGCACAAGAGCAATCTCGTCCTAAAGAATAAATAATATCATATCTGTTCATTACATAATACCTTTATATTTAAGGAAATTATAGACGGAATAGTCCTTACTGATTACACCTTTTGAAATTAGCATTTCTTTCATTTCTGGACCATAATACAAATTATAAAAATCTCGTAAACGACCTTCATTTAGCAGTTTGACGATATTTGTAAGATAATTTTCTCCCTTAGTTAAATATTTAGCACTTTCCGCCCATCTCCTAGCTTTTGCCTCATAGCGCTTATAGTTTGGAATATGATAATGATATAAAACAATATCTACATTATTTCCTAGACATAAATTTTTCATTTTAACACTATGATTACCCTTTACATTCATAATATAACCAGCTGTACTATGAAGAACCTTAGGACACGTTCTAACACTATTAATTGAAAAATATTTTAAATACTCGTTACCCCCCCCATAAAAATAAGAGTATTCAAAATCTTTTATTGGATTTGTATTAAAATAAGGATTTTCAAAAAAATTATCTATATCTTCCGGAAACGAAAACATTGATTCCACTTTAATAGCATTTAATCGAGGAAATTTAACAATGCTTTCTTTCAAATTTAAATCTTTCGAATAATAAAATTCATCTGCATCTGCATTTATTACCCATGTTGCATGATATTTTTTCTTCGCTATTTTGATCATTCTATCCACCCAAATCTCTTGTTGATAAGTGGGATCGCTTTCATCGATTATTTCTAAAACTAATCCTTCATTTTTTAGTCTACTTAATACTTCAAGGGTGTCATCTGTTGAATTATTGTTTGTAACAATAAAACCATCTACTCCCATTGCCTTATGAAAACGTATATTCGTTTCAATAATATCAGCTTCATCTTTGACTAAAAGTGTCATAATGAGTTTTATATCATCCGGATGATATATCTTATATCCTTGCATTAATTCTTTTCTTTTATCCGTTCTTCTTTGTTTATCAAAAATCATACAGGTCAATAATTTTGCAAAAAATTTATTCATCTTAGTTTTCCTTACTTTCCATATAATCAAGCATCCCTTGTAAATTTAATTTATCATCAAATACTTCATATCCCTTATTTAATATCTTTCTTAAGCTCCATTTTTCAAAAATAAATTGAGCAATATCAATATCAAAATTTCCGAAAGCATTGACTAATATTTTTATTATTTCCTGATCAAATTTTGTTGGATATATTACTATATTTTTTGCTGTGCTGCTAACAGCAACTAAATCTGATATTCCACTTCTCAAGCTAATGAAAAATCCTAAATAATCTGTATAATATTTAAGATCTTCTCTTGATGGATATATCGTTTCATAATTATAAAAATTTTTTTCTTGCGAATTAAAAAGAACTTTATACCCATTTTGCGTAAGAAAATCAGCTATACTAATCCAAAATTCATCTGTAAGTCGCGTCGGAAGAGATACTGATTTTATAGATATTAAGACACTTTTACCCTCAGGATAAATTGATAAAGCTTTTTCGATTTCTTTCTTTTTATCAAAATTTTCATATTTATATATGTCAAGATTTAACTGTGCATCCTTTCCAAGGTTAAGCAAATATTTTAAACCATCTAAAGCACAACATGTCTTATCATTAATATTCTGATAAATTATTGGTTGAAAAAAGTTTCCCATTAAAAATTTTTCATAATTATAGCTATATTGTGATTTAACCAAAGTCAAAAATGACGAACTAACTAAAATAACTCCATCGAAAGCAGAGACTTTTTCTGCTAAAAATTTTTGATGATTTGACCTGGCCAAAAATATTAATTTCTTAATTTTATGAGTTTTTTTAAATTCATCCATAAATCCCAAAAGATAGATATAATCCCCCATACCATCACAAGATAAAACACCAACGTTATTCTTTCCTATTAAACGGATAAACACAGTTAAATATTCTAGGGTCAACTGACTCAATAAATTACGACATTTTTTTCGCCATTTTTTTACCGGAATCCAAAATGTTAAAAATCTAATTAATTTTTTCATCTTATAAATCTCTATCAATTTTAAATTTTATATCTAACTTTTCATCACGCCTTTTATTAATTGCATAAGCACACTTCAAACCACTTGGTTTATCATCATTAACTAAAATGCGTTCTCCCATCGGAGCATCAAAAATAATATGACTGTAACGTAAACCATTTGCCTTCATAAACTTTTCCAGTCTTAATTTCTCATCTGACTTACGCGACGTAACAAGAATAATCATATCATCGTCAGGAATTTTAGAAAAAAATTCTTTCACGCCGCCCAGCAACACATCTTCACCATTTTTATAACCGTTATGAATACAAATCGTTCCATCGACATCAAATATCCAGGTATGAGCTAAAGAAGAAAGCATTAAATTACTCTGCATAATCCAAATACTCCTGTAATTCTAACAACCCTTTATAAAATGCCCCACAAATAGCATCATAATCCTCCCAGGCATATGTTGTAAGGCTGAGCCAGATTATTGCATGAAGCAACTTTATCTTCTTTTTATTTGCTCCCGTCAGTTCAAAAAAATCGTTTTCTAAATCATGCCAATTATTAGAAACAATCATTAACTCAACATCATCGTCACGAATATCCAAAGAAAAGTTTTTACGGTTAAACTGATCATAATTACCAACAACACTGTAATACAACTTTGCCCAGTCATAATCAACATCACCATAAAATTTCGTCTTTCCAAAATATCCTCTGGGATCAATTAAGATTGGACGAACGCCATTCGTCTCAATCATCATATTATGAAAAGTGCAGTCGCCATGTATCAAATGAAATTTCGACGGATACATCAAACGCATTTCTGTTACAATTTTATCTTTAACAGAAAAAATATTTGTACACTTTCTGCCATTTACAATAACAAATTCATCTTTAGCAAATGGTACAAGCTCCTGTACCACAGCTAAACGATCAAATGTTTTTGTTATATAATTGTTTTCACAATCTTCCGTTCTTGCCGGAATAGCATCAACCAAATTATGCAAATTTTTAAGCGAATTCACTATCCTGGCAAGTAAAGCCCTTTTAAATCCTTTTGTTAAAAAAGCATACTCAAAAACATTTTGTCCTTTTACTTTCTCCATAACCAATGGATCATATCCGTAAATTTTAGGAATATCATTATAACCAAGCTCCGTAACCTTTTTATACCAAGCAATCTCATCATCAGCTAGCTTTTTTCCTTGCTCATTAAGAGGATATTTCAAAACAATGTCACCTTTAAATTCCATTTTATTAAACGGACGACATTTGGGCTTATTAAGTTCATTCTGAAAATAAGACAACATCGTACCAATTTCTAAACCACCAAACATATTTAACCGTTCAAACGAAAGATTTTTCGTTGAAAGATAACGTACAAACTCACCTTCTTCAGGTACATCCTCTATTTGAGCTTTATTCTTAAAAATAAACATTCCTGCAACACCATTTTCTGTAGAAGGTGTTTCTGCAAATTCATTATTATAATACGACCAACGGCACGGAAAATCCCTTGATATCCCCAAATAGTTTAAACTATAGTCAAACACCCCCCCCGGTTGCATTCCTGAGAGAACTAAATCGCACCATATTAGCATAAATGAAGTATTGTCCGGAATTAAAGACAAACTTTTCCTTATCCCGGCACAAGTCCCTTTTCTGTCAGCATCAATAATCTCATAATCAACATTTGCAAAGGCCTTCAAATATCGTTTAAAAACATCTCTCTTGTAATCAACAATAATTTTGAATTTCGCACCAGGATATTTTTTAAAGAGATGAAATATCATGGGTAAATTATCTACAGGAACAAGCGCTTTAGGCTTATTGGCAGTCAGCGTTTCTAATCGTGTCCCTTTACCGCCTGCCTGAACTACAACATAGTCAAAACTAGTCATCGTATACCATTCTCCCCCAGTCTGTTAAAATTTTCTCTTTTCTAATTATTTCATCAACATTTTTAATTTTACAAAACTAATTAACCTGTGATACTTCTATAATTATAGCCTTGAGTACATAATCATTTTTTATTCTTTCTCTTAAGTCATTTTTGCAAAGACATCGAATATTTCTGATTAACTTACTTAAAGACATTACAATTCCTTCTTTTCATAAAAACTTTCTATATCGTAAAAAATAACCTTCATTTACATCACCTATTGCTGAAAATCCAAGCTTTTCATACAAACTGACCGCAATAAAATTATTTTTCAAAACATCCAGAAAAACAACTTTAAGCTTCAATACTTCTCTTGCGTACACCAAACTTTTTTTCAATACTTCTGTCCCCATCCCTTTGCCACGCAAATTATCTCGGCAAATATAAATCCCCCAATCAGCTTCTCCTGCGTCATACTTTATAGAATGAAAATATGTCACCCCAACATTCTGACCATCTGCTACTATCATAAACGCTACATTTTTAGGCTTATTTTCTTTTAAACTCTCCAACCACTCAATATGCATTTCTTTACTAATATGTGAAATCTTAAAATACTCAGCAACATTGCTTTGATTTCTCCAATTTCGAGTTTCCATTTGTATATGATAAAGAAGTTTCAAAAAAGACACTAATTGTACATTCATCTGTCCCCCTCAATAATCTCTACATACTTATCTCGAACTACGCTGCTTTCATACGTACTCAGCCAATAACGATAGTTTTTTTCTATAATTTCCTTACGCTTGTTTTCATCATATAAAAGTTCACAAATTGCCTTTTCCATATCTTTAACATCTTCAAACATATAGGGATAATCAGGCATCTGATATTCATGAAAAGAAAACTCCGGTTTATCCCTGTTTATTTTAACCACAGAGGCAATCTTGTTTCTCATTAAATCAATTTGCGTCAATGCCGATGAAACAGGAAAACTGTCAATAAAAACATCGGCACATTGAAACAAAATGTCAAAATCAGGACGATACGGAACAAATATCAAACGTTTTTTAGCTTCAGCATTCAATGCAAAAATTCTGTCAATAACAGCCTTCTGCTCAGAATTAAATTCAGAAATTACAATATGTTTCAACAAAGGCTCTTTCTGAAGCAGTCTCTTTATCATTTCAAAATATTCCGAACCATTTTCATCAAAAAACTTATAACTACTGCCACCGCTCATAGTAACAAGTTCTCCGGAATTCACCCCTAATTTAGCCTTCTCAGATTGCTTTTTTTCATCAGCAAAATATACAGTATCATTTTTGTTTAGAGACTGTAACCCGACCACACAACAATTATTAAAATGGCGTTTTTCCTCTGTAATTTTTTTTGTACTTGGCATCCCCTCCAAAATAATATCAGCAAAACTCATACCCAAACATGGAAAATGTGATGCATGATTAAAATAAATAATTTTTACAGAGGTCATTCTTTTAATAAGAGACAAAACTGCTGTCCCAAACACATCATCAGGATGAATGTAAACCAAGAGCGTCTTCATACCATATCTGATTATGTTATTGGCAAACGCGGTAACTTTTTTACGAAACGACCACGAACTGATATCTGCATTTATTATTGTCAAATACTGTTTAAGAACACAAACGGTTTCCGGCGCTTTTTTCATCGTTTCCGTCATCCGAGTCAAAAATAATGCTTCCTCATAACAATCAGACAAAGACATCGCCAAATCCCTGATACACTTGGTATGTCCACCCATGTCATAAAGAGCTGTTGCCAAAAAAGCAATTTTATGCTTGTCTGAACGACATTTAACCGTCTTTTGACCGGCAACCATTTCTGAAATTTGAGCATCAAATCTCCTGACATCAAAATCTCTGTTATTTTTAACCTCAGTAAAAAACTGTGATAACTTTGTTCGAACAACACAGAGTGGAATCCCCAAAAGATAAACACGCACACCTTTAGCTGTATTCTTAACTTTGCAAAGCGTAATACCGCAACACTTAAATTTATTAGCGTGCCAACAAAATAAATTCATCATTTGCTCCAGAATTTCAAAACTGTTTTAATAATTTTATTTTGTTCTTCGGCAGACAAGTCATAATATAATGGAAGCCGTACCAATGTTTCTGAAACTTTATTTGTAATATTCATTTCTGTAGCCGTACGACAAAAATTCTCACCTGCTGGTGACGAATGCAATGGAATATAATGAAACGGAGCATATATACCGTTTTCTTTCAAATAAGAAATAAAAGCCGTTCTGCTCTGCAAATTATTAAGCAACAAATAAAACATATGTGCATTGTTTGTACACTCAGCAGGAATAATTGGCCGACGAACCTTCCCCTGCCGCTCTAACGTCTCAAATGCTTGATAATAATTAAGCCATATCTGTTTACGCTTAGCTTGAATTTTACCGGCTATTTCCAAAAGAGAATATAAATATGCCCCAATGATATCACTCGGCAGATAAGATGATCCTTTGTCCACCCACGTGTATTTATCAACCTGACCTCGGAAAAACTTACTCCGGTTCGTTCCTTTTTCTCTTATAATTTCCGCACGTTCAGCCCAAATACTACTGTTCGTTACAAATAAACCACCCTCCCCGGACATAATATTTTTTGTCTCATGGAAACTGAAACATCCCATATCTCCAATGACTCCCAAAGGTTTCCCCTTATAATAAGAATCAAACGCCTGAGCGGCATCTTCAATAACCACCAAACCATGACGTTTGGCAATATCTATAATGGTATCCATCTCACAAGCTACACCGGCATAATGAACAGGAACAATAGCCTTCGTTTTAGAAGTAATCGCAGATTCAATTTTACCCTCATCAATGTTCATGGTATCTTCTCTGATATCCACAAAAACAGGTACAGCTCCTTGCAGAACAAAAGCATTAGCGGTCGAACAAAAAGTGTAAGAAGGCATAATAACCTCGTCTCCCGGCTTTAAATCCATCAAAACTGCCGCAATTTCTAAAGCCGCCGTACCAGAATGAACTAATAACGCCTCTTTGCACTCAAGATTTTTTCTGAACCATTCATGACATAATTTAGTATATTTACCATCTCCTGAGGTATGCGCTTCTTTAAATACATCCAAAATATATTTCATCGTCTCAGATGTATAAGCCGGTACATTAAAGTTTATCATTATCTCTCCTTCGGGGTTCCCTCAATTGACAACAACTTAATTGATATCGGAATCTTAAAAAATTTTAGCTGAAGCTTTCCTGACTTGGTTAGCTTTTTCTGAAAAATGAACCTGCATATCTTATTAAAAATCACATACGGAAACAAAAAACGATGTTTCTTATAAACATAGCGTTTCAATTTTTTATTTTGTTGTTTATTTATTTGCCTGGATCTTGAAAAAGAGGAAATCCGATAACTCATTAATGTTTCGCAGATACAATAAAAAAACTTTTTATCTTCAATAAAGTTCAGCCAAAATTCCCAGTCCTCCAGACCATTCTTCATATTTTCATCATATCCGCCATACTTTTCCCAATCGCTTTTTCTATAAAGAGCTGAAACCACAATCTGATTTCCTACACTCATATTCCACACATTCGGTTCTTTCTTAAGAAAAAGCCCATTTTTCAAACCAAAATATTCAACATCAGAATAAATTACATCACCTTTATTCTCTTCCATAGCGGCATAAAGCTTCTCTAAACAAAACGGACTAATAACATCATCCGCATCTAAAGGATAAATATATGTCCCCTGTGCTTGCTTTATCGCATTATTACGAGCGACAACAACACCCTGATTTGCTTGCCGTATCAACCTTATATTTTTATTATGTTTTACATATTCATTTACAATTTCAGCAGAATCATCCGTTGAACCATCATCTATTACGATAACTTCATAATCTTTAAATGTTTGGGAAACTAAGGAATCAAGACATTCTTTAATGTATTTTTCTTGATTATAGCAAGGAACAATAACGCTTATTTTACAAACCATACTGGTCTCCTTTTTCTTTCATTCCCAATAACGGAATTTTACCAAACAAATAAACTGAATATTTGTTGTTTTTTAATGTAACAGTCAAAAAAGGAACCAGCTTAAATAGCCTAATACACCATACCCTCTTTCTCGTATTCGTATAATAAGCAAAAAACGCAGGATATTTATTTCGCATAATTGCGTGAATTTCTTCCGTGACTTCTCTCATTGTCTTTTTTTGTAAAACAGAAGTCCTGTGATCATGTGAACGATATCTAAACAAAACTTCAGAAATGTTATAAAACCGAGTAAATTCCATTAAGGAACACCACAATTTATAATCCTCAGCCGGAGAATATTCTTTCTCGTACCTGATTTTATTTTCAATTAAAACAGATTTTCGAAGCATTGATGAAGGGTGAACCACTGCACATATATTCATCATTAAAGACTTGATTTTAAAGTCATCTGAAGGAAAATATAACCCTTTATTATCAGGAAAAACATCTGTCCAACACCCAACAACGCCAACATCAGGATGAGCATCTAAATAATCTACCTGTTTTTCCAATCGCTCCGGCAAAGAAACATCATCATGATCCATTACTGCCAAATATTCTCCCCTCGCCATATCAACTAATTTGTTGCGAGATTCTGAAATTCCCATATTCGTTTTATTTCTCAAATATTTAATACGACGGTCTTTATATGATTTAACAATAAGTTCTCTATCGTCTTCTGGACAATCATCCAAAATCAAAAACTCAAAATCACTATATGTTTGCGCTAAAATACTTGAAATTGCCTCTCTCAAATACTCTTCGTTCGTCCGATACACCGGCATTAATACAGAAACCCTAACCACGAACAACTCCCTGTTTCATTACAATTTAAGCTTGGCTGAAACCTTGGAATAAGTTTCGGCTATTGGTAAAAAACCAAACAAATAATACTTTGTCGTTGCACGGAAGCGTTTGATTTTTAAAACCGGTATGCCAAATATTTTAACTTTGACAAAACGCGGATACTTGGACTGAACCTTATCCCACAATGCCCGATGCTCTGACTGCAAGTACCCGAACACCCTCTCCTCTATTGACCTGATTTGACGCGTTTCCTTTTTGGTTGTATTACTCTCGTGTTTCCTGTACAAAAACAACACCTCCGGCAAACAACCAAAACGCGTCTTGCCAAGCAGATGTAAATACAGATTATAATCTTCCGTTGGAAAATATTCTTTGTCATACCGCAAACCGCTTTTCTCCAAAACCGACTTGCGCATCATAGTCGTCGGATGAAGCAAGGCGCATCCGAGCATCATCGCCTCTTCTATTCCCTCGTTGTCCTCCGGCGGAATAACCAGCTTATTCTTGGGTATTTCCCTATGTGCCGTACCCAATACGCCAACATCAGGATGTGCATCAAGATAAGCCGCCTGCATCTTAAAACGATCCGTAAGTGAAATGTCGTCATGATCCATTATTGCCAGATATTCGCCTTGAGCCAAATCCATCAGTTTATTCCGCGTTTCCGAAATTCCCTGATTATTATCGTTTTTGTAATATCTGATACGTGCATCGTCATAACTTTTTATGACCGTTTCCACATGCTCATCAGTAGAGGCGTCATTGATTATTATCAGCTCAAAATCGCCATAGCTTTGCCGCAAAATACTTTCTATACATGCACGAAGATAAGCTTCCTTTGTATTATATACCGGTAAAAGAACAGAAATTTTCGGCATTTTTTTATTTCCAGTCACCATGCGTCCAAACACCCTCAATACTTTCCCATCTCTGTCTGAGAGATAAGTTTGACCTGTTCGTAAAGGAACTTTAGTTTTTCCGGACTGTACTGATTAATGGAAGCCAGAATAAAATCAACCATGTCATTACGCACACGGTCTTTTGAATAGGCTTTCTTTTCAACCCTGTCCCTGAAAAATTCTTCATTGTCCGCAAACAAATCCAAGTAAGAAACGCCGAGAACCTCCGCTATCGACAGCAGCACCGACAAGTCGGGATTATACAACGCCCGCTCCAGATTCGAAATCGTTGCTATCCCCACATGGCTCTCTTCCGCCAGCTCCTTTTGTCCCATATGACGTGCCTGTCTCAGGCGTTTGATATTCGCCGCTACCAATCCCCGGTAATATAGTGTCTTATCCTTTTCCGTCACATCAAAACCTTTGTCGTTCTTATCTTTATTTATGTTTTGTAATCTAGCATAATAAATTATTATTCGTCAAATAATATTTACAGTGGGAGGACAAAATCCATTTTCCCTGCGTCATTTCCGCCATAAGAAGATAACAATTATATACAACTGCTGCTTTAGTGCACCTGAATACAAATCTGCCTAAAATTTCATGAGTCCCGAACTCTTTTTTGTAGATTTTTATACGGCTATAAGGTATTATAAATAATATCTAATGCCCCATACACAATAAGAATCTAAAAGAAAAAAAATGAGTGCCCAAATTGTCATTGGCCGAAGATGCCCAAAAACAAATGAAAACCCTGTTGGCTGGGAAGAAATTTCCCTTCAGAATATAACGTTTGACAAACCAACTGTTCTTTGTTTAAGCGGAGATGGAACGTTAACAGCCAAAGATGCAAATGCCATGGCCAAATATGCAGAGCAATTATTGGGAAGAAAAGGTCTTGAAGGAAAAGACGATATTCAAATTTTGTCTGCCTATTATAAAAACGCCAATGCTCATGAAATGACAAATAGCCGCCTTTGTCTAACAGCAAAAGACAAAAGCCGTTTCACGGAAGAAGAACAAAATCCCTCCTATATTTTCGACTTTTATCAAAAATGCATCAAAAAAATTTTTATACACAAAAACGGACGCCGACGGGAAAACAAAGAAGCTCAAAAACTCATGAGAAACCTAAACATTTTGAACTTCTGTCACGGAGATTACATTACCTGCAAGCTAAATGAAATAATACCCCAAGATATCACAAACTACGGCTGGTCTGATTTTGACATTGATAAAACACTCAAACAAGCCACAGTTATTTCCGTCGTTCCACAAGACAGTCTAAAAAAGTCATCTTTTACAAAGATTGGTTTTGCTGCTCTTGACGACTACCACTATGCCTCCGGTGATGCCACTGCATTAACAGATTATTATGAACTTGATTGCTGTGAAAGCTCATGTTTGGGAATTATTGAACGTCCGCGAGAAACAAAACCGGGACGTTCACGTCTATTTTACATTGATAACTTGCTGAACTATAACTCTATTGATGACAAATTTACTGTCTGGATGGGCAAGACAGAAAAACTACACCAAATGAAAGCCTATATTGATTTAGGCTATAAAAACGAATTTGGCAACGCATCAGAAAACGCCGATAATTTCGCCCGCATGATTTCCCGGGCATTGCAAAATGCTGTATCAAATTCCTGTCTCAACACCCATACCGAAGAACTGTGGGAGCTAAACTCTGGTGAAATTTTCAAAAGCCAGACGGCCCGCTTTCGTCAAGGAAATGACCAACAAAATCATGGCTACCTCTATCCAGAAGCAGAAAATATTGCCTTAGAAGCACAACATAAAGGAATGGAGATTGATAAAAAATTATATTCTTCACAAACAAATTTTAACATAATCTCCCATACACGAGATTAAAATACGTAGATTTAGAAAAATTTCAGTTCTGTTACTGCCGTCAGTATTTTGAATATCCCGATCACCTACTTACAGACTGAATTTAGTATAAATCCCTGCTTTTTTATGATAAAATTATAAAAAATTTTAAAGATAAAAGATGAAAGAAAAAGAACTAAATATTCAAGATATCGAGCGTCATCTTCGAAAACTTGGTTTCGAAGAAAAATCTTCTTATTTATCTCAAGTTTGCCCTCCCGATACAGCCGCTTTTCCCGGGCAAACCATCGGACAATATCTGTTCTCCCGCGTTTGCGCCGTAAATGATAAATTTCACACAAACACAGAGGAGAAACTTCTCTTAGCTTTGTTAGGCTTTAGCCGCAACAAAGGTTAGTTGTTCGCGTAAGCAGGAAAGTAAAGCTTTCCGTAGCGACGCAAAAACAGCTCCCGTGATAGGAGCTGTTAACTATGGTGGACCCAGATGGACTGACCTTCGGCTTTTTCAAAGCCTTGGCCGCACAGGCGAACTTTTGCTCTCCCGAGCAAACCGGCGATACTCCCGTCTCGCCTAGTTCTTGTAGTCGAACCAACCCCTCGTTGGTTCGAGTTACCATAACATACCATAATAAAAACCTCCCACAAGGGGAGGTTTTTATTATGGTGGGCCCAGATGGACTCGAACCAACGACCAGACCGTTATGAGCGGCCTGCTCTAACCAACTGAGCTATGGGCCCTGACGCACTCAAGAAAATATGCTAAAACCAATCCTTAGTCAAGATAATTTTTTTAATAAAAAAACAGTATCTTTTCACAGATACTGTTTTTCACAAATCAGGTAACGCTATTATACTTTGATAATCACACCGTCTTTATAGACATAGCGTTCATCTTCATAACGTCCTTTTTCATCATGCATCGAAAAATCATCCCCGTTTTCAATTTCTATAAAATCAAAATTCGGTTCATTTTCAATGAGGTGCATCCTTGTAAGCAGCGAATTTTTAGTACCGAAGGCCTTAACGTATACGATACCGTGAAGATAACTGACCGGTCCCATTCCCTTGAAATCACAAACAAAACAAGGACAACCGACCAAATCTTCGCCTTCAATGTCACGGGAAAACTTGCCAAACTTAATATAATACTCCGGGTTTTCCGAGTTTGGGTCATCAACCTCAAGCTCATTATCCAACATGTTTGCCGCCAACATGGCTTTCATCAGTTCCAATGCTTTCTGAGCAGAGGGAACACTAAGTATTCTTTCCATAGTCTTAAAAAATTTATAATATTAAAACTTTATCAGACTACCTCCAAAAAAAAATTTTGTCAACCTTAATCTCAGCACAAATTTTCCACCGTCTTATGTCCGGTTGCAAAATCCTTTACCAAAAACGTCGTCACCTCGACATTGGAATACTTTTGAAACAACAAACCATGCCCCAAACACAAACCGACATTTATATTAAAATCCGTATTACGGTCGTTAAGGTATCTGGCCTGAAAAACCGGATCACAACACGGCCCCGCCATCTCCGTGCAAATTTCGCAGCCGTCGAAACCGCTTTCTTTGCAGTTCACGCTGATAACCTCAAACCCCTGCTCCGTCAGAATGGCTTTAAGCTTGTCGGCATACTCCTGCACGCCCTTGCAATTTGCAATCCCCAGCCTGTGATAACCGGCAGACTTGGCAAAATCAATAAGTTCCTGAAGGCGGGATTTGTTTTTTGCCTGCGCAGCCAGTTTCATCAGGTTTTTATCGTCGTCGTTATAAATACAGTCCATTTTTATCTCCGTTATTGTCTCTAAAACGTTATAACCAAAAAAAGAAAAACACTCAAGCATAAAGCAAGAGTGTTTTTCTCATCCGGTCACGAAATAATCTCGTTCCAGTCAGAAACCAGATATTCGTTCTTTCCGGCCTCTGCGGCAAAAATGCCAAAACAACGTTTCTCCTCATCCGTAAATCCCGTTGCTTTTCTGAAACGAATATACTGGTTAATCTCCATCTCAAAGTCGAAAAACAATTCCTGATAATGATCGTAAAAATCCATCAGTTGCATGTATTTCATCTTGGCATCAAACAGTTCTTCCGGCACACCGTCTTCTTTTTCTTTTTTTTCCTTATAGAAATCGCGCCATTGGCACAATATCTCAAAACTCTCCAGCATTTCGCCGATTTTCGCCCGGCAATTACCGGTTACAATTTGACGGGCCAATGACAATGCCGTAAAAACGTCTGTCCTGGCTTTTGATAATAATTTTCTCATAGAAGCACTTTTTATTCAAATAAGTTCGAACTTTCCCTTCCATAACTCAAGATATTCATCTATCGCCTTCCTTAGGGCCATAAAACTTTTTCCTTCAACACTGTCACTCTCTTTAAACCAAAGTAAAAGCTCTTTTACTACAACGAGTTCCGAACAAAAACGATTTTGTTCCTTTAACATTGTTTCCGCATAAAGAAAAATCGCACTAATATCAGCTTCGCTCATCTGTTCTCTCAGCAGCGTCATAAAATCATATTCCATAAAATTATAATTTATGGCTGTATTTTGTTTATAAACCAGTTCCTCCTGAGAACGGGAGGTTATTCCCTTTTGATAGTTGTAAGCCCGGCACAATGCCGATGCCCTCCAACGCCAAATTTCAAATATCCTCAGCCAGTCTACAATTTGGAGCGGTGTCGCCAATTGTTTCAGGTCATCAAAAAACTTTCTTGAAACCGCGTAATCCAAACTCAAAATCAGCTTAGTAAAAATGTCTTCCTTTTTCATCTCCTTAATAATTAAAATTGATAATACAAATAAATGAACTTTAACATACGTTCAGCCAAAAGGCTTGTCAATGTTAAAACACCCCTGCACATAAAAAAAGAGAGACAAACAGGATTTGTCTCTCTCGTAAAAAAACGATTTGCTTACATACATCGAACCGTCTTCTGACAATACGTTCGAGAAAAAGCCTTAATCTCACCGTGCAGTTGTTCAAATTCCGGTTGTCCGACACCCTCGGTTAACGCCAAAAATTCTGAAAAATCAAACAAATCCCGCAACCTTTGCGGAAACAGGAATGCATTGCCCATTAAGCGACGGCCCAATGCACAAATCATTGCCACATCATGCTCGTCCATCACTTCTTTCATCTTTTTTATAAAATCGCTTTTCAGAGCCAATCCCTCCGAAGTCTCCATCAACTGTGCCTCAGGAAAATCCTGCAACAAACGGGTGGACTGGCTCAGCTGAATCCGCCATTGTTTCCAATCCCTGAAAATCATCAGCCAATCCTCAGCCGTCATCTTGGCCTGTATGGCTTCCAGATTCTCTTTAAAGTCCTCAGAGGTCAAAAAAGACGAATGCAAACTGATTTTACTCAAAAATAAATTCTTAAAAAAGACGACATATTTGTCCCAGACATAAACACTGTCCGTGACCGGCGCCATCAGCGCGGCAAACAACGCCACTTTTCGTTTAATCGGCCAGCTGGCGCTTTGATGATAATCTTTGCGCCACAATTCTTCCAAACGGTGGAAATAAACATCCGGAGCACCATTAACTATTTCTGCCAGCCTTTCATGCGCCTCGTCAAGCACGGAGAAATCCCTGTCGGCACCGGCTGAATTTTCATCAAAAGAAAACTTATGCTGATATTTTTTCCAGCGACCCAGCAAAGCGCCGAGCTCTATAATATCATCAAGCTCGAAATTATGTTTTCCGTCACAAATCTCTTGAAGCAAATATGACAGACACTCCGGTTGTTCCCTGTTTTCAAAATTTGCATGACAAACGCAAATCAATTCCTTTACTGTTTTCATGGTTCTAAAAATTAAATTAAAAATAAGGTTAATAATCACGATAAGTCTTAACCTTATAGCCCAAAACACTTTTGTTGTCAATCTGACGTTCCGGCAAAAAAACAAAGCCTCCCTTTACAGGAAGGCTTTATTTAAGCTGTTTCAACTAATTATCGAGAAAACTTCTCAACTTACGTGAACGGCTCGGATGTTTGAGTTTTCGCAGGGCTTTCGCTTCAATCTGGCGAATACGCTCACGGGTAACATTAAACTGCTGACCGACTTCCTCCAGAGTATGGTCGGTATTCATACCGATGCCAAAACGCATACGCAAAACACGTTCTTCTCTCGGCGTCAACGAAGCCAGAATTCGGGTACAGGTTTCCTTCAGATTGGAATGAATGGCTGAATCCAACGGCTGCAAAGCGCTGTCATCCGCAATAAAATCACCCAGTGAAGAATCTTCTTCGTCACCGACCGGCGCCTCAAGAGATACCGGCTCTTTGGCAATCTTCATAACCTTGCGCACTTTTTCCAGCGGCATTGACAAACGTTGCGCCAATTCTTCCGGAACCGGCTCACGCCCCATTTCCGCCAGCATCTGACGAGAAGTGCGCACCAATTTGTTTATCGTTTCAATCATATGTACCGGAATGCGAATGGTGCGAGCCTGGTCTGCAATCGAACGGGTAATCGCCTGTCTGATCCACCAGGTGGCATAAGTCGAAAACTTATACCCCCGGCGATATTCAAATTTATCAACGGCTTTCATCAAACCGATGTTGCCTTCCTGAATCAAATCCAAAAACTGCAAACCGCGGTTGGTATATTTTTTTGCAATCGAAATAACCAGGCGCAGATTGGCCTCAATCATTTCTTTCTTCGCGCGTTCGGCTTCTCTTTCACCCTTTTTGATAGTATCGACCATACGGCGATATTCGGTAATCGGCAGACCGCATTCTTGCGCCATTTGTGCTACTGAATCGCGAAGTTCGGTAATCTCCAATCCGTATTTTTCAACAAATGCCTGCCAATGCTTGTCTTTTTTATGAGAAACTTCTTCCAGCCAGTTCGGATCCAGCTCAGATTTCTGATACGCATCCAAAAAGTCTTCCCGTTTGATTTTGCAGGACAAAGCATATCTCAACAGCTTGCCCTCCAGCCCCATTAAACGTTTGTTCAGACTGTTCAGCTGTTCGACCAGTTGCTCGACGCGGGTAGCGTTCAGATGAATGGAACTCATCAACTCAACCAGTTCTTTTTTAACCTGCAAATATTTTTTCTCTACGGCCGGCGTAACAGATTTGCCTGCAATAATCGCGGCCACCCGCTGGTTTTGGATTTTTTTCAAATCGTCATAATAGCTCGAAATCTTATTTAAAATGTCCAAAACAGGTTCTTTAAGGGCTTCTTCCATGGCGGCGACAGAGGCTGCGGCACGGTTTCCGTTGCCGTCCAAATCATCGTCTTCGCCATGAGCGGAATCACCGTCGTCATCGCTTCCGGCCAAATCATCCGCGGCTTCGTCCTCGTCTTCATCCGGCTCGTCGTCAACCGCGCTGTCCAACTCGATATCATCGTCCAAATCATCGTCAATATCGTCAAGATTTTCTTTTTTAGCCAGTTCTTCTGCAACTTTGTCAAAATCATCAACGTTGGCGGCCGCGTCGTCTTCTTCAAAAGCCAAATCGTCGACATCATCGCCGTACATCATCTCCAAATCGACAATATCTCGCAGCTGCATTGTGCCGTCCAACAGTTCGTCGCGCCAGCCGGCAATGGCCTTAATGGTCATCGGGCTTTCGCACAAACCGTCAATCATCACCGTCTTGCCGGCTTCAATACGTTTGGCAATGGCTATTTCGCCTTCGCGGGAAAGCAGTTCAACCGTTCCCATCTCTTTAAGATACATTCTGACCGGGTCGTCGTTGCGTCCCAATTCTTTCTCGTCGAAATTTCCGGCTTCGTCTTCCTCATCAATTTCAACATCGTCGTCTTCAACCATATCAGGTTCAAAACTGTCCACGTCGGCTTCGGCGATAATACTGATGCCCAAGTCGGAAATACCGGCCATAATGTCTTCAATATGTTCGGAAGATTCTCTTTCCGGCGGCAAAGCTTTATTCAGTTCTTCTACGGTAATATATCCGCGCAGTTTTCCTTTATCAATCAAACGTTTAACTGCGCTTCCTAAAGAGTCGATTAAGGGGGCGTCTGCTGACACACCATCATACAGATCGGGATTTTCTATATCTGACATTTACGTTCCTTAACAAAACCGGTTTTTATATGTATAAATTTCGAGCTAGTGAACTTGTAGTGATTTTTAATTGAAATGTCAACCCTTGGGGGTAATTTTTTAGCTAAAAAAACGACTAAATTTCAAAATTTTCACATTTTTGCGATTTTGCAACCGCAAATCAGTCGGAATCCTGAGCCGCTAAAATGGCTTCACGTTCCTTTTTCAACGATTGGTAGCGACCGAAGACGTCCTCGGGAAACGACTCGCAGCTTTCAATCTGTCTCAGACATTCCTTTATCTCCAAATCCAGCTGACACAGCTGTTCCTCGACGATTCTGGCATCCAAATGCGCCCTCATTTTGATAACGTCCGGATTCTGCCGCCGCATCATTTTACACTCCAGCAGCTCTTTGACATCTTTACCCATCCCTTTTTCTTCCAGATAGGCGGCCATTTTTTCGGCGTCAGCCAAACTCTCGTCTTCGCGCACGGCTTCCAGCATCATATCAAGAATTGCACGCAACCTGGCGTTTTTGAACTCAAAATTATACAGCCGTTCTTCATATTCTTCCAACAATTCTGGATAACAGTAAAGCGCGGAAACCACATATTGCGCCATCAAGTCATCCAGATTGGTCTTTATCGTTCCGACCAGCGAAACCGTCGGCGCTGCCGAGCGATAATCGCTGCGGCGGTACCCGGAATTATGGCAGCTTCGCCGCTCCTCATAGCCCGCATCGGCGCGTTTCCGCCAAGATCCCTTTCCCAGCTCGTAATAAATCTTGTTTTGCATGTCCTGGGCATAATAATTGCGAACCGTCTCGTCGGCTATCTTGGCAACCTCTTCCTTGATGTTCTTTTCCACCAGCGCTTTCTGCTCCGGTGTAGACACCGGCTTGTCTTCGGTATTTTTCTGCCACAACAAGTCCTTAAGAGGAACCGTGTTAGAAATCACTTTAAGAAATTCATCTCGTCCGAAAGCTTTTAAAAACTCGTCGGGATCTTTGGCTCCGGTCAAAAAAACATATTTCAGCGAATTGCCGGCTTTTAATATCGGCAAAACTCTGTCAACCGAACGGATTGCGGCTCTTTTTCCGGCCATGTCGCCGTCAAAACAGCAAGTCGGTTCGTCTACCACTTTCCAAGCTTCTTGTATCTGATCTTCGGTCAAAGCCGTTCCCAGCGGCGCCACGGCATAATGAATACCGTAATTGTCCATTCCGATAACATCCATATACCCTTCGCAGATGATCAGCCTTTTTTCCTGAAAGGCAGCATCGCGCGCATGGTTCAGATTATAAAGGACGCGGCGTTTGTTAAACACCGGTGTTTCCGGAGAATTCAAATATTTCGGCTGGCCGTCTCCCATAATACGCCCGCCGAAAGCGATAACCTTGCCCCGCTTGTCCATAATCGGAATCATCACCCGGTCGCGGAAAAAATCATGAGAACGCCGGTTTTTGTCTTCCGGAATTGCAATCAACCCCAGCTCGTGCATTTCCTGCTCGGTCACCCCTTTGGAGGTAAGCTGTGCTTTCAGCCCGTTGTTGCTGGGCGCATAGCCGAGGCGAAACTTGGCGATAATTTCATCCCCAAACCCGCGTCTGGCCAAATACTCCCTCGCCCGCTGACCGCCCACCAGTTTGAGCTGCTTTTCAAAAAATTTGGCAGCCATTTCCATAATGTCGTAAGCGGTGTTTCTTTTTTCCGTCTGTTCCGGACTCTCACGGTTCATCCGCGGCACTTCCAAGCCTATTTTATGGGCTAGCTTTTCCACTGATTCCATAAAAGTCAGACCGTTGGCATCCATCTCGAACTTTATAATGTCTCCGTGGGCCCCGCAGCCGAAACAATGATAAAAGCCTTTGGCTTCGTTTACCGTAAAAGACGGCGTTTTTTCATTGTGAAACGGACACAAACCGGTATACTCACGCCCTTTCCGGGTAAGTTTAACCTTAGCTCCCACTACGTCTGCAATCGAGATTTTCGCCCGCAGCTCGTCCAGAAATTTTTGTAAATCCGTTCCCGCCATTTGAAACCCGTTCGTTTACAACTGCAATCCAGTATGCCCGACAGTCAAGCGACCGCCTCCGGCTGCAGAAAACTATGCCAGCAACGACTTAATGATACCGTTGGCTTTTCCCATGTCCAGCTGTCCGGCATATTGGCTTTTAAGAGCCCCCATGATTTTACCCATGTCTTTCATGGAAGAAGCGCCCGTTTCGCTGATAAGAGCCCTGACAGCGGCTTCAATCTCGGCATCGCTCATCTGCTTGGGCAGAAAACGCTCGATAATCTCGATTTCCTTGCGTTCTTTGGCTGCCAGCTCCGGACGGTTTCCGTCCATATACATTTTTATGGAATCATTGCGCTGCTTAATCATCGTCTGCATCATGGACAGCAGCTCGGCCTCGGTTGCTTCTTTGGCGCCTTTGCCGCGGGCATCGACGTCTTTTTCCTTCATGCCGGCGATAATTAAACGAACGGCGCCGGTCGTTTCTGCATCATGAGCCAGCATAGATTCCTTCAGCGCTTTCTGCAAATCTTCTCTTAACATCTGTTTTCTCCTTTGTTAAAAACGTATTACAAGCACAATACAGTCATTACATAAAAAAATCAACGGCTAAAAATTGGCATTGTCATCCGCCGTAAACTGCACTATTTTATAAGTACTGCAACCAATGCCGAAAGGAACCTTCATGCATAAATACTTTATACTTCTGCTCTTCAGCCTTTTATCCGCATTTCCGGCCGCCGCTGCCGACGACGTTATCAACCGTGATATGCAGCAGGCACTCGAACAAACGAACCGGGCCGTTGCGGATTCCGTTATGCAAATGGATGAAACCATGAAAAAACTGATGCCGGAAGTAACCGCCGGCATGACACAAATGATGATCGACATTTTCAACGCATTTCCGCCTCTGATGACGGCGATTGAACGTAATCAGGTCTTAAGCAAAGCTTCCAAACAGCTCACGCAGGAAGTTCAAAAGTCGGCGGAAGAATTGAACGCTGCCGCTCAGGAACAGGCAGATTCCGCAGCTTCTCCGGCATCACCGCAAATAACCGATGAATTTTCAATATCCGGGACCAAAGACGAAAACGGCAGACGTCTGATTTTCAATTTTAATCAAAACCCAGAATTAACCCGGAAGACGCAACAAGCCGCTGATTGGATTTCATCCCCCGGTTCCGAGAAAAAAGCGATGCAGCTCACCACCTTAAGCGGCCAAACCTACCCGTTGACGGATTTTAAACGGGAACGAATCAACAATGCCTATTTTCTGATCCGCTCACCGCAGAACGACACCGCTTATGCAACCGGCAACGTTAACGATAAAATCAACCTCAGAGTGGAAACCTCGGGCCCCGACGCCCTGCCCCGCCTTCGCGCCTTTATCCAAGAATTCAGAGGTAAGTTCGTCAATTAAGAAAAAGCCCGGAAAACACCGGGCTTTTCTTAAAAATAAGTGCGCCACGACAGCATTGTCTCATCGACGTCATGACCGTAATTTTGTTCTTTTTTATAATTAAGCGCTGCCGCATTATTGGTCGTCAGGGTCCAAACGGCTTCGGCCTTATAAACCGTTTTGCTTCCGATTTTAGAGGTAGCATATATTTTCTCGGCTTCCGCCAACAGGCGCAGCCGGCCGAAATCGGCAAATACGCCGCCGGCGAAACCAACCCCGGCATATTGGTTGCGGGGCAAAAAGCCGCCGTAGGCCCCGCGTAAATTGCTCATACCGTAAACCCAGACTTCATCGCTCAAAGACAGGGTTCCGCCGCCGCCCACCGTTAAGTTCGAAGTATACCCCTCTTTTTCCGTCTCCGGGTTCATCTCGCGACGAACGTCAGCCAAAATCTGATAAGACAACGGTGTAAACATTCTCGACATCGGCGATAACGAGCGGATGCCTACCAAATCAAACTGCTGCAGGACATATTTGTCGCGATCGTCATAATGACGCAGGGTGGTATTAAGAAAATTTATTTCCGCCCCCCGCAAAAAGCCGTAATTGTTATCCGTCAAGGAATGATAGGCCGGACGATAGGAAATCTCCTCAAAAAACTCGCCGTTGCGCACACCGGCTCCCGCCGTCGCCCGCATTGCCTCATGAGTCTCCAACGGAGAGCGGCCCTCTTTAAGCTCGGGAATTTTCCCCTTTGCACCAAGTCCGCTGCGCATTTTTAAAATGTTAAAACTGCTTTTGCGGTAATCTTCCAAACCAATTTTTTCTGCCACATACTGATACTGAACAAATTGATAAGCAGTTTCCAAAACATCGGCTTTTTCCTCGTCGTTCAAACCGGCCATTTCAAAATTTTCATCATTGAGAATTTCAAAATAAGCCTCGCGTTCACGACGGCTCATCTGCGCATAGCGATAATTGATTTTAGCCTGCCGCGACGGACGGTAGTTAAAGCCCTTTACCAATCCCTGCGCCCGGTTGGCCGCCTTTATCGTATCCAGCGGAATGGTCTGCACCGGAAACTTTTTTGCCAGTCCAAGCGAAGGCCGCACTGCATCTAAAGTCTCCATCAGCATATAAGAGCAGTTACGGGTAAAAAAGTAATATTTTGACTGCGCATGCCCGACTTCCCACAAATGCGCCACAAAAAAATCCAGCTCTTCCGGCGTAAAATCAAGATTATATTCCCAAATGTCGCGATTTTCGATGTTATTATAGGTGTTGATAACGTCATAATAAGGCTTTACCGTAAAACCGCCGTAATAACCGCCGGTCAGTCCCCACACCGCAAACAATACGCTGTTTTCCCGTCCTTCGGTAAAAGCGCCGTAATTCGCCCCGTGCGCCAAAAGCTGCGTCCCTTTGCGCGCCGTATCAATACGCAGCAGCGTATGGCCGAACAACGACGACGGATTGCTCATATAAGCGTCGGTAAACAACAGCGTCACCCCCGAAGGCCGCAGGTCGTCATAAAATTTTTCAAGTTCCGCACATTTGGGAAAGGGCTGATCCGTCATTCCTGCTTTTTTCAAAAGTTTATAGCGTGACGGGAACAAACACTTGGTTTTGTCGTCGTTTGACTGAAACAGCGCAATCGTCGCTTCAAGCTCGGCACCGGGGTTGTTTTTCCCTTGCGCCGACAAAAAGAAATTTGTCGAATCTATCGTACTTTCATAACCGCCGCCTTTGGGCTGATAATGCCCCACGGCAAGCCACTCCGGAGAAAAAGCGAACGAAGCCTGAGCCTCCGAAACCGTTAAACAGCACCATAACCAAAAAAGAATTTTGCGCATCGTTAGAATCTGTAAAAAAATAAGAGCGAACGGCTCCGGAGAGTCTTCCGCTCTTAAACCGCCGGCTCCGATTAAGCTTCGGCGTTGGCAACGTCTAGGAATGTCAGCGTCAGCTGCAAAGCGTCGACATTCTGGTTCGGAAATAATACGGCAAAGTTTTCTTTAGTCAGCTCACCCAGCTTTTCGCTGTCCATATTAACGATTCCGGCCAAAGTCTCAATGGTCTCGCCTCTGCCGGCGGCGGCATCCATGGCAAACTGTTCCATATTGTTTTCCATAAAGGCCAAAACCATTTTTCCGGTGCCGCCGGTTACGCGGCCGTCAGGATCGCAGCCGGACGTACCGAAAGTAATACCGAAAGTCTGTGTACCGAAAGAACCGTTGGTCGTCGCCGCCAAAACTTGCGGACCGATACCGCGCTGACCGCGCCAGGCCATGGAACCGAGACCGCAACCGGTACTGTCGACAGCCTGAGCCGGAGCAGCCAGAATCATTGCGGCACCCATCATTGCTGATGCTAAATAAACTTTTTTCATATTAAGTCTCCAAATAAAAATTGTACAAAAAAGACCTTACCACAAATTAAACTATTGTATAGAAAAGATTTGCCCTTTTTCACATCTTTCCTCAGCGCCGAGAAAAAAGCTTGATTTATTTGCAGACTGTGTTATATTCCCCTATCAGATGCATACCTATACGGGCTGTAACGGGTTTTCCCGCGCAGTCGTTTTTTTTTAACAGAAATTTATTAAGGTGATTGAAATGGAAAAGTTCCCTTTAACCAAACAAGGGTTCCTTGCACTTGAGGAAGAATTAAAAAATTTAAAAGGTGTTGAAAGACCCAACATTATTGCTGCCATTGCCGAAGCTCGTTCTCACGGCGACCTTTCCGAAAATGCCGAATATTCTGCTGCAAAAGAAAAACAAAGCTTTATCGAAGGCCGCATTCAGGATTTGGAAGCTGTTTTGAGCCGTGCTCAGGTGATTGACGTCTCCGACACCAAATCTGACGTCATCCGTTTCGGCGCCACCGTTTTAGTCGCCGACGAAGATACCGATGACGAAAAAAGATATCAGATTGTCGGCGATTACGAGGCTGACATTGAGAAAAACAAAATTTCGTTGTCCTCGCCTCTGGCCAAGGCCCTCATCGGCAAAGAAGTCGGCGACACCGCCGAATATGTGGCCCCGGGAGGCAAAAAATCCTTTGAAATTCTGGAGATTAAATATATTTAAATCTCTCGTTTCATAATTATATTTAAAGCCGTCTGACTAACAGACGGCTTTATTTTTTTAACCAGGCAAGGAGAACACCATGGACACCAGAAATTACGATGAACCGTACAACTGCGGGTTGGAAGAATGCGATTGCAGCGAAGTGGACAAATGCGGCTGTACTTTTCCCAACAACATCAGCAACTACGGTTGTGATTGCACTCAAAACCCTCAATGCGACAAATTCAACGAAGAAAAAAGCTTTGATCAGGCTCAAAATCCCGACTACAAAAAAAGCCGCCGGGTAAAGGAAGACACCGTTTGCTTCTGCAACAAAGACGAATGTGATTGCGACACCGAGATAACCAACCTTACCCGTCATTGAAAAAATCCCCCTTTTCAGGGGGAATTCTATTTCCCGCTTGCAAATCTTCTTTCCAATGTATAATTTATAACTAAATTTACGAAAAGGAGAACGCATTATGGCTGAATACAAAACGCCGGTGCTCATTATCGGCTCCGGCCCGGCCGGATATACCGCAGGCATTTACGCCGCCCGTGCCGGTCTGAAGCCCATCATTGTTTCCGGCGAACAAATCGGCGGACAACTGACAATAACCACCGATGTTGAGAACTATCCCGGTTTTCCCTCCCCCATTGCGGGTGCCGAACTGATGCACAATATGCGCGTGCAGGCCCACAATGTCGGCGTTCAGATTGTTGACGACAAAATTATCGAGGTCGACTTCAACCATCAGCCGTTTGAATGCAATTCCGAAAATCACAACCTTTTTTGCGGAGATTCAGTCATAGTCGCCACCGGTGCTTCGGCCCGCTGGCTGGGACTGCCCAGCGAAGAAAAATTCCGCGGATTTGGCGTATCCGGTTGTGCTACCTGTGACGGCTTTTTCTACCGCAATCGCGACGTAGCTGTAGTCGGCGGCGGCAATACCGCGGTAGATGAGGCTATCTATCTGACTAATTTTGCAAAATCAGTCACCCTCATTCACCGCCGGGATAGCCTCCGCGCAGACAAAACGTTACAGGAACGCCTGTTTGAAAACCCCAAAATCAATGTAGAGTGGGACAGTGTCGTCGAAGAAGTCGTCGGTACCGAAAACCCGCTGAGCGTTACCGGTCTCAAAATCAAAAACGTTAAAACCGACCAGAGCAAACTGCTTAAGGTCGACGGCGTGTTTATAGCCATCGGACACCATCCCAACACCGAACTTTTTAGAGACAGCCTCAAACTGGACAAGGACGGTTACATTATAACCGAACCCAACAGCGGCAAAACCAACATCGAAGGCGTCTTTGCTGCCGGAGACGTCAAGGATCCTTATTACCGACAGGCCGTTATCGCCGCAGCTTCCGGGTGCATTGCCGCGCTTGAGGCGGAAAAATACCTCGTCAGCAAAAAATAAATATTGCTTTTTTAGACAAGCCTCACTAATATGGCGACCATTCACAAAATCTTATTATGGTCGCCTTTTATTAGTATGGACAATCCATATCTTTCGATTGAATTTACATCTTTGTAATATAAACCCAATTAAATTTTTAGATTATGGAACAAAATTATTCTTACGAAGAGTTATTGGCTAAACTCGAACTGACAATTGACAATGTTGAAAATCAAAAAGCTTGGACACAAGTTATCGACAATCAGATGACAGCGATGTTTCCTTCGCCTTCCGTTGCAGAAATCCGCAACATCTGCCGCAAAGTAAATATTCGCGGGCTCTACAAAGAGTTTCAAAAACGCTGCAAAGACCTAAAACCCGAAAGTTATCTTAAGCTTTTCGGAGTGATAGACAAACTGCTGCCGGAATATAAAAATCACCTGATTGTTTTGAGTTTCAGATATGCGCAGGATAGCGAAATCGTCGATTTCCTTTACAACAAAATACGTTGTTTGCGCACGTCTGACAAATTCCTGATTGAACAAATACCAATTCTGTTGTTGTCTCGCTGCGACGAAAATGAAAAATACGTAATCACGGCTTGCCGGCGTATCAAATATTTTGCCGAACGTACGACCGTCTTTGAAAAAGTATTCGAATATCTGGAAGATTTTTCCGTTAGCAACACGCCCGCGGCCCTCAAAATCGTCACCGCGATTACAGTTAACGCAAACAACAAAGATAACTTCAAGCTGGCGATGCGGCTGCTGCGCGATTTTTACATCGATTACCCGTCGCACATCGCCGCAATTCGCGAAATGCTGCTGACCATCAGCATCAACTTCGACAAACAACATCATTGGCGCCTGTCCGAAATTAAAGAGTTGGCCGTTACTCTCAACCTGGCTTGGGAAGAAAATGATTTTGGCTTGGCCAAAGCAATGACCGATATGCTGTTCAAAGCCTTTCAAGACATTTGCTATCAGCCGTTTGCGCCGATATCTTCCGTCGCTTTGAAATGCATGGAAATCATCCGCAGTCACACCGAGCTTTACCAAACCGCCTTAAAAAGCATCAACCGCCATGTAGACAAAGATTCCCCGCTCTACCGCGAGCTGAATCTGCTGCTGATGCCTGCTTAAATTGCAACTTATACCCCCTGAAGCACACAAGCTTCACGGGGTATATTTTTATTCATATCGCAAGGCGTTAATCGGGTTTAGCAAAGAAGCCTTGTATGCCGGATAAAACCCGAAAAACAATCCGACAAACCCGGCGAAGGAAAACGGCAGCAAGATATACAGCAAAGACACTTTGGCCGACAGCGACGTAAATGCCGAAACCATTTGTGCCCCGATTAAGCCGATAATGACGCCAACCAGTCCGCCGATTAACGAAAGAACCAGAGCCTCCGTCAAAAACTGCCAGCGGATATCCCACGATTTGGCGCCGATTGCCATACGGATTCCTATTTCACGCGTCCTTTCGGTAACCGACACCAGCATAATGTTCATAATGCCGATACCGCCGACCAAAAGAGAAATCGAAGCTATCGACCCCAGCAATATAGTCATAATTTTAGTTGAATTTTCCATCATCTCCATCATCTGGGTCAAATTTCGGATAATAAAGTCGTTTTCCTTATTGGCGCCGAGATTATGCCTTTGCCGCAAAAGCCGTGTTATCTCCTCTTCCGCCGTATAGGTGCTTTCCGCGTCAACCGCCTGTAGCATGATAAACTTTACCTGGTCCGGAAACTTAATGCCCATAACTTTTTTCTGAGCCGTCGTAATCGGAATATATACCACGTCATCCTGATCCATTCCCATACCGGTCTGTCCCCTCGCCTGCAAAATCCCGATAACCTGAAACGGCATCCCTTTGACACGTATTATCTTTCCAATAGGGTCCACGTCGCCAAACAGCTCATTCACCACCGTCTGTCCTAAAATGGCAACCTTCGTGGCATTTTTTACGTCCGTCGAACTAAAGTTCCTGCCAGACTCCAGTTCCCATTCCTTAATCTCAAAATACCGGTTGTCGGTTCCCGTAACCCCGGTTGACCAGTTGGCATTGCCATATACCAATTGGGCAGTTTCTTCCAGTATCGGAGCCGCCAGTCGAATTTTCGAAATTTTTTCCTGAATGGCGTCGCCGTCGCTTTTCCTCATACTCGGACGCGAACCGTGCCCGCTGCGGGCGCCGCTGGAGGTTGCCACGCCCGAACGTACGATAATCAAGTTAGCCCCCATTGTTTTCATCTCGTTTTGAATCGATATCTGAGCCCCGTTGCCAATCGCCAGCATAACAATCACCGCGGCCACGCCGATAATAATGCCCAAACTGGTCAGAATTGAACGCATTTTGTTCGCTTTAATCGCACGAAAGGCAATGCTTGAAATGGTAGCGACGTCAATCATAACTCCAACTCCAGATTTTCGGCTTTGACAACCCTGGCCGTTTTTTTCTTTACAGCCTGGTCAACGCTAATTTCGCCGTCGACGATTTTGATAATCCGGTCGGCATAAAGGGCAATGTCTTCTTCGTGGGTTACCAAAATGATGGTCCGTTTTAGTTCCCGGTTCAAACGCGTAAACAAATCCATAATTTCGACGCTCATTTTGGTATCAAGGTTTCCTGTCGGCTCATCGGCAAAAATAATCGGTGCCTCGTTAACGACGGCGCGCGCAATTGCAACCCGTTGCTGCTGCCCGCCGGAAAGCTGACTCGGCTGATGATACATCCTGCGCTCCAGCCCCACTTTTTTCAAAGCTTCTTTCGCCCGCCGTTCCCTTTCTTCCGCCGGCACGTTGGAATAAACCATCGGCAGCTCCACATTTTCCAAAGCCGAGGTGCGCGACAGCAGATTAAATCCCTGAAAAACGAAACCGATTTTCTGATTGCGGATTGCGGCCAGTTCGTCGGCAGAAAGTTTTTCGACATTCCTGCCGTCAAGAATATATTGTCCCGAACTCGGCTTGTCCAAACAACCGAGAATATTCATCAATGTCGATTTTCCCGAACCGGAAGGCCCCATAATCGCAACAAATTCCCCCTGCTCTATCGACAACGAGATTTTCTTGAGGATATTGAGCGTAAATCCGTCCAGAGGATAACTTTTACAAATGTTTTTTAATTCAATCAAAGCCATTAACGCGGCATCCTCATTCTCATTTTGCGGGCTTCGGCAGCGGCATTGTTTTTGTCTTCGACAATCAGCACCATCTTATCATTCAGTTCGTTTGACATAATTTCGGTTTTGTCGTCATCTGCAACTCCCGTCGCTATTTTTATGCGCTTGGGCTTACCGTTGTCCAAAATCCAGACGCCTTTGTCCTTATACCTTTTGGTAATGCCGTTTTCATCCGTAACATAAAAACGCAATGCCTGATTGGGTGCCAGCCAGACGTCTTGTTTCTGAGCGGTGACGATGTCAACGTTTGCGGTCATTCCCGGCTTTAACTTCAAATTTTTATTGTCGATTTCGATTATCACTTCATAAGTAACCACGTTAGACGTCGTCACCGGATTGTTGCGCACCTGAGTGACAATGCCGTAAAAAGTCTCGTCGGGAAAACTGTCGACGCTGAATTCCGCCGTCTGCCCCTCTTCTACCTTGGCAATGTCCGCTTCCACAACCGACGCCTCAATTTGCATTTTGGTCAAATCCTCCGCTACGTTAAACAATGTCGGAGTCTGAAAGCTGGCGGCCACCGTCTGGCCGACTTCAACTTCCTTGGAAACCACAATGCCGTCAACCGGAGAAATAATCTTGGTATAACGCAGTTCCGTCTCAGCCGAGTTTAACGCCGCCTGAGCCTGGCTGACCTGAGCTTCTTTCAACCCCAGTTGCACAATGGCGTTATTATAATCGCGTTGAGCGGACTCCAGTTCTTTGTCGGCGGAATATTGAGATGAATTCAGTTTTTTAATACGATTCAAATGCTTTTTATAATAAACGATGTCGTTTTTAACCACTTCAACTTCTGCTTTCGCAATGTTAAGCGCAGCCGCACGCTGGGCAACCGTAGCTTCAAACAAAGCCGGGTCAATCTGTGCCAACAGCTGGTCTTTCGCCACCTTGGAGTTGTAATCAACGAAAATTTCAGCAATCGTTCCCGATACCTGAGTTCCGATGTTCACTGTAGAAATTGGATTAATGATGCCGGATGCGGTCACCTTTTCGGTAATATCGCCTTTTTGAAGTTTCTGCGTTACATATTCCTGCTTAACGCCGTCATCCCGCCAATAATAGCCGGCAATTCCCGTCAACAGCAATACAGGAAACACAATTTTTACGATTTTTTTCATATCAATCCAACCTAAGACGTTAAAAAATTACACAATTTTGTTTTATGTTATCCGCCAAAGTTTAAAAAAAAGATAAAACCGGGGCAATTTATTGTTGAAAAAACTTATTTTTTTGTCTATGATAGTACTTGCATAAAAATTTTTAAGAAATAATGTTAAACCCGTTTTGAAAACATTATCCATGCAATAAACGTTTTCAAAACACAAACCCAATTAATTATGGCTAACAAAGAAGAAAAAGCCGCTCGCCACGAAAAGGTCGAAAGTTTTAAGAAAGAGTTGCGCACTGCCGCCGGTATTAACATGAAGCTCGCTGAAATCACCGAAAAGGTAAAAGCCAGCGATTGGTCGGTTGACTACAAAGTCGTAGAGCTGCTCTCCCGCAAAACTTACGTTTGCGATGAAACCAGAGCTTGTTATCAGGTCTTCATCGACACCATTAAGATTTACGGTGGCCCGACGCTTCAGAAAAAAGCCAAGGAATTTGCTGCCAAAAACAGCTTTAGATTCTAAAAAAATCAGCAGCGGAGTTCTCTCCGTCGCCAGTAATTAATCTGTTAAAATTATTAAAAATTATGGAACATCAAATGAACGAATTGACACCGGAGATGGCGGCAATTCTTGAAAGCAAGAACACTGTTGAAAGACAGGAAATTATTGAGAAGTGGCTGGGAGACGGCCTGATAACTTTTGAATTGGCTCAAAAATTGTGGGAAAACCAAACCAACCTTTCTGTTGACGAAGTGATCACAATGATAGCCAAGATGTTTAAGGTCCAACCTCGGGAATTTCTCAAAGCGGAAAAATTGCAACTGGTATATGCCCTCATTAACAGCACTCACGGACATTTCAACGACCAGTTCATCCCGCCGATTATGACACTGTTGACTGTCAACGACTACGAAGAATATCATACGCATTACTGCATGATAATCTCCGCCGCCTGGAGACAGCGTCAGGTCAAGATAAAAGACCAGATGTTCGACTTCCTTGATTCCCTGCTCAATGCCGGCAAAACAGGAAGACGGGTTTTGATAAGTATGTTGGAAGGAGAATACATCTCCAACAAAACATTCAAAATTCTAAATAACGACCACCATGCCCAATATTACATTGACCATGGATTTGGCGAAATGATTATTCCGGCTCTTCAGCGCCTGGTAAAAGAGGGAACCACCTTCTGCACCTGGACGCACGAAGGCTTGCCGGTAAATGAGGTTAAGATGAAAAAAATTGAGGCGCTTCTTGAAAAATACCAGAAACTTCAGGATGCAGCTCAAAAATAATCTTTGACATCCTTCACAAAATCCCTTGTTGTCGAAAAGACAATAAGGGATTTTTTTATATTCCGATAATTTATTGTTGCCACAAAAGCTTTTTTTGTCTATAATCAATACTTGAGAAAACAAATTAGTATATCATAACAATTAAAAAAATAATTATCATGGCAACAAAACAAAAAATTTCCCCGGAAGACGCAACTATTTTGAAAACCTACGGAACTTCCCCCGCAACCAAACGGTTTGCCCGCGATTTGATGCTTGAAGGCAAAACTCTGGAAGAGGTTATTAAAACCTGCCAGAACATCGCCAAAAAAGAACAAGAAATCAAAAACACCTGGTATCGTGCAATGCTGCGGGAAATGAGCGACCAGCGTTTCGACGGTACGACATACGAACTTCAAAAACTGCTTGAAGACAAAGCTGTTGTCACCGAAAAGATTCTCAGTCGTGCCAACCGGCACCTCAAAGAACTTACGGCTTTGGGAAAACCCAAAAGCAGAGAGCTTCAGGTTTTCATTAAGATTCTGGAACGTTACCTCAAAAAAATCAGCGACTTCAACCACTATGCCTACAAATTGATGAAAGACGGCAAATCGTTGAAAGAAATTGCTGCCGTTGCTGCCGAACGCGACCGCACCGAGCAGATTGAAAATGAGGAAAGACTGTGGCGTATCCAATGCGTTCACCATTGTCAGAAGCTCTTTGACTACGGTGGACAAGTTGCTCCTCTCCTACTGGAACAAGCGCTTGACCGCAAGGGCATCAAAGACGGCAAAACCAGAGAACTCCAGGTTCAGCTGGTTTTTCAAAGCTTTTCCAAAAAAGGGGAGAATTATTCCGTTTTGAAGAACATTGATTACGCTTATTGCCGTGACTATGTTCTGACAATGAAATCAATTCATCCTCTGTTGGTTAACTTTTTGGTCGCCGACGAATGGGTCAGCCCCGAAACGGCAGAATTCTTTTTGGATAAAGAAATCAGCCGCTTTATCATTGAAGCAGGCCAAGCGTCTCTGGTTTATATGCCGTTCCACCGAATGGCTGAAGAAATCAGAAAAAAAGAAAAAATTACGGTCATCGACCGCAATGTCCTGACCATCGAGGGCTTTTACGACAATGCTATAAAAAAGTATCAAGCCTGAACATAAAAAAACACCCCGACAAGATTCTAATCTTTCGGGGTGCTTTTTTAGCCAACCGTCTCTCCGCCGACAAACTCAAAACCGCGCAGCAGTTCTTCCGTCGGCATCGCCTTTTTTCCCTGCCGCTGAATTTCTGTCACCAACAACAATCCCGGATTGCATTGCAGCAATAGTCCGGTGTCATTGGGCACAATCGTTCCCGGCGCCATATTGGCATCTGCGTCAAGAGCTTCTGCAGCCAAAACCTTAAACCGTTCGCCTTTATACTCGAAATAAACGGCCGGATAAGGATTAAACGCACGGATTTTCCGCTCCAAAATTTCCGCCGGTTGATTAAAATCAAGCTTGCTCTCCGCCTTGTCTATCTTGGCCGCATAACAAGTTAGCGCCTCATCCTGTTTCAGAGGTTTAACATTATCCCAATCATCCAGCGTTTTCAGCAAAAGTTCCGCCCCGATTCTGCTCAAAGCGTCATGCAACCGGCCGCCGGTCGTCTCCGGCGTAATTTCCACTTCGCCCTTAAGCAGCATATCACCGGTATCAAGCCCCTCTTCCATTTGCATAATGGTTACCCCGCTTTTTGCATCTCCGGCCTCAACCGCACGCTGTATCGGAGCCGCTCCCCGCCACCTCGGCAGCAATGAAGCGTGAACGTTTATGCACCCTTTGGGAAAAGCCTCCAAAACCGGTTTAGGCAAAATAAGCCCATATGCCGCCACAACCGCAATGTCGGCGTTAAGAGCCTTAAACTTTGCCTGTTCTTCATCGGTACGCAAGGTTTTCGGCGTCCGCACCTCAATTCCCCGGCTTTCTGCCAGCAAATGAACCGGCGTTTTGGTTTCCTTTTTACCGCGGCCGGCCTCTTTGGGTGCCCGCGTATAAACGCAAACCACATCATGTTTGGCCGTCAAGGCCTCCAAAACCGGCACCGAGAAATCCGGCGTTCCCATAAAAACGACTCTCATCTTTGTTTAATACTCCTACCCTGCTCCGGCTGCGCAAACCGCTCTGCCAGGCGCTTATTTACCCTGAAAAAATATGTCAGATACCGACTAGGCGTTTTTTTCCGCCAAATGAGCCTTGCGATTCTTTTCCAGCTTCTTTAACAACATTTGCCTTTTCAGGCGGCTGATGCGGTCAATATAGAGAATGCCGTCAAGATGATCAAGCTCGTGCTGAACCACAACGGCCAAAAAGTCTTCCGCCAAAAGTTCGCATTCTTTGCCGTGATAATCCAGATATTGAACCTTCACGCTCGCCGGACGCTCGACTTCCGCCCGCATTTCCGGAACCGAAAGGCAGCCTTCCTCGCAAATTTCCTTTTCTTCCGAACGCCAGACAATCTCCGGATTGATAAAATACATCGGTGCCGGCTCTTCATCTTCGCGAGCGGCATCAATCACCACAATCCGTTTGGACACGCCGACCTGAGGCGCCGCCAGTCCTACGCCGACGGACTCATACATGGTCTCCAGCATATCGTCCAGAAATTTCCGCAGTTCGTCATCGACCTTTTCGACCTTTTCGGCCTTCTTTTTCAAAATCGGATGCGGGTATTCATATACTTTTAATTTTGCCATTTTTACCTCTTTGCCAAAGCGGCGGAAAATCAACGTACGGCCTGTGCGATCTGATCCAAAAGCGCATTGACCATTTTAGGTTCGTTTTTGGTGAAAAATGCATAAGCCAAATCGACATATTCCTGAATAATCACCTTTGCATCAACATCAGTGGTGTTAATCAGCTCATAAGTCGCACACAACAGCAACGCACGCAACGTGCCGTCAAAACGCTCAAAAGACCAGCCTTCTTTCAAATAATGTGCCAAAGACTTCTCAATCGCTTCCTTGCGCTCGTGAACGCCGCGTGTCAACGTGGCGAAATAATTGGTATCCATTTCGGTCACTTCAACCAGTTCTTCGCGGTCATCCCCTTCGTCCTCAATCACATAGCGGCCGACTTCGCCGTTAATAAAGTCCTTGATGACCTCGTCAACCGGCAGCTGACCGTATTCAATCATATAAGTTGCCTGAACTGCTGCCAGTCTTGCGCCTGATTTCATTTTAATTTTTTCCGAAATAAATTTTGCCATTTAATTTTCTCCCTGTGGCTTGGCCAGCTTATCAATTGTATCAACAAAATCCTCAAAATCTTTAACTTCTCGAAAATCACGGTAAACCGATGCAAAACGAATATATGCAATATGGTCGAGCGTAGACAGCGCTTCCATCACGTATTCGCCGATTGTCCGGGACTGAATTTCAGGCTCTCCCGAACTTTCCAAGCGGCGCTGAATGGAATTGACTATCTTTTCAACCCGCTCTTCGCTCACCGGGCGCTTTCTCACCGCAATGGCAATGGATCTTGCCAGCTTGTCACGGTCAAACATGGTTTTCTCACCGTTTTTCTTCACCACGACAAGTTCCCGCAGCTGTACCCGTTCAAACGTGGTAAAACGCGAACCGCACTCGCTGCATTCGCGACGGCGCCGAATGGCGGTATTGTCATCAGCATCCCGGGAATCTTTAACCTGCGTGTCATCGCAACCGCAAAAAGGACATTTCATTTTTTTACGCTCCTTTTTTAATCAAGCTTTCCGCTACCTGATAAAGTTTTGAAGAATATCTGGCTCCCTTTATAAGGACAATATCATTATTTTGCAATAGCTTATTTATCAAAAATTCATCCAAACCCTCTTTATTTTCAAAATAATGCCGTTCCTTGCCAGCCGGCAGCTGTGCCAGCATATCTTTCATCTCCGGGCAAACGCCTACCACAATGTCTATCGAACTGTCGGCAAGCTGCCGGCCTATCTCAATATGCCGGGCCTGAGAAGTCTCCCCCAGCTCGGCCATTTTTCCCAAAACAACGACTTTGCGCCCGGAACAAGGCATTTTATCCAACGTCCCGATTGCCAGCTTCATCGCCTCAGGCTGCCCCGAATAACTGTCGTCAATCAAAGTATACAGCCCACCCGGCAGCTTGAGCTTATGTTGTTTGCCGCGCCCGTCCAAAGCGCCAAAATCTTTCAGACAGCCGGCTGCTTTAACCGCATCCAGCCCGAGAGCCTCCGCAACGGTCAATACGCACCAGGCATTATACAGATAATGTTCGCCCTCATTCGCCAGCTCAAACTTCACCCGAGGATGATGTTTTTTGCCGAAGGTTACAACCCGGGCGCCGTTTTCCTCAGCTCTGCGTATCAGTAAGTCTGCAAAATTCGTATCTTCATTGATAATTGCCAAACCGCCTTTTTTCAGCGATTTGAAAATCTCTGCCTTGGCCTCTGCAATTCCCTCAAAATCGGAAAAAAATTCAATATGCATAGGATAAACGTTGGTAATCACGGCCACATCAGGTTTTACGAAAGAAACCAGTTCTTCAATCTCGCCCTTGGCACTCATTCCCATCTCAATCACGGCATAATCCGCGCTCATATCCATTTCGCACAGTGTAATCGGCACACCTACCTGATTATTGTGATTGCCGCCGGTGGCAAAAACCCGGCCGAATTGCGACAGCATAAACTTGAGCTCTTCTTTTGTCGTCGTTTTACCTGCGCTCCCCGTCAATCCGATAACCACTCCCTTGAAACGCGAACGGTTATGGGCTCCGATTAACCCAAAGGCATGCAGACAGTCCTTAACCACCAACTGCCGTTCCGCCGGCACCCCGTCTGTCTCGTGCTCCACCATAACCAGGGCGGCTCCGGCTTTGATGACTTCAGGCACAAAATCGTGAGCGTCAAATTTCTCACCCTTCAGAGCTATGAACAAATCGCCCGGCTGCACCTTGCGGCTGTCGGTAACGATATTTTCAATTTCACAATCAACCACCTTCGATACCGAACCGACGATTTCGGCCAGTTTACGAGAATTAATCTTTTCCATATGCGTCTCTTTACAAAAACAGTTTTCGATTCTTGTTATTTTAGCCCGGAACCTTTAAAATTTTATTTAAAATGCCCTTTTTATGAAATTTTGTCTATTGATTTTAATATCACATATGATATAGTCGTCCGTACAAAACAAATTACTATAGACTTATTAAGAAAAACAACGCTTTTTCATTGCTATGGGAAATGTTTTGAAATTAACTCTTTATGTTTCATCAAAAAAAATTAAAGCCTTATGAAAAAGTATGTAAAATGTGCCATCCTTATGGCATGCGCAGCTTTGTTTGCTGCTTGTGGTTATGAATCCGTGATAACACCGATTCAGGGAACCGATTTGTCAACCTACACCGCTAAGACTGAAGACGGCAAGATTGTCCTCGGCGTCCAGAACAAACAGAACATCGCCATTATTCCGGCGGCTTATGACAAGATTACCCTCTCTAACGGTGTATTGATTGCCGATTACACCTCCGTTAAGGGTAAACAATTGTATAATTTATACAAATTAAACGGAACAAAAGCAATCAATGCCGAACTGGAAACCTGCGAATGGAAAGGAAACCACTTCCGCACAACCTGTCACCTGGGAGAATTTTTGTATTATCCTGAGATTGGCACAACCTTTGGCCCTTATCAAAGTTCCATCGTCTGGCAAGACATCATTTTTTACAATGAACTCAAAAACAATGTGTCAAAAAGTGGCTTTATCAGGGAAAACGGCACCGCAATGCAAACAAATGAACCGATTTTTGTTATTAAGGACAAAAAAAGCGGCAATTTGTTCTTTGCAATTCAGCAAGGGAAAAAAGCCGTACTTTATGACTACGACCTAAATCCCAAGACTGACAAAACGCTGTCTGCGTGGAGCTGGTCTCAATTAAAAAAACAACTCACTGACAAACAACAGCTCAGTGACAAAATCACGCTGGGAAGCGTTGCCAACATCAAGGCTTTTTAGCCTTCTGAATTATTTAATGTTTGTAAAAAAAACCTCCGCGCCCTAAAAGCCCGGAGGTTTTCCGTTTTTTTGTTTCATCAATACTGGGCAGGTTATCCGCAATTTCTGTATTATGACACGCCATTTTATGTTTTAGAGAGGCTGATAAAATTGTTTTCAGATGCCCTGTAAAACAGAAAATTTAGTAAATCGGAAACTGCGCACACAATGCCACCACTTTCTCCCTGGTTTCGGCGATAACCTTATCTGCATTGCCGGCAGCCAGGGCGTCTATCACATCGCCAATCCAGTTGCCGATAAGTTCAAATTCCCTCTCTTTGAAACCGCGCGTTGTGCCCGCCGGCGTTCCGACGCGAATGCCCGAGGTTACCTTTGGCGGCATCGGGTCAAACGGAATGGCATTCTTGTTACAAGTCATATGTGCCGCTTCCAAAGCCTTTTCCGTTACGTCACCGGTCAAACCTTTCGGCCGCAAATCAACCAACAGCAAATGCGTATCGGTTCCGCCGGAAACTAAATCCAAACCGCGTTTTTTCAGCGTTTCGCCCAAAACTTCGGCATTTTTAACCACTTGAGCCGCATAAGCCTTAAACTCCGGTGTCAAATCTTCCTTAAAACAAACTGCCTTGCCGGCAATCACATGCTCCAGAGGACCGCCCTGAGAACCCGGAAAAATAGCGGAATTAACCTTCTTGGCGATTTCTTCATTATTCGTTAAAATCATACCGCCTCGGGGACCGCGCAGCGTTTTGTGGGTCGTCGTCGTAACCACATCGGCCCATTCCAACGGATTCGGATGAACGCCGCCGGCAACCAACCCTGCAAAATGAGCCATATCCACCATCAAATAAGCCCCGACCTTGTCAGCAATTTTGCGAAAACGGGCAAAGTCAATCTGCCGCGGATAAGCGGAACCGCCGGCAATAATCAGTCGGGGCTTGTTTTCTTCCGCCAGACGTTCAACTTCGTCAAAATCAATCAAGCCGTCCTCTTTGCGCACGCCGTATTGAACCGAAGTCAGCCATTTTCCCGAAATCGAAACTTTGGAACCATGCGTCAAATGCCCTCCGGCATCAAGAGACATCCCCAAAATAACGTCATACGGTTTAAGCAAAGCCAGATAAACCGCCGTATTTGCCTGAGAACCGGAATGCGGCTGAACATTAACATATTCGCAGTTGAACAGCTTTTTGGCCCGTTCTATGGCCAGAGCCTCAACCTCGTCAATAAACTCACAACCGCCGTAATAACGCTTGCCGCAATAGCCTTCGGCATATTTATTGGTCAATATGGAACCCTGAGCTTCTAAAACCGCCCTGGACACAATGTTTTCAGAAGCAATCAGCTCAATTTGATTCTGCTGGCGGTGCAGTTCCCGCTCGATTGCATCAAAAATTTCCTTATCTTCACTCTTCAAATCCTGTTCAAAATCCATTAGCGGCATCCTCCTTGTTCAATCTTCTCCAAACGCCGGTCATGGCGTCCGCCTTCATACTTGGCATTCATAAATATGTCAAATCGCCGGATACAGTCTTCGACGGCCATGGTCCTGCCGCCAAACACGACAACATTGGCATTGTTGTGTTCATGCGCCAGACGGGCTACGTCATCGTCATATAAAACGGCGGCTCGAATTCCGTGATAGCGATTGGCGGCAATAGATATCCCGATTCCTGTTCCGCAAATCAAAATACCGACCTCGGCTTTTCCCGAAAGAACCGCGTCAGCCATTTTTGCGGCATAATCGGGATAATCGACCGAAGCCTCCGATGCGGTGCCGAGATCAATAAAGTCCACACCCTGCCCCGCATAATGCTTTTTCAGAACCTCTTTCAGTTCATATCCGCCGTGATCGGCCGCAATCGCAATCTTTTTCATTCTTATCTCCTTTAGAAAACCATTATCGCCATAATAATTAAATGCCGGTAATTTTCAAGCGATGTTTGCCGTTATCATCCACAATTTTGTTATAAACCGAAAGCCCTTGCCAAAACAGATTCCTCATCAAAACAAGTTTCCGGCATCTCTTTTAATTTTAATAAAAACACACCAAACAAATTTCAGATAAAATGTTAACATTTATAAAATATTGAATTTTAACCAGATTTCAAAAAAATACAAAATATGTATAAAAAATAAAAAAAAGTTATTGACGATAACAAAAATTATTGTATATATAGAGGCACCGATTGAGAGAACGGTAACCAGTTGGCCGGTTGGCAGAGTGGCTCATGCAGAGGACTGCAAATCCTTGTACATCGGTTCAATTCCGGTACCGGCCTCCAAATCATTTTTTACCGTATTCCGGCTTAGCTCAGCGGTAGAGCAATCGGCTGTTAACCGATTGGTCGCCTGTTCGAATCAGGCAGCCGGAGCCAATAAAAAAACACCCGCCGTCTGGGGGGTGTTTTTTTATTGATTTCTGCTGTTTTTCTGAGAACGGCGACTGCCTGTTCGTATCAGACTTGAGGATAAAAACAACCCCTGCTCTGGTTGTTTTTACCGCAAAAGGCGTAGCTTTTTTTATTCGTTTATTTCTCTGAAAACAACCCCGTCGTTATTGCGGAGTTTAACATAATCCCGCACCTGAGCAATAATGTTCTTCGGCAGATTGTCAGGAGCAAACCATTGCAAACCGCCGCAGCTTTCCGGTTCCTGGTTTTTAATTTCGCCCTGCCACTTACGGCAGCGAAAAACAAAATCGACATAAGGCAAATCAATACGATTATGTACCACCGCTACCATTTCCATATCCTCCGGCGCCACCACGGCTCCCGTCTCTTCCAAAGCCTCACGCAGAGCAGCGTCTTTTATGCCTTCGCCGGCTTCAACATGCCCCTGCACCCAGCCGCACATACCATCTTTATAACCGGTGTTTTTTCTCAGTGAAAGCAACACTTTGCCGTCTTTTTCAAAAATAACATAAACGGCAATTCTGATACTGTAGCGCTCCGTCATCAGCCGAAAGTCCTTCCGCCCAGCGCCACATCCGCCGCCTTCATATCGACAAATTGAATGTTAACAAAACTGCGCTCAACGTCGGTTACATCCGTCACATATTTGGTCAGCGCTTCCGCCAACGCGTTTTTGTCGCCGAAGCCGATTGACTTCATCTCCAACAAAGCGCCGCGATTTGCCGTCTCTCCGCCGAAAGCCATCGCTTGGCTGACCTGCAGGTTGACCACCACGTACGAAACCGGCTTATGCAGCTCTCCCGCTACCAAATCGGAAATCTCCTCAACAAAATTTTTCTGATTAATTTTGGTTGCATTGGTATAAACAGTCAAAAAAGGCATTTTCTCCTCCCTGAAAAAAATTAAATCGGCTTCATCTTAACCGAGTTTGCCCATAACCGCAACAAAAAAGGCGGCAGTCATACGACCGTCGCCCTTTTTTAAAATAGCTGTTTCATTTTCCCAGCTTGTAAACAAATTCATATTTGTTGGCCTCAACCGTATTGTTTCCGATATGAATCTTGGCCTGCCCCGAGCTAATCGGCGTCATCGTGGCGTTAAAGTCATAAATGTTCCAGCTGATAAAATCCTGCTTAAGAACATCAAAAAAGAAATACTCCCGGCTTGCGCGCTTTCTTTTCCGTCCGATAAGCCACACAATGTGCCGCTCCGCCGCATTGCAGAGGAAACGCCCGCGAATGTTGTAGTCTTCCAAACTTCCGCCAAGCTTTTTAACCGCAAACGCCAATACATCCGATTTCTTCAGAGACCAAGGACGAATCAAATACTGCATTCCGTCGTTCACATCAATGAATAACTGATAACGAACAAGCTCATAATCGCTTTGAATCGTGATAAACGGCGTTTTCTCCACCGAATTTCCTGCATACTGAAACACCTCTTTCGGCACCATATAAAAAGTCTTTACGGGGCCCTTTATCGCATCTGCATCCAAAATTCTGGGCATCGCCGTAAACCAGCAAGTCACGCCCAGCAGCTTGTCATTATACTCGGCAATCCACAGTTTGTATTCCTGCCCTTTGCGGTAGATTTCACCATTGTTCTCGTCACAAAAAGATTTTGTACAGCGTACCGTCTTAAAAATCAGACGTTTTACCCCTTGGCCGAGATGATTGTCCGATCCGGCATTTTCCAGAATTTCTTTTTCCGAAAAATTGATAAACTCAGCATTAAACAACAAATCCATACTAATAATTTTTTTAATTAAACTTTATTTTATCTGTCACAATTTATATCTGAATAATCATTTGCTGAAATCTGTTGTAGCATCTTTGTCCAAATTTGCAACAAAAAAAACCGGCCGTTTTCACAAACAACCGGTTTACATACCCATATTTTATAAAAAAAGAAATTGAAGCCTGCCCTCGCTGAAACAGACTTTTGCCTCGGCAATTTGCGCGGTTACATGAGAAAACGGTACAAACGCCAAAACATCATATTCAAAATCGGCAGGATAATCCCTGAACCCGACCTGAAAACAAAAATATCCCAACACTTTCAGTTGCTGCATACAGCTTCGGCAACGCCAGACGACAGCAACTCTTCCGTCATAAACCAGACCCGGATCACAAATAACAACTTCTCCGTAATGTTCAGACGCAAACTTTTCCATCGCAGACTTTTGCAGCTGCCATTGAGGAACCATTATAACATCCCCCAATACATTGGTAATTTTAGCTCTCTCCATAATATATAAAATTTAGATAATACGCAAAATAAAGAGCACCGAAAATCCTTTCCTGTCAGAAATTTCCGATACTCTTTCAAAACTGTCTTCAGTAAATGCATTCCGGAGAAAAAGAACGTGTTAAACTCTGTTGCTAAATAAAAATTTCCGTAATGCACGACAACTTCACTCTCGCTGCCGCCGAATTCAATTTTAAACCGGACGGTTCTTTTTACGACTTATTCCGACTTTCGTTTACATCGACCCCGCAAGCCCGCATGTCTCATCTCTTATCTTCGCCGCAACTTAACCCAACCGGTAAATATTTCAAAGAACGCAATATGCGTTAAGCATATCCATATGTAAGTAATTTTTTTGTATGGACACTTTTAGCACAAATTTGACAAATTGCAACAAAAAAGTTCCCCCGCCTCTCGACAGGGGAACTTTCCAAAGCAACAGCCGGCTGGCTATTCCTCTTCAGATTCGACATCCGGTTCGCTGACATCAGGTTCGGTATTGCCGAATTCTTCCATATCGGCAACACTCTCGCCCAGAACCTCGCTTCCGGTCTCTTCTTCGAGTTCGTCGTCGTCACCGTCATCGGCATCCAGCCAGGTAACCGAAACGACTTTTTCATCGTCTGCGGTACGGAACAGGATAACGCCCTGCGTCTTGCGTCCGGCAATACGAATATCTGCCACCGGCATACGGATAAGCTTTCCGGCATCGGTTACCATCATAATCTGATTGTTGTCCTCAATCGGGAACGAGCTGACAATCTCCTTGTTGCGGGCAGACATCTCCATATTAGCAATACCCTGACCGCCGCGGCCGGTAACCCTGTATTCATAAGACGAAGAACGCTTGCCGTATCCGGTTGACGTAACCGAAAGAATAAACTGCTCTTTCTCGCGCATTTCCAGATACTTTTCAGGCGTCAAGACATTCATCTCAATACCCGTTTCCTCGGCCGGAACCAGACAATCGCCGCCGCGTTCAGCCTGAATGCGCTTAGCTGCGGAAGAAATTTTCTGATATTCGTCACGTTCTTCCGAAGTCGCATCACTGTGATTCAGAATAGACATTGAAACGACCTCGTCGCCCTCTGCCAGCTTAATGCCGCGAACACCGGTTGAGTTGCGTCCGACAAACACGCGGACCTCGGTGACCGGAAAACGGATACATTTGCCGCTGCGCGCCGCCAGCATAACGTCATTGTCTTCATGACAGATGCGAACATTAATCAAACGGTCGCCGTCATCAAGCTTCATGGCAATCTTACCGTTGGATTGAACATTGACAAAATCCATCAGCGAGTTGCGGCGGACGTTGCCCTGGCTGGTAGCAAACATAATGGACAGGTTTTGGCATTCCGCCTCATTTTCCGGCAGCTTCATAATCGTCGTGATAGTCTCGCCGGCATCCAGCGGCAGCAAATTAATGAAAGGTTTGCCCTTAGACGTGGGAGAACCCAGCGGCAGCTTATAAACCTTCATCTTATAAACCAAACCCTTGGACGAGAAGAACAGAACCGGCGTGTGGGTGGAAGCCACAAACAAACGGGTAACAAAATCTTCGTCTTTGGTTGCCATGGCCGACTTTCCTTTGCCGCCGCGCTTTTGCGCCTTATAAGCGTTAAGCGGAACACGCTTGATATAACCGGCTTCGGTAACCGTAACCACCATATCCTCACGCTGAATCAGAGATTCAATGTCGGTGTCGTATTCAATGTCTTCAATCTTTGAGCGGCGCGGCGTTGCATATTCGTCTTTAATCGCAACCAGTTCGTCGCGCATAATGCCGTAAAGCTTTTCGCGAGAAGCCAAAATAGACAGACATTCCTTAATCTCATCACCCAAAGAAACCAGTTCTTCGTGAATCTTATCGCGTTCCAAACCAGTCAGTCGCTGCAGTTTCAAGTCAAGAATGGCCTTGGCCTGAGTTTCAGACAAATGATACGTTCCGTTTTCAACCTTACGGTCCGGCTCGTCAATCAATTTGACCAGCGTCTCCACCTCGCCTGCGGGCCAGGCTTTGGAAAGCAAAGCATCTTTGGCTTCTTGCGGGGTCGGCGACGTACGGATTAATTCAATAACCGGATCAATATTTTCAACCGCAATCGCCAGACCGACCAACACATGTGCACGGTCGCGGGCTTTGTTCAGTTCAAAGATTGTCCGGCGGCGGATAACTTCCTCGCGAAATTCGATAAAGGCCTGAATAATCTCTTTCAGGTTCATCATCATCGGACGGCCGTTGTTAATCGCCAGCATATTCATGCCAAAACTGGTCTGCAACGGCGTATACTTGTACAACTGGTTCAAAACCACGTCGGCCTGAAAATCGCGTTTGACCTCAATCACCACGCGAACACCCTGACGGTCGGATTCATCGCGGATTTCCGAAATGCCATCGATTTTCTTTTCCTTAATCAATTCGGCAATACGGGTAATCATCGCCGCTTTGTTGACCTGATAGGGAATCTCGTGGACAATGATGGCCTCTTTGTCCTTGTGCAGTTCTTCAATGGTGCATTTTGCACGCATCACGACCGAACCGCGGCCGGTCAGATAAGCGGACTTTGCACCGGCATAGCCCAAAATCAAGCCTCCGGTCGGAAAATCCGGTCCGGGAACAATGTTAATCAGGTCTTCGACCGAAACAAACGGATTGTCGATATAAGCGCAGCAGGCGTCAATCACTTCGCCCAGATTATGCGGCGGAATATTGGTAGCCATACCGACGGCAATACCGTTTGCGCCGTTAACCAAAAGGTTCGGATAACTGGCCGGCAAAACAGTCGGTTCCTGCAAGCTTTCGTCATAGTTGGGCATAAAGTCGACGGTGTCTTTGTCGATGTCGTCAATCAGAGAGTGGGCAACTTTTGCCAGACGGGCTTCGGTATAACGCATGGCAGCGGCGCTGTCGCCGTCCATTGAACCGAAGTTGCCCTGACCGTCAACCAGCGGCACGCGCATCGAAAACGGCTGAGCCATACGAACCATTGCTTCATAAACCGAGCTGTCGCCGTGCGGGTGATATTTACCCAAAACGTCACCGACGATACGGGCTGACTTACGGAACGGCCGGTTGTAATCATATCCGTTTTCAAACATCGAATAGATAATGCGGCGGTGAACCGGCTTCAAACCGTCTCGAACATCGGGCAGCGCACGTGAAACGATAACGCTCATTGCGTAATCGAGATAAGAACGGCGCATTTCTTCCGAAATTTCTACCGGTGAAATATCTTTATTAGGATTTTCAACCACTTGATTAATTTCTTCAGTCACTTTATTTACCTTTACTTGATTATAAACTGAGCCGAATATAGCAAAAAATGCCTTTTGCCGCCAGCGAATAACACAAGTTATGCCCAGTTAAAAATACGAAATTCCTCTCTACGGCCAAAAAAACGGCCTTATTTTTGATTTTCACTCCGACAAAGTTTCCAAAAGTTAACGTCCGCCCCTCTCCAAACCCCAAAAAACGCTTTTTTTGGAGCCAAACGTCTCCCGTATGCCGTCCCCCGCCCGCTCTGCGGCAAAACCTGCAAACCGTATGGTTTTTCTGATTGCAATTATCCTAAATTATAGTAAACTCAATTTCGCAGCTCAGAGGTGAGCTGTGGTGTCTACAAACATCTTCGAGATAATCCACCCTGTGGTGGAGTGCACGGAATAAGCTACTTTTGTAGTCGAAGAAGTGCGGCTGTTCTCGACAGTTTGTAGCTCCACCGCCTTTTCTTTTTAAGAAACGGCGGTTTTTGTTTTTAATCAACAAAAGGAGCTAAAAAAATGATAATCGATAACATTGACCCCAAAACCGTCCGCGGCAGCGTCGGCCTGATGCTGCGGGAAGAACGCTTGGCGCGTGGCTTGAGCTTTGAACAGGCTGCCGACGCGGCCAGAGTGTCTTACCGTTATATGCGCAGGCTGGAAGACGGCAGAGGATACTATTTTGTATTCTTCAGGCGACTGTTAGCGCTCTACGGCAAACAGGTCAACATTGAGCTCGTTGACCGCAAATAACAAAACAAGCCCTGTTTGAACGGAGGGCTTTCTTTATGCCGCTTTCTGCGGCCCAATGTCATCAAAATGCCCTGTGCCCCAACCGCCTGATTGGTTATCATTGCCGCCGGACGATTGAAAAAGTTGAAATAAAAAAACTTGGAAAACGGTCTAACCACCGCAAAAATAAGAAGAGAGAAAATTTTAGTGTACAAAAACGTACCTGAATTTTCTCTCTTTCGCAATTTTTGCCCTCAAAGAGGCATCATACAAGTTTTGTTTAGAAAGGAATATCGTCATCCAAATCGGCTGCCGGAGCTGCTGACGGAGCAGAATCCCAACCGTTGCCACCTGCCGGCGTAAAGACGTCGTTACCGCCGGCGGGAACACCGTCGCCGCGGCCGTCTAACAGAACCAAATTGCCGCTGAAGTTCTGCAGCACAACTTCGGTCGTATATCTTTCCTGTCCGCCGTTGTCTTCCCATTTGCGGGTTTGCAGCTGTCCTTCCAGATAAACCTTGGAACCTTTGCGCAAATATCTCTCGGCAATATCCGCCAGCTGAGGATTGAAAATAACCACGCGGTGCCACTCGGTGCGGTCTTTGCGCTCGCCGGTCGCCTTGTCTTTCCATGTATCGGAAGTCGCAATGTTCAGATTGACAATTTTAGAACCGCTGGTGGTGTTGCTGACTTTGGGGTCGGCACCCAGGTTGCCGACTAAAATAACTTTATTAATGCTGCCTGCCATTTTATCTTTACCTTATACTAGTTTTATTAAAATCTTTTTTGAATATACATTGATAAATTCGATAAGGGAACAAAAATCAATAAACCTGTGTATATTCCCCGCCTTCAAGCTTATAAATTCCGTAATTGATTGATTTGTCGGGATTTCCGTTGACAAACGTCCTTTCGCCCCAGACGGTTTCGACTTTGTCTTTGCCTAAAGCCTTGGCCAAATCGCCGTATTTGAAAGAATCTGCCTTGTCTACCAGCTCCTGCCACAGTTTCACCGCCGAATAGCTGTAAACCCCCAGCCCTTCCGGCTCCGCCCCCTGCAAACGCAGCCGCACCAGCGTTTCCGTAAAGCTGGGTTTGTCTTTTAGCGACGGCAGCGCTACAAAATAAGAACCTTCTGCCAAATCGCCCAGCAGTTCCTCATAATTGCCGTTTGCCTGATAACGGTTGGTAAAAATAACGACGTCTTTCTTTTCGTCCTTAAGGTTGCGGGAAAGTTCGGCAATATTTTCAGACTTGCCCAAAATATAAACCACATCGTTGCCCTGCACCGTAATGTCCTGCGCCATTGCAGCCAAATCCCGGCGATAAACCGCAAAATCATAAACCCTTAGCTTGAGGGCTTCGTTGTTTCTGCGAAATTCATTCTGGACCGATGCCGCGATTTCCACCACGTTGCGCACGCTTGAATCATAAATCAGCGCAACGTTCTGCCCGTTAAAGCTGGCTTTGTAATAATTATAGAAGTCAGCGCCCTGGCTGTCGGTTGAACCGACCATTTTAACCAGTCCCTGATGGCTGTGCTGTGCCTCGCTTTTACTGATTGTCGTCGGAATAATCTGAAAAATGTTTGCTTTCGCGTAAATGTCGGAAACCTTTTCAAACGCATTGGGGCAATATGGTCCCACGACCAGGTTCATCCTGTCTTCTTTAGAGGAATTAACGGCCATCATCTGTGCTGTTGAGACGGCAAAAGTATCGTCGCACTGGTCGTCGACCACCACGAGATTTACGCGCTCTCCTTTAACCCCGCCTTGAGAATTGATGTCGTCGACGGCAATTCTCACCCCGTTAATCAGCTCGTCGCCAAAGTGCTTGAATTCCCCCACCTGGGGAGCGATAACGGCTACATTGATTGCGGCATTGGCATTCCCTGCCCAGAACAAAGCGCACCAGGGAATTATTTTTAGTACATTTTTTAACATAAATTCAATAAATTAGATTTCAGCACAGTTTGTGATAATAACATTATTTCACCGCAATGCAAGGATTTTTATCATTTTTCCCGTTTTCCGCGGCGGCAAGCGCCTGTTTTCCCCTCCTCCAAAGGTTATGCCCTTTCGGATGGCTTCACCTGACCGAATTATCCTCACGGTTTTTTTTATTGCTTTAAATAAAATAAATGACTATATTAACACAGAACAAAACAGAAACATCGAGCTAGGAAATATGACCAACGAATTTATCGAAATCAAAGGCGCCCGCGAACACAACCTTAAAGACGTCGACATCAGCATCCCCAAAAACAAACTGACCGTCATCACCGGCCTTTCCGGCTCCGGAAAGTCGTCCCTCGCGTTTGACACCGTCTATGCCGAAGGGCAGCGCCGTTATGTCGAAAGCCTTTCTTCTTATGCGCGCCAGTTTCTGGATTTGATGAAAAAACCCGAAGTTGATTCGATTGAAGGTTTGTCGCCGGCAATTTCGATTGAACAAAAAACCACGTCGCACAACCCTCGTTCGACCGTCGGCACCGTTACCGAAATTTACGACTATATGCGTCTTCTCTGGGCCCGTGCCGGCACGCCCTATTCTCCTGCGACCGGACTGCCCATTGAATCCCAAACTGTCTCTCAGATGGTGGACAAAATCCTCGCCATGCCGGAAGGAACCAAACTCCTGCTGCTCGCGCCCATTGCCCGCGGCAAAAAAGGCGAATACAAAAAAGAAATCGAAAGCCTGCAAAAACAGGGGTATCAGCGCCTGAAAATCGACGGTGAAATTTATGACATCGAAGAAGTCCCTTCTCTCAATAAAAACCAAAAACACGACATAGAAGTCGTGGTTGACCGTCTTGTCGTTAAACCGGAAATCGGCGAACGGCTGGCCCAGTCTCTGGAGACCGCGCTCAAACTCAGTGACGGCCTTGTCTTTGCCGAAGACAACACCACGCATGAGCGGACGACTTTTTCCTCCAAATTTGCCTGTCCTGTCTCCGGTTTCACCATTGAAGAAATCGAACCGCGCCTGTTTTCGTTCAACAACCCTTACGGCGCCTGCCCCCATTGCGACGGCCTCGGTGCCAAACTCTATATGGACCCCGATTTGGTAGTGCCCAATCCTAACCTTTCCATCTCCCAGGGCGCTGTGGCGCCGTGGTACAACCGCAAACACGGTTTTTATACCGATACGTTGGACTCCCTTTGCCGTTATTTGAAAATTTCCGACAAAACACCGTGGAAAGACCTTCCTGAGGAAGCCCGCAATGTCATCCTTTACGGTTCCGGAGACAATCCGGTGGCAATGTACTATTCGCATTTTGTCACCAATAAACCCTTTGAAGGCGTCATCAACAACCTCGAAAGACGCTTTTTGGAAACAGACTCCCCGGCCATGCGAGACGAATTTGCCCAATATCAGTCGGCGGCGCCGTGCGAATTTTGCCGCGGCAAACGCCTGAAACCGGAAGCTCTGGCCGTCAAAATCGGCGGATTAGACATCATGGACGCCTCTGAAATGTCCATAAAAAAAGCTCTCACCTGGTTCCGCGGAATTGGCCCTACCCTGTCTCCCAAAAAACAGGAAATTGCCGCCAAAATTCTGAAAGAAATCACCGAACGTCTGAGCTTTTTAAACAACGTCGGACTGGATTATCTCACGCTTTCCCGTCAATCGGGCAGCCTTTCCGGCGGCGAAGCCCAGCGTATTCGCCTCGCCAGCCAGATTGGTTCGGGATTGACCGGCGTTCTCTATGTTTTGGACGAACCGTCAATCGGCCTTCACCAACGCGATAACGACCGTCTGCTCGAAACCCTCACTCGTCTGCGCGACATCGGCAACACCGTTATCGTCGTTGAACACGACGAAGATGCCATCCGCGCCGCCGACTACCTGGTGGATATGGGACCGGGAGCCGGTTCTCTGGGCGGAGAAGTCGTAGCCAGCGGCTCTATCAAAGACGTGCTCAAAAACCGCCGCAGTCTGACGGCTCAATACCTTAACGGCGAAAAATGCATTCCCGTTCCGCCCAAACGCCGCAAAGGCAGCGGCAAATTCATCGGTCTGAAAGGCGCCCGCACCAACAATCTCAAAAACGTAGACCTGAAAATCCCTCTGGGAACGCTTACCTGCGTCACCGGCGTTTCCGGCGGCGGCAAATCTTCTTTGATTCTGGAAACCCTGTGCAAGGCACTCAACAAGGAAATAAACGGCACCCGCGGCTCTGCCGGCATATATGACAAACTTATCGGCGCCGAAAACATCGATAAAATCATCAACATCGACCAATCCCCGATTGGCCGAACCCCGCGCTCCAACCCGGCAACTTATACCGGCCTGTTCACTTACATCCGCGACTGGTTTGCCGCCTTGCCGGAATCCAAGGCCCGCGGCTACACTGCCGGACGTTTCTCGTTCAATGTCGCCGGCGGACGCTGCGAAGCCTGTAAAGGCGACGGCGTCACCAAAATCGAAATGCACTTTCTGCCGGACGTATACGTCGCCTGCGACGTTTGCAAAGGAAAACGCTTCAACCGCGAAACGCTGGAAGTCAAATATCGTGACAAATCAATAGCCGACGTGCTGGATATGACCGTAGACGAGGCTTATGTCTTCTTCGACGCCATTCCTTCCATCAAAAACCGGTTGGAACTTCTGCGCAAGGTAGGCCTCGGATACATTCACCTCGGTCAACCCGCCACTACGCTTTCCGGCGGCGAAGCCCAGCGTATCAAACTGTCTAAAGAACTGTCCAAAAGAGCCACCGGCAAAACGCTGTACATTCTGGACGAACCCACGACCGGACTGCATTTTGAAGACATCAACAAACTGCTCAAAGTTCTCCATACCCTGGTCGAACAAGGAAACTCCATGATTGTTATCGAACATAACCTCGACGTTATCAAAACCGCAGACTATATTGTCGACATCGGCCCCGAAGGCGGTGACGGCGGCGGCAAAATCATTGCTCAGGGCACGCCCGAACAAGTTGCCAAATGCGAGGCCAGCTACACTGCCAAATATCTTAAAGATAAAATCTAAGCAAACGCAGTTTTGGCAGCCGAGCATTTGTGTCTTCATCGGCAAACACCGCAACACCAGTAAAAAAACTCCCAAACGACTCATTTGGGAGTTTTCTTCGATTAATGCAAATATTTTGAATTGTCTTTGTTCATCAGTGCCGGAGGATAAATGTATTTCAGGCCGCTTTCCTTAGCATTGCGCAATACCTTAAAAAAGAAACCGCATTTCAGACAGCGTTTGTTCATCATCAGGTTGATGTCGCGAAAACGATCCTGATCCCGTTCTTTGTATTCGCTCAAAACTTCATTTTGAATCAAAGTTCCGTCAGCAGGCTCTTTTCCCTCCGCCGAGATGCGGCTGTAACGGCGGGAGATTTCCTGTTTAAGCTTGTCTTTCTCCGTTTTATAAAGATTGTCAGGCTTTTCGCGGCCGATATCAAAGTCTTCAATAAACTTGCGATACAGCATATTCACGTAAACCCGTCTGCGTGCCGCCTGCTCCAAAGGTTTTTGTTTGCGTTCGCGATCATACCAGGCGTTTAACTCGCGAACTTCCTTTTCTTGTTTAAAATCATACACGTCAACGAGTTTATTCGACAAATCGTTTAAGTTTTCCTCCACCGAACGGGAAACCCATCGCTGATTTTTTATTTCCTTGGCCAGTTGTTTAACCTCCTCCCGGCTGAAAGAATTTTTACTGACCACGGCAACCATCATATTTTTAAATTTTTGGAGATAATGCGGACTGACATTCTCAACTTCGCGAGCTTCCACAAGCTGCCGGGCATAAATCAGAGCCGTAAGCCTGACCAGGTTTTTATCAATCATTTCCTTCTGCCGCAAATCTTCGTCAAACAGGTTAATCTGAACCGTAGAACCATGAGCCTGAGTTCTGCGCTGCATCATTGTGTACAAAGCGCTGAAATGAACCTGTTTGCTGTCAGTGTCCCGATCGGCAAGCAGATTCAGAAACTCTGTGGTATTGTTCATAAACGTCTGCAAATTAAAATCTTCAGATTTTCTATAATACTCTTTAATCCCGCGCAGCCGCATATGTGTCGACTGCAAATAGGCCTCATTCGGATTGTACGTCTGCAAAAAGTTACGCAGCCTGTCGGAAAGAAAGATATTATGCTTTACAATATAGGCCAGCGCCGTTTGCTTGTTTTTGTTGTCTACTTCCATCTGCGGAATAAACTCGTTAAGCAGCATCACCATCCGGTCGCGTCGGTCATATCGCAACCCGGTTTCCGCCTTCTTTACCGAATTTATCAAACGCCACATAATCCTGCCGCAAACACGGTGAAAATCCTTATGCCCGCGAAACCGGCAAATTTCCTTAAAATCCCGGCGCAAACGTTCCGGAGCCGCTTCCATCATATCGGCTTCCAACGCAACCAGCTTGTGCTTTAACATTATTGAAGGAATAGTCATAACGGACTCCATGTTTGTGTCTATTTTGTCATTATAGCGGATTTTATAAAAATAACAACAAAAAAAATCCGGCAGTATCATTCTGCCGGATTTTTTCTTTAAGTCAGACTAAAACTTGTAGTTCATCGACAAGCCGAACAGCTTGACCGAATTGCTGTAACGTGCAGAAAAATCTCTTGATGAACCCGTATTTTCCGTCAGTCTGGTATTAACGGTGGCTTTTTTGGCCTTAATGTAAGTATAAGCCAAATCAAACGACAGCTTGTCGCTGTACTCATAGTTCAAACCGCCGGAAAACCAAACGCGATCGGAATCCGGAATACGCGGCGTCCTGTCGCTGATTGTAACAGCCGCCTGATCAAACGCCACGCCGAAACGAGCCTTCCATTGGTGGTCTAGCTGATAGCTGGCGCCGAGAGCGTAAAAATTGGTATCGCGCCAGTTTTCTTTGGTAGAACTGATATTGCCTGCCGGTTTATTGACACTGTCCCCAACAATATCCAGAGATTCAAATGAACTCCAGAACACTCTCTGATATTCGGCCATAACCGCCCATTTTTCATTCAACTGATAAAAACCGCCCACAGAAAACATTGCCGGCGTATCCAGTTTGGCGCTGATATCTTGGTTTAGCAGTCCTCCGGGAATAATCCCTCCAATATCGGCCGCATCCTGGGATTTTATGTCGCCCTTGAGTTTATGGTTGATTTCACTGCGGTACCCTACGCCGATGCGCGCATTTTCATTAAACTCATACATGGCGCCTAACTGATAACCGACGTCAACCGTGTCTCCCTTCAAATGAACGTCATCAGCAGTAAGCAATCCCGGATTGGTGGCTAGCACCGCACTGTTGCTTAACTTGGCTTTAACATACTGGATGGGAAGTCCGGCACCGACAGACAACTTGTCATTAACCTTATATGCTGCCATCGGCGTTGTGGTAACCGTAACGACTTTAGAGAGGTTGCCGTGATCAGAACCGACCCAGCGCCCGTCATATTTGGTAATCATACCAAACGGTACGTTGAGGGAAAGCCCCACCGTCCATTTGTCGTCCAGCTGATGAGAAATCGTACCGTTGGGAGCCCATGCCGCATGCACGATATTGTCGATATCAAGCTGATCTTTGCCGGCACCGTCTTTCACATCGGAAGCCTCCGCGCGCGGCGCAATATAGGTTACCCCGGCATTACCCTGCGTCCCTTTGTGACGGGTCAGCCCCGCAACGTTGAAATAAGCATAGGAATTGTTTTCGGCTCCGGCCGTAGCACCGGCAAATGCATTACCTTGAGCAGCGGCAGATTGTTCTCTCAGATGAAAACCTGCGGCCATCGCATCGGCAGCCATAAGTATGGTCCCCAACGCGGTTAAAGTAAGAAGTTTCTTCATATAAGTCCACTTTTATAGTTGATACAAAAAGCACCATATCATCACCAACCACGGTCTGTTCGGCCGCCCAACAATATACTGCCATAATTCTGGTCTAGTAAAAATATGACGCAAAATCAACAAATTATTTATCCACCTTGGGAAAACGGTTTCATTATTTCACAATATCAACCACTTAGAGACAAAGTTGCAGCGGCTTCCCCGGCCTATACCTTTTTACACTTTACAATATGGTTAATAATGGGTTAATAATATTATTATTTGAACTACTCGGAGAACTATCTTGAGAGACTTTGTCAGATTCTGCCTCAGAAGCATATTTACTTGCCTGAAGGTCAGATGCAATATCGCTTTCGACGAGAACAAGCTTCCCACTAAAGCGGTTTATGTTTCCAACCACGTTTCCTATCTTGACCCGATAATACTGTTTGCCTTTCTGCCCGGAAATCCGGTATTTGCCCTCAACGGTCATCTCTACCGCAACAAATGGATACGCTTTTTGATGCGTACGGCCGACATTATGCCGTTTAACCCGATTGAACCCGGCGACATCAAAGAACTCATTGCCAAAGTAGACAGCGGACGCCGCTGCGTCATATTCGCCGAAGGAAGAATCACCGAAAACGGCGGCTTAATGAAAATTTACGAAGCTCCCGGACTGGTTGCCGATAAATCCCAGGCGCCGATTGTCCCGATATGGATAAACGGTCCCCAATACGGTTATTTTTCCAAAACCAAAGGCAAACTACCGCACCGGCCGCTGCCCAAAATCAGCATCACCGTAAAAAAACCGATAAAATTCAAGTTAAAAGACACTTTGCGCCGCCAACGGGACCACATCAGCAATGAAGTCTATATGATTATGCGCGAAATGAGTTTCGAGGCTTCCTACAACGATAATATCTCCCTGTTTGCTCAATTGATGAAAACCGCCAAGGTCCATTCTAAAAAAGGCTTGCTGCGCCGTCCCCGCTTCGTGGAGGACATTAACCGCACCCCGATGTCTTACAAAGACATCATCATCCGCTCTTTTGTCCTCGGCAAATATTTTAAGCGCAGGAGCAGACCCGGCGAACACGTTGCCCTGCTGTTGCCAAACTCCATAGCGGCTTTGTGTACTTTTTTCGGCCTCTCTGCCTATGAACGCATCCCCGTAATGCTGAATTTTTCGGTCGGCGCCAAAAATATGGTATCAATGTGTAAGACCGCCGTTGTCAAAAAAGTCATTACCTCCCGCCTGTTTATCCGAAACGCCAAAATGGAAAACGTTGTCGAAGAGCTGAAAGACAGCGGTTTCCAGGTTGTTTATCTGGAAGACCTCCGCAACAAAATCAGTCTGTGGGAAAAAATAAACGCCTACCTGCGTTACAAAATCAAACGTGTGCCGCACCAAGCCGGCGGTAATAAAAAGGCAGTCATCTTGTTCACTTCCGGCTCGGAAGGTGCACCTAAGGCCGTTGTTTTGAGTCATGCCAACATCATCTCAAACATCAAGCAGATGGCTGCCATCGAAACCATAAACGTCACCGACACCATATTCAATGCACTGCCGATGTTCCATAGTTTCGGTCTCACCGTCGGAACGCTGTTCCCTCTGCTTGAAGGGGCCAAACTCTTTTTATACCCTTCCCCGCTCCACTATCGCGTCATCTCCGAAATTGTGTATGAAATAGGAGCCAGCGTTATGTTTGGAACCGACACTTTCTTCCGCGGTTACGCCAAAATCGCCCATCCGATAGACTTTCACAACATCCGCTTTATGTTTGGCGGTGCCGAAGCCATCAAGCCGGACACCCGCAACATGTGGGTAGAACGTTTCGGAATTCGCGTTATGGAAGCTTACGGCTCAACCGAATGCTCACCGGTCGTAACCGCTAACAATCGTATTTTCAACCGTTTCGGTTCCATTGGCAAACTCCTGCCAAAAATCCAGCATAAAATTATCCCCGTTGACGGAATTGAAAACGGCGGCGAGCTTGTTGTAAAAGGTCCCAATATCATGATGGGATACATTATGCCGGATAATCCGGGTGTTTTAGTCCCGCTGGAAGGCGGTTGGTATCACACCGGCGACGTCGTAGACATTGACGAAATCGGCTTTGTTTTCATCAAAGACCGCATCAAGCGTTTTGCCAAAATCGGCGGCGAAATGGTTTCGCTTAATGCCGTTGATGAAATGGTACGCAATGCCTATGCCCGCTCGGGAGCCGAATATTCATACGGAGTGGTTTCCGTTCCGCACGAAAGCAAAGGCGAACAAATCGTTCTGGTCACCAACAACAAAGACGTCACTCAGGACGGCTTGCACAGCTTTATCCGCAGCAACGGAATGTCTGAGCTCTATCTGCCCAGAATAATCCTCTATCACGATTCCCTGCCTGTTTTCGCAACCGGCAAAGCCGATAACGTTACGCTCAAAAAACAGGTCTTGGAAGAGCTGGGGCTCAATATGTCCCAGGCAGCCTGACAATAATGCGTTTTCCCGGCCCCGGTTTTAATAACCGGGGCTTTTTTTATAAATTTTTAGTCCACACCGCGTAATTTAATATTGATTTTGTTCAAATATTTTGTTAAAATAACAGCTGAAACTTCGGGTTTCGGTCACAATTATTTTAACCGAGAGGTGTGCCATGAAACATATCAAAATTGTATTATTTTCCTTTGCCATGATGATTTTGTTCTGTGCCAAGGGGCATGCTACAACATATTTTCTGAAAACGCCTTTCGGTTGGAACCCACAACAAATCACACCTTTGTCATTGCTGCCGAAACCCGCCTCCAATCCTGCTGAAGAAATCAAGACGGCGGCAATTTACTGGTTGCCCGATTATATGAAGGGAAACGTCAGCCGTGGCAACACCGATCCCATCAAAGACCCTTTTAAGGAAAACTGTGAAGACAACTATGATCTTAACACCATTTGCCCTACACCCAAAATTTCTACCGGTATTCTGCACATTACCAACGAACTGGACTGTCAGGATGCCTGCATTTGTCCGAGCAACTACAAATACCACTCCGAAAACTGCAACGGCAATTATGTGCTCGCCGGCTCTTCCTGTAATGACGACGACCGCAAAAAAGGCGACGGAAAAATAAAATACACATTGTGCCGATGCAGCAGCTCATATCCTTACAGCACCTCAAACTGTAACGGCGAATACGAAGTCGGAGGTTCCTCCTGCAACGATGACCGCGGAACCTTTTACAGCAGTTGTAATCCGCGACCATGTTCCGACGGCGGATATTATGACTCCTCCAGCCAGACCAATATGAAATGTTCCGGCGTCACTTATGGCGGCAGAACCTGTTATTCTTGTTATCAGCCCTCATGCTCGGAAGGCGGATACAATTCGTCTGACGACAGTTCGATGGTATGTTCTTCAACCTCTTATTACGGACAAACCTGTTACAATTGCCGTAGCAAAACCTGTTCGGACGGCGGATATTCGTCATCGTCCATCAGCGGACAAACCTGCTCCGGCGTCACATATGAGGGAATGACCTGTTATTCCTGCACGGCAGACCCCTGTGCCGGTTTAACCGACAAACAATGTGACAGCGGCTGTGCTTCCTATTACAGCCAATGCCTGTCCAAATGCCAAAGCTGCAAAACCTGCTCACCGTACTCAAACGAAACCGGCTGTACGAATGGAGACTATGATTGTTCCGACGGCTGCGGCGGAACCCGGAAATGCTGCAAAGTCTGTGACCCCGAAGACCGTACCTGTTCTTGTCCCGGCAAAGTCTACTGCGATCCGGAAACTAAGGTAGGCAGCGGTGCCACCTGTACCGCCGGCGGAAAAACCTTTTATGAAACCTGCCTGGTCAAAGAAACCTGCAACAACGATTATATCAAAAACGACAAAGGTACCTGCTATACCAATACCGGCAGCATCGGAACCGGATGGTATCAAACCGGAACAAAATGTACCAAACAGGACGGTTCGAAAATCTACACCCATTTCAGCTGTTCTTATTCCTGGACTGACTGTTACGGCAATCTTCCGCCCTGCGCCGGCAAAAAAGAATGCCCCGGAGACAAGGGAACCGGAGAATGCTCCTGCGGCGGCAAAAAATATTTTGAAACCTGCGCCGACACCTGTGACGACTCTTCATTGAGCGAAAACGGCGGCTATTGCCTGGCAGATACCACAACCTCTTGCTTCGGCCAGGAAACCTGCGGTTACTACGTGGTTAAGTCAAAATGTACAACTTCCACCGGAAAATCATACGTATATATTTACGACTGCAACGGCACCAGCAAAGACTGCAACGGAAACACCCCGCGCTGCGCCGGATATCAGGAATGCGAAAATGGCAGTATCGGCAGCGGCGGCAGCTGCACCTGCGGCGGTAAAACCTACTACAAAACCTGTAGCAGCTGTGATACTTCCGGAGGATATATCAACTCTGAATATTACACGGCAACCGACGATCCGAGCCGTTTGTCCACCGGTTGGACTACCGTCCAGCAAAAATGTACTCTCCCCAGCGGAACGCCTGTATACTATTATACGAAATGCAATGCAGATAAAAGCCTGGCCCCCTGCCGGGGAAAAATCACCAAATCCAAATGCAGTTCCGGACAAACGCTGGGTGGCTCTATTTGCAGCTGCGGCGGTACCCAGTTCGGAGACTACTGTATTCAGGAATGCCCATACGAGGACACCGCCGAAACCTGTGCTGCGCAAGGCAAGGAATTCGAGTCCAAATGCCATGGTGACGGTGCCAACGAAAGCGAATGGATATGGTACGGTATCTGTAAATAACCGCCGCTTCTAAAGAAAAGCCCGTTTTTACGGGCTTTTCTACTACTTTATATTAATGATAGAGGCAAAAATTTAGTCAACACCGCATAATAATATATTGACTTATTTGGAGGGTATATTCTATAATGTAATCATACTTTTGGGGAAACCTATTCATCTAAGAATTAAGCCCTTAAATGATGTTCTGGCAGATTAGCTTCTCATTCTCTGTTGCTGGAAGCGAAATAAAAACAATCATTTCAGGATTTAATCGCCTATAAACCAGTACCTCTTGAATACGGTCTCCCCGCCTTCCCCTTAAAACCAAACCCGCCCTTAAGGCGGGTTTACTATTAAAATTTCGTCCACCCCGTTCAAATATTTGTTTACTTTGTTTAAAGTTTTTGATAAGATAAAAACAGGAATGGCAGATTCCGGTATTTTAATCATCAAGGACGACTGACATGAAACATTTTAGGTTCTTAATATTCTCATCGTTGTTAATGCTTCTGCTAAACGGCGGCAGTACAAGGGCTCAAAATACGGTGTCGCTCACCCCTGATATAATTACACACATCACACTTCTACCGGAATCTGCTTCCGCCGAAGGAATTAAAATTGCCGCAACCTGGTGGCTTCCCGACTGGCAAAACGCCATGTCGCAACGCCTCTCAGACAATTCCCAACCGGATTCCGGCTCCGACCAAAATTGTGCACGTTACGGCTATATCCAAGAATGCGAAACGCCCAAAGTCGGCTCCGGAATCGTGCGCCCGCTTGAAGGTCTCACCTGTTATCGCAGTTGTACCTGCCCCGCATCATACCAATACGACGACTCAAACTGTTCGGGAATGAAACAACCGACAGGAGACTCCTGCGACGGACAATATCTGGAATGCCGCTGCCCGGAAACGTTTATCTATAATCAAACCAACTGTAAAGACGAGTATAAACTCGCCGGAGATACCTGTGACGGGCTCTACGACCAATGCATTCCGCGCCCGTGCAGCGACGGAGGCTATCTGGAGGCGGAAGCCCAAGACAAAACCTGCAACAAGGTAACCTACGGAGGCAGAACCTGCTACGCCTGCCGCGAAAAAAATTGTGAAGAAAAATGCTCTGCACAAGGATTTATGCTCAATCAGGAATGCAGCAAAGGCCAAACCAAAGAAAGCTGCTCCTCAACCTGCGGCAGTTACATTAAATGCATCGGAGAAGCCTGCCCGTCCGGCATCGGCGGAAGCTGCGAATACGGCTGCAGCAAATACAGTACCCAAAACGGATGCGAAGACGTGTGCCTGGAATGCAGCCTCAAACCCAAAGGCTGCGAGAACGGCACCATCGAAAGCGACAGCGTTTGGTGTTCTGCCTCAGCCATAACCGACTGCGCGGCTCTGGGCTACACGGATGCTTCATGTTCCGGACACAAAATCCGCTGTCCTTTTGACACTAACCAATTCAGTTGTTTTGCTAACTAAAGGAGAAATACTATGTCCGTTCAATCACGTCTTATCAGTTTCACCGCTTTGGAGTTGGTATTCTCCGCCGGATTTTTACCCGCAAACGCCATGTCGTCCTGCATAACAAACGACTGTGCCGCTTTGGGATATACCATAACCGATACCTCCAAATGCACCGGCAACATCATCCGCTGCCCTTATGACAAAAGCAAAGCATACTGTGTGAGCGACACCTGCGGAGATAAATTTTACGGTATCACCCAATGTCCAGCAAACGCCACTTGCAAAAACTGCGAAATCGGCGGAATCACATACCAAAAAACAATTACCTGCAACGAGAATTATGTCTTTGACGTTAACGAATGGAGCTGCAAGTCTGACCTTTGTCCCGAGGGATATGCCCGAACCGCAGCTGACTGCGGCTCTTCCGGCGCCCAGGGATGGGAACTCAGCAGCTACAGTTCGCAAACAACCCCTGCCGGAAACAAATGCTATCAATGTAAGCAGAAATATTGTGACACTCGTACATATAACCTTAGCACATGTTTAAGCGGATGCAATGTCTGTTACAGCGGAGATACGCCATCTTATGCCTGCGGCAGTACTTACAGTTCCAAAGAAATGTATCAAAACAAATGTTTGTACATCCTCATCAAGGACAATATCTGGCAAGGCAGCTTCCCCTCCGCCTGCTGCTTTTACAAAGTCAACGGCAGTTCACAAATCTGCACTTCTCTTTCGGGAAAATCGGCGTATCAATATCCGATCAGCAATGCCGAAATCAGCTGCGGCAAAGTATATCAGTCCGGCTATACCTATTATTACGAATATTAGCCGCTTTTCGCAGCAAAAAACCCCGGATTTTCATCCGGGGTTTTTCATAACTTGTAAAATTCGACTAGAATCCTTCAGTATCTAAGCGTTTGCGAAGTTGCTTACGGGCACGTCTGACAGCTTCTGCCTGACGGCGGGCTTTCTTCTCAGAGTTTTTCTCATGACAACGACGAAGCTTCATCTCGCGAAAGACGCCTTCACGCTGCATCTTCTTTTTCAAAACCTTCAAAGACTGACCAACATCATTACCGATAACAGTAACTTGAACCACTTAAATCACCTCATTTCAACATATAAAAAAGGGTTAATCCATCAAATCTGTACTTGCTTTTAACATCATAAAAAATAAATTGCAACAAATATTTACAATATTTTTACTTACAATGCTTATATAAAAGCGGTAACAGGTAATAAAAACGGTTACGCGATAATATTCGGAGTAACCTTGCCTTCAATAGTTTTAATTCTTGATTTAATATTAGTATTCAGTGAATGCAGCTGTTTGGCCTTGAAAAAATCGATTGTCTGATTGGCAACTAAATGCTTGATGTCTGAACGAACTCGGCGCTCCTCAAGTTTCAATTCGCACAATTGGTGCTGAAGTTTGCTCATTTGGTTCTTATCAAACATAAATTATCGTCCTTTCATAAAAAAATTTTATAAAATGCATTTTTTACTGGAAACTATGTGAATTAATTTGTATTAGATTATACAACAAAATAAATAAAATTGCAACTCAATAAAGGAGTATTTTAATGAATACCAAAAAAAGAATAGGTATTTTAACCAGCGGCGGCGACTGCGCCGGCCTTAATGCCGTTATCAGCTCTGTTGTCGAAGCTGCAACCCAAAAAGGCTGGGAAGTTTACGGTATCCATAACGGAACCGACGGCATTACCGAAAAACCGCACAGCTACGAAGTCCTGACCGTGCATAACTTTTCGGACTCTCCCTGGCCCCGTCTCAGCGGTTCTTACCTTGGTTCTTTAAACAAAGGCGTCAAAATGGAATCTCTGGAAGAGATGTCCAAGCGATTCGCTCAGGGCGTAAAGGAACTCGGTCTTGACGCCATCGTTGTTGTCGGCGGCGACGGCAGTATGAACATTGTTTCCAACTATTGCAAAGGCAGCACCGTTCAGGTTGTTGGTATTCCCAAAACCATTGACAACGATACTCCGATTACCGAATTTTCCGTCGGTTTTGAAACGGCTGTTCAGCAATGCACCACGGCGATTGACAGTCTGGAATGGACTGCCCGCTCTCACAACCGCGCTTTGATTATGGAAGTTATGGGCCGCGATGCCGGACACCTGGCTATGCACTCCGCTCTCGCCGGCGCTGCCGACGTTTGCCTGGTGCCGGAAATCCCTTATACGATTGACGGCGTCATCAACCGCCTTAAAGAAATCAAGGCCAGCGGCCGCAACCACGCCGTTATCGTTGTTTCCGAAGGTATTAAGACCGAAGACGGTTCTCACCTGTCAAACAAAAAGAACCTTGTCGGCGAAGCCGTCTACGGCGGCATCGGCCAATATCTTTGTGCCGAAATCAGCAACCGTTACAAGGAGTTCCAAGTTCGCGTAACCACGCTTGGCCATGTTCAGCGTTCCGGTACTCCGGTTGCTTTTGACCGTATGCTGGCTGCCGTTTTTGGTGCCAAAGCCGTCGAATTGCTGGCAAACGGCGAAGACAACAAAATGGTCATCTGGAAAAACGGCCACGTAGACTATGTTGACCTTTCAGAAGTTGTTAAGGCGGGAACAACCCTGCTCAACACCGAAAGCGACTATGTAAAGGCCGCTCGCGCATTGGGTATGTACATCGGCGAATGCGACAAATAGCCCTTTCTAAAAAAGCCAAAGGCTGGATTAGAAATAATCCAGCCTTTTCTTATATTCACTCCAAAACAACATCCCGATAAGGATTCCGACACCCCAGGGAATTATTCCGAAAAACAATGTCCATCCAACGTCTTCGCCCAAAGCTCGCCACTGTTGATATATTCCCCACACCAGAAAAACCAAGAATATAAACATCAGCAAAAGCAATACAGCCCCGCTTAATAAACTGACTTTTCTTTTTTTATCCAGAAGCATCATTAACAGACGAACCAAACAAAATACGCCGGCAATTTCCACCAGAGAAAAAAATGTTGCATACGCAAACATAATTGGAGCAATTTCAATTTCCATAATTATTTGTTTTTTAATTAATATCAGGTTGCAAATTTACATCATTTTTGTTTAACATGCAAATAAATTTTGCCCTCCCGATTCAATCGATTATTTAACCACTTCATAAATTTGTTATTATAAAAACAGAACTTTCAGCCCAGATTTACTGGTCGTCCTCACATTCCAAACCAAGTCCCAACCATATATATTCAGGCAAACCAAACTGCGGCAAAATAATATTCACATCCTGTTTATCAAAGTACAAAACGGTATGCTGTCTCTTGACTTGCTAAGAAAAACCCCGGATAGTTCTCCGGGGCTTTTCTCGCAGATGCGAAACCTTTACCGCATTTTCATATTCTTCAGTCCCGGCCGCCCGGTCTTGCGGGCCCGTTTCTGAATCTTACGCTTCATAATATTTTCTTCGTCAAAGGTTTCTCCAATAACCGCAAACATCATCGGCACAAACAACGTTGCCACGAAAGTCGACAGTATCATACCGCCAATCATTCCGGTACCGATGGCATGGCGGCTTCCCGCACCTGCACCAGTTGAAATCGCCAAAGGCAAAACACCGAAGGTAAAGGCCAGCGAAGTCATTACAATCGGGCGAAAACGAAGCTTGGCTGCTTCGATTGCTGCCTCGGCATACGTCAATCCTTCCTGAACTTTCATTACTGCAAACTCTACAATCAAAATTGCATTTTTTGCAGCCAGACCGATTAAGGTAACCAAACCGACCTGAAAATACAGGTCATTTTGAATACCGCGCATCCAGGTTGCCATCAGGGCGCCCAATACGGCAAAAGGAACCGAAAGAATAACCACAAACGGCAACGACCATTTTTCATATTGAGCCGATAAAATCAGGAAAATCATAATCAAGCCGAATATAAAGGCTTGGGTCGAAGCGCCGCCGGTCAGCTTCTCCTGATAAGCGGAACCAATCCACGACAAAGAATAATCGGCACCCAACACCTCCTGAGCCACTTCCTCCATTGCCGCAATGGCCTGACCGGAAGAATATCCCGGCGCCGGATCACCCAATACCTTGGCCGCAGGAAAGATGTTGAAACGGTTGACCAGCTCCGGTCCGGTAACCCGTTCGACATTCAAAAGCGTCGCCAAAGGCACCAGTTGACCGTTGTTTGACTTGACATAAACATAACGCAAATCATCGGGAGTCCGACGGAATTTCGATTCCGACTGCAGAGTAACCCTGAAGTTACGTCCCATATAGGTAAAGTCATTAACGTACAAACTGCCGAAAGTCGACTGCATTACCGCATAAATGGAATTAATCGGCACGTCAAGAATACGGGCTTTTTCACGGTCCAAGTCAATCCGATATTGCGGCGTACTGACCGAAAAAGTGGTTTTGACGTTGGTAAGTTCCGGCCGCTTGTTGGCTGCATCAATAAACTCCTGCGTCTTGGCCATCAGTTCCTGAGAAGTCGCGCCGGCACGATTTTGGATATACCCCTCAAAACCTCCGGACATACTCATACCCATAATCGGAGGCATACTGAAAGCATAGCCTATGCCTTCGGGCTGGCTCATCCCTATGCCGGTAAATGTCTTGGCCAAAGCTTCCGCCGTCTGGTCAGCCTTATTGCGCTCATCCCAATTTTTCAAAATGATAAAGCTGATGCCGGAATAGGTATTCTGACTCGAAGACAGCATATTATAGCCGTTAATCGTCAAAACGTCAGCAACATTGGGATTATCACGAACCATTGCGGAAACCTTGTCGGTAAACTTGGCCGTCCGCGGCAGCGACGACGCCTCCGGCATACTGTAAGCCATCAAAAGGTTACCCTGGTCTTCGTTGGGAACCAAACCGCTCGGAACAATCCTGAACAACAAAATAATGAAGGCAATAACGCCGAGAAAACCGCCGACTGCCGTTTTACGATGTTCCAAAAAGAACTTGACCCCGGCCAGATACCAGTCGGTCACCTTCTGAAAACCGTCGTTAAACCACTTGAATATGCCCTTAGGCTCCTTATGCTCCCGGTTGGGCTTGATAATCAGAGCGCAAAGAGCCGGTGTAAGCGTCAACGCAACCAATGCGGAAATTAACACGGACACGGCAATGGTCACCGAAAACTGTTTATACATAACACCGGTCATCCCACCCAAAAATGCAATCGGCAGGAAAACCGAAGACAGCACCAGCGCCACCGCGACAACAGGTCCTGAAACCTCTTTCATAGCCTTGATTGCCGCTTCTTTGGGAGAGAGTTTTTCCTCCGACATCAAACGTTCGACGTTTTCCAGCACGATAATCGCATCGTCAACCACGATACCGATTGCCAAAATCAATCCGAACAACGTCAGCAGGTTAATTGAGAAACCCAGAACATACATGCCGGCAAAAGCACCGATAATCGACACTGGAACCGCCAAAATAGGAATCAACGTTGCCCGCATATTCTGTAAAAACAGATAAACAACGACGATAACCAACAAAACCGCTTCGAAGAAAGTATGAATAACCTCATTAATAGACACGTTTACAAACAAGGTCGTATCATAAGGAATCTCATACGTGATTCCTTCCGGAAAATTCTTTGACAGCTCGGCCATTTTGGCCTTAACCAGATTAGCCGTCTCCAAAGCATTCGCTCCCGGCTGCAGATAAACTGCAAAAGCAACTGAAGGCTCTCCGTTGAATGTTGAGCTGACACTGTAATCCTGAGCACCGAGTTCAATCCGCGCCACATCTTTCAAGCGCAGCATTCCTCCTTGGGCGTCAGAAGTGAGAATAATGTTTCCGAACTCTTTTTCATCAACCAGACGGCCTTTGGTGTTAACCGAATACGTAAACGGAACCGCCTCGTCCATTGGTTCTTGTCCGAACTGTCCGGCGGCAAATTGCGAGTTTTGTTCCTGAATCGCCGAAATCACATCCTGCGGCGTCAGATTATAATCTGCCAATTTATCCGGACTCAGCCAGATACGCATTGAATAATCCTGGCTCGCAAACAGCGACGCACTGCCTACGCCCTTAATGCGCTTAATCTCATCAATAACATTCAACAAAGCATAGTTTGACACATAAACCGTGTCATAGCGCGATGATGTGGAACGCATGGTGACAACCTGCAAAATCGAATTAGATTTTTGCTCCACCGTCACGCCCTGCTTGGTCACTTCCGAAGGCAGCTTTGAAGTTGCGGCCTGAACCTTGTTGTTTACGTCAATCGTCGCCTGATCGGGGTCGGTACCGATGTCAAAAACCACGCCGATTGTCAGATAACCGCTTGATGTGGCGTTGGAATACATGTAAATCATATCCTTCACGCCGTTCAGCTCCTGCTCAATCGGCGCCGCCACCGTATCGGCCAGCACTTCTGCCGTTGCTCCCGGATATACGGCGGAAATCTGAATCTCCGTAGGTACGATATTCGGATATTGTTCAATCGGCAGCACCTTCATTGATACCAAACCGGCCAAAACGATAATCAAAGAGATAACCGTTGCAAAAATCGGCCTCTCAATAAAAAACTTTGAAAACATTTCTTTTATCCTGTAATGGTTAAGCTGCTTCGTCGGCAATCAACTGCGGTTTTACCGTCATTCCCGGACGGATTTTCATAACCCCGCTGACAATGACCACATCACCCGGTTTCAAACCGCTGTCGATAATCCAGCCTCCGTCTTTGGTCGTCAGACCGGTCTGAACGCTGACAGATTCTACAACGCCTTTTTCGTTGACGCGATATACGAATGCGCCGTCGGATGCTTGCATAACGGCTTCCTGCGGAACGACCAACGCATCAATTCTCGTCAGCCCTTCCATAATCAGACGCAAAAACTGCCCCGGACGCAAACGAGCTTCCGGATTAGGAAAGACCGCTCTCAATTTAATCGTTCCCGTCTTCTGGTCAACATTGGGGTTCATAAAATTGATTTCGCCCTCAAGCGGATACATAACGTCATTGCCGAACCGGACTTTGGCTTTGATTTCGTTTTTGTTTTCCGGATTTCTGATTAAACCGCGGTCAACCATATTGGTCAAAGAGAGCATTTCGTTCTCCGATGCCGAAAAAATCACATAAATCGGATCCAGCTGGGTAATATGCGTCAACAAGCTTGAATCGCCGGTTGCCGAAATCAGGCTTCCTTCGGATTGAACCTCCATGCTGGTAATGCCGCTGATCGGAGCTTTGACCGTCGTATAATCCAAATTCAGCTGTGCGGCGTCGACTTCAGCCTGTGCCAGTTGTGCAGAAGCCGCAAGTGAATCCAAATTGGCTCTGGCATCGTCACGGGCTTTTTCACTGGCATATTTTTCTTTATACAGCTTTTCCGTACGCTGCCATTGGGTTTCGGCATTTTTCAGTTCAGCATTGACTTGGGCAAGTTTGGCCTTGGCCTGGTTTAAGGTTACCTTAAAGGGTTCCGGATCAATCTGGAACAAAACACTGCCTTCTTCAACTTGCGAACCTTCAACATAATTCCGCTTCAAAAGAATGCCGCCGACCCGGGCGCGAACCTCGGTTTCTTTAGAACCTTGTGCTCTGGCTGCAAATTCAAAACTCAGCGGAATGTTCTGAGGCTCAACTTTTACGGCCGCTACGGTAGGAACCTGCGCCGCATCTCCCGCGCCGCTTTCTTTCTTACAACCTCCGAGAGCCAAAACGGCTGCCAGCATCACAAATGCTTTACTCTTAAAAAACATATCAATATCCTCTGCTTAAACTAATCCTGACATATAAGTTACAACAAATATAGCAAATTTCCATACAAATATGCATAAATATAAAATTGGGGATATTTCGGAACTTATATTGCACAAATGCGTTGAAAAACGGCTCTCCGGGATTAGGTATAAGGACAGCTGATGAAAATGAGCAGACTATTCATATTGTTTTAACAAGCATTTAAGGAGAATTAAAATGACTGAAGGCGTTCGTTTTCCAACTTTTGCATTCATTACCGGCGGTGCCGGACAGGCTGACGACGGTATTCCTCCCCAACCGTTTGAAACCTTCTGCTATGACTCTGCCCTGATGCAGGCCAAAATCGAAAACTTTAACGTTGTTCCCTACACTTCCGTTCTGCCTAAGGAACTGTTTGGCAAAATCGTTCCCCTGAACGATAAAATCGTCAGCCAGTTCAAACACGGCGCCGTTCTGGAAGTTATTATGGCCGGCCACGGTGCCAGCCGCGACCAGCACAAAGCCATCGCAACCGGTTTGGGCGTCTGCTGGGGAAAAGACAAAAACGGCGAACTCATCGGCGGCTGGGCAGCTGAATACGTTGAATTTTTCGATACGCAAATTGACGATGACATCGCCAAAGGACATGCCGAAATGTGGTTGAACAAATCCTTGAATCACGAATTGTCAATCCGCGGCGTTGAAAAGCACTCTGAATTCCAGATGTGGCATAACTATGTCAACATCACGCAGCAGTTCGGTTACAGTCTGACCGCCATGGGCTTCTTAAACTTCGAACACGCCAACCCGGCTCAGGCTTAATTGCCGCCCGTCTCGGTGCACAGCCTGACCGCTGTGCCCGGGTCTGCGGGTTTTAAAAGTAAATTTAATCAAAAAATTTCAAGGATTTAAACAATGGCAGATAATCAAGTTTCTCAAACTTCTTCCGCCGACACGCCTGCCTCCGCTGCCGGCAGCTACAACAAAAACGGCCTCGGCGTTTTAGCCCTCGCCGCCATTGTCGTCAGCTCTATGCTCGGCGGAGGAATTTACAGCCTGCCCCAAAATATGGCCGCCGGAGCCTCTGCCGGAGCCGTTTTGCTGGCATGGCTGATTACCGGTTTCGGTATTTATTTTATCGCCCGTACGTTCAGTATTTTATCCATGGCCAAACCGGATTTGAAAACCGGTATTTACTCTTACAGCCGCGCCGGTTTCGGCCCTTACGTCGGCTTCACCATCGGTTGGTCGTACTGGCTTTGTCAGGTCTGTGGTAATGTCGGTTATGCCGTTATCACCATGGATGCCCTCAATTATTTCTTCCCGCCGTATTTTGCCGGCGGCAACAACCTCGCTTCCATCATCGGAGGATCGCTCATTATCTGGGGTTTCAATTATCTGGTTTTGCGCGGCGTACGACAGGCCAGCTATATCAACACCATCGGCACCATAGTCAAAATCGTACCGCTGGTTTTGTTCATCCTGATTTTGCTCTTCGTTTTCAAATTCTCCCGTTTTGATTTCGATTTTTGGGGTGAAGCCGTTTCAGCCAAAGTACGTCTCGGAGGCCTCAGCACACAGATTAAGAGCACCATGCTGGTAACCTTATGGGCCTTTATCGGTATTGAAGGCGCCGTCGTAATGTCCAACCGCGCACGCACGCCGGGTGACGTCGGCAAAGCGACCATTCTCGGCTTTATCAGCTGTCTGGCGATTTACGTCCTGCTGTCGCTGCTGCCTTTCGGCTATATGTCTCAGGCACAGCTGGCCGCCGTTCCCAACCCGTCAACCGCCGGTGTTCTGGAACATATCGTCGGTCCCTGGGGCGCTTGGTTGATGAACATCGGGCTGTTGGTTTCGGTTCTCACCAGCTGGCTGGCCTGGACTATGGTAACCGCTGAAATTCCCCAGGCCGCGGCACAAAACGGAACCTTCCCCAAAGCGTTTACAACCGAAAACGCAAACGGTTCTCCCTCGGTATCCCTGTGGGTCACCAGCAGTGCCATGCAGCTGTTCCTTTTGTTGGTATATTTCTCGAACAACGCCTGGAACACCATGCTCAGCATCACCAGCGTTATGGTACTCCCGGCTTACTTCGCGTCCTGCGCTTATCTCTGGAAAATCTGCGAAGACGGAGAATACCCCGACACAATGCTGACCAAACGTTCTACCGCACTGATAACATCCGTCATCGGCTCTATTTACGCCTTGTGGCTGATTTACGCCGCCGGTTTGAAATATCTGATGTTGGCTGTTGTAATCATTGCACTCGGCATCCCCGTATATATGTGGGCCAGAAAGGAAAACAATCCTCAGGGAAAGGCCTTCACCCGCGGCGAATGCATTTTAGCCTCAGCCTTGGTTATCATCGCGATTGCGGCCATCTACGGTTTCAGCCGCGGACTGATAAGCCTGAACTAAATTATTTTAAGCACAAAAAAACGGGGGTTGCCTAATACAACCTCCGTTTCTTTTATCGGTTCAAACCTAATAGTCTTACTCGGCAACATATGTTCGGTATTTTTCACGAATAAAACTCTGACAGTCTTTAACCGCCTGAGCATAATCGCTTCGTACATCCTGCCTGTGGCGCAACAAATCTGCCAAGATGGGAATATACTGCATAATCGTGCGCAGCATATGTCCCGGCTGTTTGATTAAATACTTCTTTTGCAGCTGCTCTCCGGAAATTCTCGCCTGCGCGTCAATTCCTTCCAGCTTAATCATAAACTTGCCTTCATAAGCGTCACACCTTCTGATAACATGCGCCCAAAAATGCAAAGCCGGTTCGCCGGAGCGAAGTTTCATACCGTTGAGCCATTTGAGCGTCTCGTCCACTTTTTCATAAATGGTCAAACGCAACAGTTTCATATTCGGAAACTGAAATTCCTGAGATGCGTACAAAATTGCGGAAAGACGCTGCGTTACCGCAACTATGGCCACGTCACTCCCAATCTTATGATTGAGCGCTTTCAGATTGTCGCCGGTATTGTTTCCGCCGTCGAGAACAATAATGTCTCCTTCTTCGACATACAGATTTTTTACCGTTGCTTTCAGCATCTGCCCTTCAGTCTGACTATACAGAAAGGTCGACAGTTTCCCCTTTCCGCCCAAACAAATCAACTTGCGCTTTTTGCCGGACGGCCCGTTGTCGTCGTACAAACGCTTCAACTCCCACCAGAGCTTGGCTCCTTCAAAAGCGGAAGTCATATCATCGTCATAAACAACGACATAATCACAGTTTTTGAGTCGTTTGCCGCCAAAATACTTCGGCATACTCTCCGCTCTGGTCAAAAACGGCTTATACGCAAAGTTCTTATCGCTCATAAAGTAATCGCGAATACAAAACAAAACGTTGTTCAGCCGTGCATTACCACGTAGCGTCAAAAACATATCCATCCTGGCCACAATAAGCGTTTCCTCCAGGTTAAAGCCTCCCTTGCACAAAAGGGAAACAAAGTTTTCAGCCTGATTGTCCACGTCTTTTGCCATATCCAGAAGAGCAAACTCCGGCCCCGAATAAATGACCGGATACACAAACGTCTGTTTACGAATAACCTCGGCCAGCTGCCGGGCAATCATTCTCGACGGCAAATCATTACCGCAGATAATCTGACTGACGGACGGAACGTCGATTAAATCAAAACAGTTTGACGGCGCCATAATATGCGCATTCAGATAGCGTGCCGCTATCAAATCCTTTTCTTTTTTCATGATGATTTATTTAATGTTAAAAAAAATAATTTTCCAGTCATCATACGAATATTAAGAAAGCGGATTGAACCTTTATCAATAATATTCCCACACAATAACTTTTTTAAGATGGTCTTACTATACGCTCATTTTAGACAAAAATCAATCTTTATTTCGCTTTTGCGAAACAAGCAAAAAGGCCCTGTAAAAACAGAGCCTTTCAATAACAACGACAAATCGGGCTACGCCGTTTTTTTCGTCAAATCATAACCACAGGCAAGGTCATACATCTCACTCACCGTACCTCCGGCCTCTGACATATCCGTCCTCGAACCGCTGTCTGCCCCGAATGTACTCAGCGCCTGCGTCAACAAATCCGATGCATTCTGAGATGATAAAGAGGATGAACTGTTTGAAGATGTCCCGTATGCTGTACCTTTCCGGCCACTATCCCGATATCCTTTCTCTCCCCACTCCCAAATAGTACCATCCGGCTGAACCAAATCAGGCATATTATAATTTACATCCCAACCGGTTCCAGGTGTACCGACATTTTCAAAAATAATCTTATTTTTATAGTTTCCATATATAATTATATCATTCGGAGACATAACTATCGACCCCAAATCAAAACCGCCATAACACCATACCTCATCGTGGGAATCAATGTTTCTCAAAGTATCAATACCTGCCTCGTCAGTATTAATGCGAACAACATCTTTAACGTTATCTTCTCCACAATCAACATCATTAACCCCCGTTCCCGGATCAATGATATCATAACCGGTACCGGCAAGAATATTATCATTCCCGCTTCCTCCCTCTATGTAGTCATTCCCGGCACCGCCATCTATATTATCATAACCGTCACCACCATAAAGAAAGTCATTACCGTCTTCTCCGTAAAGAAAATCATGCCCGCCATTGCCATAAAGCGTATCATCGTCGTTTCCGCCCCAAACTTTGTCAGCACCCATTCCTCCCTGATAAGAGTCGGTGCCGCCACCCAAATGAATGACGTTTATATCTCCTGCATCATCATGACTGTAATCAGAATCAAGAGAGCCTCCGTCAACAATATCCGTTCCGTCTCCACCAGTATATTCATCTGACCCTGCCCCCAGATAAACGGTATTAAAACCGGAGCCTGTTACAAAGTCCCGTCCGACAGTTCCATAATACTTATTATTTCCGCCCCCTAAATCAATTTCATTTATATCTTCAACCGTATCGGTTACCCCAAAATTACCGTTGCCGTTATCATGACTGCCATTGCCGTTGCCTCCGTCTACGGTATCATTGCCGTCACCACCAAAAAACTTATCGCTTCCGGCTCCCAAATAAACTTCATTGTAATCACTCGCCATCCCGTCATTGGTATAAACTATATCATCATCGCCGTAAGTATAGATATTGTTAAAACCGCTGCCGGAATAAACCGTATCAACAAACTGGCCGCCCTCAACCAAATCATTTCCGTCTCCGGCATATATGGTATGGCTGCCGGTATCGGCATAAATAACGCTGTCCCCGGCGATATCTACAATATACGCACTTCCCGCTCCGGCAAAGACATACTTGTATTCATCTGAGGAAAATCTCACATACCAACCGTCTGACTGTTTGACCACCCCATATTTAATATTGTCCAAATCAATATTTCCGCTCACTAACGTATTATACTTGTCCAATATATTCCTAACCGTCTTTATGGTAACATCCGTCGTATCCGTAGAATCCGGATCATAGAACGGATCCTCTGCTCCCCTATATGTTGCATCAGGAAGACCGCTGAAAACATCCTGCCCATTTAAATACTGCTCTGCAAAATATTTTGTACTGGTGTTACAATTTCGATCAAAAGCATCATACGTCAACTCGTCTTTTAGCTGATTCAAAATATACGCTTCTAATTTAATTTTGTTAAACACCTTTAGAGCTTGTAATGAATTATTCATATCTATTATAACAGATGTATAGACCTCATTTTCAGCAAGGTACTCTACCGTGGTAGCTTGCATAGTTTCATCATGTGCCGTTTGTGTTCCCCATAATATTGTTCTGCTACTTCCATCTTCATCGGTGATTGTATACTCTTGTGCGGGCACCGGAGCACTAATATAAAACCCTATATCTAAAGAGAAATTAGTATAAAGATCAATATATTGAATTGTTCTGGAACCATCTTCATGGATAGTAATTAAATCGTACCCTGTATGATAAGCTAATGATGAATTGAAAACTTTCCGAGAATGAATACGTAATTGATAGTTAGCCATAGTGTCCTCCTGTTTAAATTATTTTTAATGATAAAATCAATGTAAAAGCAATCGCCATATAAACAATTAGCTGCATAAAAAATGAATTACTCTTTTGAGCAACATCCGGGGCATTTGTCGTTTTCATTGTTGTAGGAACAAATAATATAATTACCCCTAAAACTGCCGAAAATAGTAATAAAATTGACGCAGAAATAGCTAAGTTCATAAATAAGATTACAAAAGTTTTATCTTTTACTTCAGAAAATGTTAGCGTTGTATACGCATTGGGAATAAATAACAAAATAGAGTAAAATATATGAGAATATAAAACATATGCTAGATTTGTTTTTCCATATTTTTTATAAAATTTGATGAAATAACTTATTAAAACAATAAAACATATGCCTAATAAAAACGAATATATAAATGAATTTTTATAACCATGCTCGAAAAGAAAGATAAACACCCAACAGCCTGCTATATAAATTAAAATGCTTAAAATTATAGCTATTACCGTTGAAAACAAAATTTTGTAACTTATTATTTTGTTAATTTCATTATTGTCCCGTTTTGTATATATTTTTACAAATACCCCAAATAATATACAGATAGGATAAATCCAATAATACATTATTATGTCAGAAATTTCACCTTTTAATGAAAACCAGTTTGTTATTGTACTAAAAACATATAATGCACTTGCCAATAAGGTAACGCCCCCTACATATAAAGCAAAAATATATTTAAATAGCTTTATATAAATATCATTTCCCAATACTATTGTTTTTCTGGTGTCCATCATGAAGATAAATCTCCTTTAGTTAAAAATGGTTAACATAACAAAATTAAAAATAGATAAAACAGAGTAAAGGATTGCCAATAGCTTAATTTTTTCTTTTGTGTCCGGAAAGGTAGTAGTGTTTTCTTCTTTATTTATTTTGAAAGAAATAAGTATTCCCCAAAAAACTGAACTGATAACATCACGTACATGTACCCTGAGTTCATATTTAACCATGGAATCTTCTTCCTGTTAAAGATTTAAAATTAAGACAAAACAAATAAACAGGGTATATACAAAACACCCAGTAACTTAAGCAAAAATAATATTTTAATTTTTATAGTACTTTTTTGATTTTCCGTCTCTTGTTTAGGAAATAACGTAATAAAAAATCCCCATATAGCTGAAAAAATAAAGATGGAAACTGAGGAAACAACAAATGAAGAAGCCAATTTTTCATAAAAGTTTAATTGTCTGCTATTGATAACAACCATTATGTAAATGCAAGGCCAGGAAAGAAAAAACAATGACATAAATATATTACTATTTATTAAATCTAGTATGTAATCTCGTCCGTATTTCTTGTATTGAAATAAATAAAATAATAGTGTAGTAATTGCAGGAATTAATATCCTTAAATCAAGCTTAGTATTCCAGATGTATAGCCACCCCAAAATAAATAAAGACAAAAAAGAAAAATAAATTTGATAAAATACCATATTACAACACCTTGTTTAAGCTATGCGAAAAAATACATTTTTGAACGAGCATTTAATGCTTTTGATTGATATTGTTTTACCATTTGTTATTCTCCTTCAAATTTATTGCCCGATAGTCCTATAATAATTTTTTACAAAACTACGTGTTTATAGCCTTTCAGCTTTTAACTTAAGCCCAAACCTACATCTACCTTTCAAATATTTTACCCATTCCGCCTTGCCGATATCTTTAAGAGACTTATTAAGTTCTACCTCTTCCAACATAAAAAAGCCTGCTGATATCATATGAATAGAATAGTACTTTTCCCCACTTTTTATAATTAAATCACTACGTGCAAATCTACTCACAGCAAACTGCCTGCAAGAACAATCTTTTTCATCAAGGAAACAACTCCCGAAATCTGTAATCAAAAGAGAACCAAATTTAGGCAGTCGATAAAAAACATAAGGCGGTTCCATAGAATTTTTTTTATTTCTGATTTTCGCAAATTGTTCATACGAACATTTAATGCCTGTTTTAGATTTTAATTCCTCAAAACTGTTCACTATTATCGGTTTTTGTAACAACATCGGCGTTTGTTGCAACTGTCTCTGCAAAGTCTGACATTTCTCACTGTTTATGTAGGGTGTTCCGGTTAAAATGACCCTTTCAGCCTCAGAAAAATCAGGAAATTTAACCTCTGATAATAAATATTCCTTCAGTTCATCAAGAGAATTTTTTAACATTTGCGGCACAAATTCCCTCGCAGATTGATCACTCAACATATCTGAGACATAATCACACATAAAAAAAATATAATCTTCCGTTTGGTGAAACGTCTCCATATATGACTCATTTTGCACATACATACGATTTTCAAAGTATAACCTTTCCTCAGGAAATTTTGGAAAAATACCATCTCCATATCCGCAAACAATGTAATATTCTTCACCTAATTTAGATACGAACTTTCCCGCTCGCTTGCGAAAACCCACATCTCCGATTTGCTCCAAATAATCAAAATAATCTATAAAAAAATCATAATTTTGACGGGCTGCCCAAGCATTCAGATTTTCAATCCGACGCT
>OJOH01000015.1_pt1 | contig 200901 bp, 159 predicted proteins | sample 1598201 | NCBI WGS metagenome assembly OJOH01 (sample SAMN03922462, study PRJEB24848) | human gut metagenome | isolation source: stool sample | host: Homo sapiens | place: Germany | collected 2009-11 | reverse complement strand
TGTTGTGACTAATATTGATGAAAAATTTATCAAGGAGTAAATTTCAAGAGATTAGTATCCGACAGATTTTCCAACTCCAATAAAGTCAAAATCCGCATAGACTAAAACGACTACATATCAACAAGTTAATTGATTCGTCGGGTAACGGATTACCTCTGTTACCACCCGAATACGGTGGATAGTTCTATTCTTATGTAGGCTCCCATGTAGGGAACCGGCAGGAATACATGAGCCACTAAAAAATTAACGATATGTATTGTTCGATCACATTCAAAGGTCGCAAAGACCCCCAGGACCCCAAGATGGTCAAACTGGAAATGATTTTCTACAAGACCGGTTACACTCGCATTCCCCGGGTCGTCAGTATCACCGGAGCTTACAAATGCTGGAACAACGAAACCCAGAGTTTTGAATCCGCCTCCAGCGAGTACCTCAAGAAAAACCAGCTATTGCTTGAACTCAAAGAGAAGTACATGTCCGTCGCTGAACGGTGGGGAAAGGACGGACGCAACTTCTCCGTACTGCAATGGGCCGATTGCTTCAAACCCAAAGAAGAGGAAAAGGCAAAGCAGGAATCGAAAGTGCTGACCGTTCTCCAGCTCATCAACGCCAGAATCGAATACTTCGAGAACCACGAGAAATTCAAGAACGGCAAGCTCGTCAAGAGTGTCGGCACCGCCAGTATGTACAAGCAGTTCCGTACCTCACTTTCGGCCTTCACCCAGAAGCAGTACAACAAAGATCTGTCCCGCTTTTACTTCACGGACATTACCCAGAAATTCCTTCTGGAATACATCGTCTATCTGGAGCGGCGCGGCATCGAAAATGGTAACCGTGCCGGCTTGCGCCAGCTTCTCCGCATCTTCCGTGCATTGGTAAACTATGCCAAAGACGAACTCCACATGTACGGAGCCAACCCCACAATCTTCGAGGCGGCTACTGAAAAGATGGCGTGGGGACAGTTCGAGTCCAAAGCCGTCAATCCCAACATCATCCGCCGGATGGAGTTCATGGACCGCAGCCTCTTCTCCGAGCAGGAGCAGCTTTGTCTCGACCTTTTCCTGTTCAGCTTTTACAGCGGCGGTATGGCCAACGTCGATGTCGTCAATCTGACATGGGACATGATTAACGAAAAGGAAGGCATGATTGTCTATGAGCGTACCAAATTCCCCAAGCTGGCCAAGCCCCTGCTCATTGACCGCCTCATCATAATTCTGGAAAAATACAGAGGCAAGGGTGTCGGCAATTATGTTTTCCCGGTCTATACCGAGAAACACATAACCGATAAACAGAAGATGGGACGCCGTAACAGCTTCTCAACCCTCGTCAGCGAAACTCTGGACAAGGTTTGCGAGATTCTGGGAATCAACGAGAAGATGACGTGGTACACGGCACGAGGCACATTTATTTCCAGCGAACTCGATGCGGGCACTCCGATTACCCATGTCGCCGAAATGGCCGGCAACAGTGCCCGAACCATTGAGAAACACTATTACAAAAACACCAAGCAGGATGAACTGCGCCAGCGGATGAATGCCCGTTACGGTAATTGGGGACAATAGCTGTTTATTATCGTTATTTCTTCCGCAAACTTTCGTAATAATCCGAAGGTGTCATTCCGGTTTGTTTCTTGAACATCCGGCTGAGATGCTGGGGATATTCGAAGCCCAATCCGTATGCTACCCGTGCAATGCTTTCACCGGTGGCAAGTTCGTTTTTTGCCCGTTGGATGATATATTGGCGGATGTAATTGCTCGCAGTATCGCCGGTTGTCTTTTTTATCATATCCCCGAAATAATTCGACGACATGCAAAGTTTGTCGGCACAATACTGCACCGTCGGCAAGCCGTGCGCCAGTTGCATGTTCCCGTCAAAGTAATCGTGCAATAAACGGTCGAATTTCATCAACATATCCGAATTATCGAGTTTCCGGGTGATGAACTGGCGGTTATAGAAACGCTGGCAGAAGTTCAGGACCAACTCGATATAGCCCACGATGATGGAGTCTTGAAGTTCATCGTGCCTTTTCCGGAGTTCATCCCTTATCTGACGCATCAGTGATGTCAAGATACCGTGTTCTTCGTCGGTCATGTGCAGGGCTTCATTGACACGGTAATCGAAAAAGGAATAATTCTTTATCGCCTTTTCCAACGGGGCGCCGTGCAACAGGTCGGGATGGAACAGCAACGCCCAGCCTGTCAGCATCACCCGTTCACCGTTGTCCTCTTTTCCGCCAATCTGTCCGGGGGCGACGCAAATGACCGTTCCCTTCTTGTAGTCGTACTTCCCGCAACCGTATGCCAGGTCTATTTCCGCTTCGTCATGAAAGAAAATGCCATAGATGCTGTAATTGTTCAGGCTATGACGTATAGGGGACACTTCCGCGTAGTCAATGACACTGACCAGCGGATGCCTGTCGGTATGTCCTACCCACCGGCTGTAATCGCCCACGTTTCTGACCTTCAGAATTTTGTTCATAGCATCTTGTATAACTCCTTTCTTGCGAATGCAAAGATACATTATTTCAATTATATAGCCGAATATCAGCTCTATCAAATTCAGTAAAAGTGATACAAGTTACCCACTTATCGTTAAGTCCTCCGTCGTGTAACCCGGTAATTTTGCATCATCAAAAGAAATAAGCGGTTAAGCCGAGAGCAGAGGCAAAATTCATTTTGACTATGCCGAGGCGGGAGTGATTGTAAACGAACGAAGTGAAGTTTAAAATAAATGATGAATGAACGAATTGACATTCCAGCGGAATTGTATGAAGATGAAGTCGTGTGCTTCTTTGCAGACCGTTATCATACTTCTACCGAAAATGTGGTGAGATGTTTTCTCGTGCAGGACGGGATTTGCCCGGAACAGGAAAACGAACCCACGACTTTCCGGTTGGAAGATAATGAAATGGAGATCATGCGGGGCTTGACTTATGGAGGTCATTCTTAAAAATTACAGGATTTATGGACAGAAGAGATTTTTTGAAAATGTCATCAATGACGGCCTTACTGGCTGCCGGGGAATGGACGGGATTGTCGAAAGTCTTTGCTCAATCTGCATCGCAGTCTAAAAACGGTTATTCAAACGGAAATAATCCGTCGGGGAATATGGAATACAGAAATCTCGGAGGATTGGACGTGTCTGCCATCGGTTTGGGCTGCCTGCCGATGGTGGGCTATTACGGCGGAAAGTATGAGAAGAAGGATATGATTGCCCTCATCCGCCGTGCCTACGACAAAGGAGTGAACTTTTTCGATACGGCGGAAGTGTACGGGCCTTATACCAGCGAAGAGTGGGTCGGCGAGGCACTCGCCCCGTTCCGTGACAAGGTGAAAATCGGTACGAAGTTCGGTTTTGGGGTCGAGGAAAAACAACCCACCTCCCTGAACAGCCGTCCCGACCATATCCGTCGCGCAGTGGAAGGGTCGCTCCGGCGGTTGCGTACAGATCATATTGACCTTTTGTACCAGCACCGTGTCGATCCAAACGTGCCGATGGAAGAAGTTGCCGGAACGGTCAAGGATTTGATGCAGGAGGGAAAGGTGTTGCACTGGGGACTGTCGGAAGCCGGCGCACGCTCCATCCGTCGCGCCCATGCCGTATGTCCTTTGTCAGCGGTACAGAGCGAATATGCCATCTGGTGGCGAGAACCGGAAACGAAGATATTTCCGACGCTTGAAGAACTGGGCATCGGTTTCGTTCCCTATTGCCCGTTGGGACGTGCTTTCCTCACGGGCGTAATCAACGAGGACAGCCGCTTCAAACAGGGAGACCGCCGATGGAATCTGCCGCAGTTCACACCCGAAGCACTGAAACACAATATGCCGCTCGTCGCCCTTGTCCGCAAATGGGCGGAGCGCAAAGGCATTACTCCGGCGCAGTTCGCCCTCGTGTGGATGCTCTCGCGCAAGGCGTGGATAGCCCCGATACCCGGCACGACCAATCCCGACCATCTGGATGATTTCCTTGGTGCGGCAACCGTTCGTCTCACTCCATACGAAATGGAAGAGTTCGACAAGGAATATGCCCGGATAGACCTCATGGGACACCGTGCCGACCCGTTTACCGAAAGCCAAATCGACAAATAAAGAGTATAAATGATGAAAAAGTTTTTATTGATTCCGTTTTTATTGTTTGCCGTCTTGTCCATGGCGGCTTGCGGGGGCGGTTCTGACGAGCCGTTCACTCCCGAACAGCCGGAAAATCCGGGTAGCGGTGATGATTCAGACAATCATCCCGACACGCCTGCTCCCGGCGGGAACGGCCGTTACCTTGTCCTTTATGCTTCTCGCACGAACAATACCGAACGTGTGGCGCAACTAATTCAGACGACACTCGACTGCGACATGCTTGAAGTGGAGCCGGAAACGGCATACGACAATGACTACAACTCCATGTTGGAACGCTCGCAGGAAGAGCTGGCGGCTATCCGTCAGGGCAACTATCCTCCGATCAAGACTTCGTTGGAAAATTTCGATGACTATGACATCGTGTTTGTCGGTTATCCCATCTGGTACAGCAGCATGGCGACACCGATGCAAACATTCCTGCACGAACACGCAGCAAAACTTGCCGGAAAACGGATTGCCCTGTTCGCTACCAGCGGCAGCAGCGGTATCTCCACATCGGTAAGTGAAGCACGCAGCCTTTGCCCCGATGCGACAATCATCGACCGTACCCTGTTGCTGACCTCTTCGGGCCTTTCGCAAATGGCGACACGTGTCCCGTCATGGCTTGAAGAAATCGGGGCAACCCGGGAAGAAACGGAAAGCCCTGGAGAAACATCCATGAAAGTAAAAATATCGGTCGGCAACCGCACTATTACCGCCACGATGGAGGACAATGCGGCAGGCAGGGACTTCCTCTCCCGTCTGCCGTTAGAGGTTACGTTGAACGATTACAACAACACGACCGAAAAAATATTTTATCCCGATCCGGCTCTGACGACCGAAGGAGTGACACGTGGCTGTGCGCCCACACCCGGCGACATCACGATTTATGTGCCGTGGGGAAACGTGGCGATTTTTTGCAAGAGTTGGTCGCATAGCGATGACCTTATCAAAATAGGCCGTATCGATGGTGACGGTATCGAAGCTCTGAATATCGGAGGAGATATAGCAGTAAAATTCGAAAGACAATAAATATATGACGATAGAAGATTTCAAGACATACGTAAAGACACGGAAGCCTCTTGATACGGAGGAAATCCATCGTTTTATGGACGAGATGAGTAACGAGGCCCGTCGCGTCACGTTCCGCCTGAATGCGGCTTACCATACGCCAGATGAAGTGCGCGGACTGCTGTCCGAGTTATTCGGTTATGAAGTACCGCAATCGCTTCGCGTTTTCCCACCGCTTTATGCTGATTTCGGGAAAAACATCACCGTAGGCGAAAATGTGTTTATCAACGCCTGCTGTCATTTTCAGGACCACGGCGGAGTCTCGATAGGCGACGGATGCCAGATAGGTCATAATGTGGTCTTTGCCACGCTCAACCACGGTCTTGCACCAAAAGAACGAAAGTCCACTTATCCTGCACCTATCGTATTAGGCAGGAATGTGTGGGTCGGCTCGAACGCTACCATTCTGCAAGGCGTGACCATCGGCGACAATGCCGTCATTGCGGCAGGCGCGGTCGTTACGAAAGACGTAGCGGCAGGTACGGTCGTGGGCGGCGTCCCGGCACGGTTCATCAAGAATATTAACAGCAAGTAATAACTTAAAAAACAAATTGATATGTTAGGCAATTTCACTTTTCACAATCCCACGAAACTATACTTCGGGGAAAACTCATTGGAGAATCTGAGTAAAGAACTGGGCAAATACGGAGAAAAAGTAATGCTGGTGTACGGTGGCGGGTCTATCTGCAAGAACGGCATTTACGACGCGGTGCTGGCAGAGCTGCGTAAAGCAGGCAAACAGACGGTCGAACTGTCAGGTGTCATGCCCAACCCCACCATCGAGAAGGTGATGGAGGGTGTGGCACTTGCCAGAAAAGAAGCGGTAGATTTAATCCTTGCCGTCGGCGGCGGGTCTGTCTGCGACTATTGCAAGGCAGTGGCAGGCTCTGCGTACTGCGAACAGGACCCGTGGAAGTATTATTTCAACAATTTCGGGGAAATGACCTGCCGTTGGATTCCGGTCGGCTGCGTGCTCACGATGGCGGGAACAGGGTCGGAAATGGACAGTTGCGCCGTCATCTCCAAGCACAGCGAGAACCGGAAGAAGTTCTATTATTTCCGCAATCCCGATTTCTCCATTCTCAACCCCGCATACACCTTTACCGTACCCCAGTATCAGACGGTGGCGGGCATCTACGACATCATGTCGCACATCCTGGAGCAATACCTTTCGGGGACGGACGACAACACGTCCGACTACATCGCCGAGGGACTGATGCGCTCCCTCATTGTCAGTTCACGGAAAGTGCTCGGCAATCCGGAGGATTACGAGGCACGTAGCAACATCATGTGGACTGCGACATGGGCTTTGAACGGGCTTCTCGCCTGCGGTAAACCCACCGACTGGATGGTACACATGCTGGGACAGGCTGTAGCCGCCTATACCGACGCTACCCACGGGCATACGCTCTCGGCTGTCAGCGGGGCTTATTACCGTCTGCTCATCAGCCGTTCAAAGGATGCCGTGAAGAAATTCTGCCGCTTGGCGGAGAATGTATGGGGCGTATCTCCTGATGGCAAGACCGAAAAGGATATTGCTGTTGAAGGACTGCTGAGAATGGAAGAGTGGATGCGTGACTTGGGACTGGCAATGAATATCACGGCCTGCGGTGCCGATGCGTCGCAACTCGAAGGCATGGCCGATGCATGCCCCATCAACGAAAGCGGCTATGTCATCCTCACCCGTGAGGATGTAATCGAGGTGTTGCGTCAAAGCCTTTAATACCATTTTGAGGATGAGAAAATCAATAGGAACCATCTTGTTTCTCTCCCTTTTATTGTCGTGCAATACGCAACCGGTAAAGGAGGGAAACAAACAAAACAGTACGGAAATGGGAAAGAAGAATATCGGAAACCTGCTTGCTCTCTATCCCAAGCCGATGACGGTCGTCGGCGCCGAGGTCGAGGGCAAGGTGAACTGGCTCGTCGTGGGGCATACGGGTATCATCGGTCACGACCGGATTCTCGTGAGCATGAGCAAAAGCCATCATACAAATCAAGGGATAAAAGATTCCAAAAAACTTTCTATCAACCTTGTCAGTCGTGAAATGCTGCCGAAAGCCGACTATGTGGGCAGCGTGAGCGGCGCATCGGTCGATAAATCAAACGTATTCGAATATCATTGGGGAGAGAACGGCACGCCCGTAATCGACGCCTCGCCACTGACGATGGAGTGCGATGTGGTGAACATCTACGAAACCGAAGGCTTCGACAACTTCATCTGCTCCGTTGCCAACACTTACGCCGCTCCCGATGTACTCGACGCTGACGGGAAACTCGACTATACGCGATTGAAACCCGTGCTGTTCGAGTTTCCGACCTATTCCTACATGGCCACCGGAGAGGTTATCGGCAGATGCCTGAACCTGGACAAGCAGCCGGGAATGTGCGTCAAGGAGCCGATGACCGCCGACGGTATCGTGCGCCTGTCGAAAATCGAGGTTTACCCGCAGCATCTCGACGAGTATATGAAATACGCGACCGAAGTGGGCGAAGTCTCCCTGCGTACCGAACCGGGCGTATTGACGATGTACGCTGTCAGCGAAAAGGAGAATCCCTGCAAGGTAACCATTCTTGAAACATACGCAAGCCATGAAGCATACGAGAAGCACATCGCCTCAAAACACTTCCAGAAATACAAGCAGGGAACACTGCACATGGTCAAGTCATTGGTATTGTCTGACCAGACACCGCTCAACCCTGCGAACCGAATCAATAACTTCATTCAGTAAAGAATCATGAACCGAATTATTTTAATTACAGTATTCACCGTTTTAACCAAACATCCATGAAAAAACAATTCTTCGCAGCCTGTTTCGTCCTCCTGTCGGCGGCCTGCGCCTCCGAACAAACAACCGAAAGTACGGCCATCATACTCGACGAACACAATATGACGGACCATACCGGAACGGATTTCGATTTATCGGCCCAAGTTCTGAAATGGGATTTCATCCTACTGGAACAGAATGACAGCTGTCGTCTGACCGACATTGCACGTATCCGATTCGCAGACGACGATATTTTCGTCGTGAATATCGAGGGGGTACGTTCCGACCTTTATCGCTATGACGCCGAAGGACGGTTTCTCAACCGAATCGCCCGGCAGGACCGCGATTACGGCTTCATAAACAACGTGTGGATCGACAAGTCCCGGCAGCGGGTCTACCTGCCCGATCTCGCGGACAGAGCCCTTCGCATCTATCGTTACGACGGGGATTCGGTATCCCGGTACGAACGTTATCCCGACATTGAATTCATCGCCGACGCCGTTGTGGATGACAACGGCATATTAGGCTACTTCGGAATCACCCCCAAACGGCGTACGGCTTTTTTCAAAGCCGATTCCATCCTGCGCAACTCCGTCCGGCTTTCGGCTTCCCGCACCACCAGCGGCTATTCCGGCGTGATCAATTTCTCCCAGCACGCCATCTCGACCTATGCCGGGCGAACGCTTTTCATCCAGCCGTTCTGCGATACGCTTTATGTCTATGCCGAAGGACGGATAACACCGGCCTATGTAACCCGGACGGGTGCCTCGCTGCCTCCGGAATTCGATTTCCCGGCCGATGCCGACTGCACGACACTTAAACAGGAATTGGAGGAACGCGGATATTATTCCAAAACTGGCATATTCGAAACTTCCACCCACCTCTGGATCGGGTGCGGCCCCAATCGCATGCTGTTCGACAAGCGGACGTCGCAGGGCATCTGCTTTCAGGACCGGATCGTTTACCATCCCGATATTTTTCCTCCTCTCGATTTCATCGGATGTTCCGGCGAACGTCTGGCCGTATTGTGCCGGTATCGGGAAATAGAGGCGTTACGTGCCGGTATGGCTGCACAGGAAATTGCGCCAGCCGGAAAACTCGAAAAATTGTTCGAACAAGTATCCCCGGGTGATTGGGCAGTATTATTCTATACCTTCAAATAAGCAGTTGGCATAAAACAGAATTTTAATTCTTTATAAACCGAATTCAACAAACGAGTTTCCCATATTACCGGTTGTCTAGTGCTCATTTCTCGCAAGCGAGGAAGTCCTAATACATTGCTATTTTCAATTTGGATGTTTTTGGACATTAAAGACAGTAAGGCGGCATTTTTCATGCCGCCTTATTGTGATGTCGAAAATTTGTGCTAAATACGCCGTCAGATAATCCAACGCCATTATCTTCCCCCCCCCTTCTTTTAGTCCGCGTTCACAAATATTCGTCTATGTCCTTCGGGCTGTAGTAAAACTTTCCGCCAATGGATGATTATTGCGGTAGCTTTACAAGTTGCGTTTGGTAATGTTCAGCAGTGGGCATCCCTCTCGGCTGCCTATTTAGACGTCCGCAATTTTCGAACCGAACCGCCCAGCCCTTATAATATTGCACCAGGGAAAGGTCCGGTTCCAAAAGCCGCTTCAGAGATTCTTCAAAGCTTTTACGACAAAATTTTCTGCTGCAAAATTTTGTCCTCTCTCTGCGAGGCTCATGCTACTCCTAAATCGCGCCTCTTTTCAGCCGATATTTGATATTATGGATACCAACCGAAACTAGATTAAAAAGAATGGCAGAAAATCGAAGATTTTGAACTACAAGGACTCATTCCGGCTCAATGGAGCGCAATATATTCGCTTCTAAAACAGCTCTGCAAGGCCTGATTGGAGCATACCATAGTCGGTTTATCGTCAACCGCATCTCCGCCGAACGTTTCAAAGTTGTCAGACGTGACCATTCAAAGGTATAATTCATAGCCCAACTGAACGATTTTTATTCACAATTTCAAAAACTCGTGAACATCTATAATCAGATCATACAGGTCGTCAACGCGCACTTCCTCAACGACACAATCCGTATCAGTTTCGTATCTCTATTCTTTCTTTGTCGAAAAATATGCTCTCTATTTTTTCACCTCGGCGTGATCGAAGAAGTAGGGGGCATATCGGTATCCGCATAATTCGTAGATCTTACGGAGGTTTTCCATGCGGCGGCGGAAATCCTCGATGTCGCGGCCTTTATAGCTCCAACTCACTTCAGCCAAAGCTGCCAAACGAGGTAGAGTCATGTGCTCGACATGAGCCATTGATGCTATGTATTCGGTCCAGATGTTGCCCTGCATGCCGAGGATGTAGGGGCATTCGGTTTCAGCGAGTTGGTCGTAAGGATCAAACGAGTAGACCTTCTCGACGGGAACGTATCCGCCGATTCCCCACGGTTCACAACCTTGTGGATGCTCTGTCTGGTAATAATCTAAATAACAGTGGGTATTGGGGGTCATGATGACCTTGTTCCCGGCTCGGGCTGCAGCGATGCCGCCTGCAGTGCCACGCCACGACATGATGGTGGCGCTCTGCGAGATACCGCCTTCGAGGATCTCGTCCCAGCCGATCAGGTGACGGCCGTGTTTGTTAAGCCATTTCTCTATGCGAAGCATGAAGTAGCTTTGCAGCTCGTGTTCATCCTTCAGACTTTCGTTCTGGATACGTTTCTGACAGGCGGGGCAGACTTTCCAGCTTTTTGTCGGACACTCGTCGCCACCCACATGGATGTACTCCGAGGGGAAAAGTTTGATCACCTCCTCGAGAACATTCTGCAGAAATTCGAACGTCGACTCCTTGCCGGCGCAAAAGACCTCAGGAAAAACTCCCCAATGTGTTCGCACTTTATATCCCTCACCGATGCATCCCAGATTGGGATAGGCGGCCAGAGCGGCTGAAGCATGTCCCGGCATCTCTATTTCGGGTATTATGACGATAAATCGTTCAGCGGCATAGGTTACAACGTCGCGTAGCTGATCTTGGGTGTAATAACCGCCATAGGGGGTTCCATCGTAAGCCGGGGAGTTGTTACCGAGAACTGTTTCCGAACGTTGCGATCCGATCTTCGTCAATTCGGGATAGCGGCGGATTTCGATACGCCAACCCTGATCTTCGGTCAGATGCCAATGGAAACGGTTGATCTTGTGCAAGGCCAACAAGTCGATAAAGGTTTTGATCTCGTCGACCGTGAAGAAATGACGACCACAGTCGAGCATCGCCCCGCGGTATCCGAACGAGGGAGCATCCTCGATCTGCAAGGCAGGAAGCACTGTCCCGTATTGGGCAAGAAGCTGGCGAAAGCTCTGAAGTCCGTAGAAGACACCTGCTGATGATCCTCCCCGGATGTCAATCCCGCTCGCTGTGATGTCGAGCCGATAAGCTTCTTCGGCGAGTTGCGGATCAACCGTGAGTCGAATTTCACCGGAATCTTTTTCCCGGATTTTTAGCATCAGATTTTGTTCCCGGGCGATTGTCTGCACAAAGATCTCTGCGGTGCGGCGCAGTACTTTATCATTCCGGGGCAACAAAATCCTGGTGGATTCCGTCAAAGTGAAGGCTATTTTCCCTTTGCAGACGACCTTGCGGGGCAAGGGAATGATGGCAGGAAGATTCTCGGCCCCAAAGCTCAATTCTGCAAATGCGAGCAGGAGGATCGTGATGATGAATCTTTTCATATTCCAGATGTGTTATTATGATCAAACTTGGGGAAGATTAGGAGTTTCGTAGATTCGAGTCTCGCTACAGCGGATTACGGTCGCTTCCGACCCCATTCGGATCCGGAATTCACCTGCTTCAAGCCGCCAACGACCGTCGTAGCCGACAAAAGCGAGATCTGATGCGGGAATTGAAAGAGTCACGGTGCGGGTTTCACCGGGAGCGAGTTCGATCTTCTCGAAATTGCGCAGTCGGATCACGTCGGGGGTGAGACTCGCCACCAAATCACTCGACCACAGCATCACGACTTCTTTCCCGCTTCGATTTCCCGTATTGGTCACGTCGACCGAAAAAGTGAGACAATCTCCGTCTCGGAATTCGCTGCATTTGGTCTTGAAGTTCGAATAGGTGAATCGTGTATAGCTCAAACCATAACCGAAGGGCCATTGCACGTCCATTACGGCGTCGTAATTGTATTCGCCCTCCATGGGTCCCATCTGTTGACAGGGTTTGAAGTCGTATGTAGCCAGGGCATCGGGCCAGCGGGGATAGGTAAACGGTAACCGTCCGCTGAAGTTTGCATTCCCGGCCAGCAAATTGGCCAGTGCGTCGCCGCCGTAGTTGCCCGGCAGGAGGATGTCAACGATAGCCTGAACCAGCGGTTCGATTTCGCGGACGAGTCGCGGTCGGCCCTCGTTCAGAATCAAAATCATGGGTTTCCCAGTTACGGTCAAAGCCCGAACGAGTTGCTGTTGATTCGACGAAAGATTTAGGTCGTTTATGTTGCCGGGGGTCTCGCAATAGGAGTTCTCACCGACACAGGCGATAATGACGTCGGCATGGGCCGCTGCGGCAACGGCGCGATCGATTCCCGTGACATACTCCGTCTGCCAGTTCTCTTCGGAAGTTCCGTACTCCACGCCCGGAATCCAGATCACGTGATCAAACTTCCTGTTTAAGGCCTCGTAGATCGTATGATACTCGCCTGCAAATTCGTCGCAGCGATCTCCTTGCCATGAATATGACCAGCCCCCGTTGAGGCAGCGCATTGAATGGGCATTCGGTCCGGTGAGCAGTATCCGCGTGGATCGCTTCAGCGGCAGAAGATCGGATTCGTTCTTGAGCAGAATCATCGACTCCTCGGCAGCTTGCAAGGCTACTGCCGAAAATTCGTCACATGCGAACCGATCGAACTCTTCGGCTTTGATAAAAGGTTCCTTGAAGAGTCCCAGCCGCATCTTCAACCGTAAGACACGGCGTACGGCGTCGTCGATACGTGACATAGGTACAACCCTTTCCTGAACCAACTCCCGCAGGTAGTCGCAGAATTTCCAGTCGGAAGGAACCATTGCCATGTCGATTCCGGCATTGATGGCCAAAGCCACGGCCTCCTTACGGGTTGCGGCAATGTGATCCCGATCACAAAGGTTATAGATGTCGTTCCAGTCCGTTACGATCAGTCCGTCCCAGTCTAATTCCTCTTTGAGCCAGCCGGTAAGCAGTTCGTGGTTAGCGTGAAACGGCATGCCGTCGTTGCTTGCCGAATTTACCATCAGCGACAAAGCTCCCTCCCGAATCGATTCCATAAAGGGAATGAAATATTTCTCGCGCAATGCATTGCGGGTTACCGACGACGGGGTTCTGTCCTGTCCCGAAACCGGTACGCCATAGGCCATGAAATGCTTTAGACAGGCGGCCACCCGGTTCGGCGCAATGTGGTTGGGATCGTCGCCCTGCATGCCGGATACTGAGGCTACGGCCATACGCGTATTGATGCAGACATCCTCTCCGTAGCTCTCCCACATCCGAGGCCAGCGAGGATCGCGTCCCAGATCCATGACCGGCGCAAAATTCCATGGAATGCCGCAGGCCCGGGTTTCATAGGCAGTGATTTCTGAACTGCGACGCATCAGATCGCAGTTCAATGAAGCTCCCATGTTGATCCCCTGCGGGAAGAAGGTTGCACCGACGGTATAGGAGGCACCGTGAATCTGATCCACGCCGTAGATACAGGGGATTCCCAGTTCGTCGAGCGAGCGCTGCTGGATCTTATTGATAACCCGAAGCCAAACTTCGCGGGGCTGTCCTATTCCAAATGGAATGTTGAGGATTGACCCCACTTTGTAATGGCCGATCACAGTATCGAGCAGAGCATCGCTGATGAAGGGATTTTGCGGATCGCTGTTATCGATAACCATCCCGACGGTGAGCTGGCACATTTGGCCAACTTTTTCTTCGAGGGTGAGTCCTCCGAGGATCTTTTCAATGCGAGCCTCAATCTCCCGGTCGGAACGGAAGGTCTGCGGATTCAAGTGGGAGCAACTGCTCCAACCCAGAGCGCATATCAAAAGGTAAAACAGGTTCTTCATATCTTTGGCGTGTTGGACTGAATTGTTTCCCGCTGTTTGAGGAATTCCGCCTTTGTCATTTTATCTTTGCAATCTATCCATGCTAATTATTCAGCATGTAAAGGTTTTGGAATATTCGTTTGTGAGGAGTCAGAAACCACCGACCGGACGGAATGATCCAACGTTTTCACGTTGAAAGTCCGGAACACAGATCGGCTGTTGGGGATTAAGCACGTTGTGTACCCGACGGCGCGTAGCCGGTATCTTTAAGGGCAATTTAAGCCGTATTTCATTGGCCGAGCTGGCCAATTCGATAGTATAGGTTCCGGCATCCGTGACGAATGACGCCGATGCCGGATCGAACGATGCCAGGTCGTTCACGCGGAAGCATAACCTTATCATGGTACTCTCGCCGGGTTCGAGCATACGGGTTTTTGCAAAGGCCTTCAATTCACGCACGGGTTTGGGCAGCGTGCTTCCGGGTGCCGCAACGAAGAGCTCGATGACCTCCTTTGCGGGGTATGTACCCGAATTGGTGACCTGCAGGGTGACGAGGCATTCGTCCCTGGATAGCTTCAATGCGGCATTGCTCCATTCGAAAGTCGTGTAACTCAATCCGAATCCGAAAGGAAAGACGATGCGGTCAGATGCCCAAGTATTGAAATAACGGTATCCGACCCAGATATCTTCTTCGTAGTCAGTGTATCCGAGATTTCGGAACTTGCGTTCGGGAGTATTGTCGGCCCAATCGCCTCGATAGGATCGGTAGTTCAACGGATAGTTCTGCGAGGAAGGATGATCGGTGTAGTCTTTCGGGAAGGTCATAGGCAGACGTCCCGAAGGGGATACCTTACCGCTCAACACGTCAACTGTGGCGCAACCACCCTCCTGACCCCCTTGCCAGCCAACAAGAATGGCATCAGGTAGGGCATGCCAGGAATCGGTCTCAATCACACCTCCGATGTTAAGGATCACGACGACCTTTCTACCCGCTGCATGAAAGATCGTGCAGACACGCTCGAGCAAGGTGCGTTCGTCGTCCGAGAGGTAGAAATCCAAGGTCGGGCGGTCGTTCCCTTCGCCGGAAAGACGTCCGAATGAAATCACGGCAATATCGTTGGTCGCGGCACGCGCCTCGATAAACTCCGGGGTCAACGAATTCTCCGGAGTGTAGATACGGTTGCCGAGCACCAGTTTCCGATTCTGTTCGGCATAGAGTATTTCACCGAACGAACGGTATTGGGCATAGAGGTTATCAACGATGGAGTCGAGTCGGAATCCCGCCTCGGTAAAGCTCCGGTTCAGTTCGGTCATATACGGGGCATAGACATATCCGGCACCGGTTCCGCATCCAATGTAGTCGTATCCATGGACGCCAAACAGCGCGATTCGTGATTCGGGAGGCAAGGGCAAGGTTTTTTGCCGATTGCTCAACAATACGATTCCTTCGGCCGCAGCTTGCCGTGCTATCGTCGCATTTTTGGTAAAGTCAGGGCGATTAGAAGGTGTGTATCTGCGGAAACGCGGTGTGCGCATGATGTATTTGAGCATACGTTCGACACAGATGTCCACCTCCTTTTCATCGAGACGCCCTTCCCGTACCGCCCGAATGATTTCTTCACTTTGGGAAGGTTCGCCAGGCATCATCAGATCGTTTCCGGCATGAACTTGAGCGACGGTATTGCGCCGACCGATCCAGTCCGTCACGACAATCCCTTTGTATCCCCACTCGTCGCGCAGAACTGTGGTCAGCAATTCGCGGTTTTCCTGGGTATAGGAGCCGTTCAGCCGGTTGTAAGAGGACATAACAGTCCAAGGTTTCCCTTCGCGTACGGCGATTTCGAATCCTCGCAGATAGATTTCGCGCAGGGCGCGCTGCGAGACATGGGCATCATTCTGCAACCGAAGTCCCTCCTGATTGTTGGCCGCAAAGTGTTTGATCGATGCACCCACGCCCTGCGACTGAATACCGCGAACCATAGCAGCTCCGCATTTGCCACTCAACAGCGGGTCCTCGGAGTAGTATTCGAAGTTACGGCCGCAGAGCGGATTCCGATGGATATTCATGCCCGGACCGAGGATAACGTCGCATCCATATTCTAGCACTTCGTTTCCGATCGCGCTTCCCACTTGCTCAATCAACTTCGTGTTCCACGTCGAAGCGAGCATCGTACCGACTGGGAATGCCGTACAATAATAGGTCAGCGAATCGCCTTTTCGTACGGGATCAATCCGCAATCCGGCCGGGCCGTCGGCCATAACCGTCGGCGGAATCCCATATCGGGGCATCGGGGCGGTCGTTCCCGCCGAGCCGGGAATATAACGGAGCGTGTGACCCGCTACGGATCCCTCCCCGCCGTAATCCTCCATTGATAAGCCGACCAGTAGCGAAGCCTTCTCCTCGAGGGTCATGGACTTTACGATCCGTTGAACCGAATCCTTGCCCAGCTGCGGCACATCAGTAGCAAGGTTCTCCAGAGGGAGCAGCAGACTCAGCAGTCCGCACATCCGCTGTTTGATGAAATCAAGGTGCGATTGATGCATGGATTTCGGGAGTTTCGAGATAGGGATAATAATTTCTGATGTCGTGATGTTCGCTGACGTCAACGTGGGCTGTGTTCCCAGATTGACGGCCGTGCTCAAAGCAGGCAGCACTGACCGTGGTCCCGATTTTTGTCTTAAAGGGCCTCTTATAGATCGGCGACTGCGGCGTCGGATCCGAGCCGTCTAGCGTGTAGCGTACCTCAACGGGGTATTTTTCCGTATCAATCGTGACGAAGGCTTTTTTGCCATTGGGAAGCCTTGTGACAGTGATCTCAACATCATTGCTTAATTGAAAGGCATTGATTCCACGGGAACGAAGCAAGGGAATCTCCCGATTGATGCGGCGACGGAAGTCATGCCATTCGCGACGGTTCTGAGGTGTCCAGGCTATTTCGGCTACGGCCAGCATGCGGGGGAACATCATGTATTCGAGGTGCTCCGACGTGTTGACAAATTCAGTCCACATGCAGCCCTGAACGCCGAGAACATTCTTCGAGGCCCCGTTGTAGATGTACTCTACGCTACTCGGGGCAACGTACTCCCCTTTTATCATCGATTCGTTGGCCGCTGCCATTTCAGGGGTATCAGGTACAGGATAGAAACTGTAGACCTTTTTGATGGGGGAGAATCCGCTCATGGCCCGGGGTTGCGTACAGGGATCGGCCTGGTACCAGTCGAAATAGATCATCTCACCGGGCGACATGATGACGTTCAGCCCGCGGTTAGCTCCCTCGATACCACCGCGTTGCCCGCGGTAAGAAATCGGCACGGAGGAGGAACGCAAGCTATTTTTCAGAATCTCGTCCCAGCCCATCATCACGCGACCGTGTTCGGCAAGGAATAGTTCGAGATGTTCGATCATATAGCACTGCACCTCTTCGAATCCACCCACCTCACGGGCCAGATGCTGACATTTGGGGCAACTCTTCCAAGCGACCTTGCGAGCTTCGTCGCCGCCGATATGAATGTATTTCGAGGGAAAGAGTTCCATGATCTCGGTCAGGACATCCTCTGCGAAGCGCAGTGTGGCCGGATTGCCTACGCAAAACTCACCGGTCGTATAGGGCCTTCCCGTGCAGCAGAATTCGGGATAACCTACAAATACCTCATCCGAGTGTGCCGGAAACTCGATCTCTGGAATCACATCGATATGTCGCCCGGCAGCATAGCTAACGATTTGCCGAATATCCTCCTTCGTATAGTAACCGCCGTATGCTCCCGGAGTATCTTCCGGAACGTAATGTTTGTCGCCGAAATCCCACCATTTGAGCCATTCGATCTCCATGCGATGGGAGCCGAGTTTGGTAAGCAGGGGGTATTTGTCGATCTGTATTCTCCAGCCTCCATTATCGCAGAGATGGAAATGGAATTTATTGAGCTTGTAGTACGCCATCTCGTCCAGAATCTTGAATATTTGCTCTTTGGGGAAGAAGTGGCGTGAGACATCGAGATGCATGCCGCGATAGGCGAACCGGGGATTATCAAGAACTTCCACGCATGGGATTCCCTGTGCGGTGGCCAGTTGTCGTAGTGTTTGCTTACCGTAAAAGAGTCCGGCCGAGTCGATGGCCGTCAGGAGTATCTTCCGCCGATCGATCTGCAATCGGTAGCCTTCGGCGCGGATACCTTCGGCCGAGGGGTCGATCCGGCTTTCGAGTTTGGCGAACTCGCCGACGACGGCCCGGCTGCTGTCGCAGGCACAATAGCCCCCCTTGTAGGTGATCTGCTCAGGTAACGGTGTTACGACGCATTGAGGACGGCTGCAAGCTACAAGCACTCCTGCCGCTATTAGAAAAATTGTTTTTGGGAATTTTGTCATACTTTTTGTCGTGGATTATCGAAACCCGAAGGGTATGGAGCCCTTCGGGTTCTGTTTCATAAAGATAATACAATTATTGGAATTTCAGACCGGTTACGTTGTCCATATTCGTGCAAATCAGGAATGAAGGATCCAACGATGAGATCTTCAAACCGTTGTAGTCGCAGTTTTCGAATGTCAGGGTTCGGAAAATATTCCCCTGAGGATCGATTCCCGAGATTCGGCATCCGTTTTGGGAGATGATCCGGACGTTGCGGAAGGTTATATTCGAAACGGTACATTTTCCGTCCCTGTGTGCCCGGGCCATGATGGAGAGAGGACGTCCCGAAGAGTGGATATCGTCTATCACGCAATCCTCGAAAAGGATATTGTCAATGGGCCCCGGAACTCCCGGAGCATTCGATCCGGCGGATTCGGCCATGACGCCCAATCCGGCATTCTCGAAATTGCTGTCATTGGCACGCGATGCCTCCAGAACCACGCAGTCCGAAACGCTTACATTCGAGATACCTCCCGTCTTGTAGGAGAGCGAGGTCATGTCTCCGCATTCGGGACCTACCACGATGCCGCGGGCCAGTTCTGTCCATACCTGGCAGCGCTCAATCTTCACGTCATCAATCGGACCAATGGGTTTGGCATTGTGACGAACCTTAAGCGTGATGCAATCGTCGTAGGTGCGGAGCATGCAGTCTGTAATTGAAATCCGTTTTCCAGTACAGATGTCGATACCGTCGCCGTTAAGTATCCAGTGAATCATGTTGATGTTGTCGATCGTTACATCGTCGGTGTTGAAGATGCGCAGACACCAGCTGGGCGTGTCTACGATCGTAATGCCATTGATTTTGAATCCCGAGCAGTTGTTCGATCCGTTGTTGTTGAGAACGTCGATCAAGATATTTCCGCTCGCGTACTGGTTTCCGACATGCTGGAGTTTGGCTCCCGAAAGGGTTCCGCGTCCGGTGATGGTGATATTGCTGCCGCGGGCTTCGATACGACCATAAAGTGTCGTTCCTTCGTCGATATAGAGCGTTTGACCTGAAGTCAGTTTGATGGGGGCGTTTTCTGCGAGAATGTGCTCTTTGCCTCCTCCGAAGTAGTAAACACCATTTTTGAAATAACGGTCGGCGGATCCGTCTGCATATTGCTCGCGTGCAGGATCGGGCCGGTTGGGCAGCAGAAAAAGATTGTGGTAGCGATCTCCGTCGAATTCGACCGAAACCTTGCGGTGTTCCCAACTCGGAAGCGAGAACTCGATCGTATTGGCTGCCACGAGTTCCGTGGCGATGTCCCAAGTCGAGGGACGTACCCGAACCTGCGAGAACGGGACCCGTTTCTCGATTCGCACGCGTACAGGACCGGCAAAGTCGTTTAGGAATTGGGCATAGCACATCGTGTCACGAAGTTTCTTGGCATTGTTCCAGTCGTTCCATATCTGTTCGTGCAGACGCGGAGCGTTGGAACAGAGCGCGTTGTGTACCTCGACCGATTTCCATGTCGAACCCTCGAGCACGTAAACGTTGTAGTAAGGGTTCTTGTTCTTGAAAGTTTCGTCGTACCGGGCATTTTCGAAGGTATTCGAAGCCAGCAGGGCTGGTTTTGAACCGTATTCCGCTTTGCGATAAGAGACGTTGTAACTTCCGGAATCCATTTTTGAAAAATCGAAATCCACTTCGAGTGCCTCGCCTGCTCCGATACCGTGAGGAATCGTGAGCGTCCCGGGATACTGAGAACCGTCGATCGAGATTGTGAAATCGAGATTCCACGAACGGTCCGAACACATCGGGAAGAGATAGTATGTGCGATCACCGTCCGAAGCTGTCAGACGAAGAGTCTTGTTTTTGATTCCGTCAGCAGGTTCGGTCACTCCTGAAAAGAGATAAAGGGCGTCGTTCATCCCGGGTAGGACGATCTGCAACGATTCCATGTTGTCGGGGGCCTCAATCAGTCGGATCTTCAGGGTTGAGGTCAGTGGTGTGAGTGTGATGGGTCCGGCCATTTGATCGAGCGAGGAACATTGTATCCAGACTTGTGGGATATCGGCGTCGAAATCCTTGATTTGAAGGATGTAATCATATGGATTCTCTCCACTCCGAAGCGTTGTGAAGCGGATGTTCTCTTTTGAGCTGTAGGCCAAAACGGTTGTCCGGGATCCGTTTCGGACGATGGGATCGATGCCCAGTCGGTTATCAGCCATTTGCATGTCAGTGCAGGCCCAGTCGTTGAAACTGAAGATGGCATGCGGCCAGTTCGAGATATCGTCTGGCGTGTAGGCTCCGAGATCCTCGAATTTAGGCTGTATATAATTGGAATCGTCTTGTGAACAAGCGGTCGACATAAAGAAGAGCGTGTTCAGGAATGCAAGTGTCACCAGCATCTTTTTCATGGGTTGAGTGTTATTAAGTTGTCGTTAATTCCATCCGATATTCTGGATCAAATTGCGGTTGTTGTATCGTTCGGTTTGAGCGATGGGATAGAAATACATCTTGTCCTGCCAGATACGTTCCTGGATCAACTTGCGGGTGAATGAGATCACTCCGTTCGAATTGGTAATTTCGAGTCCGTAGATCCGCGTGGTCTGCGATCCGATCTTCCAACGCCGCAGATCCCAAAAACGGTGTCCTTCGAAAGCGAGTTCTACGCGACGTTCTCTGCGCAGACGGTCCTCGAAGCTCTCGTAATTAATCACCGACGTCAGGGCCGGCATTCCATATCGAGTACGGACCGCATTCAGAGCCTTGAGCGGCGAAAGTGTAAACTCTACAGGTTTCCCATCGACGTCGATAGTTCCTGTGAATAAGGCATCCCTTGTGGCGGCACTGAGCGCTTCCGCGTAGTTCAGAAAGACCTCGGCATAGCGGAAAAGCGGATATACATGCTGAAAATAGGTTTCATTGCCGGCAACGAAACTCGTCTCCTCCTGAATATGCTTGTAAAGATAATATGAGGTTGGCGAGGCGCCGTCGAGAGGCTGACCGTTACGTCCTCCGATGTAGGACTGGATGTATTGATCCTTAAACTGTGCTCCGTTGTAGAGCAACGTTTTTGCAAAACGGGGATCGCGCATTGATGCATTGAGCTGGTTACGCCAATGCCCGACATCGTTGCAGTTGAAAGATTTGCCGTTCCGCATGTCGAAGGCTTCGGCGAGATTCTGTGAAGGACAAACTCCCGAGTTGCCACCTTCGTAGCCAATCGGGAAGTTGGCAGTTTCGAAGTTCGAACTCAATGGGCACAATTTCCCGAAGATCAGCCCTTGGGCCGACGCATTGTTTGTGGTCTGTTCGTCAATGAGTTCGTAGATGTCACTGTCGATGAGTTCTTTGGCGGCGAGTGCAGCTTTCAGATAGGGCAACTTATCGTTCCCGGGATTATTCAACGGGCTGGCCGCATAAAGCAGAACGCGTGCTTTAAGGGCTTGAGCCATACCGCGGGTTACGCGACCGACTTCACCGTAATAGGAACCTGAATAAGTTGTCGGAAGTACAGGAATCACGGCGTCGCACTCCGAAACGATCCACCCCACAGCTTCTGCATAACTGACTGGTTTGAGGTCGTTGACCTCCTCCTTTGTAAAGGAGTGTTTTCCAAGTATGATCGAATTGTAGCGTTTGAGCAGTTCGAAGTGGAAATAGGCTCGCAACGCCCGGATTTCGTAGGGATAGTTTCGGAGTTGTTTGAGATCCTCCTCATAGCTGTCCTGATATTTGGCATCGGGGAAATCCTCGGGACAGTTCTCCAGAAAGTAATTCGCTGCAGCAATGGCTTCGTAGAGGTTGTCCCAGCGGTCGTCTATAAGATTGATTGGCGACCAACTGCCGTCGTAGAAGCGTTTGATGTTACTGGTTTCCCATGCGTAAACCGCATCGTCGGATGCGACATCAAGCATCGTATCTTCTACATCGGCCAATCCGTCGCGAACATAGCCGTAGACGTTGGTCGCATTCTGCTTTACGCGGCGGAACGTCGAGAACTGATATTTCACCGTATGATATTCGGATTCGTCGAGCTCCAGAAAGTCGCTACATGCAACGAGCGTCATGAGCGGTACGGCGAACAAATAGAATATTCTTTTCATCGTTTGGATAGAATTAAAAAATAAGGTTAAACCCGATCTGATAGGAGCGAGCCGACGGATATCCTGTATTGATGTATTCGGGATCGAGAATGTCAATTCGATCTGCCGAGAAGAGATTCATGCCCTTGAGGTACAGACAGCATTCACGCATCCGAATTTTGGAGGCGAGCCGTGCCGGTAGTTTGTAGGAAAGGCTGAGTGTGCGGAGTTTCAGAAAATCACCGCATTCGGTCCAAAGCGAACTGGGTGCGAAGTTGTTGGCGTTAGACTGCGTGGTCAGTCGGGGGTAATGCCCTGAGGTGTTGTAGGGCGACCAGCGGTTCTCCATGTAGTGCTCCGAAATGTTACGTTCGTTGCCATAAAGAGGCTGATAGATGCTTGCCAGCGTTGTCGTGACGGTCGAGCGTCCCATACCTTGGAAATAGGCGTTCAGCCCGAAACCCCGCCACTCCAACTCGATGTTGAATCCGTAGTAGATCTGTGGAAGCGCGGCATAAAGCTGATAGGCGCAGTCGTTGGCGTCGATCCTGCCATCGCCGTTCAAATCGACGTATTTCACGTCTCCGGGTTGTACATTGCTTCGGTAGGTCGAGACCGGAAGTCCCGGACGTAGTGTTCCGTCCACATTGAAATCGTTACTCTGGTAAAGACCGTCAGCCATCAGTCCGTAAAAACGGTCGATGGTGTTTCCGCTGGCATACATGTACCAATGGGGTTTGTAACCCTCTTCTTTCCGGATGATCTTGTTCTTGGCGTAAGAGATTTGTCCGTGAAGGCCATAGGAAAAATCTCCTATTTGCTTACGCCATCCCAAGGCGACTTCCCATCCGTAGTTGCGCACCTCGCCCGTGAAAACGTCGGGAGTTCCAATTCCGAGAACTCCAGAAAGCGTCCCCTCGGACGATATCCGGATGTTGCGACGTTTGTTGTAGAAGAAGTCAGCATCGAGAGTCAGTGCTTTGAACAAGCTCAATTCGATTCCTATGTTGCTGCGGTATTCGCGTTCGGGTTCGATTCCGGTTGAGGGCAGAGCCCCCTGGGCTGTACCATATTGGGAAGTACTCCCGACGAAGATATAGGAGTTGCCACCACCGTTGAACTGCTTGTCCATGTCGTAAGACAACCTGGCGCTCATGCCCGTCACGCCAAACGAAGCCCGCAACTTAAGCAGATCTACAATCCGGTTGTCGTGCAGGAATGATTCGTTCGAGGCGATCCATGCGACTGCAAAGGCTGGATAAACCCGATATTTGTCACCTGCCGGCATCTGGCTGGCTCCGGCGTAGGTTAAAACCGCATTGAATAAATAGCGCGAGTCGTAGTTGTATCCTACGGAGACGATTCCGTCGCGATACATATATGAGTTGTTGGCACCCCGGTAGTCGGATCGGTTTTCGTTGAAAATCAGGCGGGCCGAGATGCCATGGGCTCCGAATTTACGGTCATACAAAATTTTGGCCCAGACCGACGTCCGATTTATCGAGGTCGAAAGTTTGCTGTTGAACTCCATGTTTCTGTTGTTTCCGTAGGGTGTATAGAGGAGTTCCTTGACATTGCCAATCTCGTCGTTGGCGGAGGACACCTCCATGTATGCGAAATCGCAGGTTCGCATATCTGTAATTTCGGCCGAGTTATCGTAGGCAACGCGAACCTGTGCCGAAAGTCCCGGAGTAATCATCTCAAGATTCTGATCGATTGTCAGATCGGCAAAAAGCGTGCGCTGCAGCACCGTGTTGTAGCCCCGCGAGGTCAAATCGGCAAGCGGATTCTTGCAGAGCCGACTGCGGACCCAACCGCCTCCTTCGGATTGTGGTGCCAATGGATAGAAGGCTGCTGCGGGGGTGTCGTACATACCCGACAAATTGGTTCCGGCACTGGGATGCTGATATTGCATCAATCGTCCCATTAGGTTAATCCGAGCGACGGTGCTTTTGGTCAATCGGGCCTCAATGTTCGACCGAACCTTGAGCGCATCCATGCCGATCTGGGTCGAATAGCCGTCGTTCATCTCCGTGTTGTTCAGAAATCCCCGGTTGGAGTTGTAGTTCGCATAGACGAAGTAACGGATGCGTTGTCCTTTTCCGTCGAAAGTGAGATTTACATCGTGCGTGAATGCCACTTTTCGCAGAATCAAGGCCTGCCAGTCAATGTCGGGAAAAAGTTGAGGATGCATATGCCCGGCGATGAGCCGCATATCGTGCATGGTATATCGAGGCGAGAGTCCGTCGTTGGAAAGCGCCTCATTTACTGCGCTGGCATAGGTGTATCCGTCGGCCATGTGGGGAATCCGGAATGGCGTCTGAACCCCAAAGTTATAGTCAATCTGACTTCGAAGGCCGTGGTCGCCGCCACGTTTAGTGGTGATCACTACAACGCCGTCAGCACCCCGATTCCCATAAAGGGCCAACGAGGCGGCATCCTTGAGAACCGTGATGCTTTCCACCTCTTTAGGGCTGATTTGCGCCATGTCGCGTTCGATGCCGTCAACGAGCACCAGAACTTGATTGCCGCCGAATGATCCCTGACCGCGGACATACAGCGAAGGCGAATTGTCCCAAGGCAGGTTCGAACCCTGATAGACGCCCAATCCCGGAATCAGTCCGTAGAGATTGTTCATGACTGTGGTGTTGCCCGAGGCCTGGATATCCTCGCTGACGGCCTGCGACAGCGAAGCCGTACTTTCCGATTTGCGAATGCGTTCGTCGTATCCGATATCGAACAGACGATCCTTATCCGAGAGCCTGACCTCAATCCGCGACGTATTGACGCGTACGATCCGGCTTTGGCGGTTGAAAAGCGTGAGAATAATCTCGGAACCTTCTGGAACCTCGATCTGTGCACATCCCTGTTCATCGGTTAGGCCCAGGAGGCTCTGTGTATTGCTTGTGCAGATGGTCACTTCACTCAAGGGCCGATTCCAGAAATCCATGACATGGACCTCCACCTTTCGGGCCTCTGCGCACCAGAATGATGTGACCGAGAGCAGTATTGCAAGATATGTTTTTTTCATGATTTGATGTTTGACGATTTAACAATCTGCTACCATCCCGGATTTTGGATTAGACCGTATCCCTTATTAATTTCGTCCGAGGGGAATGCACTCAAATACCACTTGGGATCGAAATTATTGGTCCATGCCCGATCCGGTTCGGGTTCCGGATCGGAAAACTCAAGATCCCGGGCATTCCCGGTAATGGTGATACCGTAAAGAGGTTGTGCCAAAATATCTGCCCGCTTCCAGCGAATAAGATCGTACCAGCGAACCTCTTCGAAACAAAATTCCCGAGCTCGTTCGTCGATAATCTCCTCACGCAACCGTTTGTCACCCGCCATCTCAAGGTAATCCGGAGCCTTGGCCAACTCCTCGTCGGGATGCAGGCGTGCCAGTTGGGCATCCGTGATGTCGGGCAGACCGGCCCGGTTGCGGGTCTTGTTGAGCCATATCTTGGCCTCATCAGTTTGGCCAGTCTCGTTGAGAGCCTCGGCGTAAGTCAGACACAATTCAGCCAACCGTAAATAGGGCGAGCAGACCGGTTTGTAGTGATACGTCTCGGGGTTGAAGTCCCAAAAAAACTTGCGGATACAGAATCCCGTGATGGCCTTCCCCGCATTCTTCTCACCGCGTTCCGTTCCGCCAATCCACATCTCGGGTTGACGGCCGCGGAAGGGCTTGCCTCCGATGACCATAACTGATTCCGAAAGGCGTGGATCCCGATCGACGAAAGGGGTATTGTTCTCCGAACCTTTGTGCCCGTTCTGGGCGATCCAGTTTCTGTAACGGGCAGGCTCACCGGTTTTTGTCGGGAAAAGATCTACGTAGTTGAGTGTCACGCAGCCACCTCCCCAGCCCCAGTTTTTGTTGCCCGAGACAGGGTCGACTGAAGGTCCGAAGCAATAGGTGTGATAAAGCTCGTAGAATGTCTCGACCTGGCGTCCCGTCGAGATCAAAATCTCGCCATTGTAACGGTCGGCATAACATTTGGAAAAGTCTTCGGCAGGATTATCGGTGTCGACCAGCGCGTAAAAATTGCCGTTTCGGGAGTTCTCCTCGAAAAACTCCTTACAGGCGGTGATCACCTGTTGCCAACGATCTGCGGAGTAGCCTCCTAACCAGATCATCCGCTCTGCCTCCTGGGCCGTAACCTTCGAGGCATTAGCTCCCATGGGCGATTGTGCCGGAGCGTACGGAGCCGAAGCGTTGAAGAGCGGACTGGCGGCAAAGGCCAAAGCCCGAATCTTCAGACCCATTGCTGCTGCCTTCGTGAAACGACCGTCTTCGGCAGCACTAACGTTCCATGGAAGCTTTTTGGCTGCTTCGCCGCACAGCCAGACAATGTAGCCCAGCGTCTCCTCGACACTCTGACGTTTGAAATCCGCATTGTCCAGATTGCTAATGTTGACCGCATTTTTCAGAAGCGGAATGCCTCCGAAATTGCGGAACAGATCGAGGTAATGACATGCCATGATCATGTAGGCTTCACCTTTTCCGCGCTCCTTTTCTTTGCTCGTCATGTCGGGAACGCGATCGACGTTCTCAATGTAGAGTTGAGCTCGGCGGATTCCCCACCACGTGGCGTCCTGCCATGGGTTAAAGCCCATTTTTGTTCCCGAACTGGAATTTTCGGTTTCAGCATCGTAGGTGCCCGAGTAATATTTCGATGCAGCGCCCCCATAGCTCATGTGGCTGTTGATGATGTCAGTCAAGGCGTCGAGATTATCCCAGCCAAGTTTGTCAGCAGCTGGTTTATAGCCGAAATTACCATTACTTTCGTTGGGAAATTTCTCATTGTTTCCGAGCGTTAGGCAGGAGCGCATCGTGGCATAGGCTCCCGTCAGAGCCCGGTCAGCGTAGAGCTTTCGCGAGAAGATCGAGTCGATGGTCATATCTACACCGGGCGCCTTTTCCAGAAAGTTGTCCCCGAACTTCAAGTCGGAGCAACCGATTGTCGTCGTCAGTACGACTAATGATAATAACAGTATGTTGGTCAGATTCTTCATGAGAGTCGGATTAAAATGCGAGATTGACTCCAAGGTTAAAGATGCGTACGTTGGGATAGGAATCGATGGTCGAACCACCGGTGGTTCCTTCCGGATCTATGTCCATGTCGTTCAGTTCGGAGAAGAAGGTCAGCAGGTTGTACCCGCTCAAGTAGATACGCAACGACTTGATTCCCACTTTGCTTAATGCCTTGCTCTGCCCGAAGGTGTAACCGATGTCGAGGACCTTTAGCCGCAAGTAGGAACCATCCATGAGCCACAGATCTGAATCCTCGAGATAGTGCTGTTTGCGTGTGAACGTCATTCGTGGGAAGCGTGCGTTAGTGTGGTTCGGAGTCCAACTGTCGTTGGCCAGGAACTTCAGCAGCGCCCGAGAGTTCGTGCTGCCGAACGGCTCACGATACTCCCCCGAGAGCACTCGCGAAGCATGCAGACCGGCGGTCCACTGCATTGATATCTCGAATCCTTTCCAGCGGATGCCGCCCAGCAGGCCGAAAACGTAATCCGGTCGATCGCTGTATCCGAAATAAGTCTTGTCGTCGCCGTTGATCTTGCCGTCGCCGTTCAAATCTTTGAACAAGACATCTCCCGGTTTGGGATTGGCCAGCGACATGGCCGGCAGCAGTGAATTGCCCTTGGCATCGACCTTCAGATTGCCCTCGGCATCAAAGTCATCGACAGCGAGAAAGCGATCGAAAAGGTAGCCGTAGTTAAGTCCCGTACTGCGTCCCGTTTGGGCCATCCACGGATAATTTGGCGACACTTCGTCCATGTAGATGATCTTGTTTTTCGAGTAGGAGATGTTGCCCTGAATCCACCAGTTGAGATTCCGCTTCGAGTCATTCCAGCCAAGCGAGATTTCATAACCTTTGTTATCCACGATGCCGAGATTCATTAGCGGAAGGTTGACGGCGACGATCGAGGGTAGTGTATTACGCGACGAAAGAATGTCGTACCGATGTTCGAAGAAGTAGTCGGCTGTCAGCGAGAACCGCGAGTCAAACATCTTCAGGTCGATACCGTAATTCTGTTTGCGCACCTTTTCCCATGTCACCTCGTCGTTGCCGATCGTTCCCTCGAGGGCGTCGTACTGCATGCCGTTGTTCGTGCTACCGAACCCGTAACTACCTCCAGTGCCACGGACGGAGTGCTGTCCGTACCAGAGTCCCTGCCGGTAGAGGAAACGGGCACCGCTGTATTGGTCGTTACCGACCAGACCGTATGAAATTCTCAGTTTGAGAAAATCAATCAGTTTCTGTCGTTTCATGAAATTCTCTTCAGAGACGATCCATCCGATCGAACCGGCGGGAAAGACTCCGTAGCGTTTTCCGGGTGCGAAGTTCTCCGAGCCATTGTAGCCGATGTTGAAATCCAGCAGGTAGCGTTTCTTGTAGGAATAAGTCAGACGGCCCACATATCCGACGTATGCCGTCGGAATATCGGTGTATTCGGCTGGATAGTAGCTTTTCGACTGGTTATAGAGCAGCAGGACTGAAACATCGTGATCGCCGAACGACCGCTGATAGTTCAGACTGGCTTCGAGATACCAATCACGAGCCCGCGAGGTTGCCGATTCATTGTAGCTCATCGGTTCGTTCATGCCGGTTACCCCTTCGGTTTTATAAATGATCGTGTTGTCGAATTCGGGATCCGAGATATCCATACCGGCCTGTGTGATTGAACCCAAGTAGTAGGGTGAGTAAAAACTGTCTGCAGCCGTCACTCCGTATTGTGTCGTGACAGAGTGAGTGGTATTATAGGCTCCTTTAGCACTGAATTTCAGCCCTTTGGTAATAAAGCCGAGCTGTTGTTCGAGGGCCAAATCAAGGTTCAATTCATTCGAGCGGACCTTGCGGTATCCCCAGTTGTAATAGTAGTCCAGACCGCTTGAGAGTTCAGCTAGCGGAATGTAGTTACTGTGGGAGTTGGCGATGTATTTACCGTCGACAAACCCGGGACTCGAGAAAGGGGTCGCCCACATGATCTTTTGCCATAATGCATCTGTGACGGGCTCACGACGAGTTCCCGTGCGACCTCCGACATTGAGTTTGAGCAACGTGGTTCCTGTCAGGTCAATGTCGATGTTCGAGCGGTAGTTGAACCGTTTGTAGTTATAGTTCGGGTCGTAGCTCTCGTACATCTTTTTGAGCATGCCGTCCTGCTCGAGAAAACCGCCCGAGACGAAATAACGAATCCGATCGCCGCCTCCGGAGATTGTAGCGCTGTGCTGGGTCTGCCATGCGAGGTTCTTGAAAATATATTTGTTCCAATCGACACTGGGGAACATGATCGGATCGTCGCCCTTGCGGAAGCGTTCGATAACGTAGGGCGAGAAATTGAGCTTGTCTGCCGTGAGACTCGGGTTGTCGGACATTTCGATGTCGGAGTAAATGCGGGCGTAATTGTAGCTGTCTACACCTGTGAGGTTACGCAATGACTGGGTGAGTCCGAAGGAAGAGTTCCATGAAATTTCGGGACTTCCCTTGTCGCCGCGGCGTGTGGTGACAAGGATGACGCCATTGGCTCCGCGTACACCGAATACGGCCGTCGATGAGGCATCTTTGAGGACCGTGACGCTCTCGATTTCATGGGGATCCATTTGGAAAAATGAACGTTCGACACCGTCAACTAAAATCAGCGGTTTGGAGGCGCTGTTCGACAGCGAACCCGTACCGCGGACATAGATCGAAGGGTCTTCGGCTCCGGGTTGTCCCGATATCTGAACCGACGAGATACCCGTGACTGCACCTGCAAGGGCGTTAGCTGAACTTCCGCTCGGGGATTTGAGCAAGTCCTTGGTACCGATCGAAGCAATCGCGCCCGTCACGGTAACCTTCTTCTGCTGTCCGTAGGCAATGACTTGAACCTCTTCGACCGAGGTAGCATTTTCCGTCAGGCGGATGACGATACCGGCGGTCTTCACGGTACGAACCGTTTCGGGTCGATAGCCGATATAGGAGACTTCGAGTTCGACATCCCGAATTGACGCCGGTATCTCGATCCGGAAGTTGCCCTCCGTATCGGAACTGGCTCCGATAGTGGTTCCCTTGAGAATGATTGTGGCTCCGATCAGCGGCGTATTGTTCCGGGCATCCACAATCCGTCCCGAATAGACAATCGAACGGGAACTTTGCTGAGGTTCGGCATATTTTGAGATGCTGTTTGCCGCGGCTGCACCGACCGAAAACCAAGCACAGCTCGCGAGCAACAGACAGATTGCTGTTTTTTTCATAATGAGAAAATTTTGCGTTAAGGCTTCGCGTTGAAGACCAACAAGTATTTGGCAACCTGATGTTCGGTGCCGCAAACCAGTTGACCGTTGAGACAGATCGATGGCTGAAACTCGTCGTCGGCATAGAACGAGCCTCCCAAGTAGTACATGTACCGCCAACCCAACTTGTGGAGCAGCCATGCGATTTGCAGCATGCCGCTCTTACCGTTGGATGCGGCCAGCGCGATGCGGCCGTCGAAAGTAATGCCGATGAAGCAGCGGGTTCGTTCGCCGTTCCATGCCGAACCGTCGCCCGAGCAGTCGCCGTAGCCGTCGTTGGCGAGACTCGTCTGGAATCGGAGTGCATTGCCATCCCATACGATGCGCGGGTAGGCCGTGGCGAAGCAGTCGATATCAAACGACCAACGTGAGATATATTCGCTATAACCGTTTTTCTGCGGGAAGTGCTGAGCCATGGTTTCGTCGGTGAGCATGCCATAGTATTTCGGGTCGACGAATCCCATCTCCCGATATTCGGAGATGTCGGTTGGAGTGAGGTTGTTCGGATCGAGTGCAACAGCCGTCAGATGCAGGCCTCCTTCCTTGTCGAAAGCCACGCACGAACGGAAGTAACCCTTGGTCAGCGCTTGAATCTTCTTATCGACGATACGGTCACAGAGCGCCACTTCGCTTTGCAGCTCTTTCGAGCATCCCGTTATGACCAAATCGCCCAGCGAGGCGTCGAGTTCGAGGCCCGAGGCTTTGCTGACCTGGATATTACCGCTGATGGCTGCCGAATTGGCGAAGATGACCGTCAGCGACTGGTTGGTAAGGTTGACCACGGGACGGTTCGATGCCCAGTCACCGAGGAAAGCCATGGCATTCAACTGGGTCTCATAATTATTGTTGTAGTTCCAAAACTGTGGCTCTTCGGGCATGCCCTCATTGCGGATCGGCACAGGCGGCAGCGTCGCGGTCTGGTAGACGGAGAATGGCGACTTCTCGTCGACGAACTGATCCGTAACGTCGCGAAGACCGATACTCGACGGGGCGGCCATTACGCGACCGAAATTGATTATCACCCGGTAACTTACCTGTTTGTCGTTCATCCGGACGGTCAGTTCACAGGTTTTGCCCGTTGAAAGATCGAATGTGGCTCGGTTGTTCTCGCCCACGGAGCCCCCTTCGAGCAGCGAGCCTTGTTCGAAGACGAGCGTAATGGCTGTCATGTCCATGCCCAAAGCATAGTTTACGGTCAAGGTCTTCGTGGCGCTCGACAATGTGACGTCATTGGTCGTGGTGCTTCCTTCTATTTTGATCTTCGAGGCGTCGATCACCGGAAGCGAATTAGAGCGTACGCTCAGCCAGTATTTGACAACCCTGCCTTGCGGATTGAGAAAGTGAATGACGGGTGAGTCGGCCAGATTGAAATTCTTCGGGTCCTCGGGATAAGTGAGTTGATATCCGGGGTTGATTTCCAGTGTCAGGGAACATTTATCGAACTCATCGGCGGTATTGAAAACCAGTGAGAGATTTTTTTCATCGACGGTTGTCGCTGTTACTGTCTCACCGTTGTTGGCCGTGACGGACAGAGCCGAAAAAGCCGTTCCGCGGTAGGTCTCCTCAATATTGTCGGGTGTCTCGGAGCACGCCGAAACAATGAGAATCACCGGCAAAACGAGGAGCGTCGAAATCAGGAGTCTGAATCGTTTTAGTTTCATGGTTGATCCGGTCATAGAATGGTAAAAAGAGATAGTCGTCATTCGGCTTCGGACGTAGGCTGAAACCTGCGTCCGAAGCCGAATGGCCGATGCCTTATTTGGGGTCGTAAACGATCTTGTAGCAGAGCGGACAGGTGTTCCCGGTTCCACCGGAGACGTTCTCACCGTTGATGTAGATCATGGGCACGTATTCCGTCGAACGGCCGCTACCTTCGAGGGCAACGTTCATCCAGCCGTCGTGACGGGAGGTAGCGGTGGCATTGATACAGCCGGCCGCCTGCATCACGCGGCCGCCTTGGGAAATCAGCACACCGTCGCCCGTCTCAGTGACGAAGACGATCTTGTCCTCGGTTTCACCGATGAACGTTCGGCGGGCCCGGGCGTTGTAAGCTGTGGCACCGCCAGGCTGAGCACTATTGCCGTCGTTGAGCAGCCCCCAGCGCCAGCCTTTGGACTCTCCGTTCAGAATCACGAGCATGTGAGCCGTAGCCACGCTCTTCATGTTGAATGCCCACGAGGAGAGGAAATAGTTTGCGTACTTGGTACCGTAGTAGTACTTGTCCCTTTCTTGATCGCTGAGAACGATGTTGTGGTCGGTCTTATCCTCACAAAAAGGTAACTGACGGATCGAATTATTCTGCTTGTCCAATCCAGCCAATACAAAGTGGATCGCTCCGGCGTTGTCGAAGGCGATGGCCGTACGGAAGGTTTGCGCCCAGGAGAGGTGGTTAGCCACCGTGGTACCGTTGACGGCTATCAGGTTGTTGCGGAACTTTTGATCTTCACGTACGACTACGTTGCCGCTCATTGTGATGAGACCCTCCGAACCGTCGATCATGAATCCGCGATCTTCGCTGCTGGCCTCGATCCTGCCGCTGACTTTCGACTTGTCAACCGTTACGACCGTGAAGTTGACGCCGCTGACGGTCTCTGTGAAATCACTCTCCTTACAGTCTCCGAGACATCTCATGGCTGCCTCCTGGACTTCCAGTGAACTGTTATTCGTCCAGTGAACCGGTTCGGAAGTGGAGTTTCCGTCCTCACCTTTGCCCTTGGTGGCGCCAGGCATGTTTTTCAGTTCCGTGGCATTATAGACCTTGATGTAGTCGTATTTTGAGGCGAAAGCGTATTCCGCTGTCTTGTCGATGAAGTTGCCCACGCCGAGCAGTTTCTGAAGGAACTCGTCGACAGCGGCCGGCATGTCGAGTCGGAATGTATAGGTGTGGATCTTGTTGTTGGCCAGCACGTCAATCTGTCGGGAGGTCAGCGATCCGAATTCGAGCCGCAAAATGCCGTCTTGCAGTCCATCGATCGTCGCCCCTTCCATCAGGGCGCCTTCAGCGAACCGCATCTCCACCGAGGTCGGCGAATTGACCTCGAAATGGATGGTATAGAGATAGGGATTTTGTGCATCGCCATTGATCGTAGCGCCTTCAACCGTGATTTTCGTCGGATCGGCAATCGGGAAGGCATAGGTCTTCATCTGGAATCTGTATTCGAGCGTAGAATTGTCAGACTTTTTTTGGAAAACAATGCTCGGAGCGTTGTCCGAAAGATCGGCATTATCCGGATCCGCAGGGTTGGTGATCGACCATCCATCGTTAAGTTCGACGACGAGCTTTACGGATTTGAACGATTCGGCGTAATCGAAAGTCAGCGATATCGTCCGCTCCTCATCCTGCACGGTTGCCGTTACTGTTTCCTCGCCAACGGTTGCTTTGATGGATTTAAAAGGTTCGGCCGCGATCTGTTCATTCCCGGGATCAACAGTGGGAGGAGGTGTCGGCGTTGCGTCATTCGTACAGGCAAACATTGCAACCGCTGCGAGCGAAAACAGCAGTGCGGTTGCTTTTTGGGGGAGGTAAAAATTTTTCATAACAACATAATATAAGAAAAAGGTTAAGTTTAGGTTTTCGGACGGGCCAAACCTTGCGGGCGACTCTCCGCTTCCGATGATTTTTTGTTCAAAGAACCGAAAAAATGAAGGTATTCGAGGTGAATTTTGACCGCAATAGTTCACTGAAAGAAAAAAACCGGACAATTCTAAAATTGTCCGGTTTTTGCAAATTGCTGGATAAACAATCGATTAAGGTTCTGGTTGGGGTGGTTCACCCTCTGATGTGTGTTGTTCTGCGTATTCGCGGGGAGAGGTACCGAATTTTTTCTTGAAACACATGCTGAAATATTTCGGATCGTTGAATCCCGCAGTGTAGGCCAGGTCGGAGACCCGGATATGGCGCTGCTTTTCGAGCAGCTCACGGGCTGCGCGCAGCCGTATATCGAGAACGAAAGCAGCCGGCGTGAGTCCCGTCAGTGATTTGAGTTTCTCGGTGAGAACCGTCCGTGAGGTATTCATTTCGCGGACAAAGTCCGTACGTGAGAAACTGCTATCGGCGATGTGGGCATTCACACAGGCGATGGCTTGTCGAAGGAATTGCTCGTCCATTGAGGTGTAATCGAGTTTCTCGACCTCGATGACGACCTGATTCCGGTATCGCGAACTGCGCAGGTCCTGTTGCTTGAGCAGGTTGTCGATCCGGGCCTGAAGCACCTGAAAACTGAATGGTTTGGTGATATAACCGTCGGCTCCCGAGTTGTAACCTTCGATTCGACTCGAATCGCCGTGTTTGGCTGTGAGCAGAATGACCGGAATATGGCAATATTCGAACGTGTTCTTGATCCACTGGCATAGTGCCAGTCCGTCCATTCCTTCCATCATTATGTCTGAAACAACGAGGTCTACCGACTGCTCTGTTAGGAGCTGGATAGCCTCCTGTCCCTCTTCGGCCGTTATGATACGGAATTGGGATTCGAGTAAATGGCGGATAAGTTCGCGCAGGTTCTCATTGTCCTCGACAATCATCACCGTATGTTTGTTCTCTGACGCAGCGGTGGTGTGTCTCTCTCCAGTTTCTTTGTCCGTAATAGCCGGTTCCGGTTGCAGACCGCTGGCCGCTGTTGCCTCCTTCTGGCAGACTGCGGGCTCCGGACTGCGAAGCGTTACGAGAGAAGCATCCAGTAATTCGGTCATACCTTCGGATTGATTCGTTTCGTCGTCTATTTCGGCATCGTCGTAAGACGTGCGCAGAATCGGTAATGTGATATGGAAGCAATTGCCACGTTCCGCGCAGCTCGTCACAGCGATCCGTCCCTTGTGGATTGTGACCAAATCTTTGACCAATGAAAGTCCGATGCCAGTTCCGATAGTATGGAATTTTCGGTATTTCCCGTCGTAGAAGCGCTTAAAGAGATTATCGATGGCTTCGCGGCTCATCAACTCTCCGCTATTCGCAACCTCGATTTCGACCTCGTTGTCGAGGCGGGTGAGCGTGATTCCGATCCGTCCGTCTGCTGGCGTGTATTTGGCAGCGTTCGAAAGCAGGTTATAAATGATCTTATCGACCTTGTCAGGGTCAAACCATCCCCGAATGCTCGAGGGAGAGGCTTCGAACGAGAAATGTAGCGCCTTTTTAGTCACCAGCGGGGTGAAAGCTTCACTACATTTGCGGATGAAAGCCGCAATGTCTCCTTGCGAGACTCCGAGTTTGAGATTGCCGCTTTCGGCTTTCCGAAATTCGAGAATCTGCTGAATGAGTCTCATCAGCCGGGCGGCGTTGACCGTCATGACCGAATAGAGAGCATGTGGCTCTCCGACCCCTTTGTTCAGTCCTTCGAGCGAGGTGATCAGGATACTCAACGGAGTCATGAGTTCATGGGTAACATTCGTGAAGAACTGCAACTTGACCCGATTCAGCTCCTCGATTTGTTGCTGTTCGAAATGCGAGAGCCGGATCTCGTGCTTCATCCGGATTCGATAACGTGCGAACCGGAATCCGGCATAGGCCAGTCCGAGAAATGCAATCACGTAGAGAAGTATCGCCCACCAGGATTGCATCGGCGGCGGTGAGATGCGGATCGAAAGGGTCTTTTCGTTGCTGCACCAGACACCGTTACTACCGGCCACACGGAGGCGGAAGGTATAGGTTCCGGCCGGAAGATTGCTGTAGAAAGCCGTGCGATGACGCCAGTCCACGGTTACAAAATCGATATCCATGCCTTCGAGCCGGTACTGGAAGATGTTGTCGGTGGGCGAGAGGAACGAAAGAACCGAAAAATCGATGCTGAAATTGTTCTGATGATGGTCAAGCGTGATCATAGAGGCATAGGCAATATCCTTGTCGGCTATCTGGGTGCGCTCGGCCTCGGGCATTTGCCGCAGCGAACGGTTGTGGACCTTGAAGTCAGTGAAGACAAGCGGAAGAGTCATGCGACGTTGGTAGACGCGGTTTCCGGCAAAAATCCGTAGCCCGTCCGAACCGCCGAAGGCAACGCGGGAGTAGTCGAGCAACGCAGCCGAATGGCGATTGAAATAGAACGAACGGTTCTCGCCGGCAACCTGATAGGTGTTGATGTTTTCGATGTTGCCTGAGGCGTTGGCAGAGAACGAGTAGACAGAATTGGCCGTCGAGACCCAAATGCGGTCGTTGGAGTCCCGAAGGATGTTAGTGACACGCATTCGGCCCTCGCCCGGGAGCGAGGAGACGGGACGGAAGCCATTCTTTTGCGCAGGGCAGACTACTATACCGTGAGAGGAACCGGCCCAGATACTGCCGTGTGCATCCACGCAGAGACATGCTACATATTCGTCGGGCAAGCCGTCGGCAATCGAGAAATATCGGTTCCGCCTGCTCTCGGGGTCGAGTTGGATGATTCCTCCGGCATAGACCGAGATCCAGATTCGTCCTTGAGTGTCGAAGGTGAAGTCCGTAACGTCAAACTTCCCCCGGAATATTTCCCCCCCCCACCACTCTTCGAGTGAGAGTATTCTGCCGTCGCGCAGGCAGATGTTTGCGCCGCGACGGGTTCCTATCCATACGTTGCCCGAGGCGTCTTCACGCAGGACGCGAATACGGTCGTCGTGCAGAATCGGATCGTACATTCGGGACATCTGATGCAACGTTCCGTATGAGGAATCGTAGATCCAGATTCCCTGATCAGCCGTGGCGAACCAAAGCGTATTGTCAACCTTGCGGCGGAGTATTGAAGTGATGGATGTATGGGAAGGCATCCGGCTCAATCCCGGGAGATCCTTAGCGCTTTGTACTTTGCCGCTGTGGATGTTGTACTGGATAAGTCCGACGTCTGGCAGCCCAAGCCAAAAATTACCTTCGCCGATATACGAGAGGCTCAAAATGGAACTGATGTTATAGTTGTTGCGGAGGGTGGATGACGAGTTGTCGAGAAACTGGAACTCGCGCATCTGGGTCTTGCAGATTCCGCCTCCTTCCATGGCCACCCAGAGTTGTCCGTCGTGCGATAGAAGCAGCGAGGTAATATTGTTATAGGGGAGATCGCCGATTTTCAATCCGGATTTGAAATTTTCGAATGAGAGTATGCTCCCCTTGTCATGAAGCACGCTTAAACCGCAGTGTGTTCCGATCCAAAGAATCCCGCGGGCCTTATCTTCGACGATATCCGAGATAGAGTCATCCAAAAGCGAACGTTCGTCGGAGGTGTGGTAATAACGAATGTATTTCAAATCATTCGGACTGTAGGGATTCTCCAACTGGAGCAGTCCGGATCCAGCCGTGCCAACCCAGATTGTACCTGCCGAGTCGCAGAAGACGACTCTGGCCTGACGGAGCAGAGGGTCATCGTAAATATAGGTCTTCTTTTCGCGGATATCGTAACGCAACAGACCGCAACTTCGGGCGACGATCCATAGGCAGACATTGCGATCCTTGATTATCGAGGTGATTCCCGAAACAGGTGTGTCGTCATCGGCCCGCAGATCGACGGAAAAGAATTTTCTCAAAGTCGGACCTTTGCGGAAAAGTCCCTTTTCACCTGCGACCCAGATTCCGTTGCCAGTATCGCAGTAGACTGCTGTGACGTTGTCGTCAGCCAGTTCTTTGCAATCTGCGGCCGAGATGGTTCCCGATGTCTTGTCAAGTGTAAAGAGTCCGTATTCGGTTCCGATCCAAATGTTGTTGTCCTTGTCTTCGGCCACCGTATTGACGAAAGCGTTGAATCCGATTCCCGGGGCCATATCCTGATCGTAGGTTACCAGATCATAACCGTCGTAACGAATCAGTCCACAGTCTGTTCCCATCCAGATGTAACCTTCAGAGTCCTGGAAAAGGTTTCTGACATCGTTAGTCGGAAAAAGATCCGGTAGCACGAGCGAGAAGCGGCTATGCAGCAGTTCTGCGGCAACTGTGACCCGGATTCCTCCGAGGATGCAGATCAGGAGGAGGAAGAATCTCTGTATTTCGCAAATAGAGGATCCCCTACGATTACGATAAAATATTGAAACTACGGACAATTTCATATCTTATTCAGATTCGACAAACACGGCGGCAGTTACAAGGTTATCACTTTTTCAAAGACCATTATTAAAACCGTCCTGCCTTGGATACACATTGCTATCAGTAATACCAAAAGGCCTTTGTTGGATTATATATATAACTTGACATTTATATACTTTAATGTACCAACCTAAACATAGGAGGTTCAATGCAAATATAGGTTTTTTCTTTGAAAATTTTTCTGAAAATGGTGCAAAATCGGGTTCGGGTGTAATATATACTTTAATATACCAAAATGAAAATGGGATGTCTTATATGCAAGGATAAAAATTTTTAAGTATTCATACAATAAAAGAAGTCCTCAATCTCGCTATAGATCAGCACTAACATAGCGGTAATCAAAGTCATATAAAGCATGACCTCTATTCCGTTTTTGTTGATCGATATTAGATGTCTTGCATTTAGTTCCTGCTTGACAAAACGAAAGAATACTTCCCCTTCTTCTGTGGTAAGTATCGGTAATTTCTTTGAGTGTAGCTCAAAGTTATTGCAAATATTACAGATGAAATAGAAATTGTACTCAGATTTCAACTTGAAAAATATTTCAATCATTATCATATGATGGTTAAAAATATTGTAGGAGAAGATAATGCCGGAGAAAACTGGGCGATGCTTTTAGAGTATGGAACTCAAAACAGAGAAATAATCGCTTTGCAAAATATGGGATTGTCGAGATATTCTGCACAAAAAATTTTCAAGGAGTGCAGAGGTGCATTTATTTCAGAAAATGGACAACTTAAAAAAGTAGATAAACACAAAGTATTATCCAAGCTCCAAAAGGATTCAATAGAATATATCGAAGCACAAAAGTTGTTGTGACTAATATTGATGAAAAATTTATCAAGGAGTAAATTTCAAGAGATTAGCATCCCTATTCGATAAAGATATTTTTACATTAAAGTATGCCATTTTCTGCCAACCCGCGCCTCTTCCCGCCAGAAGGGGCGCGTTTGGTGTTATGAACTGGAAAAGGTCTTATCTTGCCGGCGGATTTTCACCATTCATTCAATTTACTCATTTAATATTGGCATTATGGCAAGAGAACAGGAAAAGCTATCGAAGGACGTGCTGGCCGTCCTCGACAAAAAGACGAACGATCTGCGTCTGGTCAGCGAGATGAACGAGCAGACGGGAGAGTTCAACACCGTGAGCACGGCTCCGGGTGACCGGCGTAGAGCCCTTTCATTCGACAGCCGAACGGTTTTAGGAACCTTTTTCGAGAACCTTCGCAACCAATACGGACGCCCGTCCGACCTGGGCTGAAGTTTCTTTCGGATCGGAATCGAAAAACTCGACCGAGCCCTCGACTCCATCATCCAAGTCCGTGAAGGCAAAGATCAGGACGGCTCCCTGGCCAAAGAGGTCTCCGACTACGAACTCAACAACGAGGGGCGTATCGCCAAGTTCGCCGACCGCTATAAGTTCGAGGAACGGGAACTTCCGTGGGATCAGATTCAGGCGTTGGGCCTGAACAAAGAAATCCTGCTGGAGAATCAAAGCATGGGTGACATCCTCAAGGGACGTATCCCCAACAAACTGGTACCGCTAAAACACAAGGTGGACGGCCGCTGGGTCGATTTGGGCCTCGGCACGATTTCGCCGATCCGCGACGATGCGGGCAATGTCCAACTCCGTATCTTCACACGTCTGGACGAGCCGCAGTACAAAATATCGCCGTATAAGGAGCTCTTCACGGACAAGGAAATCGAGCGCCTCGAAACCGACGGACATCTGGGTTCCACCAAGAAAATGAAAGATTTTACCTCGGGCCGCGAGTGCGAGTGTTATGTCAGCGTCCATGAGGCGACGAACCGCCTGACGACGCTTCCGGTCGATGCGCTGACGCTCCCCACCCGAATTTACGGCAAAGAGATCGGCGACGACATCGAGGCGCTGCGCTCCGGCAAGGAGATCCTCGTCGAAGACATCCACCTCAAGGACGGCCGGGTCATCTCGGGCCATGCCCGCGTGGACGCCAACCGCGGAGACGTGGTGTTCCGCAACGACAATAATCCGCATCTGCGCATCCACGATACGGTTTTCGGAGTCAAGGTAAGTACAGACATCCAGGCGAAGCTGGCCAACCACGAGGTCGTCTTCATCCCCGGCATGAAAGTCGGCGGCAAGACGATCAGCACCGACCTTCGTTACAGCGACACGGGCCGGCCCCTGTTCGGCAACAACGCCCGCAATTACCGTTCGCGTCTGGGCGAGGAGAACCCGCGTCCGCGCCAGCGCGTCCGCCGGCGTCTTCCGTCGCTTCCCGGCGCACAACCCAAAGGCATGAAAATCGGTTAGCCATTATGAAACGACACGTAGAAGAGAAAGAGTTGCCGTACTTCGCGGCAACTCTTACCGCTTATTTGCGCGAAAGCCATCCCGAACTGCTTCCCGACAAACACTTCATCGCCGAGCGGAGCGACCATGCGGCGCAGACCTATGAACGTGCCGTTCGCAACGGCAACAGCGTCTACGAGGCTCTGGAACTCTCGAACGCCGTTCTGTACCAAGACCTGCGTTTTTCGAAATACGATGCGATCTTCGAGGTCGTATCGGAATGGTTCCCGGAGGTCGCAGCCCGGCAGCGCACTGCTTTCTGCCTGAAACTGCTTCCCGTCTGCGAAGAGGCATTCGAGATGTACGACCTGACCGACGACTTCGAGAGCAGCCCGTCCTATAAAAATCTTCTATTGGAACTTACCGGACTCATCCAAACTCACATCGAACTGCATGGCATACAATAAAAGGAAACATCTGGAGGCGAACATCGCCGCCCTGCGTATCGCTTTCGCTCCATCGACGGTACTTACCCCGCAGCAGCGAGATGCCCTGGCTGCGTACAGCGGCTTCGGAGCGTTGAAATGCGTCTTGCAGCCGGCCGCTGCGGACGACGACCTCGCGCAGTGAAAGACCGACCGGGAACTCTTCCCACAGGTGAGGGAACTGCACGAACTGCTGCGCCATTATGCCGGCAGCGAACAGCGGTATAAAGACTTCGTGCAGAGCATGCGCAATTCTACGCTGACGGCATTCTACACACCGCCGGCCATCGTGCGTGCACTCGCCGAGGCGCTCCGGGATGCAGGTGTCGTTCCCTGCAGGCTGCTCGACCCCAGCGCCGGGGCCGGGATTTGCCCGTCGTCGTTCCGGGAGACCGCCGACGGCGAAGTCGAAATCCTCTCTTTCGAGAAAGACCTGCTGACCGGACAAGTGCTCTCCGTACTGGCCCGGGAACGAGAACAGGTCGTCATCGACGGTTTCCAAACCATCGAATCGGCCTATGACAGTTATTTCGACGTGGTGACGTCCAATATTCCTTTCGGTGATACCCGGATTTTCGACGCTGCCTTTCGGAAGAGCGACGACCCGGTTCGACGACAAGCGCTCAAGGCTGTTCACAACTATTTCTTCATCAAGAGTCTGGATACGCTCCGCGAGGGCGGCATTCTGGCGTTCGTCACCTCGGCGGGCGTCATGGACGCTCCCGGCAACGAACCCGTCCGCCGCTATCTGATGGAGCATGCGCGGCTGGTTTCGGCCGTGCGGCTGCCGAACAACCTCTTTACGGAGTATGCCGGTACGGAAGTGGCCAGCGACCTCATCGTTCTTCAGAAACAGAGCGAAAAGCGGGAGCTTACTCCCGACGAGCAACGCTTCGTCAATTCGTCCGAGATCGGCAACGGAATTTACCTGAACGACTACCACCGGGATTTCAAGCACGCGATCCATACGACGGTTTCGCATGAAAAAAGTCTCTATGGACAATCCGCTCTCGTCCTGCACTACGACGGAGGCCCGGAACGGATCGCCGAGCGGCTGCGCGGAATCCTCGCAAATGCTTTCGCAGCCCGTCTCGACACCGAACGATATACGCAATATCTCCGTCCGCTCCATATCCCGCAGGCGCAAACCGTGCCGCCGATCGCCCGGAGGCAAAATCGGGTCGCGGCTCCGCAATCCGTGGCGCCACCGGAGCCGGCATCCGTTGCACCGACTCCGGAAGTATCGGCTCCGGCCGCATCGCTTTTCGGCAGCGCTGCCGCCGTTCCGATCGCCCGCCGTCCGCTGGGACAGCGGCGGCGGGCGGGGCGCAATACGGATACGACCGGCATGTCCGATCTCTTCACGCAGGGGAATCTGTTCGCACAACCGGCGGAGGCAGCGGAGGCTGCGGATGCCCCGGCAGCAATCGCTGCGCCGGCTTCGGAGAATAAAGATCCGCGGCCCTTTACCGGCACGATGCTTCCGCACTACAAAGAGCGATCGTTGGTTCTGTTCGAAGGACAGGTCGGGCGTCTGGGTGGCCTGTCACGACAGGGCTGTACGTTCCATCCCGAAGAGCTGGGAACCTTGTCCCGATACCGGGCCGAACGCTATATCCCGCTGCGGGATACCTACCAGCTGCTCTACCGGCTCGAAATGCAGAACGAGATCGAATACAAGGGCCTGCGGCGCAAACTCAACGGATGTTACGAGAACTTCACGGCTCTGTTGGGCGATCTGAACAAGAAGGAGAATGCCGCCTTCATCCTGAACGATCCCGGCGGGCGGGAGGTGCTGGGGCTCGAACGTTTCGTCGAAGGCCGAAAACAGCTCTCCGACATCCTCCGACGCCCCGTATCGTTCGACCCTAACGAGATCAAACACGTCGATACGGCGGCCGAAGCGCTGGCCGCCTCGCTCAACAAGTTCGGACGGGTGAAGTTTTCCTATATGGAGTCGCTCGCATCGCGTTCCCGGCAAGAGCTGATCGACGAGCTGGGCGATCGCATTTTCTACAATCCGATGGTCAAGGGGTTTGAAATCCGCGAACGGCTCGTGGCAGGGAATGTCGTCGCCAAAGCCGAATGAATCGAAAATTACCTCAAGGAGAACCCCGACGACGATGCCAGCCGCCGTTCGCTCGCGCTGCTTCGTGAGGCCGCACCCAAACGCATCGAGTTCGAGGAGCTGGATTTCAACCTCGGCGAGCGATGGATACCGACCGATATTTACGAAGGCTTCTGCGAGCATTTCTTTCAGGTTCCCGTATCGGTAAGCTATTCGGCGAAGATGGATGCCTTCGGCATCGAGAACCACGGGTACAGCCCTCTGATCTCCCAGAAATACGTCGTCAAAGGGGACTTCGAGGTCTACGACGGTATGGATCTGTTGCACCATGCCATGCTCAACACGCTGCCCAACATCAACAAGGACGGCGGCAAGGATGAACACGGCAAGACCATCCGGATTCCCGACTTCGAGGCCCGGCAGAAGGCCGACACGCTCATCACCGAAATCCGGCAGGCGTTCGTCGAATGGCTGCATGCGCAGCCCGACGATTTCAAGGAGCGGCTGACCGATCTCTACAACCGCAAATTCAACTGTTATGTCCGTCCACGCTACGACAGCAGCCACCAGCAGTTTCCGGGGCTCGACCTGCGGGGGCTGGGCATCGAAGACCTGTATCCCAGCCAAAAGGATGCGATCTGGATGATCAAGCAGAACGGCGGCGGCATCTGCGACCACGAGGTCGGTACGGGCAAGACGCTTATCATGTGCGTCGCAGCGTATGAGATGCATCGTCTGGGACTGGCCCGCAAGCCGATGATCATCGGTATCAAAGCCAACATCCACGAAATCGCCCGAACCTTCCGCACGGCCTATCCCAATGCCCGTCTGCTCTATCCCGGCAAGGAGGACTTCACGCCGGAGAACCGCCTGCGGATCTTCAGCGACATCAAGAACAATAATTGGGACTGCATCATCCTTACGCACGAACAGTTCGGCAAGATACCCCAGTCGGCCGAGGTGCAGCAGCAGATTCTCCGGCAGGAGATGGACGACATAGATGAAAATCTGGCGTCCTACGAAAAGCAGGGCGGACATGTGGACGGCTGGATTCTGCGCGGTCTGGAGAAGCGCAAAGAGAATCTGGATGCCAAGCTCCACGAGTTGCAGGAGACAATCGACGCGCAAAAGGACGATACGGTGGATTTTCAGCAGATGGGAATAGACCATCTGTTCGTCGATGAGTCGCACAACTTCAAAAATCTGATGTTCAACACCCGCCACAGCCGCGTGTCGGGACTGGGAAATACCGACGGCAGTAAGAAGGCCACGAACCTGCTGTACGCCATCCGCACCATTCAGCAACGCACGGGGCGCGATCTCGGCGCGACGTTCCTTTCGGGAACGACCATCGCCAATTCCCTGACGGAACTGTATCTGCTGTTCAAGTATCTGCGTCCCAAAGAGCTGGAGCGACAGGATATTCCCTGCTTCGATGCGTGGGCCGCGGTATTCGCGCAGAAAACATCGGAGTTCGAGTTTTCGGTGACCAACGAAGTGATCTCCAAAGAGCGTTTTCGCTATTTCATCAAGGTTCCGGAGCTGGCCATGTTCTACAACGAGATTACCGACTACCGCACGGCCGCAGACGTGGGAATCGACCGTCCCGAGCTGGACGAGGAGCTATGCCAGATACCTATGACCGACGATCAGCAGGCATTTTTGGACAAGCTGGTGCTCTTCGCCAAGACGGGAGATCCCGAACATATCGGACGCGCCGACCTGAGCGACGGGGAGGTCAAAGCCTTGATGCTGTTGGTGACGATGTACTCCAACAAGCTCTCGCTCGACATGCGGCTGATAAGTCCCGCGTATGCGGATTCGCCGGGCAACAAGGCCAGCCGCAGTGCCGCCAACATCGCTGAATACTACCGGCGATACGAAGATCAGAAAGGTACGCAGATGGTCTTTTGCGATCTCTCGACCTATAAGCCCGGCATCTGGAACGTCTATTCGGAGATCAAACGCAAACTGGTCGAAGACCACGGTATTCCGGCGCAGGAGATCCGCTTCGTACAGGAAGCCGCGAGCGACAAGGTGCGGCAGGCGATGTTCGACGCCATGAACGACGGGAAAATCCGGGTGCTCTTCGGCTCGACGCAAAAACTCGGAACGGGAGTCAACGCCCAGAAACGAATCGTCTGCATGCACCACCTCGACATTCCGTGGCGGCCGATGGATCTGGAACAGCGCAACGGCCGCGGCGCACGGAAAGGCAACATAGTCGCCAAGGAGTATGCCGGCAATAAAGTCAAAGCCTATGTCTATGCCGTTCTACGCACGCTCGATGCCTACAAATTGAATCTGCTGCACAACAAACAGCAGTTCATCGACCAGCTCAAGCGCAACCGGTTAGGTGCGCGGCGGCTGGACGAGGGCGCCATCAGCGAGGATTCGGGGATGAACTTCGCGGAGTGGATGGCCGTGGTGTCGGGAAATACCGACCTGCTGCAAAAAGCCAAGCTCGAAGGCAGGATTGCGGCGCTGGAGAGCGAGCAGACGATCTTCATGCGCACCCGGCATGAGGCGCAGAGCCAACTGCAACGCTACACGGCGGAGATTGGACGACGGGATACGATGCTCGAACGTCTGAAACACGACTGGGACTATATCAACGAGGTGGCGCCGCCGGACGCCAAAGGCAAGCGGGCCAATCCCCTGCGGATCGACGGCGTGGAATCCGCGGATATTGTCGCCCATGGCAAACGCCTCGTGGAGATCTACCGCACCGTAAATACCGGCGACGATTACCAGAAAATCGGCACGCTGTTCGATTTCCGCATTCTCGTCCGCACCGAGCGAATGCAGAAAGACGGGCTGGCGCTCACGGTCAATAAGTTCATGGTCGAAGGGTTGGACGGCATCAAGTACACGTTCAACAACGGGCATCTGGCTGCGGAACCGAAAACCGCGGCGACGAACTTCATCCGGGCGCTCGACACGATACCGTCACTGATGGCGACCTACGAGAAAGAGAAAAAGCAATTCACCCGCGACATTCCGACCTTCGAGCAACAGATCGCAGCCGTATGGCCCAAAGAGGAGGAGTTGAAGCGGCTCAAGGCCGAGGCAGAGTCACTGACTCGGAAGATTCAACTCGACATCGCACAGAAGCAGCAGGAGATGCAGGCGAAAACAGCAGATAACGGCAATGGGCTGAAGATCGAAAACGCGGAGGTGGTGGACGAGGTCGTCAGACCGTCGAAGGCAGAGCCGCTTTCTGCGGCATCCGGGAACCAAGAAGAACCGCCGGAAGAACGGGAGCACGTTGTGCCTCCGCCCGAATCGGACTTTATTCGCAATCATATTCTTCTCGTGCGGCCCGCGACGAACGTGAAGGCCAAAGGGCCGAAATTATAAAAAAACGAGGCTGTCTAAAATTTGTTAGGCAGCCTCGTTGAATTTGATTGGTTATTCCCGATCAATCGTAATCGCCGTATCCGGCACTGCCTGTTCCATTGTCTGATAGAAAATACGCTTACTCTCCTGCATGTCTTTCAGATTGATGAAATCCAGTACATTGTAGTATTGTTTGCCATCCTGATCCTCGACGGGACAGAGTTTCCCGCGACGTTTGTATTTCTCGACGAAATCCGGATCGAGTCGGATGAGCTGGCAGACTTCCTCCTGCGTCATCGAAAGAGAAATACGACGCTCCCGGCAGACATGCTGCAATACGAGGAGCATGTTCGAGGCTTTCATGTGGCTGCGAACGAGCAGAGCGAATTTGCTTCGCTCGATAAGAATCATCTTTTTCATGACTTCTTTACTTTATTGGTTGATGTGGTGTTGGGTTCATTCCGGAGGGCTTCGAGAACGCGCGATCTGCTGTAATAGATTTTGCCGCCGTGCTTGACATAAGGGATCGTGCCGTCGCTTCGACGACGGGAGAGGGTACGGTCGGACATCCGGGTAAGCATGCGGACTGCCGGAGTGTCGATCAGGTCATCGGGTAAAGGTCGAGAATTGTTTTGGATGAGTAGTTCGAGACGATTGAATCGTCGCAATACCAGACGTAACAAACGCAGAGTCGGATTACCTTTCAATGGCTTCATTACAATGATCGTTGGTTAGACGATGCAATGATAGGAAACATTCCGATAGTAATAATTTAGTTAAAACAGGCAACTAAATAATCAACCCGCTCGTAGCACAAAAAAGCATATCCAACTCAGATATGCTTAAATAGTACTTAATGCTTTTATATTCGTTAATTTGCTTATGTAGAATATTTTAACTATCTTTGTCGTGAGTTCTTGGATATATTGTATAAGGGTGCAACAGAATGTAAGACTTCCGTCACCAATTCGTAACCCTTGCTCTTTTCGATAAAAATACCGTCCTGATTTACAGAACGGTATCTCAAAAACACCCCTCCCCGTCGGCGCGGAGGTTTTTTTGTGCCCGGGTCGCGGGAACGGATCAGAAGACGAACTTTTCGATTTTCAGTTCGCCCAGCTGTTCCAGACGCGGCACGAGGGTCGTGAAGTGCGACGCCTGTTCGTGGGCCGCGAGGGCCTTTGCATTGCTCCAGGTTTCGCAGATCATCAGCACGTCGCTGCGCGTGGCGCTTTCGAACAGGTCGTAGGCCACGCATCCCTCGTCCTTGAGCGAAGCGGCTGCCAGCTCCTTGGCCGTGCGCACCAGTTCTTCGCGGTTGCTTTCCGTCGTGCGGATAAATACATTGAGACGTATCATTGTTTTCCAGTTTTTTGGTTTTGTCGTTTTGCAAATATAACGAATTTTTCGGTGACGGTGCGCCGTCGGCGGAAACAAATTGTCGACTTCCCCGGAAATCCCGCCGGAAGTCCCGCTTCTGCGGCGTCGGGGAGGAGTCCGCGAGGGAACCGTCCGGCGGCTGCGGGGTGCGAGTTGCCGGAATTTTTCGTATCTTGTGCCTTTAATCGCATTAATTATGGAACTGAACGACAAGAAATTCGCGGTGCTGGTCGATGCCGACAACATCTCGCACCGCAAGATAAAGGATATTCTGGATGAGATCGCCAACTACGGCACACCGACGATAAAACGCATTTACGGGGATTTCACCAATCCGAAATTCGCCGCCTGGAAAGAGGTGCTGCTGGAGAACTCCATCACGCCCATTCAGCAGTACGCCTATACGACGGGCAAGAACGCGACCGATTCGGCGCTGATCATCGACGCGATGGACATTCTGCACAAGGAGGGCGTGGACGGATTCTGCATCGTGTCGAGCGACAGCGACTACACGCGCCTGGCCAGCCGTATCCGCGAATCGGGCCGGGAGGTGTTGGGGTTCGGCGAGAAGAAGACGCCGAAGCCGTTCATCAAGTCCTGCGACAAATTCATCTACGTCGAAATCCTCGGGCAGACGCCGCCGGAGAAGGCGGCCCCTGCGAAGAAAAAGGCGGACGCGAAAAGATCCGCCGGGGCCGAAGCGCCTGTGGGTCCGGCCGCCGAAACTGCCGGGGAAAAGAAACCGTCGCCGGATGCGGGGCACGCCTCGACGATCATCCGTCCGTTCGACGACGAATTCCGCACGCTGCTGGAGAACACGATCGACGATGCCGCCGACGACAGCGGCTGGGCCTCTCTGGGCGACGTGGGCAGCGTGCTGTCGAAGAAGATGCCGGATTTCGACCCCCGCAACTACGGCTACAAGAAACTTTCGCTCCTGGTCCGGGCGCTTTCCGATGCCGTCGACATGAAGACGGAGCAGCAGCGGGTCTACGTCCGCAACCGGGTGGGGTAGGGCTTTCCGTATTTCGGGAGGGATCAGAGCGGGCCGAGGCTCCCGCGGGCGGCTTCGTATTCGGCGACGAGACGGCGGAGGATCTCGCCGGCCGGCGGCAGGTCTTCGATGAGCGCGGCGATCTGTCCGATCTCCAGTTCCCCTTCGTCGAGGTCGCCTTCGAAAATCCCCCGTTTCGGGCGTCCGCGGCCGATCAGGGCCGACAATTCTTCGGCGTCGGCGCCGCGCGATTCGGCCTCCTCGACCGTGCGGCAGAAACCGTTGCGGACGAGGCGCGTCGGGATCACCTTTTTGAGCGTCAGGATCGTGCCGCCCTCCTGTACCTCTACGCACCGCCGTTTGAACGCCTCGCAGGCCGAACTCTCCCGCGACAGCGCAAAGCGCGTCCCTAACTGGCATCCTTCGGCGCCCAGGGCGAAAGCGGCCAGCATGCCGGCCCCCGTGGCGATGCCTCCCGCGGCGATGAGCGGCAGGTCGACGGCCTGCCGCACCTGCGGGACGAGGGCCATCGTCGTCGTCTCCTCACGGCCGTTGTGACCCCCGGCCTCGAATCCCTCGGCCACCACGGCGTCCACACCCGCTTCGCGGCTCTTGAGCGCGAATTTCGAACTCGACACCACGTGCGCCACGCGGCAGCCTGCGTCGTGCAGGCGTGCGGTCCAGGTCGCGGGGTTGCCCGCCGAGGTGAAGACGGCCGGGACGCGCTCTTCCGTGATGACGTCCATCAGCTGGGGCGCATAACGGTAGGCCAGCGGCACGTTGACGCCGAACGGCCGGGAGGTGGCCGCACGGCATTTGCGGATGTGCTCGCGCAGCAGTTCGGGGGTCATCGAGCCGGAGCCGATCAGCCCCAGCCCGCCGGCCTCGCTGACGGCGGCGGCCAGCCGCCAGCCGCTGCACCAAACCATCCCGCCTGCGACGACGGGGTAGCGGATGCCGAAAAGGGTCGTGATTCTGTTTTCCATCGTTTTCTGGTTTTCTGCGGGATTAAGATACAATTATTTTTCCAAAACGGGAGCGGATGTTCCGGAAGGTATGCGCAAAAAAAAAGCGGCGCTTCGACCCGCCGGGTCAAAACGCCGTTATGAAAAAAAGGGTGAGCTACTTACATCGCACCGCTACGACCACATACCCTTGCTCGATTCCTCGCCTGGGGGATTCTGTAGGAGCTGGTCGTGTAAGACTCACCCGGGCACAAAAGTAGGAAAATTTTATATCTTTGCAAAAAAAAACTGAAATGCGTAAGAAAATATTAGGTTGGGGCCTGCTGGCGGCGTTCGTCCTGACGGCCGGCGCAGGGCTTGTCCTGCGGCAGCAGTTCTATGGAAATGCGGTCGTTACGGAGCGGGACCTCTACGTGAGCGCCCGGGCCGAATACGGGCAGGTCGCGGACTCGCTGCTGCCGCAGATCAAACACCGCCGGGCTTTCGACGCCTATGCCCGGAGGATCAACCTGTCCGAAACCTTCAAGCCCGGGCATTACGTGCTCAAACACGGCATGAGCGTCATCGAAATCGCGCGCATGCTCAAGCTGGGGTTGCAGACCCCCGTGCGGGTGACGATCAACAACGTGCGCATCCCGGCCCAGCTGGCGCAGAAACTCGCACGGCAGATCGACGCCGATTCCACGGCGATCATGCAGGCGCTGACCTCGAAGGAGCTGGCCGCGGAGGTCGGATTCGACAGCGTGACGCTCTTTTCGATGTTCATTCCCGACAGCTACGAGTTCTACTGGACGGTGACGCCCGAGGAGTTCGTCAAGCGCATGAAGCGCGAGTACGACCGTTTCTGGACTTCCGAGCGCGACGACAAACGCAAGCGCAGCGGATTGAGCCGGCTGGAGGTGATGACGCTGGCTTCGATCGTCTACGAGGAGACCCGCAAGAGCGACGAGATGTCCCGCGTGGCCGGGGTCTACGTCAACCGCCTGAAGAAGGGCATCAAGTTGCAGGCCGACCCGACGGTGAAGTACGCCATGCAGGATTTCGGCCTGCGCCGCATCCTCTACCGCCATCTGAAATACGATTCGCCCTATAATACGTATGTGAACGAGGGGCTGCCGCCCTCGCCGATCTGCATGCCCGGAAAGAACGCCATCGACGCCGTGCTGAACTACGAAAAGCACGACTATATCTTCTTCTGCGCACGGCCCGAATTCGACGGTTACCACAACTTCGCCAAAACCCTTCGCGAGCACAATAAGAACGCCCGGGCGTACAGCGACGAACTCAATCGGCGTAAGATTAAATAATTTTTGTATCTTTGTCATCCCATGCTTGCGAAGATATACGAACAGAACCCCTCGGAGAAGGAGTTGCAGCGCGTCGTAGACGCCCTGGAGCGGGATGAAATCATCATTTATCCCACCGACAGCGTCTACGCCTTCGGCTGTTCGCTGCGCTCGCCGAAGGCCATCGAGCGGCTGCGCCGCATCCGGGGCAAGAGCGAGGAGAAGTTCACCGTGGTCTTCGAAAACATCGCCCAGGTCGCGGAGTACTGCCGGGTGGACAATGCCGTTTTCCGGATTCTGAAGCGCAATCTGCCCGGGCCGTTCACCTTCGTGCTGGCGGCTTCGGCGCGCATTCCGGACAAGGCGCTCGAACGGCGCCGCACGATCGGCGTCCGCATTCCGGCCAGCCCCGTCGCGCGGGCCGTGGTCGGGGCGCTGGGGTGTCCGATGATCACCACGTCGGTCAAGGACGATGACCAGGTGGTGGAGTATACGACCGATCCCGAACTGATCCACGAGCGTTACGGCCGCGAGGTCGCGCTGGTCATCGACGGAGGCATCGGCGACAACGTCCCCACGACGGTCGTGGACCTGACGGGCGACGGGCCGGAGATCCTGCGCGAAGGCAAGGGTGAACTGCAATGAAGAGGGGGCTGATGCCGCCGCGCGGCAAGGCTGGCGCCTCGGAGTGTTAAAAACAAAATAGAAAAATGGAGAAGAAGAATTTCTGGAACGAAGCCGCGAAATACGGCGTGATCATGGCTCTGGTCGCGATCCTTTTCGACGTGCTGGGCTTTTACGTGCAGAACACGCTGCTGTCCCTGCTGTCGCTCGTCATTTTCGTCCTGCTGCTGGGGTATTTCACCAAACGCCGCGCGGAACGCTTCGGAGCCAGGGGATACGGCTACGGGCAGTGTCTGGGTTTCATGGTCAGCGTGATGCTCTGCGCCGGGTTTATCGAGGGAGCCTTCATGGGCGTCGCCTCCAACTGGCTCTTTGCGGCCAGATACGAGGCGATGATCGGTCCGTCGATCGCCATGCTGGAGAACACCGGGTTCTACACGGGCGACCAGATCGAGATGATGATGAAACTGATGCGTTCGCCGCTGGTGCAGCTCTTCAGCGGAATGCTCGCCTCGGCTATCAAGGGCGGCTTTTTCGGTCTGTTTATTGCTGCCTTCACCAAGCGTGATCCCGACGTTTTCTCGGAAGGCACTAACCAATAAGGATGGATAAACTGAATATATCGGTCGTCGTGCCGCTCTACAACGAGGCGGAGTCCCTGCCCGAACTGGCGGCATGGATTGACCGCGTGATGCGCGAAAACGGGTTTTCGTACGAGCTTATTCTGATCGACGACGGTTCGTCGGACGGCTCGTGGGAGGAGGTCGAACGGCTCAAGACGCAGTATCCGGCCATCCGGGGCATCGGTTTCGCGCGCAACTACGGCAAGTCCGCGGCCCTCTACTGCGGATTCGCGGCTGCGGAAGGCGAGGTCGTCATTACGATGGACGCCGACTTGCAGGATTCGCCCGACGAAATCCCCGAGCTGCGCCGCATGATCCTCGAAGAGGGCTACGACCTGGTCTCGGGGTGGAAAAAGAAACGCCACGACCCGATCGGCAAACGCTGGCCCAGCAAATTCTTCAACTGGACGGCCCGGGCCGCGTCGGGCATCCGGCTCCACGATTTCAACTGCGGGCTGAAAGCCTACCGCCGCAAGGTGGTGAAGGCCATCGAGGTCTACGGCGAGATGCACCGCTTCATTCCGTTCCTGGCCAAGCAGGCCGGGTTCGGCCGCATCGGCGAGAAGGTCGTCGACCATCGCGCCCGCAAGTACGGCAGTTCGAAATTCGGCCTCGAACGCACGGTGAAAGGGTATCTGGACCTGATCACGGTGCTGTTTATGACGCATTTCGGGCGTTCGCCGATGTACTTCTTCGGCAGCCTCGGAACGCTGATGTTCCTCATGGGCGGCGGCACGACGGTGTGGATCATCGCCGAGAAGCTCTGGAAGCAGAGCCACGCCCTGCCCCTGCGGGCGGTTACGGACCAGCCGCTGTTTTATCTGGCGATTTTGGCCGTAATTCTCGGCGTTCAGCTGTTTTTGGCCGGATTTTTGGGCGAGCTGATCAACAGAGGGTCTTCCGAGCGGAACAAATACCTGATCGACAAAACTTTGTAAATGATGATACAACGAATCCAAACGCTTTATTTGCTGATCATTGCGGCGCTTATGGCCGTGACGCTCTTTTCGGGGCTGGCGTGGTTTGCGGGTGACGCCGGCGAGTTCGGGCTTTACGCCTTCGGGTTGAAAACCGCCGAAGGGGAGCTTGTCCAGTCCACCGTCTATATGGGCGTCCTGCTGGCGCTGGCCTGTGCGCTGCCGCTGGTGACGGTTTTCCTGTTCCGTCGCCGTTTGCTGCAAATACGCCTCTGTGTGGTGGAAATGGTGTTGCTGTTAGGCTCGCTGGTGATGGAAGGCGTCTATTACTTTTTGAGCTGGCGGGTCTTCTCCGACCTGACGTTCCATACGCAGGGCTTCAAGCCCGCCATTGTGCTGCCTCTGGTCTGCCTGCTGTTTGCCTATTTGGCGGCCCGTGCGATTTTCCGCGACGAACTGCTGGTGCGCGCAGCCGACAGAATACGCTGATCGAGCGGATACTGCTGACCCGGAGTATGCCCGAGCGCATGTTCCGGGTCTTCTGTCCCCGTCGGCGAACTGCTGTTCGGACGGAAAAGGGTTGCAGTTCGGACCGATCTGATTATTAAAAGAATGTTACAAACCTTTGCAGGTCCGGAAAATAATTTTAACTTTGAGGCATAATATTGTCATTATGTAGTGAATTTAAAAAATTTTGGCTACAAACAATACATTTTTTAACTAACACTCAACTCTATGAAAGTAGTAAATTTTTGGAAGACATTGTTCTGTGCAGCGCTGGCCGTGACGGCTTTTAGCGCATGTTCGGACGATGACGAAGAGGGCGGTTATTCGGGCATGCCCGAAATTACCGTGAACGGCGGCGAGTCGGTGACTGTCGCCGGGAAACTCGAGGGCGGCAAGCTCGAACAGACGGTCGAGGTCGTTTCGAAAGGCGACTGGACCCTGACATTCAAGAACCCCGGGGATTCGCAGTGGGTTACTCCCAGCGCGATGTCGGGCAAGACCGGTACGACGCAGCTTACCTTCACGCTGGGTCAGGCTTCGGGAGAGCGCAGCGCAATCCTTGTTCTGACCGCCAGCTCCAAGGTCGAGGGCTTCCCGCTTACGGACGAGGCTACGATCACGGTCGTACAGAGCGACAGCGATGTTCCGACGGGTAACGCTCTTTACAGCGAGAACTGCGGCACGAAGGTCGAGAAAGTCGATGGCTACTGGCCTTATGTGGACAAGTTCGAAGGTTGGACCCGCGGCGGTTCGCTCGATCAGAAGGCCGTTACTTACACCGGCAACAGCGCTTCGGTAGCCAACAGCGGCAAGGTTTTCGATCCTGCCGAGGATGAAACGACGGTAGTTACGGGTCCTCCCTATGTTTCGATGAACAAATCGACTTCGGTTTTCAACATCAATGACATCAATATCGCATCGAACACCAATTTCACCTTCACGTTTACTGCCGCTCAACAGATTAACTATTCCAATGGCGTAGTGCTGGGCGACATGACGGATGAAACGATTCGGTTCTCGGTGTCTACCGATGGTTCGAGCTATGCTCCCGTTGCTCTGAAAGTCAAAAAAGTCGCTTCCGGCTACTGGTATCTCTGCACCGCCGAATTCAAACTGCCCGCCGGTGTTTCGACCGACAAGATCTGGGTTCGTTTCGACGGCTATGCAGGACTTGAAAACCACGGTCTGCGTATCGACGACTTCAAACTTTATGAAGGCGGCAACGGTTCGGAACTCGTCGTTCCTTCGGTGGATTATACGAAGGGTACGGTTGCCGAGGCTATCGCAGCCGGAGCCGGCAAGAACTACGAGGTCGCCGCTACGGTCGTAGCCATGCACACGCAGGGTATCCTGATCGGCGATGCGTCGGGTGTCATGCTGGCGTTCCTTGGCGAGGCTCCTGCGGTAGCTGTTAACGATGCCGTTACCGTTAAGGGAACGACCGAATTGCGGAATGGCGTCATTCAGTTCGGCAAGGAGGGTCTTTCGGTCGCCAAGACCGGCACGGGCAGCTATAACACGCCTGCTCCCGAGGTGATGGACGGCACGGCTGTCACGGCCTATATCGCAACGGCCTTGGAAAATAAGGCTGTGTACAAGTATGTGAAATACAACGGTGAGTTTACTGTCAGCGGCAACTATTACAATGTCGTTATCGCCGGTACGACCACGAAAGGCTCTGTTGCCTATGGCAAATCGGAGTGGGCGTCGTTTAATGGCAAACCGGTGACTGTCGAAGGCTGGCTGCTCGGCGGTACGGCCAACTATCTCCAGACGATGGCTACGTCGGTGACGGTCGATTCTTCGACGCCGATTGTTAAAATCTCCGCTCCCCAGCAGTTCGCTGCAACCTCTCCCGTGGCTCAAACGCTCAACTATACGGTTACCAACACGACGGCTTCGGCTGTAACGTTCGCAATCGAGGGTACGAATGCCGACAAGTTCTCGCTCGGCGCCAAGACTGATAACACCATCGTCGTAAGCGCGAAAGGCAACAACACGGATAAGACAGCCTATACGGCCAATCTGGTTGCCAAAGTTGCCGGTGCGACGGTTGCAACGGTTGCTCTGAAGCAGGCTGCGCCTGCGAGCGGTGATGAGGGACCTGCTTATCTTTGGACGTTGGCGTCGGGTGATATGACTACTGCTGGCGGAACTGTAACCAAAGGTGAGCCTGCAATGGAGTGGACTTCATCTGCTGTAGGTTATATTGGCTGGGATCAGAGTAATGGAAAGGGTGTTCAGTTTGGAACCAGTAAAAATCCTGTAAATGGGACTTATACGCTTTCAACAACAGCTTATTCCGGAAAAATAGCTAAAATTGTCATTAACGCCTCTGTTGCCAAAGGTGGTGATGGTAAATTGACGGTAAAAGTCGGTGGTACTCAAATTGGTGAAATAACTACGCTGGTATTGAACGCTACGGATTATACGTTTACTCCATCTTCGCCGGTTTCGGGTAATATTACGATTGAGCTAACAAATACAGTCAAGGCAATGTATTTGAAGTCTATTGCAATTAATCCTGCCGAATAATTCTAACAGTCGAGGAAACCGACTTGTAAAACCAACCACTCTTGGCGGGGATAACTCCCCGTCAAGAGTTTGGTTTCTAAATGGGTCTGCGGACCAAATGTTATACTTTATTCTGAATGATGTTGAAAATTAAACAGATAGGCATGCTGCTCGTGACGATGTCGGCGATGCTTGTCCTGTTTGCGGGATGCGGCGACAAGGACGACGGGGGCGACAAGGAGTCCCTCGCGACGCTCGTTGCAGAGACCGTGAGCAGTTCAACCACAACGAACAAGATTTCGACCCAAGGCCCGTCGGGCATCACCTTCGAGGCGACGATCGTCTCGCAGGGCGGGGATGCGGAGTGGTGTTCGTTCGATTTGAATAAGCAGGTATCCTCCGCCGGCGGAAACGTCGGGGACCCGGCCTACCTCTATTTGGACAAAAACAATTCCGACGACGACCGCACGGCGCGGATCGACGTAACCTATACCAACGGTTATTCCACCTCCCTGACGCTGACGCAGAGGGCCGCGGGCTTCATCGACTACGACCGTTCGTGGGGCGAGCAGCCCGAATATCGTTCCGACGACGCTTATATCTATAAGACCTATTATGCGACGTTTGTGAGCAATCAGTTCTTTCCGGGCGGAAAACTGCGCAACTATTCGGTATGCTACGATGTCGACCGGCATATTTCGCATTGGGTGGCTTATCCGATCTTCAAGAAGGTCTACGAAACGCCCGTTTTGAGACGGGTCAACGATTTCAATTACGATCCCAATGACCAGTTGCCCGTGATTCCCACCCGCGACCAGCAATACATCGGGACAGGCGGCAACGGCCGCGGTTACGGTGCATGGGGTTACGACCGCGGGCACATGCTTCCGCAGGCTTCGCGTTACAACAATTACGAGCCGAACCGGATGACTTACTACGGCACCAACATGATGCCCCAGAACAGCACGCTGAATCAGAATATCTGGGCCTCGCTGGAGGGCAAAGTCCGTGACTGGGGAGGCTTGCAGACCTACGATACGCTCTATGTGGTGACGGGAGCCGCTTTCAAGAGCACGAAGACCATCGACAATGCCAACGGACCGATCGCCGTGCCGTCGCATTGCTGGAAAGTGCTGCTGCGCCAGCGGGGCAACCAGAACCGGCAGATCTCTCAATTCAAGGCGGATGAACTGAAAGCCATCGGCTTCGTGTTCACCAACGATGACGCCGGAGCCGCCACGTCGATCGAATCGGCTGTCCGTTCGGTGAAGGAGATCGAGGAGCTGACGGGCTTCAAGTTCTTCCGAAACCTCGACCCGGCCGTGGCCGATGCGGTGAAAAGCCAGAAGAACCTCGCCGACTGGTAGGGATTATGATACAATGAATTGAACCTTAACAACAAAAATCGTTTATGAAGAGAATCTTTTTGACAGGACTGTTTGCCTCGCTGATCGCGGTGGCATGCTTCGCGCAGAAGCCCTACAAAGTGGTCTTCTACAACTTCGAGAACCTGTTCGACACCATTCACGATCCCGGCGTCCTCGATGAGGAGTTCACGCCCGAAGGACCCAAGAAGTGGAACTCGGCCAAGTACACCAGGAAAATCGGGAACCTCGAACGGGTGTTGTTCGACATCGCCGCCGAGGATAAGGATTATCCCGTGGTGATCGGCGTTTCGGAGATCGAGAACCGCTCGGTGATGGAGGATGTGATCGCGCAGCCGAAACTCGCGCCCGGCAACTACCGCATCGTGCATTACGATTCGCCCGACGCACGCGGCGTCGACGTGGCGTTCTACTACCGTCCCGACGTTTTCAAGCTGGAGGGAAGCGCCGCCATTCCGTTCAAGATGCCGGAACTGCCCAACTTCAGGACGCGTGATTTCGTCACGATGTGGGGCACGATCGACAGCGAGCCGTTCTTCTTCCTCGTGAGCCACTGGCCTTCGCGTCTGGGCGGCAAGGAGGCTTCGGCCCCCAAGCGTCTGGCTGCCGCCAAGCAGGTGAAGCACATCGTCGACTCGGTGACCGCCGCCAACCCGGCCACGAAGGTGGTCGTCATGGGCGACCTGAACGACGATGCCACGGATGACAGCATCGTCGAGGGCCTCAACGCCAAGGGCAAGATCAAGGAGGTCGGCAAGGGCGACATGTTCAACCCCTTCATCGGCCTGCTGAAAGCGGGTTACGGCACGCTGGCTTACCGCGACGAGTGGAACCTGTTCGACAACATCATCGTTTCGGAGAACCTCGCCACCGGTTCCACGGGCAGCCTGAAAATCCAGCCCGCCGGCAACTCGAAGTTCTACGGCGGCATCTTCCGCCGTCCCTACATGATCCAGAAGGAGGGCCAGTACAAGGGTTATCCGCTGCGTACGTTCGTGGGCAACGATTTCCAGGGCGGTTTCAGCGACCACTTCCCCGTATATATCTACATCGCCAAATAAACACTCTAAAATATTTGTATGAAACTCAAAGTTCTACTTATTCTGATGCTCGCCGCCGTGACCTTCACGTCCTATGCGCAGGACGGAGGCATCCGCGGTAAGGTGGTTTCGCGCAACGGTCGCGTGGCCTTGAGCAATGTACAGGTGAAGATCGAATCGCTGGGTCTGACGGCCATGACCGACAAGGACGGCAACTTCATCTTCGAGAATCTTCCTGCGGGCAGCTACACGGTGCTCTTCTCTACGCCCGACTTCGAGGACCTCAACCTGATGGTCCGCGTGGGCAATGAGCATGTGCAGGACCTCAAGTCGGTGATCATCGTGCCGTCGGGGCAGAGTGCGGTTCTGGACGACGCCGTTTTCGCCGAATTCGACAGCGACTCCTCGTCGTCGGACACGCAGGCGCTGCCTTCGTCGCTCTCTTCGTCGAAGGACCTCTTCAACAACATCGCATCGTACCGTTTCAGCGAGATGCGTTTCAACGTCCGCGGCTACGATTCGCAGTACTCGGACATCTACCTGAACGGCATCCGCTTCAACGACGCCATGACGGGCTACGGTCCCTGGTCGCTGTGGAGCGGACTGAACGACGCGACGCGTAACCAGGAGAACTACACGGGCCTCGAAGCGTCGGATTTCGGCATCGGCGGCATCGGCGGCATGACCAACGTCAACGCCCGCGCCTCGCAGATGCGCAAGGGATTCCGCGTGAGCGTGTCGAACGGCAACCAGATGTACCGTTTCCGCGCGATGGTTTCCTACGGCTCGGGACAGTTGGACAACGGCTGGTCGTACGCCTTCTCGGTGGGAACCCGCCAGGGCGGCAACGGCTATGTGGACGGCGTTTACTACAACTCCTATTCCTATTTCGCTTCGGCCGAGAAGCTTTTCGGACAGAACCACCGCCTTGCGTTGACGCTGCTGGCTTCGCCTTCGGAGCGCGGCGCGCAGCAGGCTTCGACCGACGAGGCTTACGCCCTGTTCGGCAACAACTACTACAACCCCAATGTGGGTTACCAGGCCGGCAAGCTCCGCAACTCGCGCGTGCGCAACACCCACGAGCCGATCGTGATGTTGAACTATACGTGGGACATGTCGGAGAACACGCGTCTGAACGCCGCCACGTCGCTGCGTTTCGGCAGGAACGGCTATTCGGCCCTGACGTGGAACGCCGGAGCGGACCCCCGCGGCGACTACTACCGCTATATGCCGAATTCGGATAAGACGCAGATCGTGCCGGGCATAACCACCGACGAGACGATCTATTTTTACGCGATGGATGGCGCCATAGCGAAAGGCGTGTGGGACGGTATGCTCGACTACGACAAATTCTTCCAGACGAATATGCGGAATATCGACACCGATCCGGTGCTGTCCAAACTGATGGGCAATAACAGTCGTTCGAACTACATGATCGAGGAGCGTCACACCGACCAGCTGGACTACAACCTGGCGGTCAACGTGCAGCATAACATGCGCCACAACATGCGCATCGTCGGCGGCGCCAACCTGCGCGTCAACCGCACGAATTACTACTCGGAGGTCAAGGACCTGCTGGGCGGCGACTATTGGTATGACATCGACAAGTTCGCCGAGCGCGACATGGCCAGCGCCGAGGCTTACCAGAACGACCTGGATTACTACTGGGCTACGGGGCACGCCCGCATTGCCCGTGCCGGCGACAAGTACGGTTACTACTACCGGGCGCACCTGCTCGAAACCAATGCCTGGGCCAACTACACGTGGGGCATCGGCGGTTTCTCGCTGGGCGTCTCCGGATCGGTCGGCTACTCGAACATGTACCGCGAGGGCATGTGGCGCAAGGGATTGTTCCCCAACGATTCGAAAGGCGATTCGAAGAAACTCGACTACCTGACCTACGATGCGAAACTTTCGCTGGGCTACAAGTTCTCGGGAGCGCATTCGATCGAGGCCAATGTGGCTTACATGCAGCAGGCGCCCAAGTTCGCGACGGCATTCGTGTCGCCCCGTACGCGCAACACGACCACGCCGGGGCTGAAGGCCGAGAAGATTTTCGCAGCCGATCTTACCTATAACCTCAACCTGCCCTACATCAAGGCGCGTCTTTCGGGATACTATACGACGATCGAGGACCAGTCGAAGGTCATCTCGTTCTACGACGATACCCGCAGTTCGTTCACCAACTTCGCCATGAGCGGTATCGACAAACGCTACTACGGCGTTGAGTTGGGCCTTTCGGTTCCCGTATGGAACGGCCTCTCGGTCGTGGGTGCCTTGAGCTGGGGCGACTATACCTATACGTCGAATCCCAACTTCGTGCAGACGGTTGACAACGTGGACAAGATCGTACTGAAAGATAAGGTCAACTGGGACGGTTATCATGTGGAAAGCTCGCCGCAGCTGGCTTTCAACATCGGTCTCGACTACCGCGGACCGCGCAACTGGTTCGCCGGTGTGAACTTCAACTACTACGACAACATCTATCTTTCGATGAACCCGATGTACCGTACGGCTACCGCCATTAAGTATTATACGAATGTGCTGACTTCCAATACGGCCACCAATGCGCAGAAGGCATCGGCCCTCTCGTCGATCAAGACCCTCCGCAAGCAGGAGAAGTTTGACAGCGCATATACGTTGAGCGCCAATATCGGCAAGAACTGGTATATCCACCGGGTCTACATGCTGGGCTTCAGCCTCGAGGTGAAGAACATCCTCAACGATCAGGACATCCGCACGGGCGGTTACGAGCAGATGCGTATGAGCAAGGTCCGCGGCGAGGGCGGCGAGCAGATTTACGGCCGCTTCCCCTCGAAGTATTTCTACCTGTTCGGTACGACCTATTACCTGAATGTCTATTTCCGTTTCTAATCGCGCAAAGCATAATTTATGAAAAGTCTTAAAATAGCATTGGCGGCTCTCGTCGGTCTGGTGGCCGTGAGCTGCTACAACGATTTCGACACTCCGGCTCCGCAGAAGCTCTATACGGCCGACGATATGGCCGCAATGGGGCTTACTCGGATCACCATTGCCGAAGTGAAGGAAAAATTTGGTCCGATCTCCAATACGGGAACCAACGACAATTTCTCCACGACCAAGACCCTCAAGTTCGGAACCCGCACGTCCGAGGAGGCCAAGTTCGACGGCCTCATGGAGTGGCCCGAGGCTTCGAAATACTACATCAAGGGCAAGGTGATCAGCAGCGACCGTCAGGGCAACATCTACAAGTCGCTCTATATTTATGATGATGGTGAGTGGGATGGGGATGACCAGACCGGAAAAGCCGGTATCGAGCTGAAGCTCTACAACGGCCTTTATCTCGACTTCCTGCTCGACCTGGCTTCGAAGCCGATCAAGAGCCAGTGGGTCTACGTGCGTCTCGACGGTCTCTATCTGGGTAACTATCGCATGATGCTTTCGATCGGAGGCGCTCCCTCGGACGGCATCAACACGGCCGGCAACCACAAGTTCTACGCCAACTCGAACCTCGACAACCCGAAGGTTGCCGCCCTGAACGTCTTCCGCGGCGAATACACGACGCTCGACGACTCGGACATCAAGGAGGTCGACGGTTCGAACTACACGTCGCTCGGCGAGGCCGATCTGGGCCGGCTGGTGCGTTTCAACAAGATCAAGATCCGCTATGCGGGTGTGAAGAATCAGGACGGCGTGACGCCTCCGAACCTCAAAAACGGCGGAAATGCGAATCCCTATCCGAGCTGGATCGTGACCGACTGGGGAACGCCCATCTTCGGCGCGTGGTATCGCTGGGCCTACAACAACAGCGAGCAGAATATCCGTCTCTACGGTTCGGTGCTGATGAGCTACAACGATGCGGCGGAGTACACTTCGGACCCGGGCGTTTACGGCATCCGTACGAGCGGTTACAGCCAGTTCGCCATGAAGCCCATCCCGAAGGACGGCACGGAGGGTACGGTGCTGGGCATCTACGGCATCTATGCGAAGAAGAGCGATTTCACGGGAGGTTCGGAGGACTGGGCGCAGTACCAGATCTCGGTGAGCCGTATCGAGGACCTCGGTTTCCCGCCCGAGTCGCTGCTTTCCGAGGAGTGGATCAGGGCCAATACGCCCGCCTCGTCGCTGACGCCTCCCGTGAAGAACGGCGGCGACGATTACGAGGGTGACTGATCCCGCGTTTGAGCAATAAAAAACTGCGGCCCCGATGGGGTCGCAGTTTTTTTGTGCCGCGGCGGCAGCGCTACCGCTTGTTCCATTTGCAGGAGGTCTGGTAGTAGCCGATCGCGCGGTCGACCTGCACGGCGTCCTTCCGCTCCATCGCTTCGAGGTGGTGGGGATTCTCCTCGGTGGGAACCACGCGGGACTGCTCGAAGCGGCGCACGGGCGACAGAATCGTGAAGGTGTCGCCTTCGAGGTAGCCGAGGTCCTGATAGGTGGCGATGAACGCGCGGTTGACATATGCCGGGTCGAAGATGCTGCGGCCGTAGAAATGCGAGTCGTAGCTCATGTTGAGCAGCGACAGCAGGGTGGGCATCAGGTCGATCTGCGAGACGATGCCGTCGACCACTCCGGGTTCGATAAGCCCGGGGGCAAGGATCAGCGCCGGGATGTGGTATTTCTGCAACGGAATCTCGGTGCGGCCGGCGCTCGAAGCGCAGTGATCGGCCGTGACGAGGAAGATCGTGTTTTCGAACCACGGCTGCCTGGCTGCTTCGGCGAAGAACCGTCCCAGCGAATAGTCGCTGTAAAGCACGCCTCCGGCGCGGCTCTTCGAATCGTTGGGAATGCGGATTCGTCCGGCGGGGTAGGTGAAGGGGCGGTGGTTGCTGACGGTCATCACGTGGGCGAAGAACGGCTTGCCGCTGCGGGTCTCCTCGTTGAGCGTGCGGATGACCTTCCGGTAGGCGTCTTCGTCGCAGACGCCCCAGATGTTGGCGAAGGTGATCTCTTCGGGTTTGTAGCTTTTCTGGTCGACGATGTCGTATCCGTTGCCCGAGAAGAAGGTCTCCATGTTGTCGAAATAGCTGTTGCCGCCGTAGAAATAGGTCACGTTGTATCCCTTGTCGCGCAGCAAGGCTCCCGCGGAGTGCATTCCGGTGTTGTTCGGACGCTTGATGATGCTCTGGCCCGGGCAGGGCGGCAGCGAGAGCGTCACGGCCTCCAGGCCGCGCACCGTGCGGTTGCCCGTGGCGTATACGCGGTCGAACGCCAGTCCCAGTTTGTAGAGCGAGTCGAGTGCGGGCGTGATCCGTTCCGTGTTACCGAACCGCTCCATGTACGAGGCGCTCATGCTCTCCATGGTGATCAGCACGATGTTGCGGCGGATCTCCTCCCCTTCGGCGCGCACGGCGTGCAGGTTGTCGCCCGTGCTTTGGTAGACCCCGTGCACGAAGGCTTCGGCCTCGGCTTCGGGACGCGTGAGGTAGAACTGTTCGTAGTCGAGCGTGTTCTTGACGAAGGCGTCGTAGAACTTGTAGAGTCCGTTGGCCTGCAATTCGTTGACGTAGACGTTGTCGCTGTCCTGGAAGCGGGTGTTGAAGTTCAGCAGCCCGATCGCGGCGAACAGCGCCGCGACGTAGGCCGGTCCGATTACGGCTTTCCACCTCCAGCCTTTCAGGCATTCGGTCTGCACGAGTTCGCTGCGGAAGAAGTACCACGTCACGAGCAGCGTCACGACGACGATGCCCAGCGTCATCGGAATGACGGGGTAGGACTCCATGATGTTGCCCACCACCTCGTTGGTGTAGACCAGGTAATCGACGGCGATGAAGTTGTAGCGGACGCCGAATTCGCTCCAGAAGAAATATTCGCTGATGCCGTTGAAGATGATGGCGCCCACGTAGACGACGATGAAGAGGGCGAACCACACCGTGGTCCAGTGGCTGCGGAATCCGGGCAGGAAGAGCCGCAGTGCGAAGCTGCCGGCCCAGTAGCCCAGCACATAGAGGGCGATTCGCGGCGCGACGCTTCCGTATTCGTCGAAGATCGTGTTGAAGAACGCCACGTAGCAGAACGCCGCCACGAGCAGGGCGAGGAGGATGTAGCCCCACGGCTTTTTGTACTTGGTGCGCGAAACGCTCAACATGAAGAGCCAGAGGAAAATGAATCCCGCCGTCGCGGCGCAGAAATCGTTCACGGCGCCCAGCAGGAAGACTTCGCACCATTCGCCGAATGAGAAGGCGAGTGAGGTGGTCTGCTCGTTGAAAAGCAGTACGACGCGCAGCACGAGGCCGACGGCGACGGTCAGCAGCGACAGTTTGAGATAGAGGCCGGAGACCAGCCGAATACTTTTTTGCATGATGAATTTGGGAATTAACGGTACAAAGTTAACCATTTTCAGCCCGTTCGGAAAAAGAAAAGGCAGTCAACCGGGTGACTGCCTTGTTCTGTCGGTTTGAAAAATTGATCGTTTTGTCGCTTACTTCGACGGGCGCATGACGACCTTCACGAGGTTTCCGTCCGCAAGGATCTTCTTGGCGAGCGCCTGCACGTCGGCGTTGGTCAGGTCGCGGATCGCCTGTTCGTGGTCGGCGATGTAGTTCAGGCCCGAGCCGTATTTGATCTGGATGTAGTTCATCCATGCGCCGTTCTGTTCGAGGCTGTTCTTCCAGCTCTTGAGCATGAATTCGCGGTGTTTCTCGATGTCCTCGCTCTTGGGACCGTTGGCTGCGATCTCCTCGATCTCCTTCATCACGATCTCGCGCAGTTCGTCGGCCATCTCCTCGTTGGTGTCGAACGAAATGGTCATGCTGTAAGTCTCGCGGGGGATGTACTTCGTCGAACCCTGGACGCGCACGCCGTAGGTTCCGCCCTTCTCCTCGCGGATCGAAACGAGATAGCGCGAATTGAGCGCCTGCGTCAGGAACGTCAGGGCCATTTTGTTTTTGAGCGTGTAGGGCATCTCACCCGAGAAATGGTAGTTGACCGAGACCTTCGGCTGCTGCATCGGAGCCGTGAACTCCTCCGTAACCTCGCCTTTCACCGGATAGGCCTTGTCGTCGACGTAATTGATCGGTTTGCGGGCGGCGGGGATCGAACCGATGTATTTCTCCACGAGGGGTTTCAGCGTTTCGGGGTCGATGTTGCCCACGAACGTGAAGACGAATCCGTTGGCTCCGGGGTAGAGCTTGGCGTAAATGCCGGGCAGCTGTTCGAAGTCGAACTTGTTGACGATCTCCGTCGAGATCATCTGACGGCGGGGATTGTGGCCGTAGGTCACGTCGGCCACCTTCTCCTGCATCAGGAAGTCGGGATTCGACTTGGCATTGGCGAGCTGGGCGAGGAGCATCTTCGTGAGATTGTCCACGTCGTCCTTGTTGAACCGGGGCTGCGTGAAATTGAGGTAGAGCAGCTGGAGCATCGTCTCGATGTCCTTGGGCGAGCAGACGCCGCCCATGGCGCTGGTGTAGTTCTCCACCGAGGGCTGCACCGAGGCCGTTTTGCCCGAAAGCTGTTTCTTGAGTTCCGTGGCCGAGAATTTGCCGACGCCCGACATCGAGTTCACGGCGGGCATCATTTCGCCCATGTAGTACTCCTCGTCCGAGAGCAGCGACAGGCCGCCCTTGCCGACTACGCCCAGGCGCACTTCGTCGGCCTTGAAGGTCGTGGGTTTCACGACGACCTTCGCACCGTTGGCCAGCGTCCATTCCGTCGTTCCGAGCTGTTTGTCCTCGACCGTCTTCTTCACGGGCGAGCCTTTGAGCACGGTCCCTTCTGCGATCAGCGGCTCCTTGACCACGTTGTCCTCATAGGCCGTGACCTCCGATGCGGCCACCTTGTCGCGGATGGCGAGAATCTCCTCGGCGGTGGGCGTTGCGACGCCCTCCTTCTCGGGAGCGTTGATCACGATCACCTGATTCGTCGGGAGAATGGTCTGCTTCGCGAAGGCGTTGACGGCATCCACGTTGAGCATCTTGATCAGCATGCTGTCGAGCTGCCATTCGGTCTCGGCATCGGGCATCGGCTGGTTTTTCTGGTAGTTGTTCAGATAGGTCTGCACGAATTCGTTGTTGCGGCGGTCGTTGCGGTTGGCGTACGAGCGTTCGGCCTGACGCATCAGGTTCTCCTGGGCGCGTTCGAACTCGCCCTGCGTGAATCCGTAGCGGCGCACCTTCTCCATTTCGGTATAGAGGGTCTCGAAGCCGCGGGCCAGCTTGCCGTCCTCGGTCATGGCCACGAATACCGTGGCGTCGAGCGTCGGGATGATGCCGATCACGTCGCCCGTGCCCATGCCGGCGCCGAGGAACGGCGCGTCGGGCTGCATGGCGATCTCCTGCAGGCGGGCGTTCTCCATCGTGGACATGTAGGCTTCGATCACGTTGTTGGCCTCGGCCAGCACCGTGTTGGCGAGCTGTTCGGGAAGCGCCGGGCGCTTGATGAAGAGCTGCACCTTCGTACCCTGCATTTCGGGATCGGTGTAGATGCTGACGATCGGCTCCTCGTTGTCGGGAACCTCGATGGTCTCCTTCTGCGATGCGCCGGCGGCGGGAGCCGGAATGTCGGCCATCAGCGTCTTGATCTTGGACTCAATGGCGTCTACGTCGATGTCACCGACCACGATTACGGCCTGGTAGTCCGGACGGTACCATTGTTTGTAGAAATCCTCCAGCTCCTTGTGCCGGAAGTTCTTCAGCCCATCGAGGTAGCCGATCAGGTTGCGGCGTTCGTATTTCGTGCCTTTGCCCAGCGCCTGCAACAGCTTCATCGTCGAACGCCACGACGCGCCGTCGCGCGTGCGCAACTCCTCCATGATCACGCCGCGCTCCGAGTCGATTTCCGACGGCTCCAGCGCGATGAAGTGCGACCAGTCGTGCAGGATCAGCAGCGCCGAGTCGATGATTCCCTCGCGCGAGGTCGGCACGTCCTTCATGTTGTAGCACGTGTAATCCCAGCTCGTGCCGGCATTGAGGTTGGCGCCGAATTTCACGCCCACGGTCTCCAGATACTCCGTGAGCTGTTTGCCCGGGAGGTTCTTGGTTCCGTTGAAGGCCATGTGTTCCAGGAAGTGGGCGAGGCCCTGCTGCGAATCGTTCTCCTGGATGGCTCCCACATCGTGGAGGATGTAGAAATCGGCCTGGCCTTTCGGCTTTTCGTTGTGGCGGATGTAGTAGGTCATTCCGTTTTCCAGTTTCCCGGTGCGGACCTCCGGATCGGCCGGGATCGGCTGGTTCATCTGTGCCGCGGCGCTGCCGGCGGCGAACGCCGCGACGGCCAGCATCAATAGTTTTTTCATGGGCATTTGTGGTATAAGGTTTATTGTTTCTGTGTCTCTTCGGGGCGGTATTCGATGATATCGCCCGGCTGGCAGTCCAGCTCGCGGCAGATCGCTTCGAGCGTGGAAAACCGGATGGCCTTGGCCTTCCCGTTCTTGAGGATCGAGAGGTTGGCGGGCGTGATGTCGACCCGTTCGGCCAGTTCGCCGAGCGACATCTTGCGTTTGGCCATCATTACGTCTATGTTTATGATTATCGCCATAAAGTCGTCCCCCCCCCTTTTATCGTTTGCATTTCTCTCATGTCGTCTGTTTTAGATGGTCAGTTTCTGCTCCTCGCTCAAATTCTGGCCGATGGCGAAGACCTCGGCGGCGAAAAGGATCAGGATACCCATGATGATCATTGCGTAGGAGACGTGGAAACCCGCGTCGACGGTGTATCCGCTTCCGGCGAGCAGTTCGGCGGCGCGGCTGTTCATCACCCAGTCCACGGTGTCGCTGATCAGTTCGGTGACGATCGTCAGCATGCCGATTGCGCGCAGATACCAGACGTTGCGTTTGTCGAGCGTGCGCTCTTCGCGGATCGAGCGGCGCAGCGAGTGGATGATCACGAACATCAGTACGATGATGGCCAGATAGAGAAGCGGGCAGAGCAGGACCAGCGCATAGAGCCATGCGCTGCCGCCGATCGAACGGAATGCCAGCCCCAGCGGGGATGTGCCCGGGGCGTTCTGCTCGACGACCAGGGCGAGTTTGCGGACGTTGGCTTTGATTTCCACGCCCGGCGCCGCGGCGATTTCGACGGCCGTTTCGGGCTGTCCCGTCACCCGGATGTCGCCCAGCATGTAGATCATGCGCGGCACGCCGGATTTCCACTTTTCGGCGATGTCGTTACCGAGTTCCGCGCCTTCCGCCGCGCCCCGCGAGAAATTGGGCAGGATTCCGTGGGCGATGCTTGCCACGAGTACGATGAAAAACGTAATGTAAATGACCAGCAGGCGTTGCAGGAGCGATTTTTTGTTCTGCATGTGTGACTATTTTGGTTTTACAGTTGCAAAGATAGAATTAATTTTCGAAAAACAAATAATATTTATCGTTTTTCGATAAAATTTTTCGCGGCGGACAAAAAAGGACGGCACAGGCGGCCGTCCTTCGGATCGTCTCCGGAACGTTTACTCCACGTTGTCTTTCAGCTGTTTCCAGAATGAAGCGCTGATGGACATCGAGATCGAGATGGCCAGCACGTAGAGGATGAACATGACGACGAACGTGATGAAGCCGATGCCGATCGCGTTGCAGATGGCCTGGAAAATGCCGAATACGATGCCGAACAGCGCGCCGACGACCAGCGACACGAAGAACATGGTCCATTTGCTGCCGTAGGTGGCGTCGTTCGAAGCCTTGATGGCCTGTATCGGATTTTTGCCCTTTTCGATGAGGAAATAGTAGGAGAGCGTCCATGCGATCGAGAGCACGATGCCCGGGATGACCATGAAGAGCACGCCGATGAAAATCGGGAAAACCATCAGGCCCATCGTGATGAAGAACTCGCCCATGTAGCGGCGGTATTTGCTGTCGAAAATGCCCAGGGGATTGACAATCTCACCCTTGGCCAACTGTGTGGGCAGTAAGGTGATGGCGATTGTGGTACCCACATTGAGATAAGGTATCCAGATCGTAATGAGCCATAAGGCCACTGCTGCGATCACCGAAGGTGCGTTCTTTACGCCGATGGCGACGGAATCCTTGAGGGTTTCTCCGAAATCGAGTTTTTTCACTTCCATAACTAACAGGTTTAAGGGTTAACATCAAAAACAAAAATACGAAAAAAATCGTATCTTTGCCTGCATAACCGTAAAATTCAATGCAATGGCTGAAAAATCTCGCTATAATTACCGGGTTGAACCGCAGGACGTGGATTTCACGCTGCGGGCGACAATCCCTTCGCTGGGCGGCTCGATACTCAACACCGCGGGCATCGACGCTCACGGCAAGGGGTTCGGAGTCGATGCGCTGAATGCCGACAACCATTCGTGGGTGCTTTCGCGCATGGCCGTCGAATTCGACTGCCAGCCCACGCAGTACACCGACTACACCGTGGCTACGTGGATCAGCGATTACGGCCGGGTGCTCTCGACGCGAAATTTCACGCTGACCGATGCCGCAGGCCGCGAATTCGGCCGCGCCGTGACGCAGTGGGCGATGATCGACCTGCAGAGCCGTTCGGCGATCGACCTCTCGTGGGTGGGCGATGCGCATGCCGACGCCATCGTCGATGCCGCGCCCCCGACGGACAAGCCGCGCAAGATCCGTGCGGTAAGCCCTACCGCGACGGCCGAACACCGCGTGGTTTATAGCGACATCGACTTCAACCGCCACGTCAACACGATGCGCTATATCGAAATGATGCTCGACATGCTGCCCGTCGACATGCTGACGCAGGAGGCTCCGGTGCGGCTGGACATTCATTTCCTGAAAGAGTGCCGTTTCGGGCAGACGCTGACGGTGGGGTGCGAGTTGCGCGGGCGTTCGGCGCTGTTCGAAATTTCGGCCGACGGCGCTGCGGCTGCCGTGCGTGCCTCTATCGAATGGAAATAGGCCTGCGGGGAACGCTTCGCAGGGCGCTTGTGGAACGGGTTTTGCAGTTTACGGCTGCAAAACCTTTTTTCATTATGGAGAGCGCAACCAAAACACAAGCGAAAAACAAGTATCAGGTAAGCATCGACCTGCTGAACGATGCCGTGGGCAAGGAGATCGCCACTTCGTTGCAGTACATGTATTTCCACACTCATTTCGAGGACGACCGCTACCAGTATCTCTCGAAGATCATGCGCGAGATTTCGATCGCCGAGATGCGCCACATCGAGGAGTTCTCCGACCGCATCCTGTTCCTGCAGGGCGACGTGGACATGAACGCCTCGTTCCGCACCCGGCAGGTCACCGACGTGAAGGAGATGCTGCGCATGGCCATGCAGCTGGAGCAGAGTACGATCGACAGCTACAACGAAGCCTCGCGCATCGCCTCGGAGAACAAGGACGCCGTAACGCACAAGATGTTTCAGGACATCATCGGCGAGGAGGAGCAGCATCTCGACACCTTCCGCACCGAGTTGCAGAACCTGATCGACTACGGCGAGGAGTACCTCGCGCTGCAATCGGCCGCCGGCAGCAAGCATACGTCGAAGAGTTTCAACCATTCCGGCGGCGGCGAATAGCGGTTCGCGCGGCGGAAAGCACTTCTGACGCAAAAAACGGAATCCTTTTGCCGGGGTCCCGTTTTTTCGGTTATCTTTGTACCTGAATCATTCGCGGGAACCTGTGCAAACCCCGGCCGGCGCATGAGTTCCTCCCGGGGGAGGGATTCGGGGCGGGGCGGGCCTGCCGACGCGGCCGGAGGCCGCAGGCGTCGGGTTGCCGGATCGGATGAACGGCATGAAATCGCCGGAATGCTCTGATACGATGAAAATAACGATTTTAGGACCTGCCCATCCCTACCGCGGGGGCCTGGCCTCGATCATGGAGATCATGGCCCGCACGTTCCAGCGGCGGGGCGACGAGGTCGACATCAAGACCTTCACGCTGCAATATCCCTCGCTGCTGTTTCCCGGCGAGAGCCAGACGGTTGCGACGCCTCCGCCTGCGGACCTCCGCATCTGCCGCTGCGTCAATACGATGAATCCGCTGAACTGGGTGCGCGTCGGCCGCCGGATACGCCGCGAGCGTCCCGATTTCGTGCTGATGAAGTACTGGACGCCCTTCATGGCCCCCTGTTTCGGGACCATTGCACGCATCGCCCGCGGCAACGGCCATACGAAGGTGCTGTGCCAGATCGACAACGTCGAGCCGCACGAACGTCACCTGACCGACAAACCCTTCAACCGCTACTACCTGCATTCGGTGGACGGCTTCGTCTACATGTCCGAGCAGGTGCACAGCGAGCTTCGCGCGTACAGCGACGCTCCGGCCCTGTTTTCGCCGCACCCGCTGTTCGAGAACTTCGGCGAGCGGGTCGAACGCTCCGAGGCGTGCGTGCGTCTGGGGCTGGACCCTGCGAACCGCTACGTGCTTTTCTTCGGGCTGATCCGCGATTACAAGGGGCTTGACCTGCTGCTCGACGCCTGGGCGCAGCTCCGGCGCGCGGGCCGCACCGAGGGCCGCCGGCTGATCGTGGCGGGGGAGTTCTACACCGCCCGGGAGCCGTATCTGAACCGGATCGCCGACAACGGATTGCAGGACGAGGTGCTGCTCCACGACCGCTTCATCCCCGACGACGACGTGAAATATTATTTTTCGGCGGCGGATTTCGTCGTCCAGCCCTACAAGACCGCCACGCAGAGCGGCGTGACGCAGATCGCCTATCAGTTCTGCGTGCCGATGGTCGTGACGGCGGTCGGCGGACTGCCCGAGATCGTGCCCGACGGGCGCGTGGGCTACGTCTGTCCTCCGACGGCCGAGGGGGTTGCCGCGGCGATGGACCGCATGTACGAGGGCGATGCGCTGAAACGTTTCCGGGAGAACTGCGTCGAGGAGCGCCGGCGTTTCTCGTGGGAGGAGATGTGCAGCCGCATCACGGAGCTGTACGGGCTGGTGGCTTCCGGAAAATAGGGGGCGCCGCAGCTTCCGGGAGAACTGTTTTTTCGGCATTTCGTTTGTTATTCAGGCGAAAAGACCTATCTTTGCGGGACCTAACTCATACTCTTGCATATTGTGGCGTCACAATTCATCAATCTGAAATCCAGGTTGCTTAACCCGTATGTGGTATTTGCCGTCTGGATGCTCTGCACGGTTTGGATCTGCATCACGCAGTCGCTGGCCGGGCCTCAGAACTACAACAATTTCCTGGTCTTCCGCGGGGTGTTCGACCATCTGTTCTCCTCGCTTCCCCTTTACGAGCCCTATCCGCTCGAATACGGGGATATCAACCATTACGGTCCGATTTTCGCCTTTATCATCGCACCTTTCGCGGTGCTGCCGCCGTGGCTGGGCATGTCGCTGTGGTGCATGAGCCTTTCGCTGCTGCTCTACTGGACCGTCCGGCAGCTGCCGATGCCCGTGGTGCTGACGAGCCTGGTGCTGTGGCTGACGCTCAACGACTTTTACGGAGCCTGCTTCAAACAGCAGTTCAACATCGCCGTCGCGGCGCTGGTCGTCGGGGCGCTGGCCATGATCGAGAAACGCCGCGAAGGATGGGCCGCACTGTTCATCGTCATCGGTACGTTCGTCAAGATTTACGGCATCGTCGGGCTGGCCTTTTTCTTCTTCGTGCGGCGCAAAGGACGTTTCATCGGGTATATGGCTTTGTGGAGCGCCATGGCCCTGCTGCTGCCCCTGCTCTTCGTCAGTCCCGAATACCTCTGGTCGCAGTATGCGGCATGGGCCGCCGACATTGTGCAGAAGAACGGTGAGAACATGTTCTGTGCCTATACGAACATCTCGCTGGTGGGCTGTGTGCGCAAGATCAGCGGTTCGCCGGCCTATTCCGACCTGCTGATCATCGTCCCCGCCATGGTGCTGTTTCTGCTCTCCTACCTGCGCACCGGGCAGTACAAACACTTCAGCTACCGCCTGACGATGCTGGCTTCACTCCTGTTGTTCATCGTGCTGTTCAGCAGCGGCAGCGAACACAGCGGCTATGTGATAGCCGCGCTCGGCATGGGTATCTGGTGGGTGAATTTTCCCCCCCCCGCACGCGGCCGGCTCGAATGGACGCTGCTCCTACTGGCCCTGTTCGCCAGTTTCTCCTATAACTTACTCCCGACTAAGTTCTACCGTGGCGTATTCGTAGCCTACGCGCTGCGTTCGCTGCCGTTCTTCGCCATCTGGCTCCACTGCATCCGGAGGCTGTGGCGCGAGGATTTCGCCGTCACGGACGTCCTTCTGGACTACAAAACCCTGCCTGCGGCAGACGAGGCGGCAAACGAGGCGGCAGAATCCCGTCCCGCGCGGCCGGGCGACGGGCTCGACATCGTATGCCCGTGTTACAATCCGGCTCCGGGGTTCGTCCCTGCGCTGGCCCGCTCCTATGCGGAGCTTTGCGCCCGGTATCCGGACAAGCGCCTGCACCTGATCGTCGTCAACGACGGTTCGCCGCATGGTTTCGGCGAGGAACAGCACGGGGCGCTGCGGCAGGCCGTTTCGGATGTCGAGATCGTCGATATTCCGCACGGCGGCAAGGGCGCTGCCATCCGGGCCGGCATCGCCCGTTCCCGGGCCCCGTATACCATCTATACGGACATCGACATGCCCTATACGGCGGAGTCGATGTGCGAGGTGATCGACCGGGTGTTCGCAGGGACCGACGTGGTGATCGCCGTGCGCAACCGGAGTTACCATTCGCGGCTTTCGCCCATGCGCAAGATGATGTCCTACGGGTCGAAACTGCTTAACCGCATCTTCCTCAACATCCGCCATACCGACACGCAGGGCGGTCTGAAGGGCCTCTCGCCCCGCGCTCGGGCGGTGATGCTGCGCACACGCATCTCCGATTTCCTGTTCGACACCGAATTCGTCGTCCTCGCCGCACGCGACAAACGCCTGCGCATCGAGGAGGTCGAGACCATGCTCCGCGACGGCATCGTCATGTCGGCGATGTCTCCGCGGGTGTTGTTCCGTGAATTGAGAAACTTTTTCCGTATCGCCATCCGCCTATGACTGTGACACTCGGTTTCGACGTCGAGGAGTTCGATTTTCCGCTCGAAAGGGGCCGCGGAATCGATTTCGGCACCCAGCTTGCGGTCAGCTCCGAGGGGCTGGAGTTCCTGCTGGACCTGCTCGCGCGGCTGGAGCTGCGGGCCACGTTTTACACGACGGCCAATTTTGCCCTCCACCGCACGGACCTTGTCCGCCGCATCGTCGCCGGAGGCCACGAGGTGGCTTCGCATGACTATTACCACGGGCTGACCGCCGGGTCGGACCCTGCCGGCAGCCGGCGGACGCTCGAAGAGCTGACCGGACAGCGCATTGTCGGCTACCGTGCCCCGCGGCTGGCCGCCGCTTCGTCCGCGGCGCTCGCGGCGGCGGGGTACAGGTACAATTCGTCGATCAATCCGACGTGGATTCCGACGCGCTACAACAACCTCCGGGCCCCGTGCTCCGTGTCGCGGGAGGAGGGGCTCACGATCTATCCGGTTTCGGTCTCCGCGCCTTTCCGCGTGCCGCTGTTTTGGATTTCGCTCCACGTCATGCCGCTGCCGCTCTACAAACTGCTGTGCCGCAGCGCCCTGCGCCGCGACGGGCACCTGAACCTCTATTTCCATCCGTGGGAGTTTTCCGCACGGCTGCGCGAGCCGGCTTTCGGTGTTCCGGGCTATCTTACGCATTGTTCGGGGACGGACCTGCAACGGAAATTCATCCGGCTGCTGGAGTGGCTGAAAGCCCGCGGCTGTCGGTTTTTGACCACCCGCGAATACCTCGGATGCGATGAGTAGGGTAGCGATGATGCTCCGGAGGCTCTATGAGAGTCCGTTCGTGCGCTTCGCCGTGGTGGGAGGCGTCGCCACGGCGGTCAATTACGCCGTTTACGTCGTGCTGGTGCGGTGTTTCGACGACCTCTGGCCGGCCCTTGCCTATTTTTGCGCCTTCTGCGTCAGCATCGTCTGCAACTTTCTGCTGTCGAGCTATTTCACCTTTCGGGTACGGCCCTCTGCCCGCCGTGCCGTGCGGTTCCTGACGGCCCACCTCATCAACCTTGTGAACGAACTCGTACTGCTCGAAATCTGGCTGTGGGCGGGCGTTCCGAAACTCTATGCGCCGCTGTGCGTTTTTCTGGTCGCCTTTCCGGTCAATTTCCTGATGGTGCGCTTCGCCCTGCGCGGGCGTTTGAAATCCTGAAAAAACGGACCCTGCCGTGCGATGCGCGGCAGGGTCTCCTTCTTCATTTATTCGGGTGTAGCTTGGGCTACTTCTTGATATTGGGCAGTTCCAGCCCGTATTTCTTTTTCCGGTCTTCCGCTTTGAGCCACAGTCCCAGCAGCATCGCCAGCACGCCGCATGCGACGAAAATCAGCATCGGACGGGTGTAGTCGTAGGGCATTCCCTCGGTCCGTCCGGCGTTGAAATATTTGAGTGCGAAGCCGAAGAGCATCGGGAAAAGGCACAGTCCGATGTTCTGAATCCAGAATATCAGCGAATAGGCGGAACCCAGATAGCGCGTCTCCACGATCTTCGGAACCGAGGGCCAGAGTGCGGCCGGAACCAGCGAGAACGAGATGCCGAGCAGGACGATCGAGCCGTAGGCGACGGGCTTGCTCGGGAACTCCGGGAGCACGAAGGCGAAGGTCAGGTGGCAGACGATCATCAGAATGGCGCCTAAAATGAGCATCGTGGCGCCCTTGCCCTTGTGGTCGAGGTATCGGCCCAGGAAGGGGGTGATGGCCGCCGCGCCCATCGGGAACCAGCGGAAAATGTCGGCTGCGGTCTGGGCCGATACGCCGAGGTTGCTCTCCAGCATGTTGGTGGCGAAGCGCTGGAAGGGGAAGATGGCCGAATAGTAGAGCACGCAGAGGAACGCGATGATCCAGAACACCTTGCTGCTCAAGATGTACTTCAGGTCGCTGACCTTGAACTCCTCCTCGCTGCCGCCTCCGCCCCGGCTGTCGAGACCCAGTTGTTTGTCCAGTTTGCGGTCCATGAAGGAGAAGATCACGAACGTCAGCAGGCCGATCAGCAGCAGCACGGTGCAGAATGCCACCGGTCGTACGACCGTTGCGGGAGCCATGTCGGCGAGCCACGGCGAAATGGAGAAGATGGCGAAAACGCCGACGCGGGCAATGGCCATCTCAAGTCCCATGGCCAGAGCCATCTCCTTGCCTTCGAACCACTTGGCTATGGCTTTTGATACGGTGATACCGGCCATCTCCATGCCGCAGCCGAAGATCATAAAGCCCAGCGACGCCAGTTTGGCCGAGGCGGGGAACGAGGTCCACCACGAGCCGAGCCACGTTTCGATGCCCGAACCCGCGAACGAGTCGCTCACGGCGTAGTATTTCAGACAGGCGCCGATGAACATCAGCGAAGCCGACAGTTGGCCGGTGAACCGCACGCCCATCTTGTCGAGGATGATGCCTGCGAGGATCAGAAATCCGAAGACGTTGAGTATGAACTCCGAACTGCCGTACATGCCGAATACGTCGGGGGTCCATCCGCGCTGTGCCTCGATCATGCTTTGCAGCGGCGACATCAGGTCGACGAACATGTAACCGAAAAACATCGTGGACGCGATGAGCAACAACGCCGTCCATCGGGCTGCGGGCGAGTCGTTGAGTTTACGTTGGATAGTTTCTGCCATATTTTTTTGTGTTGAGTTAGTTATCCAGTGATGCGTAGCGTTTCAGCACCTCGTAGGCTTCGGTGATTCCCAGTTCGCCGGCTTTCGAGAGGTCGAGGCAGCCCTTGCGGGTGTCTTTCATAAACAGCTGGATGATGCCGCGGTTGTAGTAGGCCTCGGCGAATGCGGGGTTGAGGGAGATGGCTTTGGTGTAGTCCTCGAACGCCTCGGGCAGGCTGCCCGAGAGGGCCAGCAGGTTGGCGCGGTTGTAGTAGGCGTAGGCGAAGTCGGGGAAGAGCTTCACGGCCTTGTTCAGGTCGGCCACCGCCTCGTCGTAGCTGTACGTGCGTTTCGAATTGTTGTTCAGTCGGTTGGCGGGGTCCGAGTCGATCGTGATCCGCTGGTAGGAGTTGTCGATCGACGAGATGAAGTCGATCATCTCGGCGCGCGTCGTCGAGCGGTTCAGGTAGAGGAACGGGTTCGACGGGTTCAACTCGATGGCCGACGAATAGGTGCTCACCGAATTGGTGTACTGCTTGATGAGCGACTGCGTGACGGCGCGTTCGAAGAGCACGGTCCATGCGGGGTTGCTTGCGTTGAGCTCCTGCACATACTGCTTGTCGAGCATCACCAGCGTGTCGGGCGCGATGTTGCTCTCGCGGCACGAGAGGGTGAGGTATTCGTTGCCGATGCGCTTCTTGAAGTCGTCGACGCGTTGCAGGTGATAGGATTTGGCTGCGGGAACCGAGTCGGGGCGCATGAGCGTGAACTTGAACAGCGGCAGCAGGCGCATCTCCTCGTGTCCGCCGTTGTGGCCCGTGATGCGGTCGAAGCTGCCTCCGGCGAACTTGCTGTCGAACGACAGCAGGCGGTCGAAGCGTTGCGTGGTGTCGGCGTAGATCGAATAGGTGCTGTCGTTCAGGCGCGAACGGTATTCGGCGATTTTCCGCTGGGCGATCGAGCGGTCCTCTTTGGCGCCCTGCGGGTCGCGGAGCAGTTCGCGCAGCCGGCCGCGGTAGATGTAGGCGTTGGCGAAGTCGGGGTATAGCTTGATGGCCGAGGTGTAGTCCTCCACGGCGCGCTCGATCTCGCCCAGCTGGGCGTAGACGCCTGCGCGGTTGTAGTAGACCAGCACGTTGTTGGGCGAGTAGAGCGCCACTTTGTCGTAATCCTCCAGCGCGCGGTTGTAGTCGCCGATCTGCGTGCGCAGCATCGCGCGGTTGAAATAGGTCAGCGAGTTGGTCGAATCGAGCTGGATCACCTTGTCGAAATCGGCCAGCGCCTGCATCGGGCGGTTGGTGGCGTTGTAGACCAGCGCGCGGTTGAAGTAGGAGAGCAGGTAGGCCGAATCGCACTCGATGGCCTTGTTGAAATCCGCCTCGGCCTCCTTGTACTGTTCCTGCTGGAGGTGCAGTCCGCCGCGGCGGTTATAGCCGTTGGGATTCTCGCGGTTGGTGCGTATCGCGGTGTTGAAATTCTCGTAGGCGCGCGTGGTGTCTTTCAGGTGGAGGTAGCTCAATCCCCGGCAGATGAAGGCGTCGGCCACCTTGTTCTCCTGGCGGATGAACTTGTCGAAATCGTCGATGGCCTCCTTGAACTGCTGGTTCAGCAGGCGCGTCACGCCGCGGCTGTAATAGGGGCCCGGCAGGTCGGGGCGCAGCTCGATCGCCTCGCGGAAGTCCTGCAAAGCGTCGTCGTAGTTGCCCAGACGCGAGCGCGTGATGGCGCGGTAGGTGTAGGCCTGCGTGTAGACGGGATTGAGCCGGATGGCCGTCGAGAAATCGTCCTCGGCGCCCAGCAGGTCGTCGAGGTTGTATTTGGCGATGCCGCGCAGGAAGTAGCCTTCGAAAGCGTCCTCGTCGAAGCGCAGCAGGGTGTTCAGCGTGCGGATGGCCTCCTGGTAGTCGTTGTTCATCATGCACGAACGTCCGACCCAGAAAAAATATTCCCGGTTGTACTGTGCGTGGGCTTTCGTGCCGCACAGCAGGGCGGTTCCCAATATGATTCCGGCGATGAGTTTCCGCATGCTGACTGATTTTGCTCTTTAAACGGGCTTTCCGTGCGATTTATTATTCCTGTTCGTATCCGAACCTGCGTAATTGCCGTTCGTTGTTGCGCCAGTCGTCGCTGACCTTGACGAACAACTGGAGGAAAACCTTCTTGCCGAGGAACTGTTCCATGTCTTCGCGCGCCGTCTGTCCGACCCTCTTCAGCTTCTCGCCCTTGTGGCCGATCAGGATGCCCTTCTGCGAGTCGCGGGCCACGTAGATCGTCGCCGCGATGCGGTCGATCGTCGGCTCCTCCTTGTAACTTTCGATCTCGATTTCGCAGCAGTAGGGGATCTCCTTGTCGTAGAATTTGAGGATCTTCTCGCGGATGATCTCCGAGGCGAAGAAGCGCAGCGTCTTGTCCGTGAGCGTATCCTTGGGGTAGAACGCCGGGCCTTCGGGCAGCAGCGAGAGGATGGTCCGGAACAGCCCTTCGATGTTGAAATTCTCCTTGGCCGACGTGGGGACGACCTGCGCCCCGGGGATTTCGGCCTGCCATTTGTCGACCAGCGCTTCGAGCGCTTCGGGCGTCGAGAGGTCGATCTTGTTGATGACCACGACGGTCGGAATGCCGCTCCGGCGGATGCTGTCGACGATTTCGGCCGAGCGTTCGCTCTGCTCCACGGTGTCCGTGACGTAGAGGATCACATCGGCGTCGGTCAGGGCGCCCGTCACGAACTTCATCATCGACTCCTGCAACTTGTACGAGGGCTTCAGGATGCCGGGCGTGTCGGAGTAGACGATCTGGAAATCCTCGCCCGAGACGATGCCCATGATGCGGTGGCGTGTGGTCTGCGCCTTGGAGGTGATGATCGAGAGTTTTTCGCCCACGAGGGCGTTCATCAGCGTCGATTTGCCCACGTTGGGATTGCCGATGATATTTACGAAGCCGGAACGGTGCATTTTTTTTGCTTTATTCGCAGACAAAGGTAGGGATTTATTCGAATTTATCCTATATTTGTTTTACAATATGCTAAAATCGCACTGCCTATGAAAAAATGAGAACTTTTGATTCTTAATGCCGCTACGGCGGCACACGACATATAAAAGCGCATCGGCTTTTCTTCTTACATTCAGAACTTGGACACTTTTGAATCACAGAGAGGAATTAAAGTTGATGCTCGCGCTGTTTTACGGCGCGGGCATTCCTTTCATCTTTCTGTGCAGGCAGTCCAAGGCCTTGAATGTGGATGAACAGAGTTTGTCCGCGTTTTTTGTGTTTTGACATTTGCTCGATGTAAAACTCTAACTCCTTGAATGATGAAACGCTTTAATTTGCTTGTGTATGTTTACCGGGGCATAAACACGCTGGAAGAAAAATTCACCCGGAAGAACCATCCCGATTACAAATCCGACTTGAGTAAGCATGTCCTGATCGTGACGGGTGTATTTATCGGAGCGACATTAATTACCTCGCTGCTGGGGGGGGTGTAGTTATGAGCATGCAGCACGGAAATTTCTCTCCTAATTTGTCGGTCGGCATGGGCATAGGTCTGTTTTTTCTTTCAACGACTCCGTTTCTGTGTTGTGTCGCCTACTGGATCTATTATTTGAAACGGCATTTGTATTTGTTCTCGACGACCGGTCAGAAAATCGGATATGGACTGTTCACTTGTGTGATGCTTGCTATTCTGGGACCGTCTATTTTCCCGCTGCTTATAGCTCTTGTTTTGCTGTCCATTGCCATTTCGATCGCTTTGTTCCTGTTGAGTGTCGTGATGACGATCATTGCCTTGTTCGACGGAGGAGGTTCGAAAAAGAGGCGGTTTTCGCTCGACAATGGCGATGAGGTGACCGAAAATCGGGATTGTTCGGCGAAAAATATTATGAAGGCCGGAGCGGAAAATCCTATGAAACCAACGATAACGGCAGGACGTTCTCCGAAAAGTAGCATTCCTCACCGGGTTTCACATGACTGCAAAAAGGCTCTCGGAAACGAGAGCCTTTTTGCAATGAAGTCTTGTAAAATGTAGCCTATCGCCGCATCATCCCGCCCGGCATCTTGGGCATCTTCATGCCGCCGCCGGCCACGGCCTTCATCATCTTGCGCGTGTCGTCGAACTGCTTCATCAGGCGGTTGACGTCGGCCATCGTCGTACCCGAACCTTTGGCGATGCGTTCGCGCCGGCGGGCGTTGATGATCTCGGGATGCTCGCGCTCGGCGGGGGTCATCGACGAGATGATCGCCTCGGTCTGCTTGAACACATCGTCCGGAATGTCCACGTTCTTGAGCATCTTGCCCATGCCGGGGAGCATCGAAGCGAGGTCCTTGAGGTTGCCCATCTTCTTGATCTGCTGAATCTGCGAGATGAAGTCGTTGAAGTTGAACTGGTTTTTGACCAGTTTCTTTTTGAGCTTGCGGGCCTCCTCCTCGTCGAACTGCTCCTGTGCGCGTTCCACGAGCGACACCACGTCGCCCATGCCCAGGATTCGGTCGGCCATGCGCTCGGGGTGGAACACCTGCAAGGCGTCCATCTTCTCGCCGCTCGAAATGAACTTGAGGGGCTTGTTGACCACCGAACGGATCGAAATGGCCGCACCGCCGCGGGTGTCGCCGTCGAGTTTGGTGAGGACCACGCCGTCGAAGTCCAGCCGTTCGTTGAACTCCCGGGCGGTGTTCACGGCGTCCTGACCCGTCATGGCGTCGACGACGAACAGCGTCTCCGAAGGTTTCACGGCGGCCTTGATGGCCGTGATCTCCTGCATCATCGCCTCGTCCACGGCCAGACGGCCCGCGGTGTCGACGATCACCACGTTGTAATTCTTCTGCCGGGCGTACTTGATACCGTTCTCGGCGATCTCGACAGGATTCCTGTTACCCTCCTCGGTGTAGACCTCCACGCCGATCTGTCCGCCGAGCACTTTCAGCTGGTCGATGGCTGCGGGACGGTAAACGTCGCCTGCCACCAGCAGCACCTGGCGGCCCTTCTTCGACTTGAGCAGCGAAGCCAGCTTGCCCGAGAAGGTCGTCTTACCCGAACCTTGCAGACCCGCGATCAGAATCACCGCAGGCGTGCCCTCCAGCCGGATGTCCGTGGCCGTGCCGCCCATCAGTTCGGCCAGCTCGTCGCGGACGATCTTGGTCATCATCTGTCCCGGCTTGACGGCTTTGAGCACGTCCTGGCCCAGGGCTTTCTGCTTCACTTCGTCGGTGAAGGTCTTGGCAACCTTGTAGTTGACGTCGGCGTCGATCAGCGCGCGGCGGATCTCCTTGAGCGTCTCCGCGACGTTGATCTCGGTGATGCGCCCCTCGCCTTTGAGAATTTTGAACGACCGTTCGAGTTTATCTGTTAAATTTTCAAACATGACTTCTGAAATTATCCGAGCGCAAAGATAATCAATAATTCACAAAGCACAATCCGCCGTGGAAATTTTGTTATGCCGTGAAAAATAGTTATGTTTACAACTGAACCTAACCGTCATGCAATGAAGAAATTTCTTTTCCTGCTGCTTGCCGTCACGGCCGGGACCGCTCCGGCGCAAACCCTCGTCTATCCCGGCGAGCACGAAATGCCACCCGTCCCGAAGACCTTCGACAACGAACTGGGCGTGCGCTACGGAGCGCAGCTTTACGTGGGCGACGGGCGGGGACCCGAATTGCAGGCCTTTTCGATCGACTATGCCCGTTATAATTTTTACAATATCGGTTTTCGAACGGGGCTGAACGTCTTCGTCGACGAGGATGCCGAGAACTATTTCTCCGTGCCGCTGCAATTCACCTGGCGGACCGGACGTATCGCCTCGTCCTGGCGCCGGGAGAGCCGGGAGCGGAGCGTGCAGAATAATTACTACAACGGCTCTTATGCAGATCCTTACGGCGCTTATTCCGGCGGAGGGGCGGACGTGGGCAGTACGTTTCTCAACGTGCTGCTTGCGATCCTGCCCTCGGGGTTCGAGGTCCATGCGGGCTTTACCCCGGGGCTGATGTGCGGGCCGTTCACGACCGAAGGCTATTCGACGACCGACCCTTCGTGGCGGCCCTATACCGTCCGGCAGCGTTTCTCCTGTACGTTCGACGCGGGTGCGCGGCTGATCATCCCGATCTGGCGGTTCAACCTCTTCGGCGACTTCACCTATCACTGCTACCTGACCGATAATTTCCGGGCCGGGGAGTTTCGGCCTTCGCGCTCCTATATGGGGCTGGGTGTGGGGCTGTCGTTCAATTTTTAGGAGCGGGATTCCGGAACGGTCCCTCCGTTACCCGGTCCCTCCGTTACCCGGTCCGTCCGTCGCTACCGGAGCAGTCCGGCTTCGTAATAAATCACGATTTGCTCGATCATCCGGTCCTCGCCCTCCCTGTCGTATTCCGACTTGAGGTTCTGACCGAAGATTTTCGAGACGCCCTGCCAGAATCCCGCCACGAAACCGCCGCGGAACTCCTTCAACACCTCGTAGGCGGTGTATTCGGTTTCGCGGTCGATGAGTTTCAGCAGCACGCGGCCCTGCGTGCGGGTCATGTGTTTCAGCACGGGGGTGTATTCGTCCTTGATCTCGTGGTAGATTTGTTTGATATACTCCTTCTGGGCCTTTTTGGTCGGCAGGCGGCACAACTCCTCCTCCATCGTCGCCATCTTGGCCTTGGCGATCTGCGCGATGGGGTAGACCTTTTTCACGGCGTCCACCAGCCGGCGGTAGCGGCGCAGGTCGACCGGGCGGCTGAAGACGTAGACCGGCAGGACGTGGACCAGCGGGATCGAATCGCCCTTCTCGACCGTCCACTCCTGATGCCAGAAGCCACGGCCTCCCTGCGCCTGCGCTTGGGAAAGCGCGGCGGCGAGCAGGGCGATGAGGAGTATCCACTTTTTCAACGGCGGCGAATTTTTTGTACCTTTGCGGCGGAGTCCGGATGAAAACCCGTGCGGTTTTGCATCCGGTTTGCCGGGGTGTCTCCGGCAAAGATAACGATTCACCGCGATAAACGAATTACGAACAGCGAATATTATGCTTGAAAAAGGACTTTCCGCCCGCAGCGCCGCAACCGTCGCCGCCGGCAACACGGCCGCCGCGATGGGTTCGGGCGACCTTGCGGTTTTCGCCACCCCCGCGATGGTGGCGCTGATGGAGAACGCCGCCATGACGGCCGTTGCCGGCGAACTTCCCGAAGGCGCGACCACCGTCGGCTCCGAGATGAACGTCACGCACATCAAGCCGTCGGGACTTGGCGCCGAAATCACCGCCACGGCCGTGCTTGCTGAAGTCGAGGGGCGCAAGCTGACCTTCAACGTCGGGGCCCGCGACGCCGAGGGGCTGATCGGCGAGGGCATCCACATCCGCTACATCGTCGACCGGGAAAAATTCATGGCCAAGGTGAAGTAACGGAAAAGCTCCGGATCTTCTGCGTCTGCGAAAAGACGTACAGCTTGATTTGTAGTTATTTATGCCGGATCGAAGGATTGGGCTCTGTGTTTGGACAGGGCTCGATCCTTTTCGTTTGTGTACAATTCTGTTCAAGTCGCCCGATGCCTGTAAATTTCTGTGCTTATACTACTTAATCTTGCTGAATTATTGGCGGTTGAATTTGCATAATTGATTATTTTTCGTTATTTTTGCTCTACATCCATTACAACTACATATTGTAATTATCCGTAAGACTCTCGCGAACCTGCCTTCAATGTTTCATCCTTAAACTTCAAACTATGAAAACTCGCATTTTGACTTTGACAGCAGCCCTGCTTCTACTGGGTGGGTTTGTCGCATGCAACGACTCGGAAGAATCCGAATATATCGGCACTCCTCCCGTCACAGCCTCCGCGGACGTATCGGCTTTTTTCAAGACCTATCTGCCTTCGAGTTCCAGTTCGCATCCCGAGCCGGAATTCAATTTCAGCGAGATCGATGATCGCGACATCGAATGTTTTGTGATCAACAGCATGGAAGAGTTCGAGGCCGTTGCACCTCCTTCGGTCGAGCTGCCAGTAATCGACTTTGACAAATATACCCTTATTATTGGACAGCATTGGATGGGGCATCCCGGATACTCTTTCGAGAAGCAGGCCGTCGATACCGAATCCGATAAGATGACATTGAATTTGGTGTATAAGCAACTGAAGGGTGGTACTCCGGCGATTATGACTATTTTTTATTTCTGGGGACTATACGACAAACTTCCCGAAAAAACGCTTACTGTCAACAAAATCATAATTTAGATATTCTTAATATCATGAAAAAGCTGCTTTCTCTTATCATTGCAGTCATAACATTTTATGGTTGCCAGGATGACATTTTGTCAGAGGAATATCAAGAAAACGTTCCCGCGACCCGTGCGTCTGTGGGTTCGTCTGATTATTATTATTTGGTGTGACGGTGTGAAAATCCCACTAACGGTCAACGAGAACAAGTCGTATGTTTTGGTTGAAACCGCAAAAATTGAAAGTGTTCGCAAATCGGCCGTAAATATCCGTGGGGGAAATACCAGAACTATTGATAACTATGCTGCGCTGGGCATAAGATCGTCAAAAGAGTTCCGCATGCAAAAAAGTCTTACGTCGTTTACGCTGGATAACGCCCAACAAAAATCGATTAATCCGCAGGATGTAGTGTATGAGGCTCCCTATTTTAAAACAAGCGATGGCGCCGATCTCGGCATAACGAATGTATTCAGCGTACAACTGACAGGAGAGCAAGACCTTGCCAAACTTCAAAAAATCGCGGAAGAGTATAATCTGGAGATATTGGGAGAAAACGAATTCGACCCGAGTATCTATTATCTTTCGTGTACAAAGGAGTCGAAAGGGAATGCGCTCGAAATGGCGAATTTTATGTATGAATCGGGCGCGTTTGAGTATGCAACACCCGAGTTTATCGTTGAGTCGATGCCCGACGCCGCTCCGAACGATACCTATTTCAGCTATCAATGGAATCTGAAAAACGTCTCTTATCCGGGGATCGATATCAATTATGTGAACGCAAGGAATGCCTTTGCTTTTCCATATATCAACGATATTATCGTTGCGGTTGTCGATAACGGTGTTTAATAACCATGATGATTTACATTTGTATAATGTCAGTTACAACGCTCACACGGGAGGAATTCCAAGTGGGCTATACGGAGATCACGGCACAAAGGTTGCCGGTGTTATCGGAGCCACGGCTAATAATGGCAAAGGCATTGCAGGCGTTGCATCCGGAGTGAAAATCATGCCCATCAGTATTTGTTATACTGATAACGAGCTTGGCATAGCTGCCTCCACCACGACCAATTTTGCGAATGCAATTCGGTTTGCCGCAAATAATGGTGCGCGCGTAATTAATAATTCATGGTCATTTGATACATCTTCTCCAATATCCGAAATCAATAATGCTGTAACATATGCTCATGGTAAAGGATGCATCGTTGTTTTTTCATCGGGCAATAAAGGCAGTGCTGTATCACAGCCGGCAGCGGGAGCACCTTCTGCAACGTTAGTAGTAGGTGCAATAGATCGGAATGGGTACAAATCGGATTTCTCCGGTTATGGTTCTTCATTGGATGTTGTCGCTCCCGGGCGTGAAATCTGGACAACAGATGTGACCGGTGGATATACTTGTGTGCTGGGCACATCTTTTGCTGCTCCCCATGTTTCCGGCATCGTGGCTTTGATATGGGCAACGGATCCCGATCTTTCGGTATGGCGGGTACGCAATATTATCGAACAAACTACCCGAAAGATCGGCGGCAACACTTATGGTGTCGATCCGCTTCGATTGAACGGATTATGGAACCAATTTGTGGGTTATGGTCTGGTAAATGCCTATGCAGCTGTATCAGCGGTTTCGGGGTCCGCTCCCACCGCTGATTTTGCGTCGGATACCGATGAACCCGTACTTCACGATATCGAATGTCGGGTGTTGAAAAATGGTCTATCCACATCTTCCGGGGTACATCTGGCATTGATTCCGCAAGGGTACTTTTACTAAATTGATATTGGAGTTCCTGACTTACAAACTGCTGATAATTTGGCTGTAAATCAGAGGTTGGATAAAAATATTTTATCCAACCTCTGATTATACTGTTATGAGGCAAACCCGTGATCGGCAATATTCTGGGCGCACGACGCATCCGGAACTTTTCGGTCAAAGCCCGATCAGGACGTGTTCGAGCCAGATCACCGCGATGCCCGCCAGATAGCCGGACAGGGCCAGCAGCGAGATGCGTTTGAGGTACCAGCCGAAATTGATCTTTTCGAGTCCCATCGCCACGACGCCGGCCGCCGAGCCGATGATCAGCAGACTGCCGCCCACGCCGGCGCAGTAGGTCAGCAGGTGCCAGAACAGCCCGTCCGCCACGAAACTCTGTGCGAAAGCCGGGTCGGCGCTCGCCGCAGCCGTTGCGACGTCGGCCACCGGGTACATGCCCATGCAGGCCGCCACCAGCGGCACGTTGTCCACCACCGACGAGAGGATGCCGATGGCGCCCGCGATGGTGAACACTTCGTGGACATTCTTGTCCAGCCAGTCGGCCATGTCGGTCAGCACGCCGCCGGTCTGCAACGCGCCCACGGCCATCAGGATGCCGAGGAAAAAGAGAATCGTCGGCATGTCGATGTGCTTGAGGACTTTGGATACGCGCGGCTGGATCGACTCCTCCATGTTGCGGATGCTGCGTTTGCGGTCGTAGATGATTTCGGTCAGAATCCACATGAATCCCAGCGACACCATCATGCCCATGTAGGGCGGCAGTTCGGTGAGGCTCTTGAACACCGGCACGAACAGCAGACTTACGACGCCCACAATAAGGATGAATAGACGCAGGCGCGGACCGATGCATTCGGGGCATCCCGATGCGAGGGCCTTGGCGCTGACCGCGGCGGCGGGGCGGTCGGCGACGTAGCGGCTGGCGATGGCCGCAGGGATCACGACCGACACGAGGCACGGCAGGAAGAGGTTGGCGATCAGGTTGGCGGCCGTGACGTTGCCGCGCATCCACAGCATGATGGTCGTCACGTCGCCGATGGGCGACCAGGCGCCGCCGCTGTTCGCGGCGATGACGATCACGCTGGCGAAAATCCACCGTTCCTTCTTGTTGGCGATCAACCGCCGCAGCAGCATGACCATGATGATCGTGGTGGTCATGTTGTCCAGTGCGGCCGACATGAAGAAGGTGATGATCGCCAGCAGCCACATCAGTTTACGCTTGTTGCGCGTGGTGATGTGGTCGGTGATGACGTTGAAGCCGCCGTAGCTGTCGATCAGGTCCACGATGGTCATGGCCCCGATCAGGAAGACCAGGATTTCGCACGTGTCGCCCAGCTGGTCCACCAGCTCGTGCTGAATGTGCGGGTCGTTGCCCAGGAGGCTGAACACGGTCCAGATCGCTCCGGCCATCAGCAGGGCGACGGCCGATTTGTCGATTCTGGTTTTGTGCTCCAGCGCGATGAACAGATAGCCCACCACGAAGAGCAGAATCATTGTCGGAATCATATCGTTTGCGTTTATTTACAGGGTAACTGAAGCAAAGATACGAAAAATCCGGCAGAGGTCCGGTTTTGTCTCTGCCAATTTTGCATCCGGGGGTTGGTTTTTGCGATTTTTTGTTTATCTTTGCAGTCGCTTTCGAGCGAATGTTTGAGCTGTGGTGTAATGGTAACACAGCAGATTTTGGTTCTGTCGTTCTGGGTTCGAATCCCGGCAGCTCAACACGAAAAGGCGGTCATGCGACCGCCTTTTTCGTGCATACGTTCGTTTAGCGGATCTTGCGGTGTGAGATGAGCGCGGCGATCCACAGCAGGATGACCGAGCCGATGACGGCCGTCGCCAGACTGCCCAGCGTGCCGACGGGAACCCATCCAAAGAGCGAAAAGAGCCAGCCGCCCAGTACGCCGCCGATGAGCCCGACGATCAGGTTGACGAAGAGTCCCGAACCTCCTCCCTTGACGATCAGGTTGGCGATCCATCCGGCGGCCAGTCCGATCAGCAGATACCATAGAAAATACATAGTCTTGCATTTTGGAACGCTTTTCGGAGTGCAAAATCCGTACCCGGCCGGGCCGGGGCGTTTTATAAAGCCTTTTTCAGCGCTTTTGCCAGCTGATCGGGACACGACGTGCCGCGGCCCCGGCAGTCGATGCCTTCGAGCCGGGCGACGGCTTCCGCGGCCGTCATCCCGCGCACGAGCGCCGCGATTCCCTGCTGGTTGCCGTGGCAGCCGCCCGTGAAGGAGACGCTTCGAACGACGCCGTTTTCGAGTTCGACGTCGATTTGCCGGGAGCAGGTTCCCTGGCAGACGTGTGTTATTTTCTGTGTCATGGAGTTACGATTTTCCGGTTTGCGGGGGCGAAGATACGAAATTCGGAGCCTTTCACAAAATGTTGAAAACTTCCTGCTCCGGAATTTTGAAAGTCGGGGAATAATGGAGACTTTTGTGACCCGCAAAGGTATCCTTCGTCCCGCCGGGGCGGAGGATAAGAGGGAATCGGGTGCGAATCCCGGACAGTTCCCGCTGCTGTATGCGCTTTATGCCGCAGGCGAATCGTCGAGCCACTGTCCCGCGGGGGACGGGAAGGCCGCCTGCGGGTCGGTGCGAGTCAGAAGACCTGCCTTTGCGCATGCAATGTCGGCCCTGCGGGGAAACGGGGCCTGTTGTGAAACGTATATACTCATATTACAATGGATTACACGCAGATTTCCATCATCAAACGTGATGGTAAAACCGAGCCTTTTTCTCTGGATAAAATCGTCCGCGCCATCACGAAGGCCTTTCGCGCGGGCGGCATAACGGACGAGGGGCAGGCCGTCGAGCAGATCGCATCCGACGTGGCGGCGGCAATTACGAAGGCCGAGATTTCGGTCGAGGAGATTCAGGACATGGTCGAGGAGCGGCTGATGAAACGCAACCCCTCGATCGCCAAACGTTATATCATCTACCGCGAGTGGCGCAACGTCGAACGCGACCGCCGCTCGTCGATCAAGAGCGTCATGGACGGCATCGTGACCGTCGAGAAGAACGACATCAACCTTTCGAACGCCAACATGTCGTCGCACACGCCCGCGGGGCAGATGATGACCTTCGCCTCGGAGATCACCAAGGACTACGCCCTGAAATATCTGGTGGGCGTGCGCCACGGCCGCGCCCACCGCGACGGGGACATCCACATTCACGACCTGGACTACTATCCCACCAAGACCACGACGTGCATTCAGTACGATCTGGGTGACATCTACGAACGGGGATTCTCGACGAAGAACGGCTCGGTGCGCACGCCGCAGTCGATCCAGAGCTACGCCACGCTGGCCACGATCGTCTTCCAGACCAACCAGAACGAGCAGCACGGCGGGCAGTCGATCCCGGCGTTCGACCATTTCATGGCTCCGGGCGTGCTGAAAACCTTCCGCCGTCACCTGACCGACATGACGCTGTTCCTGTGCGGCGTGCGGGGCGGCGTGACGCTGGAGCGCGCCGAGCTGAAGGCCCTGGTCGCCGAACACGTGCCGACGATCGAACCCTGCGAGACGGCGGTGGGGCGTCTGTTCGCCGCCCTGCGCCAGTCGGGCGTGGAGGTCGCCGATGAGGACATCCGACGCATCTGGCGGCAGGCATACGACACGACGCGCCGCGAGACCCATCAGGCGATGGAGGGATTCATCCACAACCTCAATACGATGCACTCGCGCGGCGGCAACCAGGTGGTGTTCAGCTCGGTGAACTACGGCACGGACTTTTCGCCCGAGGGCCGCATGGTCATCCGCGAACTGCTTTCCGCCACGATCGAGGGGCTGGGGCACGGCGAAGTGCCGGTCTTCCCGATCCAGATTTTCAAGGTCAAGGAGGGCGTTTCGTGGTCCGAAGAGGACTATGCCGCAGCGGTGAAGGACTTCGACAAGGCACTGGCCGGGGAGATCAAGTTCAAAACTCCGAACTTCGACCTGCTGATCGAGGCGTGCCGCACCACGTCGGTGGCGCTGTTCCCCAACTTCATGTTTCTCGACGCACCGTTCAACCGCCACGAGAAGTGGCGCATCGACGATCCCGACCGCTTCCGCTACGAGGTGGCGACGATGGGGTGCCGTACGCGCGTCTTCGAGAATCTGCACGGCGAAAAGTCGTCGTGGGGGCGCGGCAACCTCTCCTTCACGTCGATGAACCTGCCGCGGCTGGCCATCGAGGCGATGCGCGAGGCCGGGGACATGATTCCCGACGGCAACAAACACGCGATCCGCAAGGAGGCGCGCGAAATTTTCCTCGAATCGGTGCGCAAGACCGCCACGATGATGGCCGAGCAGCTCTACGAACGTTACTGCTTCCAGCGCACGGCCCTTGCGCGGCAGTTCCCGTTTATGATGTCGAACGATGTCTGGAAGGGCGGCGGCCGGTTGCAGCCCAACGACGAGGTGGGCGACGTGCTCAAGCACGGCACGCTGGGCATCGGCTTCATCGGCGGACACAACGCGATGGTGGCGATTTACGGCGAAGGCCATGCGACCTCGAAGGAGGCGTGGCAGACGCTCTACGACGCCGTGACGGTGATGAACCGCGTGGTCGAGGAGTACAAGGCCAAATACGGGCTGAACTATTCGGTGCTGGCGACCCCGGCCGAGGGGTTGAGCGGACGCTTCACGCGCATGGACCGCAAGCGTTACGGGGAGATTCCGGGCGTCACCGACCGCGACTACTACGTCAACTCGTTCCACGTCGACGTGCGCGAGCCGGTTTCCATCGTCGAGAAAATCCGCCTCGAAGCGCCGTTCCACGCCATCACGCGCGGCGGGCACATCACCTACGTCGAACTCGACGGCGAGGCCCGGAAGAATCCCGTGGCGATCCTCAAGATCGTCAAGGTGATGCAGGACGAGGGGATCGGCTACGGCTCGATCAACCATCCGATCGACACCTGCCGCAAGTGCGGCCACCGCGGGGTGATCTACTCGAAATGTCCCGTCTGCGGTTCGGACGACATCCTGCGCATGCGCCGCATCACGGGTTACCTGACAGGCAGCCTCGAATCGTGGAACTCGGCCAAGCAGGCCGAGGAGCGCGATCGGGTAAAGCACCGGTAATTTCGATTCTCACCGGCATCTTTTGCACTTCCCTTGCGGGGCGAAACAGTTACATACGTTCGTATGCTCCTGCTTCGCCCCACTTCACGAAGCCCGAAAACCGCTCTGCGATAATCGAAATTGGCGGCCCCCTGTCCGCCCGCCTAAAATCAAAATTCACCCGGCGGAAGAATCCCTTTTTGCCGCCGTCTCCGGTCGCGTGCGGCAAGTCCCCGCCTAAAGTTTAGAGGTGGATCAGATTTGTAAACACGGCGTTCCGCCGTGAATCGAGACCGACGGTGTTGTATTCATGTTATGAAAACGCAATGGAATTATTAAGAATCATCGGCATCTATCCCGAAACCATCTCCGACGGTTACGGGCTGCGCTATGCGATCTATTTCGCGGGGTGCGCGCACCGTTGTCCCGGCTGCCACAACCCCGAGAGCCACGATCCCCGGCGGGGCGAGCCGCTGACCGTGGAGCGTGCCGAAACCATCTGCGCCGCAATCGCCGCGAATCCGATTCTCGACGGGGTGACGCTCAGCGGCGGCGATCCGCTGTTGCAGCCCGAAGCCATGGCAGCCTTTCTGCGGCTGGTGAAGGAGCGCACGGGGCAGAACGTCTGGTGCTATACGGGCTATACGCTCGAAGAGTGTCTCGCCGACCCGGCCCGCCGGGAGTGCCTTCGGTGGATCGACACGCTGGTCGACGGACGCTACGTCGAGGCGCTGCGCGATCTGTCGCTCGATTTCCGGGGGAGTTCCAACCAGCGGATCATCGACGTCGGGGCCTTGCACCTGTTCGGATAGGTGTGTGAAAAAAGAGCTGCAAATCCTTGCAGCTCTTTTTTATGCGCGGGTTATCTCTACTGACGCTGGAGGTCCGAATTGTCGGCTACGACCATGTTTTTGTCGATGCGCAGCGTCACATTGCCGTCGACCTCGATCAGCAGGGTGGTCTCCTTGATCTCCTTCACGACGCCGTAGATGCCGCCGGCGGTGATGACTTTGTCGCCTTTTTTCAGACCGTTGCGGAACTCCTGCATCTGTTTGCGGCGCTTGGCCTCGGGACGCCACATGAACAACCAGAGAACCAGCACCATGAGGCCGATCATAATAATGAAACTGTACTGCTGCATGAATCCCGGTTGAGGCTCTATGGGGACCGTCTGAAGAAAATTAATCATAATTGTATTCGTTTTAAGTGTTTATTCCATTGAACGAAGCAAAGGTACAAATTATTGCCGAATAAACAAGGATTTATTTTATGTCCGCTTCCACGAACAGCCGCAGGGGCCGCTGCCCTCCCGCCAGCGTGATGTCCAGCGCCTTGAGTTGCCAGCCCCGTTCGCCGCGCGAATCGAAGGTGAGCGTCACCTGCCGTGCGTCGCCCGGTGCAATCGGTTGTGCGTCAAATTCGAGCGTCGTGCATCCGCAGCTGCGCCGGTAGGAGGCGACGGCCACGGGACGGCTCGCGTCGTTGGCCAGCCAGAGGCGCAGCACGGCGATTTCGCCGGACCCGAGGCGTCCGAAACGCACGGTGTCCGTGCCTCCCGTGGTGAGAATCGAATCCGTTAGCGAGATAATCCGGCCCTTGCGTTCGACCGCACGGGGAGATGTGCCGCAGCCAACGGCGAGTGCCGCCAGGGCGAGGATCGCGAGCATGCGGGTCATGGCCGGCAGGGGTCAGATCAGGCCGCGCCCGGCCTTTTTGATGCGTCCTTCCACGGTCAGCGACTCGACGATCTTGTCCAGCACGCCGTTGATGAAGGTGCTGCTGCCCGGGGTGGAGTAGTATTTCGAAATTTCGATCCACTCGTCGAGCGTCACCTTGACGGGAACCGACGGGAACGAAGTCAGCTCGGCCATCGCCGTGCCGATGATCAGGTTGTCCATGAAGACGATGCGCTCCACGTCCCAGTTGGCCGTGAACTTCTCGATGTAGTCCTGGAAGGCGGAGTAGTTGACCAGCGACTTTTCGAACAGCGTCTTGACGAATTCGGGGTCCTCGCTGCTTTTGAACTTCGCGGGAACCTTCAGTTCGGTGTGCGAGACGCGCAGGTTCGAAAGCGTGCGCAGGACCATGATCACGATGTAGGGAAGGTCGTCGGTCCAGAGGATCGACATCTCCTCCAGCACGTCGTCCAGCGCCTCGCAGCTCTGCAACTCCTTGAAGAAGTCCTCGAGCAGCTTTTTGTCGTCGTCGAACGAGCGCTCCTCGCGCTGCATGTAGTCCTTGTAGTAGTCGCTCTCGGTCAACTGCGCGTAGAGCGTGCGGATCAGTTCGGGATAGCGTTCCCATCCCAGTTTGCGGGCCGCCACGTGATCGTTCACCGCGTCGCTGTTGGCGATGGTGCGGATCACGGCGTTGTCCACGAACTTGGTGTTGGGGTTGAGGTCTTCGAATGTCGGCAGTTTCTTCTGTTTGGCCAGCTCCTGACGCTGTTCGGCGTAACGCGCGATCTCCACGGGGAGGATCAGTATCTGGAAATAGAGGTCATAGGCCTTGTCGACGGACGCCATCAGCGTTTTTTCCGACGCCATCATGTTATCCGCGCCCGATTTGAGATGGGCGAACAGCGCCTTGACGACCTTTATACGGAGTAATCTTCTGCTCAACATTTTTTTAGAACGATTTTTAACGGCCGCAAAAATACAACTAAAAATCAAGAATAAAAAATTAAGCCGGGAGAATTCTTTCTCCGGGCGATTTCCGCGCGGCCGTCGCGGCGGATTCCGGCGTATCCGAAAAAACGGGAGGCGCGATGGCCTCCCGATGCTGCAACTACTTTTCCCGGATCGACTTTTTCTTGCCTACATGACTTTGATAGACACAATAAACGATTCCGGCCACGAGCAGGACAAGGATGCAATAGCCGGTGCTTCGGGCGCTGGCTTTGAGCATGCTTTCGAGAGACATTTCCGGATAGAGAAGCGCGAAGACACAAAGGAAATAGATGAAGCAGGCGCCCATGTTTCGCAAGGTGAGGAACCGGGAAATACTCAAATCGTCGTCTTTCGTCTCTTTTGCATCGGGAACCGGACACGTATCGGGACGTTTATCCGGACCCTTTCTGATTCGGTTCCAAAAATAGATGGCCGAAAAGATCACGATGCTTACGATCGTATAAATGGCGATGCACCGCACGAGGCGTCCCGGAGAGCAATCTTTTCCGGGTGTGGGCAGAAACGCTATAATCATCAGAACGACGTAGAAATTAGCCAATCCTTTGAGAAACACTTTCAGCTCGGTTTTGTTCATGGCAGATTCATTTTAAATTCCCTCTTCGGCCTCGCCTCCGAAATAATAGCAATGGCGTTTTATATTGGTCTTAATTTAGGACATTGGATTTTGAAATAAAAGAGGCGAACGGATAAATAGAAAAAAATATACTGAATTGCGAAAGAAATATACTCTGCCGACCGCCTGCGGGGCTCTTTGCATCCTGATTTTTAATTTTTAATTCTTAATTTTTAATTTGCTTTTGCCTATCTTTGCACCCGTATGGAACAATTGGAAGAAAAACAGCCTTTCGACGTGATCGTCATCGGGGCGGGCGCTGCGGGCATGATGGCCGCGGGTACGGCGGCGCGCAGCGGCAGGCGCGTGCTGCTGATCGAAAAGATGGAGAAGTCGGGCCGCAAGGTCCGCATCACCGGCAAGGGACGATGCAACGTCACCAACGCGCGTCCGGCCGAGGAATTCGCCGATCAGGTGCGCACCAACGCCGAATTTTTCAAGGTCGCGTTCTCGGAGTTCAACAACCGGGCAGCGATCAAGTTTTTCGAACGCGCAGGCGTGAAACTCGACATCGAACGCGGCGACCGGGTCTTTCCGCAGAGCGGCAAGGCGTGGGACATCGCCAACGCCCTGCTGGAGTTCTGCGTCGAAAACGGCGTCAAGATCATCTACAATACGCGTGTTACGGAGATTCTGACCCTCGGGGACCGGGTCTTCGGTGTGAAATACATCAACAGGCGCGGTTTCGAACGCAAGGAGGAGTGCGCGCAGGTGATCCTCGCCACGGGCGGCGTCTCCTATCCCGCGACCGGATCGACGGGCGACGGCTATGCCTTCGCCGCCGACCTGGGTCATACGATCGAGCCGCTGCGTCCGTCGCTGACGCCGCTCTTGTCGTCGCACGCCCAGATGAGATACCTCGACAAGGTGCTGCTGCGCAACGTGCGCGCGACGCTCTATGTCGATAACGAACCCGTGCGCGAGGAGTTCGGCGAGATCGGATTTTCCGACCGCGGCATCGAGGGCGCCGTGGCGCTGCGCATGAGCCGCGACGCGGTGGACGCCCTGATCGAAGAGAAGCGCGTGAAGCTGGTCCTCGACCTGAAACCCGCGCTCACGGAGGAGGTGCTGCACGAACGCATCGCCCGTGAAATCGCCGAGCTGCAACCCAACGAGTTCTTCGGCGAACTGCTGCGCAAGCTGGTTCCCAAGCCGCTGGTGATGCCGCTGGCGCAGGAGGTGGACATCCGTGCGAACTGTTACGTCGGCAAAATCACCGAGGAACAGATCACGCGTCTGGTGCGTACGCTCAAGGGGCTGACTTTCCCGATCACGGACTATGCGCCGTTCGAATACGCCGTGGTGACGGCCGGCGGCGTGCGCTGTGACGAAGTGAATCCCTATACGATGGAGTCGCTGAAAGTCAAAGGGTTGTATTTTGCCGGCGAGGTGCTCGACATCGACGCCAATACGGGCGGTTACAACCTCCAGATCGCCTTTTCGACGGGCCGCCTGGCCGGGTCGCTGAAAAAATAGACGTTATGAAGATCGTCGGCCATCCCATTTCTTTCCGGTTGCCCGGGCGGGTTTCCGAACTGCGTAACCGGCTCTCACGCGCCCGTTATTTCCGCGGTCACGGAGTACATTCGCCGTTCGTCTACGACATTGTGCGCAGCGTCTTCATGCGCGACGACCTGCTGCCGGGGCGCCGGGACCTGTACGAAGCCCTGCTCACGGCGGGCGTTTCCCGCCGTCGGGCGGTGCAGTTGCAGAATCTGATGATTCATTGCGGCTATACGACCTTTGGCCTGAATCGTGCGGATGCGGAGTTCTGCGTCGCCACGTGCGGCCTGCCGCGCCCTGCGACGCTCGCGCTGGTGCGTGCGGCGGCCGAAGCGGGGCATACCGTGGCGCTGATGTCGCCCTACGACGGCTGCGAACGGCAGGCGCTGTGCGGGCAGATTATCGCGGGACACGCTTCGACGACGGTGGATAACCGCGGTTACCTGCTGATTTTCAACAACCATTTGCCGAAACAACATTTCAGGATATGAAGGTATACACGAAAACGGGCGACAAGGGAATGACCTCGCTGATCGGCGGCGAGCGGGTCTTCAAGACCGACGAACGGGTCGAGGCTTACGGTACGGTCGACGAACTGGCTGCTTTCACGGCTCTGCTGGCCGACAACATGCGCGGCGACGCTGCGTTGGCGTCGTCGGTCGGCGACCTGAACCGCATTCTTTCGCGGCTGATGTCGGTCGAGGCGCTGCTGGCCACGGGGCAGTCGGGGAGTGACAAGGTCGCTCCGCTGGACCCGGAGACCGTTGCATGGCTCGAAGGGCGCATCGACGCCATGCAGGAGGTTCTGAAACCGATTGATAAATTCACGATTCCGGGCGGAAACGCCGTGGTGTCGATGTGCCACGTGTGCCGCACCGTCTGCCGGCGCGCCGAACGCGCCGCGCTCCGTGCCGACGCCAGATACGGCGTCGACTCCACGGCGCTGGTCTGGCTGAACCGGCTTTCGGACTATTTCTACCTGCTGGGGCGCACCCTCACGGCCCATTATGCCGTCGACGAGGTCCTGTGGATTCCCTGACCTGGCCGGGTATGTAAAATGCGAAGCGGCACATTCCGGGAATCGTGCCGCTTCGCATTGATTTATTTTGAGGCCGCCGGCCTCAAAATCGCTTTTTAGTATTCTTCCTCGTTGAAGAAGAAATCGTCCTTGGAGGGGTAGTCGGGCCAGATGTCTTCGATAGATTCGTAGATTTCACCCTCGTCTTCTATCTCCTGCAGGTTTTCGAGCACTTCGAGCGGCGCACCCGAACGTACTGCATAGTCGATGAGTTCATCTTTCGTTGCGGGCCAGGGGGCATCTTCGAGTTTCGATGCCAGTTCAAGCGTCCAATACATAGTCACAATATTTTTAAGTTCCCAATTGTCAACGGATTATTTGTCCTCAAGGGGCGTTAACCCGTTATGGCTGATTTGCAAAAGTATAAAAAAAACGAGAAAAACAAAGAAAAATCGGCAAAACATCGTGCGTGTGTTATTATATGGTTGGTAACCAATGTTTTGAGCGATGAAAAAAACTCGGCTGCAAATTGCGGCGAAAGGGTTTTGCCTCCTCCGGCGGGCGGCGTTCCGTGGAATATGCCGCCGTCGTTTTTTTTGCGGAGTTCGTTTTTTATCGTATTTTTGTTATGATTCGAAATAATACGACTTATTTTAAAAACGAAAACCCCGACTCCATGATCCGCATCAGCCGCTTTTTCCTGCCGTTTCTCTGTTGTCTGACGGCGCCTGCCCTCGCCGGTACGCAAACCCGCTGGGAGGTGGTTCCCGACAGCACGGCCATCGTGTGGAATGTCCGCGAGGGCGATTCGCACCGGGACCATATCGAAATGAGCGGATTGCGGATTTCCGCCGTCCTGCGCTACGGTGTCGGCGCCGACGGCAGTTTCCGGTTCGAACGCAGTATCGTGTGGCCGATGCTGCGCACCATCCCGAACAATACGCACGGTTCGCTGATGCGGCGTTTCGCGTGGGACGTTCCCCGGATGCTTTCGGTCAATGAGAATTGCCTTCAGCAGGAGAAGGTCCGCCGGATCGTGCTCGACGGCACGATGACCGTCGAGAGCGACTGGACGGCGGTCAAAGGCTCGCTTTCGCTGACGCGTGTCCTTTTCCCGTCGGTCGACGAGGCTGCCTTCTGCGAAAAATACATCCTGAAGAATACGGGCGAGAAGCCGCTTTACGTCGAGATTCCCCGGGCGCGTTCGGTGATCCGGACAGCTCCGGCAAAGGGCGTGGAGGGCAGTTACGAACTGGTGGCCGAGATCTGCGGCGACACGGCGCTGATGCTCGCTCCGCGGGCCGAGGTCGCTTTCGGGGCCTTTTTCAGCGGTCGCCGGTCCGGGGACGAAGCCTTGGCGCTGAACGTCGACGCGGAGTGCGTCAAACGCCGTGCGCTGGTGGCCGAATGGCAGCGCAATCTGGTGCTGGACACCCCCGATCCCGTGATCGACGCCATGTTCGCCTTTGCGAAAATCCGCGCTGCGGAGAGCATCTACGACACCAAGGGCGGCCTGATGCACGGTCCCGGCGGCGAGCGTTTCTATGCCGCGATCTGGGCCAACGACCAGGCCGAGTACATCAACCCGTTCTTCCCCTTCCTGGGCTACGACCGGGGCAACCGCTCGGCGCTCTGCTCGTTCGGCTATTTCGCCCGCTACATGAATCCCGACTACCGGCCGATTCCCAGTTCGATCATAGCCGAAGGAACCGACATCTGGAACGGCGCGGGCGACCGCGGCGATGCAGCCATGATCGCCTACGGTGCGGCGCGTTATGCGCTGGCGCGCGGCGATGCCGCCGAAGCGGCCGAAGTGTGGCCGTTGGTGGAGTGGTGTCTGGAGTACTGCCGCCGCCGGCTGACCGGCGACGGTGTGGTGGCCTCCGATTCGGACGAACTGGAAGGCCGCTTCCCGGCCGGGGACGCCAATCTGTGCACCTCGTCGCTTTATTACGACGCGCTGCTCTCGGCCGCAATGCTGGGCCGCGAACTGCATAAGCCCGCCCGGCAGCTGGCCGCCTACGAACGTCAGGCCGCCGCGCTGCGGAAAAACATCGACCGCCATTTCGGGGGCATGGTCGAGGGCTTCGAGACCTATCGTTATTATACGGGCAACGACCGTCTGCGTGCGTGGATCTGCATTCCGCTGACCGTCGGCATCGACGAACGGAAGGAGGCGACCGTCGAGGCGCTCTTTTCGCCGAAACTGTGGACCGAAAACGGTCTGCTGACCCGGTCGGGCGACAAGACCTTCTGGGACCGGTCGACGCTCTACGCCCTGCGCGGGGTCTACGCCTCGGGCGAGACCGAGAAGGCCACCGGCTATTTGTCCTATTATTCCGGGGTGCGCCTGCTGGGCGACCATGTTCCCTACGCCATCGAGGCGTGGCCCGAAGGTTCCCAGCGTCATCTTTCGGCCGAGAGCGGCCTTTACTGCCGCATCCTGACCGAAGGGGTGTTCGGAATCCGTCCGACGGGGTTCCGGTCGTTTACCCTGACGCCGCGCCTGCCCGCGGCGTGGGACCGCATGAACCTGCGCAACGTGCGCGCCTTCGGCTCGGCGTTCGACATCGAGGTGCGCCGTGCGGCGAAGGGGATGGAGGTCGCCGTGACGCAGGACGGGCGGGAGGTCGTCCGCAAGAGGCTCCGCGCGGGGCAGAGCCTCGGGGTGACGCTGGAATAGAAAAAGAGAGGGAGGTTTCCGAAAACCTCCCTCGTTTATTTCACCGCGATGTAGAACAGGTCGAAACAACCGTCTCCCACCGGTTCGATGCGGTAGTCGTCCATGCGGATCGAGGTCGTCAGCCCGGTGTTTTCCCGGAGGAGTTTGCGGCGGTTCATGCGGTTGAGGATGTCGTAGGGGATTTGCAGCATCCAGCGCGGCAGGCGGTGCTGGAGGTCGAGAATGTCGAAGCGCGTGATGCGTTCGACGCCGCGGCGGTTTTCCGCATAGTAGTCCATCACCTTTTCGTTGCCGAAGACTCCGAGGGTCTCGATCTCCGAAAACCGTGCGGCGAGCAGCCTGCGGAGTTGTTCGGCCGTGTATTCGCGCACGTGCCACGGGTTGCGGGTGAGCGACATCGGGGCGTTGGGGGTCGTCACGATGAACCGTCCCCCGGGGCGCAGCACCCGGTGTATTTCGCGCACGAACTCCGCATCGCGTTTGATATGCTCGATCACCTGGAACGAGATCACGCAGTCGAAACTTCGGTCGGGGAAGTCCAGCGGCGGGACCACTGCCTGCCGGAACTCGACGTTGGGGCGGTCGAGCAGCTCCGGCGCCGGGGCGTGCTTGTCGACGGTGACGAACCGCCGCGCCCGGGGCGCCGCTACCTCGATGCCGTAGCCGGCTCCGGTTCCGATTTCGAGCACGTCGCCCGCGATGCGCGCCGAGGCGGCGTGGTAGGCCAGCAGCGAGCGCTGGAAAACGAAATTGTCCGAGGCTTCCGCCGAAACGCGCTCCGCGGTGTTAATCTTCGCCATGTTTCCGGATTTTGATGCCTTTTTCGCCGGCTTCGACCGCGCCGCGCTTGAGGAGCATGCCCAGCGAGCGTTTGAAAACCTTTTTGCTCGTTCCCGTGAGGCGCGTCACCTCCTCGGGGGCGCTGTCGTCGTTCAGGGGCAGGAATCCGCCGTTGTCGCGGACCAGCTGGAGCAGCACCTCCGCCGAGTCCTTCACCTGTGCGAATCCCGTCTGCTGGAGGCTCACGTCGATGCGGTTGTCCTCGGTGATACGCCTAACGTAACCTTTCAGCCGGTCGCCGACGGCCACGGGACGGAAGATCTGGTTGCGGTAGATCATGCCCCAGTGGCGGTTGTTGACGATCACGCGGAAGCCGATTTCACTCTCCGAAGCCACCAGCAGCGAGACCTCCTCGCGGGGTTTCACCGTGATCAGGTCGTTGTTTATGAAACTCTTGAGTTTGGTCGTGGCCACGCAGCGGCCCGTGATGTTGTCTTCGTAGAGGTAGACGATGTAGCTGTGTCCGGCCAGGATGCCGCCCTGCTGGTTGCGGTTGGGGAGGAACAGGTCCTTGCCGTGCAGTCCCCAGTCGAGGAAAGCCCCGTGGGCCGTCTTGTCCACCACGCGCAGATAGCCCGCTTCGCCTTCGCGCAGCAGCGGCGTTTCGGTCGTCGCCACGAGGCGGTCCTCCGAGTCGTGGTAGAGGAAGACCTCTTTCCGGTCGCCGACCTTGTCCGTCAGCGAAGTGTAGCGGTTGGGGAGCAGCACTTCGTTCTGCTCCTCGTCGGCGAGGTATAGGCCGTATTCCGATACGCGGCTTACGGTGAGGGTTTGTATGCGTCCTGCTTTCAACATGGTTTTTCCGGTATATACGCTGCAAAAGTACGTTTATTTTCGTCCGAATCCAAACTTCGCGGGCCGTACTGCCGGAAGATGCGGCGGATTTGCCGGCTTGCGGAGCGAAAGTTTTGCGGATTGGCCGAAAAACCGTATCTTTACGAAACGTAAAAATCTCCCGAAATGATGAAACTACGCCGATTTCTGTTCCTGCTCTGGGCGGGATTGCTGGTAGCGGCCGCCGCGTGCGCCCAGCCTGTCAGCACGCTTTACGACAAGACCGAATACCGTATCGCCATGCGCGACAGCGTGCGCCTGCACACCTCGGTCTTCACGCCCAAGGCCCCCGGCAAGGCCCCGATAATCATTTTCCGGACGCCTTACGGTACGGGACCTTACGGCGAGGGACAGTTTCCCGGCAGTTTCGAAAAAGGCTACATGCGCAGCTACGTCGACCGCGGCTACATCATCGTCCAGCAGGACGTCCGGGGCCGCTACATGAGCGAGGGCGAGTTCATGCACGTGCGTCCCGCGGGCTTCGGCAGCGTGGACGAGACGACGGACAGCTACGATACGGTGGACTGGCTGGTGAAGAACATTCCCGGCAACAACGGCCGTGTGGGTTTCGCGGGATGCTCCTACCCGGGATTCTACGCCCTGATGGGCGGTTTGAGCGGGCATCCGGCCGTGAAGGCCGTTTCGCCGCAGGCCCCCGTTACGGACTGGTACATGGGCGACGACGTGCACCACAACGGCGTGCTGATGCTGAGCGACGCCGTGCGGTTCCTCAATTCGATGAACACGCCCGCTGGACACGAGCCGACCGACAAGATGCCGCGGCGCGGGCTGACGATCTCGCCCGACGAACGCACGTTCTTCCTCACGGAGCGCCCCACGCGGGCCGACCTGACGAAACTGCTGGCACCCAATGCGTTCTGGGAGGAGATGGCCGAACATCCCGACTACGACGAGTGGTGGCGCGCGCGCGACACGCGCCGGGCCTGCTACAACATCCGTCCCGCGATGCTGGTCGTGGGCGGCACGTTCGACGCCGAGGATTGCTACGGGGCCTGGAACCTTTACAAAGCCGTCCTGCGCCAGAGCGCCCGGACTCCGCTCCATCTGGTCGTCGGGCCGTGGGCCCACGGGGCATGGCGCGGCGACGGGCGTACGCTGGGCGACTTCGATTTCGGAGAGGAGGCCTCCGGAGCCTACTATATGGAACATTTCGAGGCGCCCTTTTTCGACTGCTACCTCTGGGCGCGCGATACGGTCGACCGGCTGCCGCCCGTGGCGGCTTTCTCGTCGGGCGACAACCGCTGGCATACGTTCGGGCGGTGGACGCCTTCCGAGGCCCGCAAACTGACTCTTTACCTCGCCGAGGGCGGCCGTATCACGACCGAAAAACCGACGGTGAAAAACTCCTCGACGAGCTATACGTCCGATCCTGCCGACCCCGTGCCGTATATCGCAACCTCCGGCACGCGGCGTCCCAAGGAGTATATGATCGCCGACCAGCGGTTTCTGGAGGGCCGCAAGGACGTGCTGACGTTCGTGACCGAACCGCTTGCGGAAGACGTGACCCTTGCCGGTCCGATCGAGGCTTCGCTGAAAGTGGCCCTTTCGACCTCGGATGCCGATTTCGTCGTGAAACTGATCGACGTTTACCCCGACGAGGGTGAAAAGGCCGGCATGCAGATGCTCGTCCGCGGCGACGTGGTGCGCGGCCGTTACCGCGACGGCTTCACGCGTCCGAAAGCCTTCGTGCCGGGCAACCCCGAGACCGTGCCTTTCCGCACGACCGACATCGCCCACACGTTCCGCGCCGGACACCGGATCATGGTGCAGGTGCAGAGTTCGTGGTTCCCGCTCACGGAGCGCAATCCCCAGCAGTATGTCGACCTGTGGCGCTGTGCGGCGTCGGATTTCGTGCCCTGCCGGGTGACGCTTTTCCACCAGCGCGACCGCGCGTCGTCGCTGACCGTCTATAAGCTCTGATTTTCGTGGAACTCCGCATCGCCCTCTGCCAGTGCGACATCGCCTGGGAACAGCCCGCGCGGAACCTCGCGCGGCTCGAACCGATGGTCGCTGCCGCCGAAGCGGATGTCGTGCTGCTGCCCGAACTGTTCGCCACGGGCTTCACGCTCGATCCCGCCGGAGTGGCCGAAGGGGCCGGCGGGGCGGTCGTCACGGCCCTGCGCCGCTGGGCCGCCCGATACGGCAAGGCGGTCGCAGGCAGCGTCGCCGTTGCCGAAAACGGACGTTTCTACAACCGGATGTATTTCGTGAAACCCTCGGGCGAATTTATCGGCTATGATAAACGCCATCTGTTCGCACCCGGCGGCGAAGCGCGCCAGTACACGCCCGGCGACAGCCGTGCGGTGGTCGAATACGGAGGCGTGCGGTTCCTGCTGCTCGTCTGTTACGATTTGCGTTTTCCGGTCTGGAGCCGTTGCCGGGGCGATTACGACGCCATTCTGTGCTGCGCCTCGTGGCCTGCGCCGCGGCGCGAAGTGTGGCGGACGCTGCTGCGCGCCCGGGCCATCGAAAACCAGTGCTATGCGGCCGGGGCGAATCGGGTGGGGGATGACCCTGCGGCCCGTTACGCCGGGGATTCGGCGTTGGTCGACTTCAAGGGCCGCACGATGGCCGAAGCCGGCGGCGGGGAACGAATTCTGACGGGCGTGTTCGACACGGAGGCGCTGGCGGCGTTCCGCGAAAAATTCCCCGCATGGCGGGATGCCGACGAATTCGTTTTAAAATAGACGTGTCATGCGCGCGGGGGACGCCAATGCCTGTTATTTTTCCCTTCAGACGATTATTTCCGCTGATTTATTTTGAATTCAGCGGAATTTGAATACCTTTGTTTTCAGCTATGAAACGATCTGACAGCGATAGAACGGGTTTTCGTTCGGGAAATGAAACGGGAGGTAAATTTCTTCCCCATTGGCTCTCGGCTGTCGATCGACTTACCCCCCCCCTCGCGCTGTTCCGGTTGAATTTCTGAATCCGGCTTTCCGCGATTATATAATGACTCTGACAAGGGGTTGTTGTGTTTTGTCGTGTCGTATCTCGAAATCACTCTCATCCAATAAAAAATGCGTATGAAATCCAAAATCTTTACATCGTTCCTGTTGGCGGCAGTGCTGCTGTCGGGATGCAAGAAGGACGATCCGGCTCCGGATAAGGCGACTTTGTCGGTCAGTCCCCAAACTGCGATTGCCTTTACGGCTGCGGCGACGGAGACCTTCACCGTAAAGGTCGTCACCAATCAACCGACCTGGAAAGCCGAGTCTTCGCAAAGCTGGTGCAAGGTCGCTGCGGGGGAGGGTCAGTTCACGGTTTCCGCCGATCCCAATACGTCGGAAACAGCTCCGACGCCGGCGGTGATTACGGTGACGGCCGGGAGTGAAAAGGCGACGATTGATGTCACGCAGGCAGCCGCCGGGAAGGAGCAATATCCCGACACCGAGGCCAAACTGAAGCAGGCTATCGCCAAAGTGTGGACTTTTGCGGAGAGTTCGAACTATGTTTCGCTCGAGTTCACAACCGACGGCCTTTATACGTTTTTATCCAAAACGCCCTTTACCCGGGCTGCGGAGAACAATATCTACCTGCTTTCGGGCGCCTATTCCGTTGCTGCCGATCTGCACGAACTCACGTTGAGCGATTTCGGCAAAATCACCATCAGCGACGTGGGGAACGGCAAAGCCTCCATGACGATCGCCCCGACCGGCGGAACTCCCTCCGCGGCGGAACTCGACGAGCAGCGTTTCGTAACTCCCCCGGCGTCGGCGGATAAGAAGATCAAACGGGTCGAGTCGAAAGATCCTACGGAGGGAAACGGCTGGATCGAATATGGTTACGATGCGAATCGGCGGATGTCGAAGATTAAGATTTCACAGGGCGGCCTGACGCTGGAAATTCCGATCAATTACGAGGATGGCAAAGTCTGGTATCAGTTCGAAGGCGGCGAGGTCCTCGGAGAGCCGGGCGTGTTTAAGGTTACCTATACGCTCAATGCGGCGGGGCTGGCCCGCTCTTCGGTTATTCAGCACAAAGGCGTCGTGCTCTATAAGATATACTATACTTATAACAACCAGAGGCAGCTGGTCTCCTATCGGATGACGGACAATGCCGGGAAACTCGACGGGTTTTGCAATGCCACGTGGGTGAACGGGAATGTGGTGAGCACTTATTCCGAGAGCGTGCACACCTGTGACGGCAGTTATGATGAGTATGACGGGCATAAATATTACCATCACGACCATAACGGCGACGGCATTTTCAACCAGGAAGATATTATCACCCGCGAGACGGACCATAGCACGTACAGCTATTCGGCCCGGGAGAACAAGGGCGGCTACATGTATCCGATCGTTACGCCCGATATATTCGGCTCTTCCGATGTTTTCGATCAGTTGGGCCAGTGGATCGGCGTGCTCGGCGTCTCCTGCAAGCACCTGATGTCGGAACATGCGGATGCCGACGGTGCGTTGACCTACCAATTCGACGCCGAAGGGTATCCTACGCGCATCGACGTGTCGTTCCCGGAGGATCCTTCCGATAACTGGTATATCCTCCAGACCTACGAGTAGGGGCGTTAATACCGGTGATTCGTGTAAAGTCCGTCCGAAATGCCGCAAGGCATTCGGGCGGACTTCGTTTTTTCAGCGTCGGAACCCTGACCGCGACAACTGCGGAGAAGACAATGTATTGAAAAAAAACGTATCTTTGCACGTTGCTGATTTGCGATCCAATAAACCGGACGTTCCGCACGTTTACATACCTGAAATGGAAGATACGATCAAAATACTGGGCGCCCGGGTTCACAACCTCAAGAACGTGGACCTCGAAATTCCGCGCCGCAAACTGGTAGTCGTCACCGGCCTCTCGGGGTCGGGCAAATCGTCGCTGGCCTTCGACACGATCTACGCCGAGGGGCAGCGGCGCTACATGGAGACGCTGTCGACCTACGCGCGGCAGTTCGTGGGGACGATGGAGCGTCCCGATGTGGACAAGATCACGGGGTTAAGCCCCGTGGTGGCCATCGAACAGAAGACGACCAACAAGAATCCCCGCTCGACGGTGGGCACCGTGACCGAGATCAACGACTTCCTGCGCCTGCTTTACGCGCGGGCGTCGCGGGCCTATTCGCCCGTGACGGGCGAGGAGATGGTCCACTATACCGATGACCAGATCGCCGAGCTGATTCTCACGGGCTTCGCCGGGCGTAAGATCGCCCTGATGGCCCCCATCGTCAAGGGCCGCAAGGGCCACTACCGCGAACTGTTCGAGTCGCTGGCCAAGAAGGGGTACATCTATGCGCGCATCGATGGCGAGATCCGCGAAATATCGTCGGGCATGCGCCTCGACCGCTACAAGATACACACCATCGACCTGGTGGTCGACCGCCTCGTGGTCAGCGAGGAGTCCCGCGAAAGGCTGATGACCTCGCTGAAGGAGTCGATGCGCCAGGGCAAGGGCACGATGGCCGTCCACGACTACGGGACCGGGCAGCAGCGTTTCTACTCGCGCCACCTGATGTGCCCCTCGACGGGCGTGGCCTTCGAGGACCCCGCGCCGCACACCTTCTCGTTCAACTCGCCCAAGGGCGCCTGCCCCCATTGCAACGGACTGGGCGAGGAGGCGGTTTTCGACGTGGGGAAGATCATTCCCGATGCCCGCCTCTCGCTGCGCGAAGGGGCCGTCGGACCGCTGGGCAAGTACCGCAACAACATGCTTTTCGCCATTCTGGAGATGCTGGGCCGCCGTTACGATTTCACGCTCGACGATCCTGTCGAAAGTTTCTCCGAGGAGGCGCTGAACGCCGTGCTCTACGGCGATTCCGAGCCGCTGACGGTCGACCTGCAGGAGTTCTCGTCTTCGGGCGGACGCCAGTTCCTCTCGTGGGAGGGCGTGGCCGAGTACATCGGCCGCACCGAGGACGACGATTCGAAGCACGGCCAGAAGTGGCGCGACCAGTTCCTCGTCTACCGCAAATGTTCGGTCTGCGGCGGTTCGCGCCTGCGGAAGGAGTCGTTGCAGTTCCGCGTCGCCGGGAAGAACATCGCCGAGGTGTCGGCCATGTCGATTTCCGAGTTCTCGGAGTGGGTTCCCACCATCGAAAAACAGCTCTCGGAGAAGGAGTGGAAGATTGCCCAGGAGATCGTCAAGGAGATCCGCGAACGCCTGCGGTTCCTGATGGACGTGGGGCTGGGCTACCTCTCGCTGGCGCGTTCGTCGCGTTCGCTGTCGGGCGGCGAGAGCCAGCGCATCCGCCTCGCCACGCAGATCGGCTCGAAACTCGTCAACGTGCTCTATATCCTCGACGAGCCGTCGATCGGCCTGCACCAGCGCGATAACCAGCGGCTGATCCGCAGCCTCGAAGAGCTGCGCGACGCGGGCAACTCGGTGATCGTCGTCGAGCACGACGAGGACATGATGCGCGCCGCCGACTTCATCGTCGACGTGGGACCCCGCGCCGGGCGCAAGGGCGGCAACATCGTGGCCGCCGGGACGTTCGACGACATCCTCCGGTCCGACACCATCACCGCCGATTACCTGACGGGACGCCGGCGGATCGAAATTCCCGAAACGTTGCGCAAGGGAACGGGCGGGCGCATCGTGATCCGCGGCGCGCGGGGCAACAACCTCAAGAACGTCACGGCGGAATTTCCGCTGGGCAAGTTCATCTGCGTGACGGGCGTCAGCGGCTCGGGCAAGTCGACGCTCGTCAACGAAACCCTGCGGCCGATTCTCGCCAGAGAGCTTTACCGCTCCTTCGACCAGCCGCTGGAGTACGACGGGGCGGAGGGCCTCGAACATATCGACAAACTGGTCGTCGTCGACCAGTCGCCCATCGGGCGCACTCCGCGGTCGAATCCCGCGACCTATTCGAACGTCTTTTCCGACATCCGCAAGCTGTTCGAGATGACGCCCGACGCCCAGATCCGCGGCTTCAAGGCCGGGCGTTTCTCGTTCAACGTCAAGGGCGGCCGCTGCGAGGAGTGCCGCGGGGCGGGCGTGCAGACCATCGAGATGAACTTCCTGCCCGACGTCTACGTGCGCTGCAAGGCGTGCGGCGGCCACCGCTACAACCGCGAGACGCTCGAAGTGAAGTACAAGGGCAAAAATATCGACGACGTGCTGAACATGACGGTCAACATGGCCGTGGAGTTTTTCGAGAACATCCCCAATATCTACCAGAAGCTCCGGGCCATTCAGGAGGTGGGCCTCGGCTACCTGACGCTCGGGCAGCCCTGCACGACGCTGTCGGGCGGCGAGAGCCAGCGCATCAAGCTCTCGTCCGAGCTTTCGAAGCGCGACACGGGCCGCACGCTCTACATCCTGGACGAACCCACGACGGGGCTTCATTTCGAGGACATCCGTCTGCTGCTGGAGGTGCTGAACAAGCTCGTCGACCGCGGCAATACGGTCATCGTCATCGAACACAACCTCGACGTCATCAAGGTCGCCGACCATATTATAGATATAGGTCCCGAGGGCGGGGCGGCCGGCGGGGAGATCATCGTCGCGGGCACGCCGCACGAGGTGGCGCAGTGCGAGGGCAGCTACACGGGTCAGTTCCTCAAAAAACTGGGGTTGTAGCGTCTCCGTCTGTCCGGCGGGGCGCTCTGCCGTGAGGCTCTGAAACTCGTCCCGAGGGAGGGCGGCGTATGCAAACGCCGACGCCCGTGACGGCAACGGTGTCCGGAAGCGGAAAGTGGCCCATGATCCCGCTTTCGGCACAAAACTTGCTTTCATAGCCGTAACAAACCTTATGTGCTATGAAAAAAACAGTCATTATCGTTGTGGGCCTGCTGCTCTGTGCGGCGGCCGTTACCGTGATCGGACAGAAAAAAGTGCTGTCGCCCAAGGAAGAACGCCGCGAGGTGCGCGAGAAACGCCGTGCGGAACGTATTGCCAACTACGAGAAGTTCATGGACTCGCTCGTGCTGTCGCGCAACTTCCAGTTCAACCCGACGACCTTCCAGCGTCAGCCCGCAGGTCCGATGCGCCAGATTATGAACCCCGCGTTCAACGTCGGCATGTGGGACGGAACGGCGGACATCACGCTTCCCTACATCAAGGGTTACGTGCCGCCTTACTATGTGACGATCATCAATTACACCGTTTCCGATTTGCAGGGCTATATCACCGAGCAGACGCACGAAGGCTGGATGGTGACCTTCTCGACCTCGCTGTTCTCGGCGTCGACCTACACGTTCACCTTCGAAATCTTCTCCCGCACGGGCGGGGCTACGCTGACGATCACCAATCCGTGGTATAACCCCGTGCAGTATACGGGTTCGATTTCGCAGCTCTATTGACGTAAATTCATTTTGCCGGACCCATCCCGGGCAGCCGTATCCGCTGCGCTGTCCGTTTGCCGCTCCGGCGATCCCCGAACCCCCGCCTCAGGCGGGGCTTTTTTCCCGTTCAATCCGATGTCCGACTTATGAAACACTCCGTTTTTTCCACCTGCGGCGCACTCTCTTTCATTGCCTGCGCCGCCGTCGCGCAGACCCCGCAGTATACGCTCGAAACTTCCGCCGCGGACAGCGTGCCGCAGACGACGATCGTTCCCGTGCAGCAGGCCCCGGTGCAGGTCGTGGAGCATACGACCGTCTACGAGGAGCCTGCGGCGGGGATGGACCGCGCCCAGCGCAGGGCTTATAAGGCCCGGGTCTACGCCGCGAAGATCGACTCGCTGGTGCAGTCGCGCGACTATATGTTCTTCCCCAACTCGATGCAGCAGCTACCCGGCGGAATGATCCGTTCGATCTATGCCGACTACTTCTTTTTCGGGGTGTTCGTCGACCATGTCGAGGTGCACCTGCCTACCGAACGGGGCATCACCCAGTATGTCGAGATGCTGAATTTCGATTCGATGTCGGTCCGCGACTACCGGGCGGCCCGCGTGCAGTGGGGCTGGTCGGTCTCCTTCAATATTTCGGACGGCAACACGCTCTACCACGCCGATTTCGCCGTCTCGACCGCCACGGGCGAAACGGTGCTGACGCTCCTGACGCCCGACGTCACGATGCGCTACGTCGGCTGGCTGTGGAACAAGCGGGTGAACGACCCGCGGTATCGCAGGATGGATTAGAAAATGAAGGATAAAACGGCGCCGAATCAATTATAGGCGCCGTTTTATCTGAAATTACTCGGTACTCATGGCCAGCCTCAAACCTACATAATCCGAATTGTAAGATTGTGCAGGCCTGTGTGATACGCGTGCGGAATTGGACCAAATAGCCCAACATCCGCCCCGTATAACGCGCATAGACCCGCTTTGCGGACCTTGTGGATTTGTTTGAGGTTCCTCGGGATAATCGCCCAGCCAGTCACTGCAATATTCGTAAAGATTACCGCCCATGTCATACAATCCCAGTTCATTGGGTAATAACTGTTTTACATAATGCGGGCTGTTTCCATTGTTACGTAACTCCCAATAATCCCACTTGTTTTCATTGAGTATATAGGTTCCGGCATTGTTGTAACACCAGGCCGCCAGGATCGAAATGTCGGAGCCCGGATAAATGTGTCCCTGGGATCGGTTGCCTCCCCGTGCTGCATATTCCCATTCGGCATCGGTCGGTAACCGGAATTTTAATCCCGTTGCTTGGTTGAGACGTTCGATAAAAGGTTGAATGTCGTTCCACTCCACGCCTTGAGGCTTATGGTATTCAGAATAGTCGCACTCTGTTTCCATAACTGCGCTCCAAAGTTCCTTTGTGACCTCTGTTTCTCCGATATAAAAGGTATTGAGCGTCACTTTATGTACAGGATATTCGGTGCGATCCGGTTTCCAGCCGCTCGCCTCCTGTTCACGGGTTGCTCCCATCTGGAATGTTCCTCCATCTACTTTTACCATGGTAAAAGAACAGTTCTTAAATGTAATTTCTTTTACCGGAACATTCTGTTCGTTTTTCGAATGTCCTTCGTCATCATCTTTGCTGCATGCGACCAGACAGATCGCCAAGAACGGCAGCAGAATACGGTTTTGTTTCATTTTGATAGATTGGTTAAGGGTTAAGAGTCAATAAAAAACGCGGACAAATTCCTTTATCCACGTCGGAGGTATTGGACGACCTACAAGTAAGATGAAAGAAATGCCCGCGCCGTAAAACAGCACGAGCATCGCCTTTAGTCCCTTACTTGTTAGAAAGTGTCCAATTTTCCGACGTAAGAAGAAAAGCCGATGCACTTTTTATATGTCGTGTGCCCGCAGGCACGGAGTTGAAAGGTTGTTTTCTACTGCTTCATAGGCGTCGCGGTTTGGTGTTTGATCGTACAAATATAAGCAATTCTGAATTCTGAATTGTAAATTCTGAATTATTTCCTGTCCGCAGGACGGTAAATAAGCGCCACGGCGGAGACGGAGATGCCTTCCTCGCGCCCCTCGAAGCCCAGATGCTCCGTGGTCGTGGCCTTGACCGACACCCGGTCGTCGTCTACGCCCATTGCGCCGGCCATCGCACGGCGCATGGCGTCGATGTGCGGCCGCAACCTGGGCTGCTGGGCGCGGATCGTGCAGTCCACGTTCCCGATCTCGTAGCCCTTTTCGCGCAGCAGTTCCGCCACGCGGCGCAGCAGGATCTTCGAGTCGATGCCCGCAAAATCGACCGACGTGTCGGGAAAGTGCAGCCCGATGTCGCCCAGCGCCGCGGCGCCCAGCAGAGCGTCGCACAGGGCGTGGATCGCCACGTCTCCGTCCGAGTGGGCGACGCACCCTTTCGTGTGGGCGATCTCCACGCCTCCCAGAACCAGCGGCAGGCCGTCGGCCAGAGCGTGTACGTCGTATCCGTGTCCTATTCTGAAATCCATTCGTTCCCGTATTTTATATTGTCAAAGTTACGGATTTTTTCCTAACTTTGCAAAAATGCAAAAATCTATGTCGGAAATAACCTCTTTGGAACCGCGTCTTGTCTGGGAACAGTTCGACGCCATCACGCGTGTGCCGCGTCCTTCGAAGAAGGAGGGCAAAATCATTGATTTTCTGGTCGATTTCGCCAAAAAGCACCATATCGAATATAAAAAGGACGCCATCGGCAACGTCGTGATGCGCAAGCCCGCCACGCCGGGCATGGAGGAGCGCGCAGCCGTGATCCTCCAGTCGCACATGGACATGGTCTGCGAAAAGAACTCCGATGTGGAGTTCGACTTCGACAACGATCCCATCCGCACGCGTATCGACGGCGAGTGGGTCCGGGCCGAAGGTACGACGCTGGGCGCCGACTGCGGTATCGGCATGGCCGCCGCGCTGGCCGTGATGCTCGACGAGACGGTGGAGCACGGTCCCGTCGAGGCGCTGTTCACCGTCGACGAGGAGACGGGCCTCACGGGTGCGTTCGAGCTGGGCGAGGGGATGCTCACGGGCAAATACCTCGTCAACCTCGATTCGGAGGACGAGGGCGAAATCTTCATCGGCTGTGCGGGCGGCATCGACACCATCGCCACGTTCCACTACACGATGGAGCCGTCGCCGAAGAACTACACGTTCTTCCGTGTCGACGTGTCGGACCTTCAGGGCGGACACTCGGGCGACGACATCGACAAGGGCCGCGTCAACTCGAACAAGACTGTGGCGCGCCTGCTGTGGGACGGCATGCAGTCGTTCGAACTCAAACTGTGCTATTTCAACGGCGGCAACCTCCGCAATGCCATTCCCCGCGAGGCTTACGCCATCTTCGGCGTTCCGGCCCGCTTCAAGGAGGAGTTCGTCAAGCGTTACAACCTTTTCGCCGCGGACCTCGAAGCCGAATTCCGCTTCCGCGAACCCAATTTCAAAATCACGCTCAACGAGATGCCCCACGTCGACGAGGTGCTCGACAGCAGGACGCAGTCGGCGCTGGTCTACTCGTTGGTGGGCGTTCCCAACGGGGTCGTGGCCATGTCGTTCGCCGTTCCGGGGCTGGTCGAGACCTCGACGAACCTCGCTTCGGTGAAGTTCGCGGAGGGCAACCGCATCGTCGTCACCTCGTCGCAGCGGTCGTCGGTCGAGAGCGCCAAGACCTACGTGATGCAGATGGTCGAGTCGGTCTTTGCGCTGGCGGGCGCCGATGTGGCCCATTCCGACGGCTATCCGGGCTGGATGCCCGACCCGCAGTCGAAGCTGCTGGAGGTCACCGTCGATGCCTACAAACGGCTGTTCGGCTCCGAACCCAAGGTCCGCGCCATCCATGCCGGGCTGGAGTGCGGTCTGTTCCTCGAAAAGTATCCCGATCTGGAGATGGTCTCCTTCGGTCCGACGCTCCGCGGCGTGCATTCGCCCGACGAACGGCTCGAAATCGCCACGGTTCCCAAGTTCTGGAAACTGCTGACCGAAGTCCTGAAAACAATCTGATTCCGATTCCGGCGTCCCCGCTGCGGGGACGCCGGAATTTGTCATGCCCCATCCCCGTCTGACGCTGCTCCTGCCGTGTCGCGACGGCTTTTCTGTTTGCCGGACCGTTTTGCCGCGCTGCATGCGATCCAGTTTTGAATCGTCGGACTTTTTGCTATCTTTGTGTTCTGTAAAGTCGCAAAGATATGCTGAAAAGTCGTTGTGCCCTGTTGTTTCTCCTGTTTCCGTGTGCGGCGGCGGCCCAGTACCCCGGCGACGAATACTATCCCTATGCCGAACGCGAGGAGCGGCGCGAACTGCTCACGACCGATTCGACGATCTTCTACCGCGCCGTGCAGTCCCCTTCGGACCTCTACGGCCTTCGCACCGGTTTCAACCTGCCGCAGGTCGCGCTCCGGCGCCGCGGACTGGATTACACCCTGGAACGCACGTCGCTCATGGGCGTTGCGGTTTCCTACCGTTACCTCGCGGCGCTGCGCCTGCTCGGGGCCGAAGAACAGCGCTATGCGGGGCTTGCCGCCGCGCCCGGGGAACCGGCTGCGGCGGGCGGCATGCGGGCGTTCCGGTTTTCGGACGGGGAGCCGTTGCAGCCTTTTCTGGCTTCGGTCCGCTTCACCGACCGCAATTACCTCGTGGGAGCGAAAGCCGCCGTCTCGGCGTCGCCGGGCGACGGCTGGCGCATTTCGGCGGCTCTCGACGCCCGCTCCGGCCGCGACATGCACGTCGAAGGGGTCTTCACCAATGCCGTGACCGCCGGACTGCGCCTTGCCCGGCGTTTCGGCGAAGGGCACGAACTCTCCGTGCTGTGTATCGTGCCGCCCTCGGTGCGGGGCACGCGCCTCTCCTCTTCGGAGGAGGCTTTCACGCTCACGGGCGACCGTCTCTACAACCCGGCGTGGGGCTGGCAGGACGGCAGGGTGCGCAACTCCCGCGTGCGGCGCGAGACGGTTCCGCTGGCCCTGGCCGCCTATGCCGTGCCGCTGTCGGCTTCGACCTCGTTCGCCGCCACGCTTGCCGCCGAGGCGGGCGTCGCGAAGTACAGCATGCTCGACTGGTACGACGCCCGCACGCCGATGCCCGACAATTACCGGTATCTGCCCAGCTATACGGGCGACCGGGAGACCGAGCAGGCGTGGCTCGCCCGCGATCCGCGCTACACGCAGATCGACTGGGACGAGCTGATCCGCCAGAACCGCATGGCGGGCGGACATGCGGTCTATGCGTTGGAAGACCGTGTCGAACGGCTCTGCAACCTCGCTTTCGACGCGTCGTTCGCCACCGAAGCCGACGCCCGGCTGACGCTCCGCTACGGAGTTTCGCTCCGCCGCGAAAACACCCGTTCCTACAAGCAGATGCGCGATCTGCTGGGCGCCGGGTACGTTACGGACATCGACCGCTTCCTGATCGACGACGATACGTACAGCAATCTGTTGCAGAACGACCTGCGGCATCCCGGACGGACGGTCCGCGAGGGCGACCGCTTCGGCTACGATTATGCGCTGACGCTGCGCGGGGCTGCGCTCCGCTTGCAGGCCGATTACCGCTCCGACCGTTTCCGGGCCGATCTTTCGGTCGTGCTGGGGAGCGATGCCGTCAGCCGCCGGGGCTATTACGAGAAGGAACTTTTTCCCGGCGGGCAGTCCTACGGCCCTTCGCGCGTCATGCGGTTCACGCCCTACACGCTCAAGGCCGCTGCGGGCTGGGCCTTCACCCCGCGCCGCTATATCGAAATCGCCGCCGCGGCCGCCGCCCGGACCCCTCGGGCCGGGGATCTTTTCTTTCAGCCGCTCTATAACAACCGTACGGTCGACAACCCCGTGCCCGAACGTATCTACGCCGCCGAACTCAACTGCCGCCTGACGGGATCCGTCGTCGATTTTCAGGCGGCGTTCTTCGCTGCCATGACGCTCGACGGCATCGAGACACGGACGTATTACGACGACATGGCCTCGGTCTACTGCGACATGGCCGTGACGGGCGTCGGGCGCATGTCCTGCGGCGCGGAGGCCGCGGCCGACATCCGGCTGTCCTACCGCTGGCTGCTGTCGCTGGCCGCTTCGGCCGGACGCTACGAATACATTCGCGATCCGCGCGTCACGGTGCTCTCCGACGTGGATAACTCGGCCGTCGACGTGCAGGCCGTGAGCCGTATGGGCGGCTGCGAGACGGGCGGCGCCCCGCAGCTGACCGCTCTGGCGGAGATCGCCTGGTTCGGCCCGAAAGGGTGGGGATGCCGCGCTTCGGCAGGATATGCCGGGCGGCGTTACGTCGAACCGATGCCCCTGCGCCGCACCGACCGCATCGCGGGTCAGGGCGGTATCACACGGGAGTTTTTCGACGCCTTCACCCGGCAGGAGCGGCTGCCGGACGCCTTCACGCTCGATGCCGCGCTGTTCAAGTCGTTCCGGTTCGAACGTTCGCGGCTCACCGCGTCGCTGATGCTGCGCAACCTGACGGGCGAGGCCGATACGGTCTATGGCGGCTACGAGTCGCTGCGCGTGCGCCGCATCCGCCCGGGCGACGACACGCTCTACGCGCCCCACGCCTCGCGCTGCACCTATGCGTGGCCCCGTTCGTTCTATCTTACAATCTCTTACCGGTTTTGATCCGCACGTAAAAAAACGTCCGGATTTTTTGGATTTCCGCGTTAAATTCGTATTTTGGAGAGGCAAAAACCTTAAAAACTTTCAGATCCATGATTATCGGTATTCCAAAAGAGATCAAGAACAACGAGAATCGCGTTGCTCTTACCCCCGCAGGCGCCCGGGAGCTTGTCAAACGGGGACACAAAGTTTATGTGCAGGCTACGGCCGGTGTGAACAGCGGATTTGCCGATGATGCCTACACGGCCGTCGGGGCGGAGATGCTTCCCTCGATCGAGGAGGTCTACGCCCGGGCGGAAATGATCGTCAAGGTCAAGGAACCGGTGGCTCCCGAGTACAAACTCATCCGCAGGGACCAGCTGGTTTTCACCTTCTTCCACTTCGCCAGCAGCGAACCCCTCACCCGTGCGATGGTCGACAGCGGGGCGGTCTGCTGTGCCTATGAGACCGTCGAGCGCGCCGACCGTTCGCTGCCGCTGCTGATCCCGATGTCGGAGGTCGCGGGGCGCATGGCCGCGCAGGAGGGACGCTATTTCCTCGAAAAACCCCGCGGCGGCAAGGGCGTGCTGCTGGGCGGCGTGCCGGGCGTGAAGCCCGCCAAGGTCTTCGTCATCGGTGCGGGCATTGTCGGAACGGCTGCGGCGCGCACCGCTGCCGGAACGGGAGCCGACGTGACGATCTGCGACATTTCGCTCCAGCGGCTGACCTATCTGGCCGACGTGATGCCCCGCAACGTCAAGACGCTGATGTCTTCCGAATACAACATCCGCGAGGAGCTGAAGCATGCCGACCTGGTGGTCGGTTCGGTGCTGATTCCGGGAGCCAAGGCCCCGAAGCTCGTCACGCGCGACATGCTCCGGGAGATGGAGCCGGGAACGGTGATGGTCGACGTGGCCATCGACCAGGGCGGCTGTTTCGAGACTTCGCGCCCCACCACGCACGAGGACCCGGTCTATTACGTCGACGGCATCCTGCACTACTGCGTGGCCAACATTCCGGGCGCCGTGCCCCGCACCTCGACCCTCGCGCTTACGAACGCGACGCTTCCCTACACCATCCAGCTTGCCGACAAGGGCTGGCGGCGCGCCGCACAGGAGAATCCCGAGCTGGCGCTGGGGCTGAACATCATCGGCGGCAGGGTGGTCTGCAAACCCGTGGCCGACGCCTGGGGGCTGCCTTACGAACCGTTGGCGCTGTAACCTGCCGGGACGGTAATCCGCAGGCGTTGTAACCTGCCGGCCTGTTTTGCGGCGGCCTTCCTGTCCATCCGGGACGGGGAGGCCGCCGGTGTGTAATTATCCGATTTTTTGGACGATTTGTTTTTGAAATTATTAAATAATTCATATATTTGCAAGAGAGCAAGGCAGTTACGTCGGTCGTTTCGGTTTCATTCCGGTTGGAATGTGTCGCTAAAAGCGTCGAATCTTCAAGTCCGGCGACTGTTTTTGTTACGGATCGTAAGCAATACAGAAAGTCAGGGTGGCGTTTGCCGCACGGAAAGCGTGGGGCGGCGTCATTAAGTTTTATTCGATAAAGAGGTTAGTATGAGTGAGAGATTGTACATTTTCGACACCACGCTGCGCGACGGTGAGCAGGTCCCCGGTTGTCAGTTGAACACCACCGAAAAAATTGAAGTCGCCAAACTGCTCGAAAGCCTCGGCGTAGACGTCATCGAGGCGGGATTTCCCATCTCCAGCCCCGGTGATTTCAACTCCGTGCTGGAGATTTCCAAGGCCGTTTCCGAGCCGACGATCTGCGCGCTGACCCGCGCCGTGAAGAAGGACATCGACGTTGCGGCCGATGCGCTGCGGCTGGCCAGGCGCAAGCGTATCCATACGGGCATCGGCGTTTCGCCGCAGCATATCTACGACAAACTGCGTTCCACGCCCGAGAAGATCGTCGAATCTGCCGTCGAGGCGGTGAAATATGCCAAACGCTACGTCGAGGACGTGGAGTTCTATGCCGAGGACGCCGGGCGCGCCGACGTCGAGTACCTCGCCCGCGTGGTCGAGGCGGTCATCCGGGCCGGCGCGACGGTGGTCAATATCCCCGACACGACGGGCTACTGTCTTCCGAACGAATACGGCGCGAAGATCAAATACCTCGTGGACAACGTTCCCAACATCGACCGGGCGATCATTTCGACCCACTGCCACAACGATCTGGGCATGGCTACGGCCAATACGCTGAGCGGCATCCTGAACGGCGCACGGCAGGCCGAGGTCACGATCAACGGCATCGGCGAACGGGCCGGCAACACCTCGCTCGAAGAGGTGGTGATGACGCTCCGCTGCCACAAGGACGTGGCCGTCGACACGAACATCAATTCGCGCCTGATCACCAAGGCCTCGCACCTGGTGTCGAGCCTGATGAACATGCCCGTGCAGCCCAACAAGGCCATCGTGGGCCGCAACGCCTTCGCCCATTCGTCGGGCATCCATCAGGACGGCGTGCTCAAGCAGCGTCAGACCTACGAGATCATCGACCCGCAGGACATCGGGCTGAACGAGTCGGTCATCGCCCTCACGGCCCGCAGCGGGCGCGCGGCCCTCGTGCACCGGCTCGAACTGCTGGGCTACGACCTCACGCAGGAGGAATTGGACGCCACGTACGAGAAATTCCTCGCCCTGGCCGACCGGAAGAAGGAGATTCACGACTACGACCTGTTGTACCTCGTGGGCGACATCGACCGCATGAAGCAGCAGTTCATTTCGTTGAAATTCATGCAGGTGACCACCGGGACGCTGGTTCCGACGGCTACCGTGGTGCTGAAATTCGGCGACCACGAACGCATGTCCACCGCCACGGGCAACGGTCCGGTCGACGCGGCGGTCTCGGCCATCAAGAAACTGATCAACGAGAAGGTGGTGCTTGCGGAGTTCCTGATGCAGGCCATCACGCGCGGTTCGAACGACGTGGGCCGCGTGCATGTGCAGGTCGAGTGCGGCAGCCGCACGGTCCACGGATTCGGCGCGCACACCGACACCACGCGGGCTTCGATCGAGGCGTTCCTCGACGCGCTGCGCGCACTCAACGTAACCGAAAAAATCGAGGAGGAGGATTGATATGGGACGAACGCTTCTGGACAAGATATGGGACGCGCACACGGTGCGTGTCGAGGACGGCGGCCGCTGCGTGCTCTACATCGACCGGCAGTATATCCACGAGGTGACGTCGCCCGTGGCTTTCGCGGGGATCGAACGCCGCGGCTTCGGCGTCGCGCGTCCGGCGCAGATCACGGCCACGGCCGACCATAACATCCCGACCGTCGACCAGCACCTTCCGATCGGGGAGCCGGAGTCGCGGCGGCAGGTCGAGACGCTGGCCGAGAACTGCGCCCGCCACGGCATCGAGCACTTCGGCGTGGGACACCCCAAGCAGGGCATCGTACACATCATCGGCCCCGAGCTGGGATTCACCCAGCCGGGCATGACGATCGTCTGCGGCGACAGCCACACTTCGACCCACGGAGCTTTGGGCGCCGTGGCGTTCGGCGTGGGGACTTCGGAGGTCGAAATGGTCTTCGCCAGCCAGTGCATCCTCCAGACCAAACCCCGCACGATGCGCATTACGGTCGACGGCGCGCTGCGTCCGGGCGTCGAGGCCAAGGATGTCATCCTCTATATCATCTCGAAACTCACCGCTTCGGGCGGCACGGGCCATTTCATCGAGTTTGCCGGCAGCACGATCCGTTCGCTCTCGATGGAGGGCCGCATGACGGTCTGCAACATGAGCATCGAGTGCGGCGCGCGCGGCGGCATGATCGCCCCCGACGAGAAGACCTTCGAATACCTCCGGGGCCGCGAACGCGCTCCGCAGGGAGCCGCCTACGACGAGGCTGTGGCCCGCTGGCGGGAACTTTACAGCGATGCGGACGCGGTTTTCGACAGGGAGTACCGCTTCGACGCCGCGGACATCGCCCCGATGATCTCCTACGGAACCAATCCCGGAATGGGGATGGCCGTCGACGGAACGATTCCCGCCGACGCCGATCCCAAGGCGTTGGAGTACATGGGTTTCAGACCCGGGGAGCGGATGTTGGGCAAAGCGGTCGACTACGTGTTCGTCGGCAGTTGCACCAACGGCCGCATCGAGGACCTGCGCCGTTTCGCCCGTCTGGTCGAAGGCCGCCGCAAGGCGGACAACATCACCGCATGGATCGTTCCCGGCTCGAAGGGCGTCGAAGCCGCCGCGCGGGCCGAGGGACTGGACCGCATCCTCGCCGCAGCGGGTTTCGAACTCCGCCAGCCGGGCTGTTCGGCGTGCCTGGCGATGAACGCCGACAAGATTCCGGCGGGCAAATACAGCGTTTCGACCTCGAACCGCAATTTCGAGGGCCGGCAGGGTCCCGGCGCCCGTACGATGCTGTCGGGTGTGGCCGTTGCCGCCGTCGCCGCGGTGACGGGCGTGATTTCCGATCCGCGCGAAGTGTTCGATATGTAAAAGATTATCATTATGTCCATACCCAAATTCGTAACCTTCACCTCGGGGGCTGTTCCCGTCGAGGTGGAAAACATAGATACCGACCAGATCATCCCGGCGCGCTTTCTGAAAGCCACCGAACGCAAGGGCTTCGGCGACAACCTTTTCCGCGACTGGCGCTACGACGCCGCGGGGCAGCGGATCGCTTCGTTCCCTTTGAACGATCCCCGCTACGAGGGGCGAATCCTCGTCGCCGGGCGCAATTTCGGCTGCGGAAGTTCGCGCGAGCATGCCGCCTGGGCCATCGCCGACTACGGTTTCCGCGTCGTGGTGTCGAGCTTCTTCGCCGACATCTTCCGCAACAACGCCCTGAATAACGGCCTGCTGCCGATCCGTGTGAGCGAGGAGTTTCTGAAAGCTGTTTTCGGCGAGATCCGGCGCGACCCGAAGGCGCAGTTCACCGTCGATCTGGGCAACCAGACGCTGACCATCGTGTCGGACGGGCGCAGCGAGGGTTTCGAGATCGACGCCTACAAGAAACGCTGTCTCGAAAACGGCTACGACGACGTGGACTACCTGCGCAGTATCGCCGACCGGATCGAGGCCTTCGAAGCCGCCCGCAAATAGCCTGCGCCGATGTTTCCCCCGGTTGAAATCATGGACACCACGCTGCGCGACGGCGAGCAGACCTCGGGCGTCTCCTTCAACGCCCGTGAAAAACTCTCCATCGCCCGGCTGTTGCTGGAGGAACTGCACGTAAGCCGCATCGAGATCGCCTCGGCGCGGGTCTCGCAGGGCGAACAGCAGGCCGTGCGCGCCATCGCCGAATGGGCTGCCGCCAAGGGCTATGCCGACCGTGTGGAAGCGCTGGGATTCATCGACGGCGGGGTGTCGCTCGACTGGCTCGGGACCGCCGGATGCCGCGTGGTCAACCTGCTGGCCAAAGGTTCGCGGAAACATTGCGAGGGGCAGCTGCGCCGCACGCCCGAACGGCATCTGGAGGATGTGCGCGCCGAGATACTTGCGGCCGTCGACCGCGGGATGAAGGTGAACCTCTACCTTGAGGATTGGTCCAACGGCATGCGCCGTTCGCCCGACTACGTCTACGCGATGCTCGACGGACTGGCCGACGCTCCCGTCAGCCGGTTCATGTGCCCCGATACGCTGGGCGTCCTCGACCCCTACGACACCGAACGTTTCTGCCGCGACCTGGTGGAGCGTTATCCGTCGCTGCATTTCGATTTCCACGCCCACAACGACTACGACCTCGCCGTGGCCAACACCGCCGCCGCCGTGCGTGCGGGTTTCCACGGCGTTCACGTCACCGTGAACGGGCTGGGCGAGCGGGCCGGCAACGCGCCGCTGTCGAGCGCGGTGGCCGTGCTGCACGACCGCCTGGGCCGCACGACGGGGATCGACGAAACGAAGATCAACCGCGTCAGCCGCACGGTCGAGAGCTATACGGGCATCCGCATTCCCGCCAACCGACCGATCGTCGGCGCGAGCGTCTTCACGCAGTGCGCGGGCATCCACGCCGACGGCGACAGCAAGAACAACCTCTACTTCAACGAACTGCTTCCCGAGCGTTTCGGGCGCGTCCGCGAATACGCCCTAGGCAAAACCTCGGGCAAGGCCAATGTCCTGAAAAACCTCGAAGCGCTGGGCATCGACCTCGACGAGGCCGCGATGCGCAAGGTGACCGAACGGGTGGTCGAGTTGAGCGACAAGAAGGAGCAGGTGACGGCCGAGGACCTGCCGTATATCATCGCCGACGTGCTGCGCTACGACCCGGTCGACACCCCGGTCCGGATTCTCAATTACAGCCTCTCGCTGGCGCAGGGGATGCACCCCGTCGCGACGCTCCGGATCGAGATTCACGGCTGCGCGTACGAGCGGACCTCGGCGGGCGACGGCCAGTACGACGCCTTCATGCGCGCCCTGCGGCAAATCTACCGCGAACAGCTCGGGCGCGAGTTTCCGATGCTGCGCGACTATACCGTTTCGATTCCGCCCGGAGGCCGCACCGACGCTTTCGTGCAGACGATCATCACCTGGGAGATGGACGGCCGCGAGTTCAAGACCCGCGGGCTGGACGCCGACCAGACGGAGGCTGCCATCAAGGCGACTGTCAAAATGTTGAATATCATTGAAATAAACTATAACGACAATGGATGTTAAAATCGCTCTTTTAGCCGGCGACGGCATCGGTCCCGAGATCGTCGCCGAAGCCACGAAAGTGTTGGACCGCGTGGCGGAAAAATTCGGACACAAGATCGAATACCGTCCCGCATTGGTGGGCGCCGCGGCCATCGACGCCGTGGGCGACCCCTATCCCGACGAGACGCACGCCGTCTGTCTTGCGGCAGACGCCGTGCTGTTCGGAGCCATCGGGGACCCCAAATACGACAACGACCCCACGGCGAAGGTGCGGCCCGAGCAGGGGCTGCTGCGGATGCGCAAGTCGCTGGGGCTGTTCGCCAACCTGCGTCCGGTGGCGCTGTTCGACGCCCTGGCCGACCGTTCGCCGCTCAAGGCGGAGGTGGTCCGCGGCACGGATTTCATCTGCGTGCGCGAACTCACGGGCGGCATCTACTTCGGCCGTCCGCAGGGCCGCGACGAGGAGGGCGCGCGCGCCTTCGACACCTGCACCTACACGGTCTCGGAGATCGAACGGGTCCTGCACGTGGCGTTCCGGCTGGCCGTGTCGCGCCGCCGCAAACTGACGGTCGTCGACAAGGCCAACGTGCTGGAAACCTCGCGTCTGTGGCGTGAAACGGCTCAGCGGGTAGCCCGGGAGTATCCCGAGGTGGCGGTGGACTATATGTTCGTGGACAACGCCGCCATGCAGATCATCCGCCAACCGGCTTATTTCGATGTCATCGTCACCGAAAACATGTTCGGCGACATCCTCACCGACGAGGCCAGCGTCATCAGCGGTTCGCTGGGCATGCTCTCCTCGGCGAGCGTGGGGGCCGAAGTGGCCCTTTTCGAGCCGATCCACGGCTCCTATCCGCAGGCCGCGGGAAAGAACATCGCCAACCCGATGGCCACGATCCTTTCGGCCGCGATGCTTCTGGAGCACCTGGGTCTCGATGCCGAGGGCAGGGCCGTGCGGCGTGCCGTCGATCGGGCGCTGGCCGAAGGAGTCGTCACCGAGGACCTTGCAGCGCCGGGCGAAAAGGCCCGTTCGACCTCCGAGGTGGGGGATTACGTCGCTTCGCAGATTTAATCCCGTTATTCCGAATTGCCGGCAGACCGTTTTTTCGCGGTCTGCCTTTTTTGGGTGTCGTAACGACACTTTTATTTTTGTTGCGGCGTTTTACCGAACTGCATGCGAATCAATTTTGTTCTCGTCCGACTTTTATGTACCTTTGTCGCTTCAAGAACAATGAATGACATGGCAGGTTCCAATTTCGTAGATTACGTAAAGATATTCGCCCGCTCGGGGCACGGCGGCGGCGGCTCGACGCATTTTCGCCGCGAGAAATTCGTGGCTTTCGGCGGTCCCGACGGCGGTGACGGCGGCAAGGGCGGGAGCATCGTCCTGCAAGGCGACAAGCAGTACTGGACGCTCATCCACCTCAAATACCAGCGTCACCAGTTCGCCGAGGACGGCGAGCACGGCTCCGGGGCGCGCTCCTCGGGCAAGGACGCCCGCGACATCGTGATCCCGGTTCCGCTGGGCACGGTAGCCAAGCGCGTTTTCGAGAACGAGGACGGGACTGCGACCACCGAAACGGTGGGCGAGGTGACGGCCGACGGCGAGCGGCTCGTGCTGCTCCGGGGCGGCCGGGGCGGTCTGGGCAACTGGCATTTCAAGAGCGCCACTAATCAGACGCCGCGCTACGCCCAGCCGGGCGAGGAGGGTGAGGAAGGCACGTTCATCCTCGAACTGAAGGTGCTGGCCGACGTGGGGCTGGTGGGCTTCCCCAATGCGGGCAAGTCTACGCTGCTCTCGGTCGTTTCGGCCGCGAAGCCCAAGATCGCCGACTACGCCTTCACGACGCTGGAGCCAAACCTCGGTATCGTCGAGGTCCGCGACCACAAGTCGTTCGTCATGGCCGACATTCCGGGCATCATCGAGGGTGCGCACGAGGGCCGCGGTCTCGGAACCCGTTTCCTGCGCCATATCGAGCGCAATTCGGTGCTGTTGTTCCTGATTCCCGCCGACAGCGACGACATCCGCCGCGACTACGACGTCCTGCTGGGCGAACTGACGCAGTACAATCCCGAACTGCTGGACAAGGAGCGTCTGCTGGCCGTCACCAAATGCGACATGCTCGACGAGGACCTGATCGCCGAGATGCGCGGCCACTTGCCCGAAGGCGTGCTGTCGGTCTTCATCTCGTCGGTCTCGGGGCTGAACATCCCGCGGCTCAAGGATATGCTGTGGGAGGCGTTGCAGCGGTAACCCCCGCCCGCGTTGTCTGCGTTGTCCGCGCCGGACGTCCGGCGGTTGGGCGTGTTGCTGCGGAATGCGCTGCCGTGCCGGAAAACTCCGCTTCGCGGTTGGTGACGCGCAGGGTGTATTTCCCGGCGAAATAGTCGATGATTCCATACAAGGAGCCTGTGCCCTGGGGCAGAGGCTCCTTTGCGTAGACGCAGGTCGCGGCGGTCCGCACGGTGAAGGTCCGGCCCCGGGTGTCGACGATCTCGCGCTCGGTGGCGACGGCGCGGCCCGTCTCCGGGTCGGTGTCGCACCAGGTTTTCCCGGCGTCGGCGAAACGCACGTCGTCGAAACGGACGCGTGTGTCGATGTGCCGGGCCGAGACGGCGTCGAACGTAAGGAGCTGTGCGGAGGGTGTCTCGCCGCCGGGCGGTTCGGTGCGGATGTACCGCGCCAGCTCTTCGCGCGGAATGCACCCTGCGCCGCCGTCGCCGGGTGTCGTTCCCAGCTGGATTTTCCCGCCGTAGTCGCACAGCGTAAGGCCGTTGCAGCGTACGGTCGCCACGATGCCGAACGGATAGAGGTCTGCCAGCGGGGAGCCTTCCGCGGCGATCGCGATGCCGCCCGAGGCGTCTTCGACGACGATCGTCCTGTGAAATTCGCCGTAGAGGTCATTGGCCGTGACGAATCCGCGGATGGTGATGTCCTGCGCTATCGCGACGCTGCTCTTCCCGTCGCAGAGCGATTTGAGGTAGGCGACCGAATTCTGCGGCTCCGGAGGACGGACCGTGAATTCGGGCTGCGTGGCCCGGTCGCATCCGGCCGGCAGCGTCAGCAGGACCGGCAGCGTCAGCAGGCTAATGCGTGCAATCGTTCTCATCGCGCAGTTTGAGGATGTAACGCCCGTCGCCCGCGGCGTCGTACTGGAGAATGCCCGTCAGCGAGACCGTGCCGGCAGGCACTTCGGCGTCGGCGAAACGGGCGTATCGGCGGACGTAGGTGTAGACGGCGTTGCCGTCGGCGTCGGTGAAGCGTTTGTAGCCCGCCCAGGTTGCCGCCGAAAGGTCTTCGGGGGTGTAGCGCACGCCGTCGATGCGGACGAGCGTGCCGCAGCGGCTTTCCGTCAGCGCGGGAATGGCAAGCGGGGCAGGGGAGGGCGCAGCCAGGGCTTCGCCGCTGCGGACCAGCACGGAGCCGAGCGCCGCCCGGGAGCCGATGTAGTTCGTTGCGTAGCCGCTTCCGGCGGCGGGCGGACGTCCCGCCTGCAACACCCCGCGGCTTTCGGCGACGGCGAGTCCCCGGAGCGAAAGCGTTACGCGGCTTCCTATGGGGAAGTCGTTGTGCAGGTGGTCGATACCGGCCATCACTTCAAGTCCCGCTTCAGCGTCGCAGATGCAGAGCGTGCGGTAGAAATTCTCCGCGCGGTCGCAACTCGCGACCCTCCCCGTGACGACGATGTCGCCCGTAACGGTGAAGGGCGTGCCCGCATAGCGGTCGCGCAGCGCGGCGATGGTCTCCGTCGCGGGTTTCCCCTCGCCGTCGTCGTCCGGTTCCCCGAACCGGGAGTCGTAGCACCCGGTCAGCAGGAGCGCGGCGACGGCGCCGAAAAAAGGTATGGGACGGAAGTGAAGCATATTTTTACGCAATGCGGTGATTCATACGGACCCCGGCCGGTTTGCCGTTAAGCCCTTCCCCGGGAGAGGGGCGGACCGGTGAACGACGCCGGAGGCGGCGATAACGACCGGACCGAAGCGGGATGCGGCGTGTCGCGCGGAAGCGTATCCGGCAATGTTATTGTTCGATACGCGAATCTTTCAGTCCCAGGAAGTAGAGGATGCCGTCCAGCCCGATGGTCGAGATCGACTGTCGGGCCGTGGCCTTTACCTTGGGTTTGGCGTGGAAGGCGATGCCCAGGCCCGCGAGGTTGAGCATCGGCAGGTCGTTGGCGCCGTCGCCGACGGCCACCGACTGGGCGATGTTGATCTCCTCGAACTGGCACAGCAGCCGCAGCAGTTCAGCCTTGCGGCGTCCGTCGACCACCTCGCCGACATAGCGTCCCGTGAGGCGTCCGTCCTCGATCTCCAATTCGTTGGCGTAGACATAGTCGAAGCCGTATTTCTGCCGGAGGTAGTTGCCGAAATAGGTGAATCCGCCGGAGAGGATCGCCGTTTTGTAACCCACGCGTTTGAGAATGGTCATCATGCGCTCCAGCCCCTCGGTGATCGGCAGGCTGCGGGCGATCTCCTCCATGACCGAGACGTCCAGTCCCTTGAGCAGCGCGACCCTCTGCGAAAAGCTTTCGCGGAAATCAATCTCGCCGCGCATGGCGCTGGCCGTGATTTCGCGCACCTTGTCGCCCACGCCCGCGCGCTCGGCCAGTTCGTCGATCACCTCGGTCTCGATCAGCGTCGAGTCCATGTCGAAACAGATCAGGCGGCGGCTGCGGCGGTAGATGTCGTCCTTCTGGAACGAGACGTCGAGACCGATCTCCGAGAGGTTCATAAATCCCTCCTGCATCGTGCTGCGTTCCTGGTCGGTGAGCGATCCGCGCACCGAGAGCTCGATGCACGACTTGGCGGCGCGGTCGTCCTCGCAGAGGGGCATGCGGCCCGTGAGGCGTTTGATGGCGTCGATGTTCAGCCCGTGCTCGGCCACGACCTTCGTCACCTCGGCGATGTGGCGTGCCGTGACGGTGCGGCCCAGCAGGGTGATGATGTAGCGGTTTTTGCCCTGACGGCCCACCCAGTCGTTGTAGCGTTCCTCGGAGATGGGCGTGAAACGGATCATCACGCCCAGTTCCGACGCCTTGAACAACAGCTCCTTCATGATGCTTCCCGACTTGTCGGCCGTGGTCTTGATCAGGATGCCGAGCGTCAGCGACTGGTGGATGTTGGCCTGTCCGATGTCGAGGATGAAGGCGTTGTAGCGTGCGAGGATCTCGGTGAGCGACGAGGTCATGCCCGGTTTGTCTTCACCCGAAATGTTGATCTGGATAATTTCAACGTTGTTCTGCATCGTATAATGTATGGTGTTTTCCGGCGCTTTCTGCAAAAAGCGCAGACAAAGTTAATAAAGTTCTCTTTTTTTTGGCTATTTTTGCCTCACAAACTTAAAAAACGGAATTATGTGGACATTTTTAGCGGCCGAAGAACCTGCCTCGCTGATCGTGCCGGACAGTGTGCAGAAAGCGAATCTGGCCGAAGCGGTCAATAAGATCGTGAACATGGATTTCAGCACTTTGTTCGGCTCGCTGATTCGTGAATCGCTCTGGATTCTTGTCAAGGTTCTCATTGCGCTGGCCATCTATTTCATCGGACGCTGGCTCGTGCGCCGCTTCCTGCGGCTGATCGACGTGGCCATGCAGCACCGCAATGTCGACATTTCGCTGCGTTCGTTCACGCGTAATACCGTCAGCGCGTTCTTCACGCTGCTGCTCATCCTGATCGTCGTGTCGACGCTGGGCGTCAACGTGACATCGCTCATCGCCGTCGCGTCGGCCGCCACGCTGGCCATGGGTATGGCTTTGAGCGGCACGGCCCAGAACTTTGCCGGCGGGGTGATGATCCTGCTGATGAAACCCTACCGCATCGGCGACTACATCTCGGCGCAGGGACAGTCGGGAACCGTGCGCGACATCAAGCTCTTCTCGACGGTGATCGCCACGGCCGACAACCAGACGATCTACATTCCCAACAACTCGATCGCGACGGCCATCATCGACAACTATTCCACCTCCGAGACGCGCCGCGTGGACTGGACCGTGGGCATCTCCTACGGCGACGACGTGGATGTGGCCCGCAAGGCCGTCCTTTCGATGCTGGCCGCCGATCCGCGCGTCCTGTCCGATCCCGCCCCGGTGGTGTGGGTCGCTGCGCTGGCCGACAGTTCGGTGAACCTCTCGATCCGCGCATGGGTCAAGAACGCTGACTACTGGAACGTCTTTTTCGAGCATAACGAGCAGTTCTACAAGGAGCTGCCGAAGGCCGGCATCAACTTCCCGTTCCCGCAGATGGACGTGCACCTGACCAAAGAGTAGGGTATGAAAACGCGCCTTCTCACCGTTCTTGCGGCAATGAGCCTTTCAGCCTGCAACCCTGACCGGGGACCCGAGTATACGACCCCGGCGGAATTCGGCGAGGTGACCGTGTCGCCGCAGATCATGGCCTTCGATTCGGAGGTCCGGGTGAAGGTGTCCGTTTCGTGCCCCTACGGGCTGCGCAACGTCTGCATTCTCTACATGCTCGACGGCGACGAGTCCGACGTGAGGACCGTCGCGAAGACCGAGCCGCCAGCCGACGTCACCTCGTTCGATTACGAGGGAGTCATTCCCCGGCAGAGAGCCGGCCGGAAAGTGACTTTCCGGATACGTGCCATCACGGCATACAATGTGCCCTCCTATACGCAGCTTCGGGAATATACGGTTCCCGACGAAGAGGAGGAGGAATCCGAACAACCCATTTAAACAACGAAATAGCAATTTTATGGAACTGAAAGAGATTCTGGCCATTTCGGGCCAGCCCGGACTTTATAAATTCGTGGCGCAGTCCGTGCGCGGCGTGATCGTCGAGTCGCTGCTCGACGGACGGCGCATGAATGCCTCGGCGAATGCCAAGGTGAGCGCCCTTTCGGAGATTTCGATGTTCACCGAAGGCGAGGACATTGCGCTGGCCGACGTTTTCACCCGGATCTACGCCCACACGGGCGGCAAGGAGGCGATCAGCCCCAAGGAGTCGCCCGAGAAGCTGAAAGCCGCGTTTGCCGAGGTGCTTCCCGAGTACGACCGCGACCGGGTGCATGTTTCGGACATCAAGAAGTGTTTCGCGTGGTACAACACGCTGGTCGGGGCGGGATTCACGGAGTTCAAACTTCCGGCCGAGAACGAATAGCGAAAAATATCCCGGCCCGTGCCGGGACGAACCGAAAGCCGCTGCGGCTTTCATAAAGACCTGTCGTTATGGAGAGGAAAACGAAAGTGCTGGCACTGGTTGCCCACGACAACATGAAACGCGACCTGGCGGAGTGGGTCGACTGGAACAGCCGCAAGTTGAGCCGCCACCATTTGGTATGTACGGGTACGACCGGCAAGATGGTCGAAAAGACCCTGCGCGACCACCGGGAGGAGCACGAGGACGAAGCGGAGGAGAAACCCGAGCTGAAAATCACGCTGCTCAAGTCGGGTCCGCTGGGCGGCGACCAGCAGCTGGGGTCGCTCATCGCCGACGGAAAGATCAATGCGCTGATTTTCTTCTGGGACCCGATGTCGGCCCAGCCGCACGACGTCGACGTGAAGGCGCTGCTGCGTCTGGCGACGCTTTACAACGTCCCGACGGCCATCAACCGTTCGTCGGCCGATTTCCTGATCTCCTCGCCGCTGTACGAGGACGACGGCTACGAACCCGTCGTGAAGGATTACAAGGCCTATGTCGAGCGGGTGCTGAAATAGGCGATGGATTGAAAAGGGAACGGGCGTGAATTTCACGCCCGTTCCCTTTTTCGCTATTAAGTGTACGCAGAGGTTGTTTTTGCAGGAATCCGGAGCGTTTACTCCATGTCCAGCGGCATGGATTCGATGACCGCTTTGTTGGCGGCCTTGAACCGTTCGGGAAGCACCTTCATCACCTTGCGGTCGTAGGTGAACAGACCGTTCACTTCGCCCTCCACGTCGGTGGTCTGGGTGTAGACGGCGCCCGAGAAGCCCAGACGCACGTATTTGATCAGGCTTTTGGCGTATTTCTCATACTCTGCCGTCACCTCCTCCGGGGTCTTGAACTGCACGTAGCCCCAGTTGCGCTTGTTCCACCAGAGGTGTCCCTCCATGGGCAGCCCGATGCCGCCGTATTCGCCCAGCACGTTCACGCGCTGCGGATCGAAGAGTTTCATGGCGGGACCCGGGTAGTTGTGCAGGTCGAGCATGTGGCCGCAGGGACGGTGGTTGCCGCCGCTGGCGGGGTTGACCAGACGCGAGGGATCGTACTCCATGGTCCAGTTCACGATGCGCTCGGTGTCGAACTGGCCCCATGCCTCGTTGAAGGGAACCCATACCACGACGCTCGGGGAAGACATGCATAAATTCATGATCTCCTTCCACTCCTTGCTGAAGTTGTCCTTCGACTCCTGCGTGCGGTTCTTGTCCGTACCGCCGTTGTAGGTGTGCATTTCCCACTTGTTGCCCATGTCTCCCGAGGGCATGTCCTGCCATACGAGGATGCCTTCGCGGTCGCAGTGGTAGTACCAGCGCGCCGGCTCGACCTTCACGTGCTTGCGGATCATGTTGTAGCCCAGCTCCTTGGTCTTCAGAATGTCGAACAGCAGCGCTTCGTCGGTCGGTGCGGTGAAAAGTCCGTCGGGCCACCAGCCCTGGTCGAGCGGGCCGTAGTGGAAGAGCGGTTTGTCGTTGAGCGTCATGCGGAGGATGCCGCCCTTGTCGCGCTTGGTTCCGATCTTGCGCATGGCGGTGTACGAATCGACCTTGTCGACGGTTTTTTCGCCCTGCCTGAGCGACACTTCCATGTCGTAGAGGAACGGCGAGTCGGGGCTCCAGAGTTTCGGCTCGGCGATGCACAGACGCAGCGGGCTTCCGGGAAGTCCCGTCGCCGAAGCCACGAGCTCACCCTTGTCGAGGATCTTCACCTCCACCAGATCGCCCGTCGTGCAGTTTTCGGCCGCCACGGTTACGGCTATGTTCTTCTGGTCCAGGTTGGGAATGGCCTTGATGCCCGAGATGTGGCTCTTCGCCACCGGTTCGATCCACACGGTCTGCCAGATGCCGCTGACCGGCGTGTACCAGATGCCGTTGGGGGTCAGCACCTGCTTTCCGCGGGGCTGGTATCCCTTGTCCGTGCCGTCGAACACGCGTACGACCAGCTTCTGCCCGCCTTTGGCCTTGAGATAGGGGGTGATGTCGAGCGAAAAGGGCGTGAAGCCGCCCGTGTGCGAGCCTGCAAGGATGTCGTTCACGAATACGTCGGCTTTCCAGTCCACCGCGCCGAAGTTCAGCAGCACGTTGCTGCCTTTCCAGGCGGCGGGCACGCTGAACGTGCGGCGGTACCAGAGTTCATCCTTCTCGGTGAGGCCCTTCTGCACGCCCGACAGCGAGGATTCGACAGCGAAGGGGACGAGGATCTTTTCGTCCATCGTTTTCGGTTCCATGGCGCCGACGGGTTTGATGGCATAGTCCCACAGGCCGTTGAGATTCACCCACTGCGAGCGTACCATCTGCGGACGCGGGTATTCGGGAAGCACGTTGGCCGGGTCGACCTTTTCGGCCCATGGCGTCTTGATTTTGTCGCCCACGGGTTTCCACTGGGCAAAGGTGCACAGCATGCTCAGCGCTGCCACGGTTGTCAGAATTGTTTTTTTCATTACTGATTGATAAAAGGATTGAATATAGTGTTTACTGTCTCTTCTTCTTGAACTGTCCGGGGTAAGGCTCTACCATGCAGCGCTTTGCCCAGGCTTCATACGCTTTGGCCATCGCTTCGACCTTTGCGGGGGCCTGCTCCGGATTTTCGAGCACGTATATCTGATGGTTGCCCGTATTGCCGTCGTCGGCGCTCAAATAGATATACCATCAGGTTCGCGATCCGGCGCAGCGACATGGCGTTTACGGGAGCTTTCATGGTTGGGTTGGTTTTAAAATCCTGATTTACGAATACAAATTTCGTAAATTAAAATTTTTTACCTGCCATATTTTGATCAGAAAAAAGCAAGATTTAGTCAAAATGCCCCGCAGGGGTCCGGTTGGCGAAAAATTGTCGTCGATTGGTCAAATATTGGTGCCCCGGAACAGCTGATGTATTTATATTTGTATGCCAATCGAAATCGTGCATTATTTTATGCTATTCTTCAAACGCCCGGCTTTCGGCCGAATCTACGCCTTCGAGGTGGACGGCTACGGGAACCGCACCGGCCTGCTCAACAGCATTACGGTCGAGTAGGGACCGGTATGATTCCGATGAAAAAGCGGGGCCGCATACATTGCGGCCCCGCTTTTTTCACAGGTTGTGCGACAGCGGTGCCGGAACCGCTTCGCTCAAATCGTAGCCGCCCCAGCGGCAGGCGATCTCGTCGAGCGTGGCGAACAGCTCGGCGGTGTCGAGCGATGTCACGAGTTTCAGCCGTGTGGACTTGAAGTCGGGCAGCCCCTTGAAATAGTTGGTCATGTGACGCCGCATTTCGAGGATTCCGACATGGTCACCCTTGATTTCGAGCGATTTCTGTAAATGTTCCTTCGCGATGGCCACGCGTTCCGCGACCGACGGCTGCGACAGCGCTTCGCCCGTCGAGAGGTAGTGCTTCACTTCGCGGAATATCCACGGCCGGCCGTAGGTCGCCCGGCCGATCATCACGCCGTCCACGCCGTAGCGGTCGAACATCTCGCGGGCTTTCGGACCTGAATCGACGTCGCCGTTGCCGATGATCGGAATGCGTATCTGCGGATTGTTCTTCACCTTGCCGATCAGCGTCCAGTCGGCCTCGCCGCGGTACATCTGCGCCCGCGTGCGCCCGTGAATGGTGAGGGCCGCAATGCCGACATCCTGCAACCGCAGGGCTATCTCTTCGATGTTTTTCGACTCCTCGTCCCATCCGAGGCGGGTTTTCACCGTCACGGGCTTCTTCACCGCCGCGACGATCCGGCGCGTCATCTCGACCATCAGCGGCACGTCGCGCATCATCCCCGACCCGGCTCCGCGGCCGGCGATCTTCTTCACCGGGCAGCCGAAATTGATGTCGATCACGTCGGGACCGGCCGCCTCGGCCATGCGCGCCGCCTCGACCATCGGGTCGATCAGGTGGCCGTATATCTGAATGCCCACGGGGCGTTCCGCGTCGTCGATTTCGAGTTTCTTGAGCGATTTCGCCGCGTCGCGGATCAGCCCGTCCGACGAGATGAACTCGGTGTAGACCATGTCGGCGCCGAAGCGTTTGCACATGTAGCGGAACGACGGGTCGGTCACGTCCTCCATCGGAGCGAGCAGCAGGGCGCGTTCGCCCAGTTCTATATTTGCTATTTTCATGGCTGTTGTTTCTGGCTGACGAGGATTTTGTCGATGCGCGCGCCGTCCATGTCCACGATTTCGAACGTGAAGCCGTTCCATTCCAGTTTCTCGCCCGTGGCGGGAATGTGGGCCAGTTGGTCGAGGATCAGGCCGCTGACGGTGTTGTAGGCGTTGCAGGGCAGGGCGTTTTCCAGACCGAACCAGTCGAGAAAGTCGTAGAAAGGGCATTGCCCGTCGACCAGACAGCTGCCGTCCTCGCGCCGGACGATGTCCGGCTCCTCGCGCGGGTCGGGCAGTTCGCCGACCAGGGCTTCGAAAATGTCGCGCAGGGTGATGATGCCGCGCGTCACGCCGAATTCGTCGCAGATGATGCCGTAGCCCAGCTGCTCCGTGCGCAGCTGTTCGAGGGCGTTGTAGACCTCGAACCCTTCGTGGAAGAATTTCGCCGGAGCGACCAGCCTGCGCAGGTCGAATCCCTCGTCGCCCAGGTGCAGGAAGAGGTCTTTGAGGCAGACCACGCCCAGCAGTTTGTCGAGACTTCCCTCGCCGACGGGGTAGCGGTTGTGGGGCGCTCGGGCCACCGTCTCGCGGATCTGCGCCGCGGACGCCGCCGCGTCGATCCATGCCAGTTCGCTGCGGTGGGTCATGATCGACTCCACGGTGCGGTCGCCCAGCGAGAAGACGCGGCCCATGATCTGCTGTTCGACCGCCTGCACCTCGCCGTCCTCGGCGCCTTCCTGGATGATCGAACGGATTTCCGCCTCGGTGACCTTGCTCTCGGCCCGTTGCAGGCCCAGCAGGCGGGCGACGCCCGCCGTGCTTCTGGAGAGCAGCCACACGAAGGGCGACGCCGCGACCGAAAGCAGCCGCATCGGCCGCGCGACGATTTTTGCGGCCCGCTCGGCGGCGTTCATGCCGATGCGTTTGGGGACCAGTTCGCCGAATATGATCGTGAGGTAGGTGACCGCGATGACGATAGTGACCTGCGCCGTGACGGTCGCCGTGCGCAGCGGAATGCCCAGCCGGGCCAGCTCTCCGCCGAATTTCGCCGCCAGCGTGTCGCCGGAGTAAATACCCGTGAGAATGCCGATCAGGGTGATGCCGATCTGTACGGTCGAGAGGAACCGGTCGGGGTCTTTGGCCAGTTTCAGGGCCTGGCGGGCGCCTGCGCTGCCTTGCCGGGCCTGCATCTCCAGATTCGAGCGGCGGGCCGATATGAGCGCGATCTCCGACATGGCGAACAGCCCGTTGAGCAGGATCAGCAGCAGAATGACGAGAATTTCCATGGAATGTCTTGTCGGTTTGTGTCGCAAAGATAATGGATGTCGGGCTAAAACCAAAGAATATGGTCCCGAGGGAATTGCTTATTCGCTGAAAAACGCTAAATTTGCAGGTAAAATCTATTGGATATGAATATCGAAACCTTTATTTCGGATGCGGTCCGCCGGTCGGTGGAGGCGCTTTACGGTGAGCTTGGCGACGAGCAGTTGCAGATTCAGAAGACCCGCAGGGAGTTCGAGGGCGACTATACCCTCGTAACCTTTCCGCTGCTCCGGCGAAGCCGCAAGTCGCCCGAAGCCACCGCGACCGAAATCGGCGAATACATGGCGGCCAACGTCCCCGAGATCGCGTCGTTCAACGTGATCAAAGGTTTCCTCAACCTTTCGCTCGACAGCGCGTTCTGGGCGGCCCGCTTCGCCGAGGTCGCCGCCGACGAACGTTTCGGGCAGGCTCCCGCGACGGGCCGTACCGTGATGGTCGAGTACTCGTCGCCCAACACCAACAAGCCGCTCCATCTGGGGCATATCCGCAACAACCTGCTGGGTTACTCCGTGGCGCAGATTCTCAAGGCCAACGGCCATACGGTCATCAAGGCCAATCTGGTGAACGACCGCGGCATCCACATCTGCAAGTCGATGCTGGCGTGGAAGCTCTACGGAAACGGCGAAACCCCGGCATCGTCGGGGATGAAGGGCGATCACCTCGTGGGCAAGTACTACGTGGAGTTCGACAAACACTACAAGGCGCAGATCAGGGAGCTGGTCGCGCAGGGACAGCCGGAGGACGAGGCCAAGAAAAACGCCCCGATCATGCTCCAGGCGCAGGAGATGCTGCGCAAGTGGGAGGCCCGGGACCCCGAGGTGTACTCGCTCTGGGAGACGATGAACGGCTGGGTTTACGAGGGCTTCGACGTGACCTACAAGGCGTTGGGCGTCGATTTCGACAAGGTCTATTACGAGTCGCAGACCTACCTGCTGGGCAAGTCGCTCGTCGAGGAGGGGCTTAAAAAGGGTGTCTTCTACCGCCGTCCCGACAATTCGGTGTGGATCGACCTCACGGCCGACGGACTGGACGAGAAACTGCTGCTGCGCGGCGACGGCACGTCGGTCTACATGACGCAGGACCTCGGCACGGCTTTCCGCCGCTTCGAGGACAATAAGCTCGACGACATGATCTACGTCGTGGGCAACGAGCAGAACTACCACTTCCAGGTGCTGAAACTGGTGCTCAAGAAACTGGGCTACGCCGACTGGAGCGATCATATCACCCACCTCTCCTACGGCATGGTGGAGCTTCCCGAGGGCAAGATGAAGTCGCGCGAGGGTACGGTGGTCGACGCCGACGACCTGATCGAAGGCATGGTCTCGACGGCCCGCGAGATGTCGGCCGAGCTGGGCAAGCTCGACGGATGCTCGGAGGAGGAGGCCAATGCCGTTTCGACGATGGTCGGGCTGGGTGCGCTCAAGTACTTTATATTAAAGGTCGATCCCAAGAAAACGATGCTGTTCGATCCCCGCGAGTCGATCGACTTCAACGGCAATACGGGTCCTTTCATCCAGTACACCCATGCGCGCATCCGCTCGGTGCTTCGCAAGGCCGCCGAGGCGGGCATCGACTTCGGAGGAGCCGCCACGGCGGATTACCTGCGCGAGGAGATCGACCTGGTGAAGTCGCTGACGGAGTATCCGTCGGTGGTGAAGTCCGCGGGCGAGAACTTCGCGCCGTCGGTCGTCGGGGCCTATGTCTACGAGCTGGCCAAGCAGTTCAATGGCTATTACCACGACCATTCGATCCTCAAGGAGGAGAACGCCGGGGTGCGCACGATGCGTCTCCAGCTGGCGCAGCAGGTCGCCCGCGTCATCAAGGAGGGCATGAAACTGCTGGGCATCGACGTCCCCGAACGCATGTAACGCATTCTGTGATAATGAAAAACGGAGGTTTCGCCGAAACCTCCGTTTTTTCGTGCCGTTAGCGTGGTACGAATCTTGCGAGAGACGAGGACGTTAACTAACACTATTTTAGCGTGAAAACATTTGCATCAACTTTCGCTCTTTCTCTCGCGTTGTGTGCCGCTGCCGGAGCGACGGCCCAAACCAAGAGTGCGGTTCCGGCTCCTGCGGCCGATACCGTATTGCTGTCGGAGACTGCCGACGGAGACTACATCGTTCGCAGGTTCATCGTCAAAAGCCGCGGCGACGCCGACTATTCGATTCGCTACCAGATCAATCTGGCGACGCTCAATGCCGCGCTCAACGGCAATCCGCAGGAGCTGGACGGACTCAACGCCTTTGTGGACAACCTTGTGAAGGATACGCTCCGGCAGGTCTGCGCCGTGACGATCACGGGCTATTCTTCTCCCGACGGTCCGCTGAAGTTCAACGAAGCGCTGGCTGCCAAGCGGGCCGGCGATTTCAAGGCGTATGTCGACAGGAAGTACGATTTCTCGAAAAAGTACAAGGTGACGGTGAATTCCGTCGCCGAGGATTGGGAGACGTGCCGCGCGCTGGTCGCGCAGTCGTCGATGCCCGACCGGCAGTCCGTGCTGAACGTCATCGACGGCAAGCAGTCGTCCGATCAGAAAGAATTGGCGCTCAAGAAGATGCCGGCTGCGTGGAGCTACCTGAAAAAGAACGTTCTGCCGAAACTGCGCCGTGTCGAACTGACGATCGGCTACGGTGCGGGCAACATCGTCGAGCAGCGCACCATGATCCCCAAACCCAAACCGGCTCCGCAGCCGCAGCCCGCGCAACCCGCTGAACCGTATGTCGTTGTCGACGAGCAGGTGAACGGAATCATCGTCGAGATGCCCGACAGGCACGAATACAAGAAGGAGGTGCGCGAGGAGTCCCGGGAGGTGAAGAAGGAGGCGAGGGCCGCCGAGCGGCTCGCCAAAAAAGAGGCCCGCGAAGCGCAGAAGATAGTCCGCCAGCAGGAGAAGGCTGCCAAAAAGATCGCTAAAAAGGAGGCCAAGGCCGCCAAGAAAGCCGAGAAGGCCGCCAAAAAGACCTACAAGGAGCTCGAAAAAATGTAATGAAAAAGGATTCCGGAAATCCGGAATCTTTTTTTGTCCGCCGCCCGCCCGGGAAATAATTCCCGGGGCCGCAGTCCGAAAATGTTTGATAATCCGAAACGTTTTATTACCTTTGTCAGAGCAAAAATTTTAAAATCGACTGAATATGGCAAATTTACGAAACCTGAAGAAGGAGATTGACTACCGCCTTGAGGAGGTTGTTTTCGACTGCGATATGGCTATCTGTTTTCAGCCTTCGAAAGAGAAGGAGATTTTCGAGGTGATGCAGGAGGCCGTCGGCGTTCGCAACGATCTGTTCGCCAAAGCGATGAATCCCGCCGAGCCGCACAATCCGTCGCTCGTCCGCAAGCACTACGCTGCCCTGCGCGCCGAGATGGACGACGTTTTCGGCAAACTTTTCGAAAAGTTGAGCAAGATCAACGAGCAGAAATAGGGTAGTCCCTTTCGCTGAAAAACAACGGAGCGCCTCATGCGGGGCGCTCCGTTCGTTTTATTCGTGGTCGCGGCAGCAGTCGCCGGGGTGGTGTTCCAGCACGGTGTGGGGGATGTGCCCGTGCGATACCAGTTGAATCGGGCAGTCGTAGTTGCGCAACTGTTTCTCGGTCAGAATGTTCGAACGGTGGCGGTGGACCTGCCGGTTGACGCAGACGATCTCCTTCACGACGCTGGTGATCGTGCCGATGTCGTGCGACACCATGACGATCGCCATGCGGGCGTTCAGTTCATGCAGCGTGCGGTAAAGCTCCTTCTCGAATTTGTTGTCCACGAAATTCGCGGGCTCGTCCAGGATCAGCAGCTTCGGGTCCGAGATCACGGCCCGGGCCAGCAGCGCCCGCTGCATCTGCCCGCCCGACACCTCGCCGATGGGGCTGCGGGCCGTGTCGGCGATTCCCGATGCCGCAAGCAGTTCCATCGCTCTGGCACGGTCCTCCTTCGTGTAGCGGGAGCTGAATCCGCGGCGGCCCTGCAATCCCGACAGTACGACCTCGAGGACCGAGATCGGGAATGCGCGGTCGAAATCCGAAATCTGCGGCATGTAGCCGATCAGCCGTTCCTTCCCGCGGAACAGCTCCGGGGCGAGAGTCAGCTCTCCGGTGTGGGGGACGGTTCCCAGGATGGCCTTCACGAGCGTCGTTTTCCCGCCGCCGTTGGGACCTATGACCCCCAGGAAATCGAGGTCCGCAATCTCCAGGTCGACGTGCCGGAGGGCCTCGTAGCCGTCGTATGCGACACTTACGTCGCGCAGCGTTACCAGATTCATTTTGCCGTGATTGAATCGGTCATTGCGTCGATTGCGCCGATGGCGTCTTCGTCCAGCGGGTCGATCTCCACGTATTCGGCGTCGATGTCGCGGGCGATGATCTCCACGGTCGATGCCGGGAACTGGTTCTGGTAGAAAATCCGCCGCACGCCGTCCTCGCGGGCCTGCCGGATAACCGCCGTCAGCTGTTTGGCCGACGGTTCCTTGCCGTCGGCTTCGATGGCCACCTGCCGCAGTCCGTAATCGCGTGCGTAGTAGGTGAGTGCGGGATGGTAGACGATGAAGTACTTCACGCCGCTCCGGGCGATCTTCTCCGCCGTGCGGATGTCCAGTTCCTTGAGCGTGCTGCGCAGCCGGTTGTAGCCGGCCTCGTATTTCACCGAGTCGGGATAGGCGTTGCGAATTGCCTCGTAGGCGTTTGCGGCCATCGTTTGCAGGGCTTTGGGCGAGGTCCAGACGTGGGGGTCTACACCGTGGGCATGCCCGTGGTCGTGTCCGTGGTGGCCGTGCGAGCAGGAGCCTGCGATCAGGTCGATACCGCGGCTCAAGTTCACGACTTTCGCCTGATCCCCGACTTTGCCCAGCAGGGTGGTTTCGAAGTCGATCAATCCCACGTTGAAAATGAGCTGTGCCTTGTTCAGCTCCACGAACTGCCGGGGCGTCGGCTCGAACGTCTCGGGACTTGCTCCGGGCGGCACGAGCACCTCTATTTTGAAATCGTCGCCGACAATCCCCTCCACGATGCTGCGCAGCGGGGGGATCGAGACGTAAAACGTATTTTCCCCGGCGGGTTGTTCCGGCGTGCAGGCCGCGAGCAGCAGGGCTGCCAGTAAGTATGCCGATAATTTACGCATGGTTGACAATCAATGATTTGTGATTTATATGGTAGGGTAGTCCCCTGTATTTTGTGCAAAGGTAGTAAAATTACCCGTAGCGGCGGGATTTTGCGGCTTGTTTTGTCGTTTCGGCCGAAATGTTTATCTTTGGCCCCCGATTAAAATCCCCGTATGCCGATAAACAATCCGAAAGAGGTCCTCGCCCTGGTGGAGAGGGCCGCCTCCGACAAGATTTCGCTTCCCGTTCGCAAAATATTGATTTTAGCGTTTTTAGCTGGCGCCTATATTTCTATGGGAGGCTTGTTTTCCATTGTGATAGGATATGGCTTTCCGTCGATGGCTCCTGCTCCGGGATTGCAGCGCCTGCTCTCCGGACTTGTCTTCCCGCTGGGGCTTATGCTGGTCGTTTTCGCGGGAGCGGAACTCTTTACGGGCAATAATGCCGTGCTGATCCCCGGTGCATTGGGACGACGTTATGGATGGCGTAAGGTGTTGTTAAATTGGATGTTGGTCTATGCCGGAAATTTTGTCGGGTCGCTGTTTTTCGCCTGTTTTCTCGTGAAACTTCCCGGCATGCTCTCTGCCGAGGCGTGGCGTTCGGCGGCCGTCGGCATTGCCGAGGCAAAGGTCTCGATGCCGTGGCTCACGGTGTTCCTGCGGGGTGTCGGCGCCAACTGGCTGGTGTGCCTGGCCGTGTGGCTGGGTTTGAGCGCCAACGATGTCGCGGGCCGGCTGCTGGGATTGTTTTTCCCGATAATGTGTTTTGTGGCAATCGGTTATGAACACAGCGTCGCCAATATGTTTTTCATTCCGCTGGGCATGATGCACGGTGCATCGGTCACCGTGTCCGATTTTCTGCTTGCCAATCTTGTTCCCGCGACTTTGGGCAATATCGCCGGCGGAGCGGTCTTTGTCGGCGGTATCTACTGGTATATTAATAAGTAAAAACGGTTGATTATTAATCAATTAATATTCGGATAACGACCATAATTTAACATAATGACAATATTAATTCAATTACCTTTGTACTGTAAGGATGCTTTTTTTATGGTCGCCGGTCGGACGATTGGCCGGCGGGTTAAATTCATTTTGGATTTTAAGCTTCGGCCGGCGGCGGATTATCTTCCTGTGCGTGCAACATTCACAAAAATATTCCGGGCGATGGCTTTTAGCGCTTTGTCGGCGTGAAACTCTCGAAGGTAAGGTCATCGTACAATATTACGATCCGCCGGACAGCGACGTCTGTTCGTGTGCCGGAAAATGGAGTCGTTGCCGGCGGCGCCGGATTTTCGGACGTTGTCGAAGCCGGCTCCTGATGCGGCGGGTTGAGCGGCGTATTCCGGGTCGGACCGAACAATCCGTCGGAGATCGACGATTCGACCGCAACGGCCGGTGCGGATTGTTCGGGTTCGCTGTCGCGATACATCTTGTCGGAATCGAGCAGCAGCCAGTCGGGATTGATTCGCGGGAACCTCCGGAGAATCTTTTGTAACAAATCGAAGCCCGGTTTGTTTCGCCCGGCGAGAATATGGGAAATTCCCGCCGGATTGATTTCGAGCAGTTCCGCGAGCTGGCTCGGCTTCAATCCTTCGTTTTTCATCAGATCGAGCAATTTTTCCCTCATCAGCGCAAATTTTTACAAATATAAAGTTTTTTCTTTTGTAAAACAAGTAAAATCTACATTTGTAAAATGTTAATAAGTGTCGACAAAGTTTACAAGTGTAAATAAGTCGATATGGTTAAATTTGCATGCAATCTATTTGTTAAAGCGTTATTTTAGATAAATAACGATAAATATATGGTATTTGAATATTTACGCTGTGCACTATTGGCGCAGTCTACTTGTAGCTGGTTATTGATGGATTAGACTATATGATATTGAATTGTTTCTTTAAGTAATATTCGTAAATGACTGATTAATGAGTATATATTGCTCAATGTTTAATATTTTGATCGCTTGTTGATCGCTCTGAAATTGCAGTTTATTTAAAGGATGTCGGATTATTACAATTGTAACTATTGACATCTTTAACAAACAAATGTGATTTACAAATGTAATTACATATGGAAATGATGCGGACATTGTGTGTTTACATTTGTAAATACACTACCCTATTTTGTAAAAATGAATGCATTTTCAAGCTATTTCCGAACCCTTATCAGACATTTTGTTAACATCTCCGGATTTCGGATTTATTATGTTAAATAAAAAGAAACCGGATAGTGTTGATAACCCACTATCCGGCTTAAATACAGCTTGTTGTAGATTTGTAAACAGCCTTCTATTTCGAGAGTTTGTCGGCTATTTCGCGGAACTCTTCCGGCGTCAGTTTGAGCTTTTCGCGGTGGAAATCCACGTCGTTTTCGCTCTGAATGGGGATCAGATGAATGTGTGCATGGGGCACTTCGAGGCCTAAAACGACGACTGCTACCCTTGCACACGCTATTTCCCGCTTGATTTTGGCTGCGACCTCTTTGGCGAAAAGCATCATGCCTGCCAGCGTTCGGTCATCGAGGTCGAAAATGTAGTCCACCTCCTTTTTGGGGACGACCAGCGTATGGCCTTTTGTCAGCGGATTGATGTCGAGAAATGCGTAGTAGTCTTCGTTTTCGGCTACTTTGTACGAGGGGATCTCCCCTGCGATGATGCGTGAAAAAATAGTTGCCATATCTTTGTTTTTAGGTTTTGCCTATTTAGCGACCGGGGCGTCTTCCGAAGTTTCGGCTGCATTTTTTTCTGCGGCGATTCGTTTATTGCGGATCAGTTCCTTGATGCTGTTAAATACATTGACAAGGATCATTATCAGCAGCAGGCTGTCGGTGAATGTGAACTTGTCCGGTTCTGCGAAAAGCCCGAAAATCGCCCATGTCGTGAATAACGCACCCCAGAACCAAAGCGCCCTGCGCTGCATTCGGACCGTTTTCGCGGCTTCCCGGCGGCGGTAGTCTTCCAGCCATTTATTTTCCCGAGGTGTCATTTTCGTCATTTATCGAGGTTTCTGCTGTGGAGAGAGTGGGTCAGAGATCGCCCCAGGGCCTCTTGCCCACCAAAATACGCCTGTTATTGACAATGCCGAGAAGGATGCTGACGAGGGAGAGGGCGATCCCCAACGCTCCCAACCAGTCCGACCGGGAGATGACATCGGTACGGAATAAGTAGATTCCCCATCCGATACTTGCGGCGATTGCGCATCCGAGCAGGATGTATTGCAGTTTCAGATTGCGTTTTGCCTTGTCCGGGTCCCGGGCGGCGGCCCGCCAACGCAGTTCTTCGGGCGTCAAGAGGGCTTTAGGCTTGGTTTCAGGCATCTTATTCCTCGAACTTGGGTTTCAGTATTTCCGAGTAGATAATCGCCTGCCGGAGGTTGAATTCTTCGGTCTGGGACGTTGTTGCCGCATCCGGTGCATTGTTCGTGAGGGAATGCGCGGCGATTTCGTCATTCCCGCTGTCGTCCATGAGCCGGTTGACGGTCTGGTGGCGTAAATGCCCCCTCCCGGCGGCTTTCGGCGTCGTATGTTCCGGTGCGTATTCCTCGGCGGGAATCTCCTCCAGACTCTGGCATTCGTCCGGAAAAACGGGTGCAACGGGCCACGGCGCAGGGCGCGGAGCCGGCATCGGGTCCGGTTCGGACTCCGGGTGTGCCTGCGAGGGCCACGCCTCTTCGTGGCCGGGTGTGCGGGCGCCTTTTCCGCGGGCCTTGCGCGATTGCGATACGACGTTGAATATCATCGCTCCGGCGATGATCACGACCCATATTACCGTTGCGAAATCATCCATGTCTTTAACTCAATGTTCGTTTGACACTCTCTATACCCTTTATCTTGCGCAGTTTGTCCATCACGGCGTGGAGACTTTCGGCGTCCTTCACGTAGAGGCTGACGTTGCCTTCGAAGATGCCGTCGTGGCTGTGGATGTTCACTTCGCGGATATTGATGTTGAAATCGGCGCTTACGACCTTCGCCAGGTCGAGCAGGATGCCCTGCCGGTCGATGCCGCGCAGTTCCGTGGTCACCAGGTAGGACATGGCCTTGTGCTGCGACCATTTGATCTCCTCCTTGACGATGTTGCGGCCGAACTGTGTCGCAAGACGGTTCAGCTCGTCGCACGTGGCCTTGTGTACGATGATGTTTCCCGAGGCGGGGTCTCGATACCCTACCACCTTGTCGCCCGGAATGGGCTTGCAGCACTCCGCGATTTCGAACTGCGGTTCCGTGGCCGGAGCCTCCTCTGCCGGGGCGATTTCGCCCGGAATTGCGGCATCGTCCGTCTCGTCCTCCTTCTTCTGGGGGATGAAGAGGGTCCAGAATTTGAGTATCTTGCTCTTGGAGTTGACCTTGAGGGCTTTGTCCAGGTTGTCGAGCGAGACGATTCCCGCTCCGATCTTACTGTACAGCTCCTCCTTGTTCTTGCTGTCGTAAATGGGCGTGATCTTGCGCAGTACGCGGCCGCTCAACTTGACGTTCAGCGACTTCATCTTTTCGTCGAGCATCTGCATGCCCCGCTCGATGTTGTTCTGCCGTTCGCGTTTGAGGAAACTCTTGATCGACTGTTTGGCCTTGGCCGTGGTGACCGTTTCGAGCCATTCGGGCTTGGGACGGGCGTTGTCGGCCGTGATGATCTCGATCTGGTCGCCGCTGTTGATCTGCATGGTGATCGGTTCGAGTTTGTGGTTGATCTTGGCGCTGATGGCGCTGTTTCCGATCTTCGAGTGGATGTCGTAGGCGAAGTCGAGGGCCGTGGCTCCGAACGGCATTTTCCGGGCTTCGCCCTTGGGTGTAAACACCACTATTTCCGACGTATACAGCGATAACTTAAAGTTATCCAGGAAGTCCACGGCGTTCTCCGTCGGACTGTTCAGCGCCGCACGTATCTGTTTCAGCCACTTGTCGAATTCGTCCTCGTCCTGCGAAATGGTCGCATGCTTGTATTTCCAGTGGGCGGCGAACCCGCGTTCGGCGATGTCCTCCATGCGCTGCGTGCGGATCTGCACCTCGACCCACACTCCGTCGGGTCCCATCACCGTCGAGTGCAGCGCCTCGTAGCCGTTGGCCTTGGGCATCGAAATCCAGTCCCGCAGCCGGTCGGGCTTGGGGGTGTAAATGTCGGTGATCGTGGAGTAAATCTGCCAGCATTGGGTTTTCTCCGACGGAAACGGCAGCGGCTTGAAGACGATGCGGATGGCGAACAGGTCGTAAATCTCCTCGAAAGGAATCTGCTTGCGCTGCATCTTGCTCCAGATCGAGTAGACGCTTTTCACGCGTCCCGAAATCTCGTAGTTGATGTTGTCGCGGTTGAGCGAGGCGATGATCGGGGCGTTGAACTTGTTGATGAACTCCCGGCGCGAAGCTTCGCTTTCCTGCAATTTCTGCGTGATTTCGGCATACTGCTGCGGGAAGCGGTACTTCATGCAGAGGTCCTCCAGTTCGCTCTTGATCGAGTAGAGCCCCAGCCGGTAGGCCAGCGGCGCGAAGAGGTAGATCGTCTCGCCCGTGATCTTGATCTGCTTGTTCATCGGCATCGCCCCCAGCGTGCGCATGTTGTGCAGGCGGTCGGCGATCTTTATCAGGATCACCCGTACATCGTCGGAGAGCGTGAGGAGCACTTTACGAAAATATTCGGCCTGCTCGGAGGTGTCGGCGTTGAACACGCCGGACATTTTCGTCAGTCCGTCGACCATCGAGGCGATTTTCGGGCCGAAAATGCGTTCCATGTCCTCCACGGAGTATTCCGTGTCCTCCACGACGTCGTGCAGCAGGGCCGCGACGACCGATTTCACGCCCAGCCCGATCTCCTCGATGACGATCTTGGCTACTGCAATAGGATGCAGGAGGTACGGCTCGCCGGAGCGGCGCCTTACCCCCTCGTGTGCCTCCTTGGCCAGGAAAAATGCACGTTTGATGAAGTTCCAGTCCTCGTCGTTCTTGCAGATCTTGGTGCACGAGAGGAGCAGGTCGTCCCATTTCTCCTTTATAAGGTTCTCATCCTCGGCAGTATATCCCATAGACTACTCCTTTTTGGTGGTCTTCATGGCTTCGCGGACCTTGGCCTCGATCTCGTTGCGCAGCTCCTCGTCGTTTTTCAGCAGCTCCTTGACGGCGTCGCGTCCCTGTCCGATCTTGCGGTCGCCGTAGGAGAACCACGATCCGGCCTTCTTGACCACGCCGTAATCGACGCCCAGGTCGACGATCTCGCCGATCTTCGAAATGCCCTCGCCGAACATGATGTCGAACTCCGCGCGTTTAAACGGAGGGGCCACCTTGTTCTTCACGACCTTGACCTTCGTGCGGGTTCCCAGCTGGTCCTCGCCGTCCTTGATGACCGACATGCGGCGGATGTCGATACGCACCGAAGCGTAGAATTTCAGCGCATTGCCTCCCGTGGTGGTCTCGGGGTTGCCGTAGACCACGCCGATCTTGTCGCGCAGCTGGTTGATGAAGATGCAGACGGTCTTGGTCTTCGAGATGCTCGACGTGAGTTTGCGCAGCGCCTGCGACATGAGGCGCGCCTGAAGACCCATCTTCGAGTCGCCCATCTCGCCCTCGATCTCGGCCTTGGGCGTCAGCGCCGCCACGGAGTCGATGACGATGATGTCGATGGCGCTCGAACGGATCAGCGAGTCGGCGATTTCGAGCGCCTGCTCGCCGTTGTCGGGCTGCGAAATGAGCAGGTTGTCGACGTCCACGCCCAGTTTCTGTGCGTAGAAACTGTCGAAGGCGTGCTCGGCGTCGATGAAGGCCGCGATGCCGCCGGCCTTCTGCGCCTCGGCGATGGCGTGAATCGCCAGCGTGGTCTTGCCCGACGACTCGGGACCGTAGATCTCCACGACGCGGCCCTTGGGATAGCCGCCTACGCCGAGCGCCATGTCGAGCGTGATCGAACCTGTCGGGATGACCGGAATGTCGTTCACTTCGGTGCTGTTCATGCGCATGATCGAGCCTTTGCCGAAGTCCTTCTCTATTTTCTGCATCACTGCGTCCAGCACTTTGAGTTTGTCCGCGTTTATCTGTACTTTTTCTGCCATTATGGTTTTGTTTTGTATCATTAACTTTGTTTCGGTCCGCTGCTGTCGAACTTCGCCGAGCGGCGGGAGCCGTTGTTTCGCCGCCTTGCGGCGTCGGGTCCCCGCCCGAGACGGGGATTTAGGGGGTGGGTCGGATTCGTAAACGACGCTTCAGGCGGCGAATACGGCGGTCGGACGCACATCGGCGGGACAAATTGTATCCTGTCCTTACTTGTAGGAATCAATGATCTGCCGGTAGTGGTTCTTGGTGTCCACCTTGGTGAAAATCTTCTCGATGCGGCCTTCGGCGTCGATGACGAACGTCGTGCGCAGCACACCCATGTACTTGCGGCCGTACATCGACTTTTCGGCCCACACGCCGTAGGCTTCGCACACCGAGTGGTCGGTGTCGGAGAGCAGCGTGAAATTCAGGTCGTGCTTGTCGCAGAAACTGCGGTGCGACTTCTCGCTGTCGGGGCTTACGCCGATGATCCGGAATCCCATCCGTGTCAGTTCGGCCTTGCCGTCGCGCAGGCTTTTGGCTTCGAGCGTACAGCCCGAGGTGTTGTCCTTGGGGTAGAAATAGAGTATCGTGCGCTGTCCTCGCAGATCGGCAAGCGTCAGAGGCTCACCGTCTTGGGTCGTGGACTTGAAATCGGGGGCCATCTCCCCCGCCTGCAACTGTGTCATAGCGTTTTCCGAAAAAGAGATTATTTTCTCAAAGGTATGAATTTTCCGGCGATTTTCATGCTTCCCGGGCGACTTTTTTGCGGCCTAATCCCATTGGTAGGTCACTTCGATCTGCTCGTTGAACTCCTCCTGCGTGGTGTTGAGCCGGTGCAGGCAGGCAGGACACCGGATGGCCGTTTCGGTCTCGACGTATTCGCCGCACCCGACGCACATCGGCAGCAGGCCGTAGCCCGGCTGCATGGAGTGCTCGAACTGCGCTCCGCAGTGCTTGCACCTGATTCTGTAAGCTGTTCCCATTGTCGTTTTGTTTTTGGTTCACGCTGCAAAGGAACGGCTTATGTGTGACAGGTTGTGACACATCGGTGAAAAATGTAAAATAAACCCGCCGACAGCTGTCGGCGGGTCGTTCGGCTAATGGTGGTGTTCGGCCTCCATGGCCTCCTGCCGGGTCTTGTGGACCGTGCCGTGGGGATGTTCCGCCGGGGCGTAAATCGAGTAGATTTTCAGCGGTTTGTCACCTGTGTTGACGATGTTGTGCCATTTTCCGGCCGGGACCAGGATCGCATAGTCGTCCGAGACCTCGCGCACGAAGTCGAGGTTGTCCTCGCTGTCGCCCATCATCACGCGTGCCGTGCCCTCCTCCACGCGCAGGAACTGGTCGATGTCGTGGTGTTGTTCCAGCCCCACGTCGCCGCCGGCGGGAATCGCCATCAGCGTCACCTGCAAGTTGCTGCCGGTCCACAATGCGGTCCGGAAATTCTCGTTCGCGAGCGTGTGGCTTTCGATGTTCAGCACCGTCGGTTCGGCTCCGTGATCTTTCAGCGAGACGGGTTCGGCGGAGGCTTTTGCCTGCGGGGCCGGAGCTTGCCGGCAGCACGATGCGGCGGCGAGTGCGAGGCACAGCGCGCCGGTCGTCAGGAGGTGATTTCGTTTCATGCGGTTTGCTTTCAAAGTTTGTGGAAATATAGTGAAAAATTTACATTTTCGGGGTGTTTGCCGCAATATATTCGCGGATATAGCCCGTCAGCTCGGGGGAGTCGACGATGCGGATGTCGTCCAGCAGCCCCACGACGAAGCGTCCCACCCCGGCCATTCCGGCCACCTCCGTGTCGAGCGACCAGCGTCCCCGCCCCAGCGGTTTCACATCGCGTTCGGCCAGCGGATACTCCTCGCACAACAGGTTGTAGGCCAGCGTTCCCAGTTCCAGCCGCACGCGGCGGCGCGCCCCGCCGTGCATGCGGAAGGCGTCGATGAATCCCTCGCTGTGGGCTTCTTGGTGCTCCCACGCCGCTTCGGACAGCTCCACGGAGCCGATACGCGAGGTTTTGAAGAGTTTGTTCGTGTGGCTTTCGAGGTCGTAGCACCACACCTGCACGTAGTTGGTCGTGAAGGCGAAAGGCTCTACCCTGCGGTCGCGGACCCCGCCTCCGTGGGCCGACAGGTAGCCGTGCAGCACGGCCTGCCGCTCCTGCTCGATGGCCTCGATCAGCCGCCGGATGTTCGGGGCGTTTTTGCCCCGCACGACGGTGTCGGCCAGCGTCTTGTTGTCGTAGACGGAGTAGAGTTTGCGCTTGAGGTTCTGCTTGAGCATATTGGTGTCGTCGATGTTCTCGATGGCGTTTTTCAGGATCACGGCCTCCTCCTCGGTGAAGTGCACCAGCTGCGAGATGTCGCGGAAGTGCGGCGACTCCTTGTCGAGACGGATGCAGTCGCCCGATTTCTTGATCACGAACCCCGCCTCGCGAAAGGTGTCGATATACCGGTAGACCGTGCGGCGCGACATCTGGAGCCGTTCGGCCAGCTGGTCGACGTTGTAGGTGGTGTTGGCCGTCAGCAGCTTCATAAGCCGCAGCAGGCGTTCGAGTTTGGGTTGGTCCATAATTATTCGGCAGCAGACGGCTGTTCGCCGTGCAGAGGTCGTAAATTAGCCATAAGAAAGTCGGATGTTCTTTTTATGAAGTCATCGAATGCAATCAGCATCGGGTCTTCCTTTCCGCCGTGAGCGGCATTTTCGACAATCATCAACTCTTTGGGTGTCGTTTCGGGCAGCGATTCGATTATTTTCCTGCTCATCCAGACGGGAGTGCGGAAATCGTTCTCGCCTACGATCAGGAACAGAGGTTTTTCGAATTCCGGAGCGATATGTACGGGCATCAGTTCGGTCGGAAAATCATCCGGAACCAGCAATTCATTGCGGGTCTTGTTTTTGTACTGCATGACCAAAGGGATGAAATCGTCGAAATCCGTCGGAAGGGAACGGCCGATGAAAGCATTCACCAGATTGTCGGTGTGTGCCGTAATCATGGAGAGATAGGCGCCTGTCGACCAGCCGACGATGGCCGTCGCTCCGTCCAGAACTTCCTCCTGTTCGGAGGTCTTCCGTATGACAGCCCGGTAATCTTCCAACATTTCCGTATAACACAGGTAGTTGCGATCCATTGCAAAGGGTGAGCTCTTGCCGAATCCGCGCCAGTCGAAAGTCACGACATTGAACCCCCGGGAGGTCCAGTTCTTCGCCAGATAAAGTTGGAAGTAGGACATATTGCCTGCATCGCCATTGCATATGATGATGGTCGGGCGCTTTGCCTCACCCGGCGCTTCGTGGGTTCGGCGGTTTTCGTTCGGATTCCGCAGCTCGCTCTCGGACGGCGGGTTTTGTGCAGGGAAAAACCAGGTTTCGATTTTATAGCCGTCGTTTGTGATGACTTCTAAATTTCTATATATCAGCTCCATGCTTTCCGGCTTCCTGATATATACGGTATCCGGAATAATTGCATGGCAGTTTGCGATTCCTGAAAAGGACGCAATCAAAAGAGTGACGAACGCTTTCATGCTGTTTTCGGTAAATATACGAAAAAGTCGTGACATTGTCTGTCACAACCCGCTTTCGGGTTAGTTCATAGGCGGTCGGTCGAGCAGTTCGGAGAGTTTCTGCGCGAGGGCTTCGCCCCGCAGTTGTTTGGCTATGATCTTTTCCGTCGCACAGTCGATCAGGAAGCAGGAAGGGATGCCGCCCAGCGTATAGTCGCTCCACGCCTGTGTCTGGCGCGGGTGCAGACCGAATCCCTGATGAATCTGCGTCCAGCGCATGCCGTAGGTCTCGATGCATTCGAGCCATCGTTTGCGGTTGGCGTCGTAGGAGACGCCGAAGATGTCGAATCCCCGGCTGTGGTATTTCTCGTAAAGCGCAGCGAGGTTCGGGAACTCCGCCCGGCAAGGCCCGCACCAGAGGGCGCCGAAGTCGAGCAGCACGTAACGGTTGCCCGGTTTACGGACTGTCGCGGCGAGTGAAACGGTATCCCCTTCGGGCGTCTGTCCCGTGATGTCGGCATAAGATGTTCCGACATCGGCGCGCATTCCGGCGATCGTCTTGCGCAGTCCGAGCAGGGCGGGATGCTTTTGAAATGCAGCCGGGAACGAATCCAATAATGGCAGAAGTTCGCGCCCGGGACGATTGGTCAGTAATTCGTTCTCCAGCAGGGATAGCGCCAGGGCGTTGCGGTTCTCGAGAACGACCGCGCGGAATAAACTGTCGCAGGCTTCGGCCGTACGCAGCGGGGAAAGGCCTTTTTGCCTCAACCCGGCGACTTTTTGCGGCAGTTCGTTCCTGAACTCGTTCTGCGGCGTTCCGGTCAGGATGAATTCGTCTTCATTGCGCTTTTCAACACGGATCTCGCCGGTTTCGAGGATGAAATCCGAGTCGCTGATTTGTTCTCCGTCGGCGCCTCGTCCCATATAGAGGAAGGCGCTCACCGGATAGGGCCAGCTTCCTTTCATTGCGAAGGACGAGTTGTCGATTCGCGCCGAGTCGATGATGGTCTCCGGGCCTCCGGCATAGGTGATGATGTACATGTATTTTCCGTCGGTAAACGCCGGGTCGCGGCCCGTAAGGGTGAATTTTACGGCTGTCGATTGGCTGCAACCCGCCAGAATCGCGGTTGCGGTGATGATCGAAAGGGGCTTTTTCATGGGTTTGAGGGTTGGTGACTCCAAATATACGAAAAAGTCGTGACATTGTCTGTCACGACCCTCTGTTTGTACCGACGGTATGTGTACCCAATTTATTGGGCGAGCACCTTTTTTTCGATCTCCTCGACCTGGCGGCGGAACGCCTTGTCGGTCTCGATCAGATTCGTCACGGCCTTGCACGAGTGGAGCACCGTGGCGTGGTTGCGGCCTCCGATGGCCGACCCGATCGTCGTCAGCGGCGCCTTGGTGTGCTGCTTGGCCAGATACATGGCGATCTGCCGGGCCTGGGCGATTTCGCGCGTGCGCTCCGTGGAGTTGAAGCGTGCGAAGTCCAGATTGAGGTATTCGCACACGACCTCGATGATGTGGTCGATGGTGATTTCCTTCTGGTAGAGCTTCACGTAGACCTTCAGAATCTCCTTGGCCAGCGACGTGGTGATCCTGCGTCCGAGGAACGAGGCGTTGGCCACCAGCGACGACAATGCGCCTTCGATTTCCCGCACGTTGGCCGAGATGTTGTCCGCCAGGTACGCCACCACGTCGTCCGTGATCTGCGCCCCGAGTTTCTGCGCCTTGGCGCGTATGATCTTGAGCTTCGTGTCGTAGTCCGGCGTGTTGAGCTGGGCCGACAGTCCCCATTTGAAACGGGTCAGCAGTCGCTGCTCGATGTCCTTCAACTCGACGGGCGGCTTGTCCGACGTGAGGATCAGCTGCTTGCCCGCCAGTTGCAGGTGGTTGAAGATGTTGAAGAACGCGTTCTGCGTACCGGTCTTTCCCGTCAGCTCCTGGATGTCGTCGATGATCAGCACGTCGATCATCTGGTAGAAGTGGATGAAGTCGGGAATCTCGCCGTTCTTGTAGGCCGTCTGGAACTGCGCCTGGAACTTGTTCATCGAGACGTACAGCACCTGCAACTCCGGGTGGCGCTGGCGCACCTCGTGGCCGATCGACTGCACGATGTGGGTCTTTCCCAGCCCCGAATCCCCATATATATAAAGAGGATTGAAGGGGTTGTTTCCCGGGTTCACCGCCACGGACATGCCCGCCGAGCGGGCCAGCCGGTTGCACTCGCCCTCGATGAAGGTCGCGAACGTGAGGTTCGGATTCAGCTGCGGGTCGATGATTATTTTCTTGAGGCCCGGAATTACGAACGGATTCTTTATATTTGCGGTGTTGGTCTGCGTGTTGAAGCGCGAGATGGCCGTCGTGTCGGAATCCGCGGCCACGGGGACCGCCTGGACCGTCGTGCGGGGCACGGCGTAGTGGAGGCGGGTCTGCTGCCCGTAGAGCTGCGAGATGATCGGTTTGAGGAACGGGATGTAGTTCTTCTCGATCTGGCGGACGTAGCTTTCGTTGGGAACCCTCAAGCGAAGCGTCGTGCCGTCGAATTCGAGCGGGACGATGGGCTGAAACCACTTTTCGAACTCCTCGGCGGAGGTCCGGGCCTTGATCTGGTCCAAGCAGTTTTGCCATATATCGCTATATGTCCGTGTGTTGTTTAACATGACAGAGGGTTGCACTATTTTTGATGTGACAAAGTTGTGAATAATTTTGCAAAAAGATTCTCGATTTTATGTTGCAGTTTTCCTTTTTTTGTATATAGAAAAACAACGGTTTCCGGGGCCTCAATTTTAACTCCCTGATAGTGAATTATCAAATTTTATTTCGTATATTTGCATATAATTTTTTTGGGACTTCCGAAGTCAAACTATAAATAAAACTAATAAACTTATGGCAAACGAATTGGAACAATTGGTTCTGAAAAAAGCCCAGAGTTGGCTCGACGGCCACTATGACGAGGCGACGAAAAAGCAGGTCAAATACCTGATGGACAACGATATGAAAGAGCTTGTCGAGAGCTTCTACAAAGATCTCGAATTCGGTACGGGCGGCCTGCGCGGCATCATGGGCGTGGGTTCCAACCGCATGAACGTCTATACGGTGGGCGCCGCCACGCAGGGTCTTTCGAACTACCTGAAGAAGAACTTCGCGGGCGAGCGGGTGCGTGTGGCCGTGGCCCACGACAGCCGCAACAATTCGCGCATGTTCGCCGAGCGTGTGGCCGATATTTTCGCCTCGAACGGGTTTCAGGTTTTTCTGTTCGACGCGCTCCGGCCGACGCCGGAATTGAGCTTCGCCATCCGCGAACTGAAGTGCCATTCGGGCGTGGTCGTCACGGCCTCGCACAACCCCAAGGAGTACAACGGTTACAAGGCCTACTGGACCGACGGGGCGCAGGTCACCGAGCCGCACGACAAGAACATCATCGCCGAGGTTGCGAAGATCACCGACGTGGATATGATCGAGACGGGCAAAAATCCCGAAAATATCACCATCCTCGACGAGAAGTTCGATGAAATCTATTTAAATAAGGTGCACGAACTCTCGCTTTCGCCCGAAAGCGTGAAGAAGCACCACGACATGAAGATCGTCTATTCGCCGATGCACGGTGCGGGCGTGCGGCTGGTTCCGGCGTCGCTGAAGAAATTCGGCTTCACGAACGTGATCATGGTGAAGGAGCAGGCTGTCATCGACGGCGACTTCCCCACCGTCGAGTCTCCCAACCCCGAGGAGCGCAAGACGATGGCGATGGCCATTGATCTGGCTGCGAAGGAGGGCGCCGACCTGGTTCTGGCCACCGACCCCGATTCGGACCGCATCGGCGTGGCGCTGCGCAACAAGAAGGGCGAATACGTGCTGCTGAACGGCAACCAGACCCTCGTGCTGCTGTTGAGCTACCAGCTGACCCGCTGGGCCGAGCGCGGCGAGCTGGACGGCAACCAGTATGTCGTGAAGACCATCGTCACCTCGCAGATGGCCAACGCCGTGGCCGAGCATTTCAAGGTGAAGTGTTACGACTGCCTCACGGGCTTCAAGTATATCGCCAAGATCATCCGCGAGAACGAGGGCAAAGCCAAGTACATCGGCGGCGGCGAAGAGTCGTTCGGTTACCTGGCGGGCGACTACGTGCGTGACAAGGACGCCGTGTCGGCCTGCTCGCTGGCCGCCGAGGCCGCCGCATGGGCGATGGATACGATGGGCCTGACGCTCTACGAGTGGTTGCAGGAACTCTACGTGAAATACGGTTTCTACCGCGAGGGCCTCGTTTCGGTGGTCCGCAAGGGCAAGGAGGGCGCCGAGCTGATCCAGAAGATGATGGTCGACTTCCGCGCCAATCCGCCCAAGGCGATCCTCGGTTCCGAGGTGGTGAAGATCAACGATTTCCAGACGCTCGAAACGCTCGACGTGAAGACCGGCGCGAAGACCGCCATCGAGCAGGACCGCAGCAACGTGCTGCAATGGTTCACCGCCGACGGCACGGCCGTTTCGGTGCGTCCCTCGGGCACGGAGCCTAAAATCAAGTTCTACTTCGGCGTGAAGGCGCCGCTGGCTTCGGTCGCCGATTTCGACAAGACGCTGGCTGAACTCGATGCCAAGATCGAAGGCATCAAGAAAGACCTCAAGCTGGAGTAGCCCCCTGTTTTCGGGGCGGTTCCGTCCCGCCGATACCTCCGAACGATCCCGTTCGGAGGTATTTTTTTGTTCCGGGGCGTTCCGGGCGTTTGCACGGCCCCGAAAAGGGCTGGCTCCGCGGGCATGAAATCGCCTTTGCTCTATATTCTCGAAGTGCTCTTTTGCAGCGGACTGCTCCTGGCGTTCTACCGCCTGCTGCTGGTCCGCAAGGTTTCATTCAGGGCCTGCCGCCGCTATCTGGTCGCTGCCGTATTTCTCTCGGCGGTCATCCCGGCGCTCGACATTCCGCTCTACCCTGCCCGGACGGTGGTCTATCCGCTGCCGCTGATTGCCGCGCCCCCGGCTGAAAACTTCGTGCAGACGACCGGGGAGCTTCCCGTTGCCGTTCCGGTCGTCCCATCCGGCTGGCGGCGCATATTGCGCCCGATGGCTGTGGGTGGCTATCTGACGGCGGTGTTTCTGTCGCTTGGGTTTCTTGCGGTCCGCATGGTCGGAATTCGCCGTCTGCGGCGACGGTCGCGTCTGACCGATTGCGGGGCGTACACCCTTGCCGAGCATCCGCAGATCGCCACTCCCTTTTCGTTCCTGCGCACGGTTTTCCTGGGCGGAGGATACGAAGGTCGCCGGCGCATGATCGTTCTCTGCCATGAAGCGGGTCATGTCCGTCACCGCCATTCGGCGGAACGCATCGCCGTCGAGCTGGTCCGCAGTCTCTTTTGGTTCAATCCGTTCGTCTGGATTGCCGGGCGGTGGTTGCAGGAGGTGCACGAATGGGAGGCCGACCGCGACGTGCTCGACGCCGGTTACGACCTTACCGAATACAGAACGGTTATTTTTTTCACCAACTCTTCGGCCATAATCCGGATATAGCCTGCGGGTTGAATCATTCACTCACCAAAAAACGATTTGCCATGATGACCCAATTCAGAAAACGCCGTTTTGCCGTGCTGCGGCTCGGTGCCGCCATTCCCGTGGTGGCAGCAATGATGATGCTTTGCAGTTTTACCGTCAAAACTCCTCTTCCGGCAGCCGGGGATCCGGACCGGCCGACCGTTACGGTACATATTTCCTCCGGCGGAAAGATTCTCTTCAACGGCCGTCCTGTGACGGTCGGGGATCTGGAGCGGCTGATCGCCGCCGAACGCGAAAAACTCTCCGAAGCCGACCGTGCGCAGATGGAGGTGGTTCTGCGGGCCGACAAAGATGCTCCTATGGCCGATCTGGCCGACGTGATGGACGCGTCGCGCCGTGCGCATGCCTTTCGTCTCAAACTGACTGCGGAAGCTTCCGATCCCGGCATCGTGCGGATGCTTCCGCCCGATCCCCTGCGCCTGCCTGCCGACAGCGCGGATTATGCTTTGCCCGCGACGAACCGCAACGACAGGTAATTGCCCGCGCCGTGCCGTTGAAACTGACCGAACCGAGACGCTGATCCCTCCCCTGATGCCATAAGCGGGAAATGCCCCATACGACGGCCAAAGCCGCCGCATGGGGCGTTTTTACGGCTTCGGGCCGGGGCTTTGCCGCGGTCGGCGGCGTTTTATAACTTGGGATTGTCGCGGTGACGCTCCTTGTCGCGGGCGGTCTTTTTGGCGAAATTGGCCTCGACGGCCGCCGTGAGGTCCACGCCCGTCTGGTTGGCCAGGCACACCAGCACCCACAGCACGTCGGCCATTTCGTCGGCGAGGTTCTCCTTTTCGCCCGCCTTGAACGACTGGTCGCCGTATTTGCGGGCCATCACGCGGGCCAACTCCCCCACCTCTTCGGTCAGGCAGGCCATGTTGGTCAGTTCCGAGAAGTAGCGCACGCCGTATTCCCGGATCCAAGCGTCTACGCGCTCCTGCAATTCCTTGATTTCCATCTTATTTTACTCTTATCAGATTCAGTCCGTCGCGCAGCGGGACGATGACGTTCTCCACCCGTGCGTCTTCGACGACCATGCGGTTGAATTCGAGGAGCGCCTGCGTGTGGCGGTCGTTATGCGCCACGGGCTGCACGACCTTCCCCGACCAGAGGATGTTGTCGGCGATCAGCACCGATCCGCTGTGAACAAGCGCCTTACTGCCGTCGTCGCCCATCAGCATCCGATAATAGGCCGGGTATTCGCGTTTGTCGCCGTCGATGAACACGAGGTCGAATTCGCCGCCCAGTTTCGGGGCGATGTCGAGCGCCGAGCCGATGTGCAGGCGGATTTTGCCGCCGTGGGCCGAGCGGTCGAAATACGATCGGATGAACTCTTCCAGCTCGTCGTCCACCTCGACGGTGTGCAGTTCGGCCTCTTCCTCCAGCCCCGCGGCCATCGAGAGCGCCGAGTAACCCGTGAAGGTCCCGATTTCGAGCGCCCGCCGGGGCCGCAGCATCCGTACGAGCATCTCCAGCAGACGGCCCTGAATGTGCCCCGAGATCATCCGCGGCGCCACGGCCCGCAGATTGGTCTCGCGGTCGAGTTCGTGCAGCAGCTCCTCCTCGGGTTCCGAAAAATCGTGGACGTATTTTTCGAGAGCGTCCATCTATTCCTGATAAAATCCGTGTTTGTTGAAGGCGTACGATGCGGCGATTTGCTCCGGCGTGTCGGCTTCGAGCGCGAGCAGGCATTCGCGCGTGAATTCCAGATACCCCGAGCCGTTGGCCGTCACGACATTGCCGTCGCGCACGGCCTGCCGCTCCTGGTAGAGTTTCTCGCCCGTGTAGTTCGCGCCGCCCCATTCGCGAAGCATTTCGAGGCCGTTTCCGGTGTGCCTTACGCCGTTCAGGAATCCGTGGGCCGCGAGGAACGATGCGGCGTTGCAGATCGCACCGACGAGAATCCCGTGCGACAGGGCCTCCCTTACCAGCGGGACGATCCGTTCGGCTTCGGGCGTCGCCCAGCTCATGCCGCCGACGAGGATCAGCCCGGCGCAGTCGTCCGGCAGCGTCTCCGTATCGCAGTCGGGGGTGAGGGTCATGCCGCCGATCGAGCGCACGGGAACTCCCCCGGGCGTCGCATACCGCACGGCGTGGCTTCCCGGGCGTCCCGGCATAATGCCGCCGCGAAGCGCTGGGGCGAGGAATGCCGACTCCCAGTCGGCGAATTGGTCGAGTAATACGAACAATACGGTTTTCATCTTATTTGTAGATTAATCGTGACATATCCGAAAAAACCTCCTCGGCCACCTCCGTGAGCTGCCGGGCCGTCAGGGCGCGGACCTTGGCGTAGACCTGCTCCATGGTGTCGATGCCGTCGTGGACGAGCAGGCTTTTGCCCGCCCCGAGCATGTAGCTTTCGTTGCTTTCGCTCGATATGGCCAGCTGGGCGATGAACTGTTTCTTGGCCATCGACAGCTGGCGTGCCGTCAGCGGCACGGTGCGCAGTTTGTGCAACTGTCCTTCGATCAGCTCGATGCACTGCTCCGCGTTGCTGTGGTCCGAACTGAAATAGATGGCCACGATGCCCGTGTCGCCGTAGGGCGTGTAGCTGGCTTCGATGTTGTACGAAAGTCCGTTCTTCTCGCGCACCACGATGTTGAGCAGCGAGTTGGCGCACGGACCTCCGAGAATGTTCGTCACGAGGGCCAGCGGCAGCCGCCGATCCTCCGAGATGCCGAATGCCCGGCTGCCGATGATGCAGTGGGTCTGGTGCGTGTGCTTCGAGACCGTCTTTTCGAAGGCCCGGTAAGGCGCGGGCGCCGCGCGCACGAAGCCGCGCTGCGAGGCGGGCTGCGAGGCGAAATAGCGTGCCGCGACGGCTTCGGCGGTCTTGGCCGAGAAGTTGCCGATCGACGAGAATACCATCTGGTCGGTGGTGTGCGTGCGTGCCGTGAAGGCGCGGATCGCCTGGCCGTCGTAGCGCATCAGCGCCGCCTTGCGGCCCAGGATGTTGTGGCCCAGTTCCGAACCTTCGAACAGCATGTCCTCGAAGGTGTCGTAGATCAGGTCGGCGGGCGAATCCTTGTAGGTGTTGATCTCGTCGACGATCACCTCCTTTTCGCGCTCCAGCTCCCGGTCGGGGAACGTCGAGCGGAAAGCGATGTCGGCGATCAGCTCCGCGGCCTTCGCGAAGTCGCCCTTCAGCGTCGTGGCGTGAATCGTCGTGTCCTCCTTGGTGGTGAAGGCGTTCAGCTCCCCGCCGAGGTTTTCCAGGCGGCAGTTGACCTGCCATGCCTTGCGTCGCTCGGTCCCCTTGAAAAAGGCGTGCTCCGTCAGGTGCGCCAGTCCGTACTCTGCGGGATGCTCGTCGCGGCTCCCGGCGCCGATCACCAGCGCGCAGTGCGCCACGGTGTTTCGCACCTGACGGTGAATGCCGCGGATGCCGTTGGGGAGTGTATAGGTAGAGAATTCCATTCAATTGAAAATTAAAGATTAAAAATGAAAAATTGGGCTGCGCGGCTATTTTTGCACATGTGTACGACAATTTTTCATTTTTCATTCTTCATTATTTTTGCGCGCATGCGCAAAAATTTGCCCGTATGGCTTTCGGTGCACTTTTCCAGTTCGCGCGGCGTGCCTTCGAACACGACCCGTCCGCCCGCCGTGCCCGCCTCGGGGCCGAGGTCCACGATCCAGTCGGCGCATTTGATGATGTCCATGTTGTGCTCGACGACGACGATCGTGTGTCCGCGCTGGATCAGGGCGTTGAACGCCGCGAGCAGTTTCGAGATGTCGTGGAAGTGCAGCCCCGTCGTCGGCTCGTCGAAGATGAACATGACGCCTCCCTGCGCCGAATCCTTCGTCAGGAACGAAGCCAGCTTCACGCGCTGGCTCTCGCCGCCCGAGAGGGTCGACGACGACTGTCCTAACTTGATGTATCCCAGACCCACGTCCTGCAACGGTTGCAGCCGCTCGACGATGCGCCGGCAGGTGGCGTTCTTCTTGCTTTCCTCGCCGAAGAAGGCGATGGCGTCGTCCACGGTCATTTCCAGTACGTCGTAGATCGACTTGCCGCGGTATTTCACTTCGAGCACCTCGTCGCGGAAACGCCGCCCGCCGCACGCCTCGCAGACCAGTTCCACGTCGGCCATGAACTGCATCGAGACCTTGATCATGCCCTCGCCCTGGCACTCCTCGCAACGGCCTCCGGCGATGTTGAACGAGAAGGCCGAAGCGCCCAGCCCGTTGTGCTGGGCATAGGGCTGGTCCGAGAAGAGTTTCCGGATTTCGTCGTAGGCCTTGATGTAGGTCACGGGGTTCGAACGCGACGACTTGCCGATGGGGTTCTGGTCGACCATCTCGACCGATTTGAGCAGCTGCACATCGCCCGTCAGGCCGTCGAAATCGCCGGGTTTCACGCCCGTGTCGTAGAGCAGGCGCCGCAGCGCCGGGTAGAGGATTCCCTTCGCCAGCGACGATTTTCCCGAGCCGCTGACGCCCGTGATGCAGGTCATCACCCCCAACGGAATCCGCACGTCGACATTGCGCAGGTTGTTCTCCCGCGCGCCTTTGACGGTTATCGAGTTGCTCCAACCGCGGGCGGTTGCCGGAACGGCGATCTCGCGCCGCCCCGTGAGGTAGTCGGCCGTGAGGCTCTTTTTGCTTTTCAGCAGTTGGGGCAGCGTGCCGCTGAAGACCACTTCGCCGCCGTTGTACCCGGCCTTGGGTCCGATGTCGACGATCCAGTCCGCGGCGCGGATCACCTCCTCCTCGTGCTCCACGACGATCACCGTGTTGCCCAGGTCGCGCAGCTGTTTCAATACGCCGATCAGGCGGTTCGTGTCGCGCGGATGAAGCCCGATCGACGGTTCGTCGAGGATGTAGAGCGAACCGGTGAGGTTGCTGCCCAGCGAGGTCGAGAGGTTGATGCGCTGGCTCTCGCCGCCCGAGAGGGTCGACGACAGGCGGTCGAGCGTCAGGTAGCCCAGCCCCACGTCGGCGAGGTATTGCAGGCGGTTGCGGATTTCGACGAGGATGCGCGACGCCGTTTTCGTGTCGTGTTCGTCGAGTTCCAGCCCTGCGAAGAAGGCGATCAGGGAGTCCACGGGCATCGCCACCAGATCGGCGATCGTCTTGCCGCCGACGCGTACGTACAACGCCTCTTTGCGCAGGCGCGAGCCGCCGCATTCGGGACAGGCGGTCTTGCCCGTGTAGCGGGCCTTCATCACGCGGAACTGGATTTTGCGCCGCTCCGAGTCGATGTATTCGAAAAATTCGTCGAGTCCGTGGAAATATTCGTTGCCGCGCCACAGCAGCCGTTTCTGCTCGGGCGTCAGTTCGTGGAACGGCGTGTGGATCGGGAATCCGAACTTCGAGGCGTTCTCCACGAGCTGCTGCTTCCATTTGCGCATCGTCTCGCCCCTCCAGCAGGCCACGGCGTCCTCGTAAATGGTCTTGCTCTTGTCGGGGATCACCAGGTCCTCGTCGATGCCGATCACCTTGCCGTAGCCCTCGCACCGGGGGCAGGCCCCCAGCGGGTTGTTGAAGCTGAAGAGGTGTTCCGAGGGGCGTTCGAACTCGATGCCGTCGGCCTCGAAGCGCGACGAGAACTCCCGTACGCCCTCGTCCGTGACGATTTCGCAGATGCCCCCGCCGTAGGAGAAGGCGCGGGCCACCGAGTCGCGGATGCGGGTCTGCGAGTCCTCGTCCGTCGCTACGCGCATGCGGTCGACGACGATCCGGATTTCGTCGGCCCGGGTGTCGGGACCGATTCCGGGCAGCACGTCCTCGATCAGCCGCACTTCGCCGCCCGTGTAGACCCGCATGAGACCCTCCGAGAGCAGCAGCGTCAGTTTTTCGATGATCCCCTGCCCTTCGCCCAATACCAGCGGTGCGCCGATGACCACGCGCTGTCCGTCGCGGGCGAGAATCCGGGCCGCCACGTCATCCACGCTGAAGCAGCGCACCTCCTGCCCCGAGACGGGCGAAAAGGTGTGCCCCGCGCGGGCGAACAGCAGTTTGAGGTAGTCGTAGATCTCGGTCGTCGTGCCCACGGTCGAACGGGGGTTGCGCGTGTTGACCTTCTGCTCGATGGCGATGGCCGGCGCGATGCCCGTGATGATGTCCACGTCGGGTTTGTTGATCTTCCCGAGGAACTGCCGGGCGTAGGCCGAGAGGCTCTCGACGTAGCGGCGCTGCCCCTCGGCGAAAATCGTGTCGAAGGCCAGCGTCGACTTGCCCGAGCCGGAGAGTCCCGTCACGACGATGAGTTTGTTGTGCGGAATTTCGACCTCGATGTTGCGGAGGTTGTGGACCCGCGCTCCTTTGATATATATGGAGTTTTCGTGTTCTTTCATGTTACAAATATTCCAATCCGCTTTTCCGAGTGTTTCACACTCGCCGTTATGTACCTTTTGGTGGTAAAAGGCGCCCAAAACCATCCGCATGCCGTTCTGGCGGGAGTGCCCTCGGATTCGCGTTGAGCGGGCGCAGTAAATCGGGCCTTTACGGCGCAAAAACACGCGCCGTTTAGACTGTGGCGGCTCGGCAAACAGCAAGCTGTCTGCCCTCGCCTGCGGACGCCTTTACAGCCCCCCCCCGCTCCGGGCGCGCGTTTCCTCGGTCTCTCTTTTTTCCGTTGCGAACGATAATGCGGATTTTTTGCCGTCAAAAACGGAGCTGACCCGCAAATATTCCAATCCGTTGTTCGTATTTCATTCCGCTTCGTCCCGAACCGAGCCGCCGGCTTTGCGCAATTTTTCGATAAGCTCCGCTGCGCGGCTTTCGCGGATCGCGAGCCGCATCGTGCAGAGGTTGTCGAAGGTCTGCTCCTCGATGCGCGGCTGCTGCTCCTTGACGACCCGCATGATGGCGTTCATCGCCACATAGGGGAAATCCACCCGCACCGTGCGGTCCACCGTCAGTTCCACGATTTCGGCCGCTGCGATGGCCTCGGCCGCCGACTCCCGGTAGGCGGCGATCAGCCCCGGAACCCCCAGTTTCGTGCCGCCGAAGTAGCGGACCACGACCACCAGGCAGTCCGTGATGTCGTTCGAGAGCAGTTGTCCGAGGATCGGTTTTCCGGCCGTTCCCGAGGGTTCCCCGTCGTCGTTGGCGCGGAACGCCTCGCCGCGGGGTCCCAGCCGCCAGGCGTAACAGTGGTGCGTGGCGTCGTAATACCGTTTGCGCAGCGCGTCGAGCCGTTCGCGGATCTCCTCCTCCGTGCGCACGGGATAAATCCAGGAGAGGAACTTGCTGCTCCGCTCCCGGCAGGCGGCTTCGGCGGGGGCCGCGACGGTTCTGTAACTGTCGCCGGCCACGTCTACCGAACCTTTCTGAAGAGCCGTTCCCAGCGGATGTTCGCGGGGAAACTCTTTTCCGCATCGAGCGACAGCCATACGAACGACGCCTTGCCCACGATGTGGTCCTCGGGCACGAAGCCCCAGAAACGCGAGTCGGCCGAGTTGTGGCGGTTGTCGCCCATCATCCAGTAGTAATTCATCGCGAAGGTGTACTCCGTCGCCTCTTTGCCGTCGATCACGATGCGTCCGTCGCGCTCTTCGAGCGTGTGCCCTTCGTAGGCCTCGATGATGCGGCGGAAGAGCGGCAGGTTCTCCGCCGTGAGCTGCACCGTGTCGCCCTTCTTCGGAATCCAGATCGGGCCGTAGTTGTCCTGGCTCCAGCGGGGCGCGCCCCATTGCGGGAACACCTCGTCGTTGGGGGTGTAGATATAGCGGTTGACCGAAATGACGTTGCTCAAGCCCCTGACCTTCTCGGCGAGTTCGTCCGTGAGGTTCATGTAGTAGCCCGAGCCGTAACCGCTGTACTCCCGGATTCCGAGGTTGTCGATGGCGTACTGCGTGAAAGGGGCCGAGGTCTGCACCACGTAGTTGTATTGCAGTCCGGGTATCGCCTCCTGCGGTTCGCCGTTGACCCACACCTTTCCGTTGCGGACTTCGAGCGAGTCGCCCGGAAGCCCCACGCAGCGTTTGATGTAGTTCTCGCGTTTGTCGACCGGGCGGCTGATCACCGTGTATTTTTCGTTGAGGCGTTTGCGTCCCTCCTCCTTGCCGAACGACTCCTCGAAGCTGCGCAGCGTGTCGTAATAGGTCACGTTCTGGTTTTCGAGCAGCACCGTGTCGCCCGCCGGGAAGTTGAAGACCACCACGTCGTTGCGGCGTATCGGCTTGAGCCCCTTGAGGCGGTGGTAGGGCCACTTGATCGCCTCGGAGAACGATTTCTTGGTCTGCGAGAAGGGCATCGTGTGGTGTACGAAGGGGAACGACAGCGGCGTGTTGGGCATCTGCGGTCCGTAAGCCACCTTGCTCACGTAGAGATAGTCGCCGATGAGCAGCGTCCGCTCCATCGACGAGGTGGGGATGACGTACATTTGGAAGATGAATAGATGCACCAGCGTCGCCACGACCGTCGCGAAGATGATGGCGTTGACCCATTCGTACACCGTGCGGTAGGTTTTGCTGCGCTGGCACATCTTCACGTTGTGGCTCCAGACGTAGCGGTAGAAGAACTTCGTGATGTAGAGGTCGAAGATGACCGGCAGTCCCAGCAGCAGCCAGAGGTTGCCCGTCCAGACCACGAACCAGAGCGTATAAAGCAATGCGGCCAGCGTGAAACCGACCCATTTGTTGCGTAGCAAGTTTTTGATTTTACCCATGCGGAAAGCCCCGATTTTAATTGTGAATTATGAATTGTGAATTATGCATTGCGCAGCAGGTCGTCCATCGAGTAGACCCCTTGTTTTCCGCAGAGGAATTCGGCGGCCACGACGGCTCCCAGGGCCAGCGTGCGGCGGTTCTTGATCGTGTGTCTGATCTCCAGCACGTCGTCCTCCGATTCGTAGGTCACGGTGTGGATGCCCGGGACGGCGCCTTCGCGCACGGAGCGTATTTCGATCCGGTCGGCGGGCGCCTCTCCGCTGCGTTCGATGCGGTTGGCGGCGTGTTCGATTCCCGGAGCCAGGTTGACCCATCCCTGCTTGCCGGCGAGGTTTTCGACGATTCCCTCGGCCAGCGTGATTGCCGTGCCGCTCGGGGCGTCCTTCTTCTGGGTGTGGTGCACCTCCTCGATGCGCACGTCGTAGCCGCCCACGCGGTCGATCATCGCGGCCAGCTGCCGGTTGAGGCGGAACATCAGGTTCACGCCCAGACAGTAGTTCGAGGCGTAGAACAACGCCCCGCCCCGCTCGCGGCACAGCTCCTGCAACTCCCCGAGGCGGTCGGTCCAGCCCGTCGTGCCGCTCACCGCCGCCACTCCGCATTCGATGCAGGTGCGGATGTTCCGGTAGGCCGTTTCGGGCGTCGTGAACTCCAGCGCGACGTCGATGCCCGCCAGATGTGCGGCGTCGAGTTCGTGCGCGTTGTCCGTGTCGATAATCAGAGCCGCTTCGTGCCCTCTTTCCGTGAGAATCCGTTCGATTTCGCGGCCCATCTTGCCGTATCCTATGATCGCTGCTTTCATTTGTTTTGTCGAAATATTCGTACAAAGATACGAATTATTTATGAATCTAAACGCAGGAGAGCGTACAATAGTATTCCGGAATTTCGTATATTTGCCGGACAAATCATTTCCGGTATGCGCTATTTTCTCGAACTCCGGTACAACGGGGCTGCCTACTGCGGCTGGCAGCGGCAGCCCGACCAGCCGTCGGTGCAGCAGACGCTCGAACGGGCGCTCGCTACCCTGCTGCGCGAACCGGTTGCTCTGACGGGCGCCGGGCGTACCGACACGGGGGTCAATGCGGCCTACTACGTGGCGCACTTCGATTGCGAACGTCCCGTCGCCGATCCTGCGCAGACGGTCTACAAGCTCAATTTCCTGCTGCCGGGCGACATTGCCGTGGGCAGCATGACGCCCGTGGCGGAGGATGCGCACGCCCGCTTCCACGCCCGCGAACGGGAGTACCGCTACTTCATCGAGCCGCGCAAGAATCCCTTCACGCGGCACGAGACGTGGCAGTATTACGTGCCGCTCGACGTCGGGCGGATGAACGAGGCGGCGGCGATGCTGACCGCGTACGACGACTTCACCTCTTTCGCCAAGCTCAATTCGAACAACAAGACCAACATCTGCCGTGTGAAGGAGGCCGTCTGGACGATCGACTCCCGCGGCACGATGTGTTTCACGATCCGTGCGGACCGGTTTTTGCGGAATATGGTGCGGTCGCTGGTAGGCACGCTGGTCGACGTGGGGCGCGGACGTTACACGCCCGACGGGTTCCGCTCGATCGTCGAGAGCCGCGACCTGTCGCGGTCGAGCGCCGGCGCACCGGCCCAGGGGTTGTTTCTCTCGGACGTGGTTTACCCGGCGGACATATTCGAACATCAATGTTTCTCTAAATTCAAAATGTTATGATTGGAACGATTGTTTGGCTGATCGGCCTCGTGTGCGCAATCTGGTGCGTGCTGGACATTTTCAAAAAGAACATCTCCACGGGCGGAAAGGTCATCGCGGCGGTCGTGGTGCTGCTCACCAGCTGGGTGGGGCTTGCGGTCTACTACTTCTACGGCCGCGACCATTTGCAGGAGTGGTTCAAATAACCGTCCTGTGCAGGCGAAAACATGCGGCGGACCCGCTTGGTGTGGGTTTATAATGATGTAACGACTTAATTAATGAGTCGTTACATTTTTGTATAGGATAATAGGTAACGAGAAGGCAACGGTTTATTTTCAGTTGATTGCGCTCAAATACCGCATTTCAAATAACTATTTGCAAGATACGAAAAGTTTTTGGAATTGGCAAATCAAACAGTGCGTCGAAAACAAAACGGATGGATTCACCTCTTTATGATTTAAGTTCAAAAGCAAGAAGAAAGGGCCTAACGTAAAGCATAGGTCTCGCGAATTTATATCTTTTCCGGAACCTTCAATATTATGCCATGTTAATTTTGTCAGATATAAGTTAAATCGGTATTTTTTCGTATATTGGATAATAATTATTTGGGCTGTTTATGAAACGATTTATTTATGTTTGCGCCTTTTTTCTATGCTTGTGTTCATGTTCCGAGAGCAAATACATAGCCGAAGAACTAGAACGCACGCAGGAAATAATTAACGATTACCCAGACAGTGCGTTACACTCCTTGCAAGCTATCGTCCCCGGCAGTATTCGCAAAAAATCGACTAAAGCACATTATGGGCTGCTTTATTCGCTGGCGTTGGATAAAACAGGACAAACCATAGATACCGATTCGATGCTCCGTCCTGCAGTAAACTATTTCATGCGCAAAGGCACGAACCGACAAAAGTTCCTTTCTTGGTATTGTCTGGGGCGCATGGAATACAGCACAAATAATTATCAGAAAGCAACCGAATCATATCTTAAAGCGTTGGAGTATCGGGATATAATAGATGATCCTTACCTAATCGGAGTATGTAACTTCGTGTTAGGAGAATTGAATTTGAAGCAGAATAATTATCAAAGGGCTTTGTTTTATTATCAAGAAGCCTACGAAAACTATCAGGCCGCAAATAAGACCAAACACCAAGTCAGCGCTAAAACTGCCATTGCCGCTGTTTACTACATGGAGAACGATGACGATAACGCGCTCCGGGATTATCGGGAAGCATTGAATCTATCCGAACAATTCGGGTATGAGGATTTTCAGGTGTACTGCCTGCGTTGTCTAATCGGGATTCTTTCGAACAAAGGCGTAACCAACGAAACCTACGATTATGTAGGTCGTTTTCTCCAGTTGTCGGATAATTTATCGCCGAATGATTGCTGTGTTTTGGGAGAATATTATTTGCGTATTAATAAACCGGATAGCGCCGAATATTATTTGAACGCAGCGATTTCAGCCAATATTGGGGGGCCGCGCGAAAACGATGCGGCAGCTAAAATTCTTCTTGCCGAAACCTATACGTTGAATGCAGATTACCGAGCGGCCTACTTGATGCAAAAGGAGTGTCTTGCTTTATGTGATTCGATACATTTAAGCTATATGAATAATTCTGCGGCTGAAACCGAACTGCGATATAAAAACGAACGCTTGGAATTTGAACGCTATCGCTCCAGTGTAAGACAAAATGTAATTTATATTATCGCTTTGGTTTCAGTCATAGCGATCTGCGGCATTATATATATCTTCTGCCGCAGAAATAAGATGCAGAAACAAAGAATCGAGGAATATCTGACGCTGATTGACGAACTGAATAAGACCAAATTGCAACCTTCCTGGGACGGATCGACGCATTCATCATCGGGGTCTGCACCCAGGGCGAAACGACCGTTTCGCTCAACATGCGCGAATATCGGATCACGCGCAATACGATGTTCATATTCGGACCGCGCTGCGTCATGCAGGCCCGGTCGGACAAACGCTTCAAAGCCCGTATTCTGGCCTTCTCCTCCGAATTCATGCGACGGCTCACCCTGGACACCAAACGCATCCTGCAACTGTTCCTGCAACTGGCCGACCACCCCTGCATCGAGTTGCGGAGCGCGGAGGGCGAATCGCTCGGCGATTACATCCGTCTGATCGACACCGAGCTTCAAGAGCCCGAACTGCAATTCTCCCGCGACATCGTCAGCGAACTGATCGCCGCGACGATCCACAAAGTCGGCAACCTGTTCCAGACCTATCTCGCGGAACACCCCGAACCGGAGGCCCGGATGCAAAACCGCAATGAAGCCTATTTCCGGCAATTCCTGGAGTTGCTGAGCGACCACTACAAAAAGGAGCGCAGCGTGAATTTCTACGCCCACAGCCTCTGCATCACGCCCAAATACCTCACAACGATCATCAAGTGCATCAGCGGCAAACCCGTATCGGACTGGATCGACCATTTTGTCCTGCTCGAAGCCCAATCGCTGTTGAAATATACGAACATGAGCGTGCAGGAGATCTCCTACCAACTCAATTTCCCGAACCAGTCGTTTTTCGGATGCTACTTCAAACGCCTGACCGGCATGTCGCCCTCGCAGTACAAGGCGCTGGCGTAGCGACAACGCTTCCGCGCATCTATTCCGTGCCCAACAGCCGGTCCCAAACCAACCGTTTGCGCGCCAGCATGCAGGCCCCGACGATTCCGGCATGCTGCCCCAGCCGCGAAGGCAGGATCGAAAGATGCTGGTTCATCAGCCGGAGCGAATATTTGTGAATGGCCAGCGTCACAGGCTGCAGGAAGTAATAAGGCGCCACCTCGGCGATCTTTCCGCCGATGACGATACAATCGGGATTCAGCAGATTGATGAGTCCGGCCAGCTGGTGACCCAGCTCGCTGCCGACCTGCGAGACGAGTTCGATGCACAGCGGATCCTCCTGCTCGGCGGCGGCGATGATGTCGGCGATCGTAATAACGTTGCCGCCCCAGACCTTGCGCGAAAGGACCGACGCCTCGTGGTTATGGATACGCTCGATGAGCTTGCGGCAGATGGCGCTGCCCGAAAGTTCGGTCTCGATGCACCCCTTCTTGCCGCAGTGGCACATGATATTGTTGTTGTACATGTGTACGTGGCCGAATTCGCCCGAATAGCCGTCCTTGCCGTAGTAGATCTCGCCGTTGACGATCAGGCACAGCCCGAGGCCCCACCCGACATTGACGTAGATCACGTTCTCGTATCCCGAACGCTCCTTGGAGGCATACTCGCCGTAGGCCATCGCCTTGGTGTCGTTCTCGATGAACACCGGGATTTTCAGCCGCTCGCTCAGCAGATCGGTCAGCGGCATGTCGCGCGTCTCCTCGAAATTGAAGACCGAAGCGCTCGTACCCGTCCGCGAGTTGACCCGTCCGCCGATATTGAAGTTGGCGCAGACGACCTTACCCGGCAATTCGGTCTCGGCCCGCACGATGAAACGCTGGATGTGGTTGCAGATTTCATCCAGCTTGTTGTGCGTATTCTCGAAATAGAAATCCGAGATCTGCTCCATCCGCACCATTTCGCCCGAAAGGTCCATCAGGCCGATGGCGAGTCCGTGCGACTTGATATCCACCCCCAGGAAGCTGCAGGCCTCGGACTTGACCCGATAGAGCGCCGGACGGCGTCCCCGTTTGTTGGTCTTGACGCGGTCGACCAGTTCGAGCAAATTTTTCTCCTGCAGTTCGGCGACATGTTTGGCCACGGTCGTGACGCTGAAATTCGTGGCCTGCGCGATGTCGGGAATCGTAAATTCCTTTTTAATGAATATGCTTTTTAAAATCGAGACCTTCACAGCCCGAGCGAACTCGGCCGAAGGGGGTTCAAAGGCGAAAGGATCGAACATAACTACGCAAAATAGACGGATTCTGTTGACAAATATACAAATTATCACACGGAATACAAACAATTTAGCGCTTATTATAAACACAAATTTACAAATACACACTTAATTTAACAAACGCGCTTTACAAATTACCGCACACACATACAACAAATAACACGATATTACACAATGAATTAAATCTCCGGATACAGCCACAACGGCGGTTCGACAATAAAAAAACTTCATTTTTTAATTCATTTTATATTCCGACAATAGGTACAAATTGAAAAAATCTCTATTAATTTGTTCTTCATAACGAAATAGTTGAGATTCGTCCCCACGAGAGCTCAATACCACCTAAATTCCTAATTATTAAATGTATGAAGAACTTATGACAAATCTTTGCTTCCGATTCTTGAGGGGGGGGAGCGGCGCTTGTTCGCACTTCTCCTGGCTATTACGCTATCGGTTCCTTCGTTTGCGTTCGCCGCTGACGAAGCATCGGAGTCGAATGCGTACAGTGCAGCTCCGGCTCGTGCCGAGAGATTGATCGCCAAAGGAAAAGTCATCGATCCCAACGGTCAGCCGGTAGCGGGCGTCGCCGTTATCATCGATGAAACCAAGACGGGTACCGTTACCGACGGCAACGGTTACTACGTGATCGACGTTCCCAACGTAGGCGTTCACCTGACCTTCACCTGTCTGGGTTACAAACCCCAGACGGCTGTCGTGCCCAAGTCGCTCAGCCTCGATATCTACATGGAAGAGGATACGCTCGAAATGGATGCCGCAGTGGTCGTAGGTATGGGTCACCAGCGTAAGGCCAGCGTGATCGGCGCCATTTCGTCCGTTTCACGCGACGCCCTGAAAATCCCGCAGCGCAACCTCACGAACGCCCTGGCCGGTAAGATCGCCGGTGCGGTGGTCGTGCAGCGTACGGGCGAGCCGGGTCTGGACAACGCCGAATTCTGGATCCGCGGTATCTCGTCGCTCAATTCGAGCGCCCCGCTGGTACTGGTGGACGGTGTGGAGCGTTCGATGTCCGACCTGTCGATCGAGGAGATCGAGACCATCTCGGTGCTCAAGGACGCATCGGCGACGGCCGTTTACGGCGTACGTGCCGCCAACGGCGTCGTGCTCGTGACCACGCGCAAGGGTATCGCCCAGAAGGCGACCATCGACGTGAAGATCGAGAGCGGTATATCGAACCTGGTGAACATGCCCAAACTGCTCGACGGCGCCAACTACATGCGCCTCTACAACGAGGCCTACGGCAGCGAATTCTATTCGCCCGAGCAGATCCGCATGACCGAAACCCATGCCGATCCCTACCTCTATCCCAATGTCAACTGGTTCGACGAGCTCTTCACGAAATTCTCCACCAACTCGCAGGTTTCGGTCAACGTACGCGGCGGTGGCGAGCGCGCCCGCTACTACGTGACGGCAAGCTACCTGCGCGACAACGGTAACCTCTACAACAATCCCGACACGGATTACAACACCAACATCAACATCACGCGCTACAACTTCCGCTCGAACATCGACATGTCGCTCACCAAGACGACGACCCTGTCGCTCGAAATCGGTGCCAACATGACCGACGCCCACCAGCCGCGTCCGATCACCTCCAGCTACAATTTCCAGTCGCAGGCCTCCGAGCTCTTCTCGGCATGTTATCAGCAGGACCCCATCACCACGCCCGTTCGCGTTCCGCTCGGTTACAACGAATTCGGCGAGATGCAGTGGGGCTGGGGTGCGCCGCTGTCGACCAGCGTGGGTAACCCCGCCGAGCGACTCTTCGGTTCGGGTTACAACAAGACCTACCGCACGTCGGTCATGAGCCAGATCATTCTCAAGCAGAATCTGGACTTCCTGACCAAGGGCCTCGACTTCACGGCATCGTTCTCCTACGACGTCAACACCGTTTCGATCCAGTCGCGCGGCAAGTATTCGTCGCTCTACGCCGTGAACGGCGTCGACGACGAGACGGGTCTCTACTCGCTCGTTCCCAAGCGCGAAGGCGACGAGTTCCTCGGTTACATCTACAGCAACACGGGCGACCGTGCCGACGAGTTCAAGGCGCAGTTCAACTACGAGCGCGTCTTCAACGAGCGGCACCGCGTAGGCGCCATGGCCATGTACTACCAGCGCAGCTTCAACAACCTGGCCGCCGGCAGCTCGATCCTCGCACTGCCCTATCGCAAGCAGGGTCTGGCATTCCGCGCCACCTATTCTTACGACGACCGCTACTTCATCGAGTACAACATGGGTTACAACGGTTCGGAGAACTTCAAGTCGGGCGAGCGCTTCGGCGTATTCCCCGCAGGTGCCATCGGTTACCTGATTTCGAACGAGCCCTTCTGGAAGGTGAAGTGGATCAACCACCTGAAGATCCGCGGATCGATCGGTCTGGTCGGTTCCGACGTACTGGCCGCAGGTCGTTTCGCCTACCTGAGCACCTGGGAATCGGGTCTGGGAGGCCACTACTTCGGTCCCAACGCCACGTGGTCCGCAGGTATCGGCGAGGCACAGGAAGGCGTTCTGGGTCTGACCTGGGAGAAGGGTCTCAAGAAGGACCTCGGTCTGGAGCTGAAGATGTTCGACTCGATGGTATCGATCGATCTGGACTACTTCCACGAGAAGCGTTGGGATATCCTCATCCAGCGTTCGTCGGTTCCGGGCATCGCCGGTCTTAACCAGCAGCCGCTGGCCAACATGGGTCGCATGACCAACCACGGTTTCGAGGCTACGGCCGAATTCAACCACCATATCGGCAAGGTCAACTACCGCATCTACGGTAACTTCTCCTTCGCCCGCAACAAGATCACCGAGAAGGACGAGGCTCCGACCGATCCCTGGCGCATGCGCACGGGACACCCGCTCAACCAGCAGTTCGGTCTGATCGCCCTAGGTCTGTTCGAAGACCAGGACGAAATCGACCTGAGCCCCGAGCAGAAATTCGGTACGGTACGTCCGGGTGACGTGAAATACCTCGACTACAACGGCGACGGCGTGGTCGACGCACACGACGAAGTGGCCATCGGCTATTCGCGCGTTCCGGAAATCAACTACGGTTTCGGTCTGCAGATCAACTGGAAGGGTCTCGATTTCGGCGCCTTCTTCCGCGGTCAGGCACACGTCAGCTACTCGCTCGGAGGATCGTTCTTCCCCTTCGCCAACGGCGTGGGCAAGGGCAACCTCTTCGCCAAGGCGATGGACCGCTGGTCGGAGGAGAATCCCAACCCCAACGCGTTCTATCCGCGTCTGTCGGCAAGCGCCTCGGCCAACAACCAGAAGGCCTCCACGCGTACGATCTACGACGGCAGCCTGCTGCGTCTTTCGGACCTCGAAGTGGGTTACACCTTCCGGGGCAAGCACCTCAAGTCGTGGGGATGCCAGTCGCTGCGCGTCTACTTCGTAGGCAGCAACCTGCTGCTCTTCTCGCCCTGGGACATGTGGGATCCCGAGAGCGGCTCGACCAACGGTAGCAACTACCCGCTGGCCCGCAAGTTCAACCTCGGCGTGAGAATCTCCTTCTAATCTAAAACCGACGAACGATGAAAAAAATATTTTATCTGCTTATAGCTACTGCAATGTTCGCGGGTTGCGAGTATCTCGACAAAGAACCCGACGACATGAAGACCGACAAAATGGTCTGGAGCAACCGCGCCGAGGTCGTGAAGTATCTCACGAACTGCTACGCGTCGCTGCCCATGGACCGTTTGCACCAGGACGACCCCTGGCTGGGATGCGCCGACGAGTGCGACATTCCGTGGTCCGTATACCCGACCTACAACATCAACCTCGGTGTCTGGGAGCCTTCGACATCTTTCTATGTCAAATGGAACACCTTCTACCGGACCATCCGTGCGACGTTCGTTTTCGAAAACAACGTGGGTAAATGCGGCAACCTGTCGCAGGACCTCAAGGACCGCTACCTGGGCGAAGCGCTCTTCCTGCGCGGTTACTACTACTTCCTGCTGCTGCGCCAGTACGGCCCGGTCGTGCTGATCAAACAGCAGATGAGCAACGACACCGACTTCGGCAACATGCCCCGCTCGCCGTTCGACGAGTGCGCCGCCTACGTCTGCGAACTGATGGACCGCGCCGAACGGCTGCTGCCCGACTCCTACGCCTCCGAGGCGGACAACCTGGGCCGCGCGACGGCAGCCGCAGCGCTCTCCGTCAAGGCCATGATGCTCATGCTGCAGGCTTCGCCCCAGTGGAACGGCAACCCCGACTACGCCGACTTCGTGAACCACGACGGCACGCATCTGGCCAGCACCACCGCCGATTCGAAGCGTTGGGAGACGGCCGCCGAAGCATACCGGGCCGTGATCGACAAGGCCGAGGCTACCAACATCAAGCTCTACACCAACGGCGACGTAGGCGTGGATTCGAAGGATTTCAACCCCTACAAATCCTACTACAACCTCTTCAACAACGGCTGGAACTCGGAGATCATCTTCGGTTCGATCGACCAGGGCACCATCTCGTGGGATAACCACGGCGAGCGTTACGCCTGGATGGTCCACACGATTCCCGAGGGTGCCGGTTCGGCCACCTGTATGGGTGCCGTAGGTCCCACGCTGCGTCTGGTCGACGCCTTCTACATGGAGAACGGCCGCACGATCGAAGATCCCAACTCGGGTTACATCGAGCGCGGTTTCGCCACCAAGGACGGCGAACACTACAACTTCAGCGGCGTGGATATGAAGACCGAAGCCGGCCGCAAGACGCAGATCCGCGACCTGAAGAACCTCGACGCCTGGGGGCATGCCGAGGGCGACTGGAACATGTTCTGCAACCGCGAGCCGCGTTTCTACGCCTCGATCAACTACAACCACCGCGTACAGCTCCCTTATTCGGACGACGCAGGTCACCGCAACGGATTCAACATGTACGCTTCGCAACAGGACGGCTGGGGCCGTTGCGAGCTCTACTTCGGCGGTAAGTCCAACTCAGGTCAGAGTCTCAACTACTCGATGACGGGCTTCCTCACCCAGAAGCGCGTCGTTGCCGAAGCCGACTTCTACACGCGTATGACGCTGCCCGGAAAATACGTATCGATCTACATCCGCTACGCGCAGATCCTGCTCGACTACATCGAGGCTCTGAACGAGTACGATCCGACCAACCCCGACATCCAGAAGTACTGGGACGACATCCGCAAGCGCGCCGGTCTGCCGAGCATCTTCGCGACCTATCCCGACATCAAGGGCAAACAGAAGGATCAGCGCGAGTACATCCTGCGCGAGCGTCAGATCGAGCTCAACTTCGAGGGCGACCGCTACTACACCACGCGCCGTCGTCTGCTCTCGGAGACCGTAGCCAAAGCCCGCACCGACAAATACGGCGATGCAGGTTCCGTATGGGGCCTCTCCGTTCGCGGCGGCGACCCGAAGACCAACAACTTCAAGTCGACCGAGTTCTACGAGCCCGTCGCTTTCGAGCAGCGCGTATTCAAGAAAGCCTACTATTTGTTCCCCATCCCGCAGAGCGAGACCGACAAGAGCCCCGCTCTGGTCCAGAACCCCGGATGGTAATGGTTTTTAACACGACAAAGCAATGAAAAACAGAATATTGTCATTCATCATTCTTGCAGCCGGTATGGTTACCTCCTGCAATACCGATGCTGAATTCTCGGAATTCATCCCCACGCACGCCCTTTCGACCCTGGTGAAGTCGGCTACGGCCACCTGCGGTTCGGAGACGGTCGTCGGCACGGTCGACAACGCGACCCACGAGATACAGTTCGTATTCGTCAACAATTCGAACTTCTCCGACGTCGCCGTAACGCTCGAATACGCCACCCGCGCCATCCGCAAGGAGGGCGCACCGGAAGAGGGGCAGAAACTCAACCTGTCGGCTCCCTATTCGTTCGTGATGAATAACCTCGAAGAGGACTTCACCTACACGATCGCCGCCTCGCGCGCCCAGATTATGCAGGTCGACCACACGCAGTGCACGGTCCTGCAGCTCGACACGGACGCCGACTATCAACGGACCAAGGAGGTCGATCCCAGCCGTTGCTTCGACGGCAAGCACATGTCGAAGAAGGGCGCTTACGGCGAAGTGGCCTATAACCACTTCGGCTGGATGATGGCAAATCCGAGCAAGACCCCCGAACGCGGCAACTCCTTCACGTTCGACGCGGGCGAGCCGATGCGCCTTTCGAAGATCGTCTTCTGGCCTTACTGGCCCTACGAGAACCAGCAGCCGGCCGTTTACGAGCTCTATGCCTACACGCTTTCGGGCGAACCCGCACAGACCGGCGAATGGACCAACTGGGAGAAGATTCTCGAAGTGGACGACTCCGACAAGTGGCAGATCACCAAGAACGCCGAAGCAGGTTCGGAAAACGACCTCACGGTCAACGGTACGGTCGTGGAATTCAAATACGGCGAACTGCCCGAGGCCCGCTACTACCGCTTCAAGATGCTGAAGAACTTCTATGCGGCCTTCGGTACGGCCATGAACCAATACTGGTCGGGACGTATCAACTACTTCGCGCTCTCGGAAGTAGAGCTCTGGAGATACAATACGGAAGAGTAGCGACTACACGATGATTCCGAAACAGATCATAGCACGTTCGATGATGTTCGCATGCGTTCTGCTGAGCGCATGCGGACACTCGGGCGAGGAAAATCCTCAGCCCGGAAAGCCCGAGCCCGAAAAGCCCGTCGAAGAGGAGAACTACCTCACCGTAACGACGCGCAACGGCGCCCCGGTCGAGTCGTACGAACAGTCGTTCGCCGCCTTCGCGCAGACGCTCGTCGTTCGCAGCAACGTCAAATGGGAGGTTTCGGCAGGCAATGCCGCCGCGTGGCTCCATGTCGAAGCGACCTCCGCGGCGACAGCCGAAGTAGCCATCGAGGTGAACACGGGCCGCGAGGTCCGCAGCGGCACGATCGTCTTCACGACGACCGATCCGAAGGTCCGGGTGGAGATTCCCGTACGTCAGAATTTCGGCGAGACGATCGGCCGGGCGCCGATCCGCGACCTGATGCTGATCTACGACGGATACGACGACGGACGCGCATTCGACGACAAGCGTTTCGCCAAATACGCGGCTTCGGACGACGACGCTCCGCAATGGCTCTTCGACGGATATCTGTTTCTGACGGCACACCGCGGAGGCAAATCATTCAGCGGAGGACTCAACCGCCCGGCTTCGAACAAGCAGGACTGGGAAGCCATCGTGGATTTCTACCTCGAAGATACGCACTCGATCCCGGCGCTCGACAGAGCCGTCGGAGCGTTGCGGGACCAGATCGGAGGTACGTTCCACCGCCGCAAGGTCGTGATCTTCATGCCCGAACCGCAGGAGGGTCAGACCGACTGGGGCGAGATCGACGGCAAAGCGATGGATTTCAGCAACTATCCGGACCGCATAGCCGCCTGCAAATGGTATGTCGACATGGTCGTCGAGAAATTCGCACAACACGACTTCCGCAACATCCAGCTCGCCGGCATCTACTGGTTCCCCGAGCACGGAGGATTCATCTCGACCTACATGAAGCAGGTCGCCGAATACATCCACTCGAAGAACCTCGACTACCGCTGGATTCCCTACTACGGCGCCTTCGGCCATGCCGACTGGAAAAAATACGGTTTCGACTACGCCTACTACCAGCCCAACTACTGCTTCAGCACCACGATTCCCCGGCAGCGGCTCTACGACGCCTGCGCCGAAGCGCTGTCGGCCGACATGGGGCTGGAGGTGGAGTTCGACTCGAATTACGCATTCGAGCGCAACGTGGCCTACATCGACGTCTACGAAGAGCTCGGAATTCTCGAAAAATCGAATCTGGCCTACTACGGCGGCACCTCGTTCGAATACTGGAAGAACGGCATCACCGAAGAACGGGCCTTTTACGAGCGCCTGGCGAAGATCATCGCCGAGCGGCAAAAGAAATTTACAACGAATAAAAAAACACCTGATACACTATGAAAACCTTCAAAATGCTTCTGCTGGCCATCGCAGCGCTCTGCGTCACGGCATGCGAGAACGACGAGGCGGCCTACATAGGCGTTCCCGAATCGATCGAGCTTTCGGCGGACGCAAGCATCATCGACTTCGTGGTGAACTCGAATTCGAACTGGACCCTCACCGTTTCCGATCCCTGGTTCAAAATTACGCCCAAGCACGGAAGCGGCAAAACGACGCTCAAACTCGGTGTCGACCGCAACGTAACGGGTGCCGAGCGCACCTCGACGCTGGAGTTCACTTCGGCCGACGGCTCGATCGAGCGCGTTCCCGTATCGCAGCCCGCCTACGTAGCCGAAATGGATATCACGGCGGCACAGACCGTCCTGGTGAAGAAGGGCGAGCAGCTGACCCTCAAGATCGCGGCTAACGTCGAGGACTGGGTCTATACGCTCGCCGACGGCGCATGGCTCAAGGAGGCTTCGAAATCGGAGGAGGAACTCGTCTTCGACCTCGATCCTTCGGTGAAGTTCGACACGAACGTCACGGCCAAGATCACCTTCACGTCGCCCTCCGACCCCGTCTTCGAAAAGACCGTCGAGGTACGTCCGCTCAACTTCGCCGAACTGACCGCTTCGGGCGAAGAGTCCGTAACGGTAAAACGCGGCGAACAGTACACCGTGAAGGTCACCTCGAACATCGACGACTGGACCTACACGATCACCGACGGCGCATGGATGCGCGAGGCATCGAAAACGGCTACGGAGATCATCTTCGACATGATTCCGACCAACCTCGTCAACGCGAACAAGAAGGCCAAGATCACTTTCTCGTCGCCTTCGTACGCCAACCTGACGTTCTCGATGGAGGTACAGCCCATCTCGTTCGAGGCTTCCACGTATCTGCCCGACAAGTCGAAGATGCGCGCCTTCACGCTGGAGAACGACGGCACAGAAAATACGGCCGAAAAGAACCACGGCAGTGCCTACCTGTTCGACGGCATGTGGCAGACCAACAAGGGTAACTACCACCTGTGCAACATCGAAGGGGCCGACTTCAACTACAAGCACTGGGAGATCAATACTACCGTAGATTCGTTCAATGCAGGACACGGCGACTCGTTCACGATCGACGCCGGTGAAGCCATTCGTCTGGCTCGCTTCATCAGCTATCCCTACTGGAGCTGGGCGAACAACGACCCGCTGGCATACGAGATCTACGCTTACACCGGCGACGGAGAGCCCGAAGCAGCCTGGGACAAGTGGGTGAAACTCGGCAGCGTAGACGCCTCGCATCTCTATGAAGATATGAAAGGGGTCGCAGCAGGAGCCTACTCTGCGCTGCTGGCCGACGGTATCACGGTCGTTATCCCCGAGGATAACGAGATCGTAGCCCGCTACTACCGCTTCAAGATGCAGAAGAACGGTTATGCCGTTGGCAAAACCGAGCTTAACCAATGGTGGACGGGACGTATCCACTGGATGACGCTCAGCGAAGCGACGCTCGTAGCCTACGAATAATCGGTTCGCCGACAAAATATTCGGGAAAAGGAGTAACCGGCTGTACGGGTCGGTTATTCCTTCCGTAAATCGACAAGAAAGAATTTCATTCAAAAACAAGCGAAAAAGATGATACGACGGCTCTTATTCACGGTTCTGGCCACGGCGATGCTCGCCGCCTGCTCGGAATCGGAGGGCGGGCAGACGCCCCAATCGACGCTGACGCCTCCGTCCGATGTCGCGGCCGAACGGATCGGCGACACGAAAGTCCGCGTCACGTGGCACGACAAGAGCGATTCGGAGAACGGATTCACGGTCTGGATGCGCACCGGCGACGAGACTTCGCCCTGCAAAATCGGATTCACGGCCCGCAACGTGGAGAGCTACACGGTCGACAGCGGTCTCGAACTGGACAAAACCTACCGTTTCGGCGTCTGCGCCGACGGTCGCAAGGGTTCGTCGGAGATCGTCTACGCCCCGGCCCTCGAATTGGAGGACCTCACCTCGCCCGGCATCGCCTTCGTGGGCGAGAGCACCGCGACCGAATCGTGCATCGCCTTCCGTTACGCACCCCGCAATACGGCCCAGGCGCGCAACGTCTCGTGCGGCATCTGCTGGAGCGCCGACCATACGCCCACCGTCGAGGACATGCGGCAGGACGGCCCGGCACTCGACGGCACGCAGCCCGTCATGCAGGTGATCTCGAACGTACTGCTCGAATACGGCCGGCCGTATCGTTTCCGCGCCTACGTACGGGCCGACAACAAGACCTACTACAGCGACGAGATCGTCGCATCGCTCGGCACGGAGCCCGAAGCGATCAAACTGACTTGGAAAAAACTCGACATGCCGACGCTTCCGTCCGAAATCTCGGTCTACGAGACGACCGACAAGGTCGGCGGACACAATTTCCACGCCTGGTATGCCGTGGCCGACGTCACGGGATCGGTCGAACTGCGCGTAAGCGTTCCCGACGCCAAGGCCACCATCGACAAGCAGTCCGCCTCGTTCGGCGGCGACTGCTACGTGATGACCAACGCCGGATACTTCTACTCGTCGGACCACGTGGGCATCGCCGTCGTCGATTCGCGCTCGATCGGTTACATCCCCGACATGCGCGGTTCGCTCCGCACGCAGGACGCCGAGTATCAGGTGATGTACCACGCCACGCGCGGCATCTTCGGAGTCGGCGCCGACGGCAAACCCGGTGTTTACTGGACCGGAACCAACGGTTCGAACTACTACTACGACCGACCGCTGCCCTCCGTGCGCGGCGAAGCGAAATACGGGGGCGTCTCGACGTCCAACCCGGCCAAACCCCTCGGCTGGTCGCCCCACTACGCCATCAGCGCGGGTCCCGTGCTGCTCAAGGACGGCAAGTGTCCGTTCGATTTCACCCTGACGGAGAAGGGCACGGAATACTACCTGAACAACTACGAAATCATCCCCTACGACATCTTCGGCCCGACGGTTTCGCCCGACCGCACGGCCGTAGGACACCTGGCAGACGGACGCGTCGTGCTGTTCATCTGCGACGGCCGTATCGCGGCCAGCGGCGGGGCGACGCTCACCCAGCTGGCCCGCATCCTGCGCGGCATCGGCTGTACGGACGCCCTGAATCTCGACGGCGGCGGTTCGACCGGCATGATGGTCGGCACGCAGCACGTCAACTACCATTCGGACGAAAACCGCGCCGTAAAGTCCACCATCGGATTCTTCCGCAAAAAATAACGAAAGCTCATGAAACCCATCCGACACATCCTGTTATCACTGGCGGCACTGGCCTGCGTGCTGCCGACCTCGGCACAGACCGCCCGCAAAACCAAAACCTGCACGGCCTCGGACATGGTGTTGATCTATGCCGGAGGCGCCCGCAACCGCAACTGGAGCGTCGACCGCATGAAAGACTACGTCTCCTACACCGACCGCGACGGCAAGGCGCACTGGCTCTTCGACGGGTTCCTGCTGCTCGAAATCCGCGATATCGGCCCCGGCAGCGCCGAAGTGGCCTTCGACCCGGGACACAAGAACGAAGACGGTTCGATCCTCCCGGCCGCCACGCAGGCCGATTGGCTCAAACTGATCGACTACTACTTCTCCGAAGGCCAGGTGATCGACGCCATCGAACGTTCCGTCGAGGAGGCGTCGCAGACGCTCGGCGTTCCGCCCTCGAAACGGCAGATCGTCGTCTCGATCCCCAACCCGATCGTCTACAAGCAGCCGATCGCCCAAAAGGGCGGCACGACCTACTGGGGCGTCATCGACAACCGCGTATTGGACTTTTCGGACGAAGCCGACCGCGCACTGGCCTGCCGCTGGTATATCGACCAAGTGCTGAGCCGCTTCAAGCAGGCCAAGTTCCGGCATGTCGAACTGGCCGGATTCTACTGGGTGACCGAGGAGACCTCGGCCAAGAGTCCGCTCATCGGAAACATCGTCGACTACTGCGCCCAGAAGCGTTACGACCTCTACTGGATACCCTACTTCCACGCCCCCGGCTTCGAAAGCTGGAAGGAGAAGGGATTCGCCCGCGCCTACTACCAGCCCAACCACTTCTTCCACAACGAGATTCCCTACGAGCGGCTGAAGGTCGCCTGCGCCGAGGCCCAGGCCAACGGCATGGACATGGAGGTCGAATTCGACGAGTCGGCGCTCAAGAAGCACGGCCGCGGAGGGCGTCTGCGCGACTACATGCGGGCCTTCCGCGAGACGGGCGTATGGGAGCGCTGCAAACTGGCCTACTACCAGGGCGGCAGCGCCGTGACTGCACTCCGCCGCTCGGACGACCCCGAAGATCAGGAACTCTACCAGGATTTCTGCGACTTCGTGTCGAAGCGCCCCTGCCGCACGCAGCAGAACGCCGAAAAACGTTAACCGACTCCCCGACTCCGAACGAACATTGACCCGAACGATGAAACCTTTCGCACATATCCGCCGCATGCTGCCGCTCGTCGCCCTGACGACGGCAGCCGTGACGGCGACGATCACGACCTCGGCGCAGACCGCCTCCGGGCTCGCACCCGCCGTCGAACAGCGCATCCGCATGAATACGTCGAGCGCCGTGAACGCCAACTGGACCTTCCGGTTCGGCGGTCCCTATTACAGCCACCTGTTCATCGACAAGATCTACGCCAAGAGCGATCCGATCATCCCCTGCCAGTCGGTCTTCGACGTGCAGATCGCCGCGCGCCTGGGCTTCAAGTTCATCGAAGCCAACGTCCACGCCACGGCGACACCCGGCAAATACATCGTCATGCACGGCGTCAGAGGATGTCTGGGCGACCAGGTCACCGACCTCGACGGCAATTCGGCCGCCGACGTGGTGATCCGCCAGACGCCCTTCGACACGCTGATGAGCAAATACCGCTACCGCTCGCGCTACGCCAAATACCGCACGCACATCACCTCGATGGAGGAGTTCCTGCTGGAATGCCGCCGCAACAACATCGCACCGATGATCTCGCACGTCGACGAGGAGCAGGTGCGCATCATCCGCTCGATCATGGGCGAGAATTTCATCCTCTACTGGGGTACGCGCGAGGAGTTCTCGGGCCCCATTCTCGAATACCACACCTACAAGAGCATCCGACAGATCGTAGACCGCTGCAAATACATGGGCGCACCCTACCTCTACTGCATGGGCAACGTAAGAGATTTCACCGACGAACAGCTGCGGACGATCGCCCGCGAGGTGCACAATGTCGGATGCTACGTCGGCTACGCAGGATGCTACGAACCGCCGCAGAACAACCAGAAGCTGCTCGACATGGGCTTCGACTTCTCGGCCTCGGGCTGGGACATCAACGAGATCGACAACGGCAACCTGTGCAACCTGACGGCCGACCTCCGTTTCGACGATTTCCGAACCGACGGCACCGAGCGCGAGGCCGTGCTCTGCCTCGACGCCGGCCAGAGCGTCGCACCCGGCGTCGAACTTCCGTCGGAGTTCCTCTCGGGCGGCAGCCTGCATGTCCGCTTCGAAGGGAAAATCCGCGTCGAAATGGGCGACTACATCCACACGGAATTCGCCTCGGACGGCGAACGTTCGATGTGGTGGAGCTCCTACTTCATCGAGCAGGCTCCCACGTTCCGCATCACGGCCGTCGAACCCACCCGCATCATCAACATGACTTACAAAGCCTCTAAAATGTAATCCGATATGAAAACCGCATCCATCGCCAAAACGCTGCTGAGCGTCGCATTCGCCGCAGCGACCGTAACCTTCGTTCAGGCCCAACCCAAAGAGTCCGCCATCGTAGCCCACCGCGGCTACTGGAACTGCAAGGAGGGCGGCTACGCCCGCAACTCGCTGGCCGCACTCGAAAGCGCCCAGAAAGCCGGTTTCTGGGGCAGCGAATTCGACGTCAACATGACCTCGGACGGCGAACTGCTGATCTTCCATGACGCACATATCGACGGCAAACGCATCGACCAGACCCCCTACGCCGAGTTCAAGGACTACCGGCTGGAGAACGGCGAACCGATCCCGACGCTCGATCAATACCTGGCTCAGGCGAAGAAATACCCCAAAACGGTGCTGGTCTTCGAGATGAAATGGCACTCGACGGACGAGATCGAGAACCGCGCCATCGCACTGAGCATCGAGAAACTGAAAAAATACAAACTCTTCTCGCCCAAACACGTGATCTTCATCTCGTTCTCGCCCAACGCCAGCCGCGTGCTGGCACAGTCGGCCCCGGGATTCACGGTGCAGTATCTGGGCAGCGACCGCCGTCCGGCACAGGCAGCCGAAATGGGTATGAACGGCGTGGACACCTGGTTCAAGACGCTGCTCGACGATGCGACATGGTATCCCGAAGCACGCAAACTGGGCATGAGCATCAACACCTGGACGGTCAACGATCCCGCACAGATGGAGACGCTCTTCAAGATGGGCGTCGACCAGCTCACGACCGACAACCCGATGCAGGCCCGCGAGGTGCTCGAAAAGATCGGCATGCGCGAAGTCGTAGCCGGCAAAAAAGTCAAGATCAAGAAATAACCGTACAATCCGACCGACGATGAAAGTCTCCCTTCGCTTTCTGACGACAATCGCCGCAGGAGCCGCCCTGCTCGGCATTCCGGCCCCGGGAGCGCACGCCGCCGCCCGACAAACCGACCCCGACTGGCAGAATCCGGCCGTCAACGAACACAACCGCCTGCCGATGCGGGCCACATTCCGCACCGACGCGCCGCGTCTGTCGCTGCACGGACTCTGGAAATTCAAAGGCTACGAAACGCCCGACGAGCGCACGCCCGACTTCTACGCACCCGATACGGATACCTCCGCCTGGGGCGAAATGCCGGTTCCCGGCATGTGGGAGCTCAACGGGTTCGGCGATCCGGTCTATCTGAACATCGGCTACGCCTGGCGCGGCCATTACGAGAACAACCCGCCCTACGTCCCCACGGAGCACAACCGCGTGGGCCACTACGTGCGCACGTTCGACCTTCCGGCCTCGTGGTCCGGGAAGCAGATCGTGCTCCACATCGGCTCGGCGACCTCGAACGTGCGTGTCTGGATCAACGGCCGCCAGGCGGGCTACAGCGAGGACAGCAAGCTCGAAGCCCGCTTCGACGTCACGCGTCTGGTCGTTCCGGGCGCCGAGAACCGCATCGCCCTTGAAATCTTCCGCTGGTGCGACGGCTCCTACCTTGAAGATCAGGATTTCTGGCGTCTGAGCGGCCTGGCCCGCGAGACCTACCTCACGGCCCGCGAAAAGCAGCACGTGGAGGATATCCGCGTCGAGGCCTCCGCCTCGGGCGAACTGCGCTGGGAGGTCGTGACGACCCGGGGCGTGAAATCGGTCGAGGTCTCCATCCCCGAGCTGGGATACAAGACGCAGGCCACCGTCTGCGACGCGACGCGCGACGGCCTGAAGCGCTTCGGCGGCACGGCATCGCTGAGCGGCATCGAACCCTGGTCGGCCGAGACCCCGCGGCTCTACCGCATGGAGGTCGCCCCGTCGGACGGGAAATCGGTCACCGAGCGCACGAAGCTCGACATCGGCTTCCGCGACGTTAGCATCTCCGGCGGACAGCTGCTGGTCAACGGACGTCCGGTGCTCATCAAAGGCGCGAACCGCCACGAAATGAACCCCTACCGCGGTTATGTGGTCTCCGAGGAGGAGATGATCCGCGATATCGAAATCATGAAGCGGCTCAATATCAACACCGTGCGCACGTGCCACTACCCCAACGATCCGCGCTGGTACGACCTCTGCGACCGCTACGGCCTTTACGTGATCGACGAAGCCAACATCGAATCGCACGGCATGGGTTACGACGAACAGACGCTTGCCAAGGATCCCGCCTACGAAGCGGCGCATCTCCAGCGCGTCACGCGCATGGTGCAGCGCGACCGCAACCACCCGAGCATCATCGTCTGGAGTCTGGGTAACGAAGCGGGCAACGGCCCCAACTTCGAAAAGGCCTACGACTGGTTGAAACAGGAGGACCCGACGCGTCCCGTGCAATACGAGCGGGCCGTGCTGGAGCGCAACACCGACATCTTCTGCCCGATGTACCGCGGCTACGAAGGATGCGAGCAATACGCCGCATCGAATCCCTCGCGGCCGATGATTCTGTGCGAATACGCCCACGCGATGGGCAATTCGATGGGCGGGTTCAAAGAGTATTGGGACCTCGTGCGCAAATATCCCGCCTTCCAGGGGGGCTGCATCTGGGATTTCGTCGATCAGGCGCTCTACCGTCCGGTCGATCCCGCCATTTACGGCACCGACCATATCTTCGCCTTCGGCGGCGACTACAACGACTACGACCCCAGCGACGGATCGTTCAACTGCAACGGCATCATCGCCAGCGACCGGTCGCTGCATCCCCATGCCCACGAGGTGGCCTATCAGTTGCAGTCGATCCGCACCTCCGCCACCCCCGAGGAGGCGCTCGAAGGACGGGTGAAGGTCTACAACGAATATTTCTTTACCGATCTCTCGCGCTACGCGATGCAGTGGGAGGTGACCTGCAACGGCGAGTCCGTCCTGTCGGGTACCCTGGCGCCCCTCGACGTAGCTCCGCAGACGACCGCGACGCTGCGCCCGGGATATACCCGCGAGGAGCTGGCGGCAGCCTGCCCCGACCTCGAAAGATCGGATATCTTCCTCGACGTACGCTACACGCTCAAAAGCCGCGACGGACTGCTTCCGGCCGGTACGGAGCTGGCGCACGACCAAATTGCCATCGCACAGGGGCTGCGCTACGGCCGCAAGATCGTTCCGGGAACACCCGCCGTCGAAATGACGGGGGCGACGACGGTATTGTCGGGAACGACGGATGATCGTGCGCAGCTCCCCTGGGCGATCGCTTTCGACCGCACGACGGGGGCCCTGAGCAGCTACCGTCTGGCCGGTCGCGAACTGCTCGCCGCACCGCTGCTGCCCTGCTTCAGCCGCGCTGTGACGGACAACGACGTCGGATTCCAGTACCATCCGGCCGGCGCCCGCATCTTCAGCCGCCAGATGGCCCTGTGGCCCGCTCCTCAATTCGTACCCGAATCGTTCGAAGTCACGACGACGGATGACTACGCCGAAGTGAAAACGGTATTCGAACCGCTCTACGGCATGGTTCGCGTAGAAACCTGTTATCGCATCCACGCCGACGGGACGCTCGTCGGAACGCTCCGCACCTTCGACGGCGGCGACATGGCCTCGGCACCCGAATTCTTCCGCGTAGGCATGGAGACGACCCTCCCGGGTCGATACTCGACGGTGGATTTCTACGGCAAAGGTCCTTACGAGACCTACTCCGACCGCCAGAGTTCCGCCCGAACGGGCCACTACGTGCAGTCGGTCGCGGAGCAATACCACTACGGATACGTACACCCGCAGGAGTCGGGTACGCACGTGGGACTGAAATGGTTCCGCCTGACGGACGACAGCGGCTACGGACTGGAAATCACCTCGCCCGCGCAGTTCTCGGCCTCGGCACTGCCTTTCACGCGCCAGGACCTGACCGACTTTTCGTCGCCTTTCGCCAGCGAGGAGCTCTCGTCCGTATCCTCGCGCTACTCGCACTCCGAGGAGCTGCGGCCTGCAGCCCACGAAGCGGACCGTTCGCGCGGCGTGACGCACCTGAACTTCGACCTCGTACAGCGCGGTCTGGGATGTATCGACTCGTTCGGATCGCTGCCGCGTCCCGAGTACCGGATTCCGGCCGACGCCTACACCTTCGAGTTCGTCATTTCACCCCTCTACCGATAATACGATGACCATCATGAAGCGAATGATTCCGGCTTTGGCCGCACTGCTTCTCGCAACGGCGGCACACGGCGCCCAGCCGCAGGAACGGCTGCTCTCCCCGGACGGGAGGCTGCAGATGACCTTCACGCTCTCGCCGACGGGAACGCCCCGCTATGCACTCGACTACGACGGCCGGCAGGTGATCCTGCCCAGCGACCTGGGATTCGAACTGCGCGGCGATCTGAACGTCTCGAAGATCGAGATCGAACAGGGCGTCATCCGCAAACGCGACGAACACCCCAGCGTCTCGCTGCACGACGATTTCGAACTGACCGACAACCGCCGCAGCTCTCTGGACGAGACCTGGCAGCCCGTATGGGGCGAGGAGGCCGAGATCCGCAACCATTACAACGAACTGGAGGTCGACCTGCGGCAGCGGGGCACCGGGCGTCCGATGTCGGTCCGCTTCCGGCTCTACGACGACGGACTGGGATTCCGCTACGAATTCCCGGCCATGCGCGGATTCGAATATTTCATCATCAAGGAGGAGCTCACGCAGTTCGCCATGGCGGGCGACCACAAGGCCTTCTGGATTCCGGGCGACTACGACACCCAGGAGTACGAATACACCGAATCGCGTCTGTCCGAAATTCCCGCGCTGCTGCCGTCGGCTCTGACCTCGAATCCCTACCACACGCCCTACAGCGTCAACGCGGTGCAGACCTCGTTGCAGATGCGTACCGACGACGGGCTCTACATCAACCTCCACGAAGCGGCGCTGGTCGACTACCCGTGCATGCACCTGGAGATCGACCCCGAACGGCTGGTCTTCACCGCCTCGCTCACACCCGACGCCTCGGGATGGAAGGGCACGATGCAGACGCCGCGCCACACCCCCTGGCGGACGATCCAGGTGGCGGACGACGCCTGCGGCATCCTCGCCTCGCGCTTGGTACTGAACCTCAACGATCCGTGCGCCTACGAGGACACGTCGTGGATCCATCCGGTGAAGTACGTCGGCGTCTGGTGGGAGATGATCAGCGGCAAGGGATCGTGGGCCTACACCGAGGACGTTACGTCCGTACGTCCGGGCAAAACCGACTACACGGCCTGCCGTCCCTCGCCCCGCCACTCGGCCAACACGGCCAACGTGCGCCGCTACATCGACTTCGCAGCCGAGCACGGATTCGACGAAGTACTGGTCGAGGGCTGGAACATCGGCTGGGAGGATTGGGAGCTCTTCAACAAGGAGGAGGTTTTCGACTTCGTGACTCCCTATCCCGATTTCGACCTTCCGGCACTGAGCGAATACGCCCGCTCGAAGGGCGTGAGGCTGATGATGCACCACGAAACCTCGTCGGCCGTACGCAACTACGAACGGCAGATGGACCGGGCCTACGACCTGATGGAGCGCCACGGCTACGACGCCGTCAAGAGCGGCTACGTCGGCAGCATCTTCCCCCGCGGCGAGCACCACTACGGACAGTGGATGAACAACCACTACCTCTACGCCATCCGCAAGGCGGCCGAGCATAAGATCATGGTCAACGCCCACGAAGCCGTGCGCCCCACCGGACTGTGCCGCACCTATCCCAACATGATCGGCAACGAGTCGGCCAAGGGCACCGAATACCAGGCCTTCGGCGGCATCCGGCCTCACCACGTCACCATCCTGCCCTTCACGCGGCTCAACGGCGGCCCGATGGACTACACGCCCGGAATCTTCGTCATGCGCATGGCCGAATTCAGCCCCGCGAACCCCTCGTGCGTCAACGCGACGATCGCCAACCAGCTGGCGCTCTACCTGACGATGTATTCGCCGCTGCAGATGGCCGCCGATCTGCCTGAACACTACCTGCGCTATCCCGATGCCTTCCAGTTCATCAAGGACGTAGCCGCAGACTGGCGCCGCAGCCGCTACCTGGCGGCCGAGCCGGGCGACTATATCGTCGTGGCGCGGCAGGCCAAGCAGAGCGGACAGTGGTTCGCCGCAGGCGTGACCGACGAAAACGCCCGGACGCTCGACGTATCCCTCGACTTTCTCGAAAAGGGCCGCAAGTACGAGGCGACGATCTACGCCGACGCCCCCGATGCCCACTACCGCACCAACCCGCAGGCATACACCGTCACCCGTCGCAAGGTCGACAGCCGCACCCGGCTGAAAATGTACCTGGCCCCCGGCGGCGGATTCGCCATTTCATTCCGGGAGTTGGAATAACTCCGGATACAACCGATATAAAACCCAAATCGAAAAACCCCATAGCTATGAAACGTATCGCATTGGCAACCTTACTGCTCCTGGCAGGCATCCTCCTGCAAGAACGTGTCCATGCCCAGACGGGCATCATTCCCAAACCGGTAAACGTCCGGGAGACCGGACGCACGATCGATCTGCCGCAGAGTGTCGTCATCGGCAGCAACGACGCGGAATTGCTCCGCCTGGCCGACTTGTTCGTCAGCCGCCTCGAACGAGACGGATTCTCCGGCCTGAGCACGGCCAAATCGCTGCGCAAGGCCACCGTGAAGCTGAGCATCGACCCCGCGCTGGCCGAAGAGGGATACACGCTCGACAGCACCTCCGACAAGGAGGAGATCCTGCTCGCAGGCGGCTCGGTGAAGGGCGTATGGTGGGGCCTGCAGACCCTCGAACAGCTGCTCGTCGCCGCGACCGAGAACCCCGCGCAGATGCGCATTCCGGCCCTGCGCATCGAGGACGCTCCGCGCTTCGCCTACCGCGGCGCCCACCTCGACTGCGGCCGCCACTTCTTCACCACCGACGAGGTGAAGACCTATATCGACATCATCAGCGCCCATAAGATCAATACCTTCCACTGGCATCTGACCGAGGATCAGGGCTGGCGCATCGAGATCAAGAAATATCCCGAGCTGACGCGCATCGGTTCGCAGCGCCCCGAAACCTACGTCGGACACCTCTACGCCCACACGGGCAAATACGACGGCACGCCCCACGGCGGCTACTACACGCAGGACGAGATCCGCGACATCGTGGCCTATGCCGCCGAGCGTCAGATCACGATCATCCCCGAGATCGAGATGCCGGGCCACGCCGTAGCGGCACTGGCCAGCTATCCGTGGCTCGGATGCCGCGGCGAAGGTTACGAGGTATGGACCAGTTGGGGCGTGAACAAGGATATCTTCTGCGTGGGCAAGGAGACGACGTTCGAATTCCTGCAGAACGTTCTGGACGAAGTCTGCGACCTCTTCCCGGGCGAATACATCCACATCGGCGGCGACGAAGCGCCGCGCGACAGCTGGAAGACCTGTCCCCACTGCCAGAAGCGCATGAAGGAGCTCGGACTCGAAAAGGAGGCGCAGCTGCAGAGCTACCTGGTGGCCCGCATCGAGAAATACCTCAACGCCAAGGGCCGCAAGATCATCGGCTGGGACGAAATTCTGGAAGGCGGCGTGACGCCGACGGCGACGGTCATGTCGTGGCGCGGCGCCGAGGGCGGCATCGCGGCAGCCAAGCAGGGCAACGACGCGATCATGGTGCCCTACCAGTACCTCTACCTCGACTATTCGCAGACGCGCGACCAGGCCGTCTACGGCGAGCCGCTGGCCATCGACAGCGGTCTGACGCTCGAAAAATGCTACTCGTTCGACCCCTTCGCCGGGCTCAACGAAGAGGAGCGTGCGCATATCAAGGGCGTGCAGGCCAACCTCTGGACCGAGTACATCGCCGACTTCGGCCACGTGCAGCACATGCTGCTGCCGCGTCTCTCGGCTGCGGCCGAGATCGCCTGGAGCAGCGAAAAGACCGACATCGACACGCTGCGCCGCCGCATTCGCGACTTCATGCTGCCGCTCTACAAGGCACGCGGTTACCGCTACGCCACCTACGAATTCTGGTTCCTGGACTAAACGCCCCGAAAAGAGATGGAAACACGCAGAAAATTCCTGAAGAAAATGGCTGCGGCCGGCGCTTCGGCGCTGGTCGTACCCCAGCTGCTCGCATCCTGCGGCAAGGAGGAGGAGACCTATGAAGGTGCGGCCGGCGCGGCGAATCTGATCGTCCCCAAGGGCGACGCCATGCGCATCACCGGCACGTTCCTCGACGAGATATCGCACGACATACCCCATCAGAACTGGGGCGAGCGCGAATGGGACCGCGACTTCCGCTACATGAAAGCCATCGGCATCGATACGGTCATCCTGATCCGCTCGGGCTACCGCAAGTTCATCACCTACCCCTCGCCCTACCTGCTGGGGCAGGGGTGCTACATGCCCTCGGTCGACTTGGTGGACATGTATCTGCGGCTGGCCGAGAAGTACGGCATGAAGTTCTACTTCGGGCTCTACGACTCGGGCAAATACTGGGACACGCACGACATGTCGCACGAGGTGGAGCACAACCGATACGTCATCGACGAGGTTTGGCGTCTCTACGGCGAGAAATACCGCAGTTTCGGCGGATGGTATATCAGCGGCGAGATCAGCCGCGCGACTCGGGGTGCCATCGGGGCCTTCCACGCGATGGGCAAGCAGTGCAAGGAGGTTTCGGGCGGGCTGCCCACCTTCATCTCGCCCTGGATCGACGGCAAGAAGGCCGTTTCGAACGCCCAGAACGCCGTGACGGCCGACGAGCACGAACGCGAATGGGACGAGATATTCGACGGCATCCACGACGTGGTGGACGCCTGCGCCTTCCAGGACGGACATATCGACTACGACGAGCTGGACCTCTTCTTCTCGATCAACAAGCGCCTGGCGGACAAATACGGCATGAAATGCTGGACCAACGCCGAGTCGTTCGACCGCGACATGCCCATCCGCTTCCCGCCCATCAAGTTCGACAAGCTGCGTCTGAAGCTCGAAGCGGCCAAGCGCGCCGGGTACGACAAGGCGATCACCTTCGAGTTCTCGCACTTCATGTCGCCCCAGTCGGCCTATCTGCAGGCCGGGCACCTCTACGACCGTTACAAGGAGTATTTCGAGATCGAGTAGCCTATGAAAACGCAAACCAATACGGGTTATATCGTCTTTCTGTCGGTCGTCGCAGCGATCGGAGGCATCCTGTTCGGCTACGACACGGCCGTGATCTCGGGAACGATCGCAGGCGTGGCGACGCAATTCGGACTCGACGCCATGCAGCAGGGATGGTTCGTCGGCTGCGCGCTGGTCGGCTCGATCGCCGGCGTGGCCGTCGCCGGCGTGATGAGCGACCGCTTCGGGCGCAAGCGCACGATGCTCGTCTCGGCCGTGCTGTTCACGGTCTCGGCCGTCGGATGCGCCCTCTGCGCCGACTTTCAGCAACTGATCCTCTACCGCATCATCGGCGGCGTGGGCATCGGTGTGGTGTCGATCGTATCGCCGATGTATATCTCCGAAGTCGCCGTCGCACGCTGGCGCGGGTCGCTCGTGTCGCTCTACCAGCTGGCCATCACGGTCGGATTCCTGGCCGCCTATCTGGTCAATTTCGGCATCCTCCGTTCGGCCGAGACGGCACATTACGCCTCCGAGACGATGCAACGGATCTGGATCACGGAGAGGTGGCGCGGCATGTTCGGCGCCGAGACGCTCCCCGCGGCCCTGTTCTTCCTCGTGCTGTTCTTCATTCCCGAGAGTCCGCGGTGGCTGCTTCTCAGAGGCAGCGACGAGCGGGCCCGCACCGTGCTGAGCCGCATCTATCCCGCCCGGCACGATGCCGAGCAGGAGATCGCCGCCGTACGCGCGACCTTCCGAAAGAGCGACGAACCGCAATGGCGCGCGCTGCTCGAACCCGGCATCCGGCGAGCCGTGGCCATCGGCGCCTTCATCGCCATCCTCGGGCAGTTCATGGGTGTCAACGCCGTGCTCTACTACGGACCGACGATCTTCGAGAATGCCGGACTGTCGAGCGGCGACTCGCTCTTTTCGCAGGTGCTGGTCGGCACGGTGAACATGCTCACCACTGTCCTTGCGCTGGCGATCATCGACCGCGTAGGTCGCAAGCAACTGGTATACTGGGGTGTTTCGGGCATGATTCTGTCGCTCATCGGCATCGGCGTCTACTTCCTCTTCGGAACGGCATGGGGGCTTCCGAACGCCTTCCTGCTCGTCTTCTTCCTATTCTATGTCTTCTGCTGCGCCGTGTCGATCTGCGCCGTGGTCTTCGTACTGCTCTCGGAGATGTATCCCACGCGGGTGCGCGGCATAGCCATGTCGATCGCCGGGCTTTCGCTCTGGGTGGGCACCTACCTGATCGGACAGCTCACCCCGTGGATGCTCGAAAACCTGACGCCGGCAGGCACGTTCTTCCTCTTCGCGGCGATGTGCATCCCCTACATCGTCATCATGTGGCGCGCCGTGCCCGAAACGACGGGCCGGTCGCTCGAAGAGATCGAAAAATACTGGATGAATTAATCACAAAACATACGGACAAACATGAATTTCCAACAACTGGCTAAAAAATACGAATCCGAACTTTTCGATAACGTATTGCCCTTCTGGCTGGAGCACTCCCAGGACAAGGAGTGCGGAGGCTACTTCAGTTGCCTGGATCGCGACGGCAGCGTCTACGATACGGACAAGTTCATCTGGTTGCAGGGACGCGAGGTATGGCTCTTCTCGATGTTGTGCAACAAGGTGGAGAATCGTCCCGAATGGCTCAAATGTGCCCGACAGGGCGGCGAGTTCCTGCGCAAATACGGCCACGACGGCAACTACGACTGGTATTTCTCGCTCACGCGCGACGGACGGCCGCTCATCGAGCCCTACAACATCTTCTCCTACACGTTCGCCACGATGGCCTTCGCCCAGCTGGCCAAGGCTTCGGGCGACAAGGAGTATGCGCAGATCGCCAAACGCACGTTCGACCGCATCCTCGAAAAGCGCGACAACCCCAAGGACAAATGGTGCAAGGCACACGCCGGAACGCGCCCGATCAAGGATTTCGCCCTGCCGATGATCCTGTGCAACCTGGCCCTCGAAATCGAGGAGTTCATCGACCCGCAGCTGATCGACCGCACGATCGACGAGTGCCTGCACGAGGTGCTCGACGTCTTCTACCAGAAGGACCTGGGTCTGATCGTGGAGAATGTCTCGGCTGAGGACAATTCGCTCGTCGACTCATTCGAGGGTCGCACGATCAATCCGGGCCACTCGCTCGAAGCCATGTGGTTCGTCATGGACATGGGCGTACGGCTCGGCCGGCGCGATCTGATCGACCGCGCCGTCGAAATCGCCCTGCGGACGATCGAATACGGCTGGGACAAACAGTACGGCGGCATCTTCTACTTCATGGACCGTCTGGGGCATCCCCAGCAGCAGCTCGAATGGGACCAGAAGCTGTGGTGGGTGCACCTCGAATCGGCCATCGCCATGCTCAAGGGCTACCAGCTCACGGGCAACCGCAAGTGTCTGGCCTGGTTCGAGAAGCTCGATCAGTACATGTGGTCGCACTTCAAGGACGCGGAGTATCCCGAATGGTTCGGCTATCTGAACCGCCGCGGCGAGGTGCTGCTGCCGCTCAAGGGCGGCAAATGGAAGGGTTGCTTCCACGTGCCGCGCGGACTCTACCAGTTGTGGCGGATTCTGCAGCAGTGCGCCGCACAATCCGCCTCCGACGAAAAACAACCGATAACCGCAGAAACCCTATAACCTCAACACGCATCACGACATGAAAAAAATCGCACTTTTCCTATCCGTCGTAATCGCCACGGCCATGGCGGACACCGCCGCAGCAAAACCCGACACGCTGAGCATCGACAAGACCTACTACCCGGGGCGCCGTGCCTTCTACGAACTCACGCCCGTCAAGAAGCACAACATCGTCATGCTGGGCAACAGCCTCACGGAACGCGGCCTGTGGGGCGAATATTTCCAACCGGCCTACGTGCTCAACCGCGGTATCGGCGGCGACTGCGTATCGGGCATGATCGCCCGCCTGGAGACCATCCTTTCGGGCAAGCCCAAGGCCATGTTCATCATGGCGGGGACCAACGACCTGATCTTCTCGAAGACCTCCTACGAAAAACTGCTCGAACAGTACGAACGCATGCTGGACATCATCGCCCGGGAGAGCCCCCGCACGAAGGTCTACATCCAGAGCCTGCTTCCGCTCGTCGAGGACCGGCAGGATTATTTCAAGGGCAAAAACAAGCGTATCGCCGGATTCAACGCCGTGCTGCGCGAGATGGCCGAGCGTCGCAATCTGCCCTACATCGACATCTGGAGCGCCATCCAGAACAACGGCGCCCTGCCCGAAGAATTCACCCACGACGGCATCCACCTTACGGGACCGGGCTATGCCGTTTGGGTCGAAACGCTGCGCCCCTACATGAAACCCTACATGAAAAAGTAGTGCCGCGATGCGATTTCGCACGACGACACTGCTGCTCGTGCTGCTCCTGACGACGGCACGAACGACCCCGGCCCGGCCCGTATCGAAGGATACGAGCCGGGCTGCGGCCTTTCGGGCCGGCTGTCCGAAAGCCGACGGCGCGAATCTCGCGGTCGAACTGCGCGGCGGGGAGCTTCGGATCCGCTTCGCGGAGTCCGAGGGCCGGAACCTCCGCTACACCTTCCGCCGGTGCATGTTCAACGAGCTGTTCACCTTCTACGAAGTCGCCGTCGAGGAGCGGAACACGGAAACCGTGCTCAACCGGGCCACGAGCGACAACCTCGGGCCCCTGGGAATCGACGGCTACGGATGGGCCGGAGCGAATCACTCCTGGCGGGAGGGCGGCACCGTCCGCACGGCCCGGCACGTCGGAGTATCGATCGAGGCCGACGGCCGGTGCATCGGGGGCGACACGTCGCTGCGGGCCCGTGAAGTGACGATCCGCGTGGAGAACCGGATCTTCGACCCGCGGATGCCCGTCGCAGACTCCGCCGGGAGAGCGGAACTGCAAACCCCGCTGTGCACCGAACGGGTATGCTACCGCGTGCGGGAAAACAACATCGAAGTAGCCGTATCGCACGAGTTCCACAACTCCGTCCCGGCGACGATCCGCACCTACTACGGCATGCAGTCGATGTTCTGCGACGAGACGCATACGCTCACCCCCGACGGAGCCTATGCCGACTGGACCCCGCAGGCCGCGGTTTCCCACTTCACCAAGGGCGACTACCCCGCATTCCGACGCTTCGTCGAGAAAAACGACCGCGCCTATCAATCGAGCTGGCTGCTGCCCGAAGGTACGGGCGACCACGCCCGGCTCGACGATTCGGACGCGGTATTCATCGGCAACTCCTACGGCAAGAGCTACCACCGGCTTCTGGCCCGGCAGCCGGTGCACGAGGGGGACCGGCTGCACTGGCGCGGCGTCTACACCTGGTTCACCTCCCCGATCGCCGACGACGGGGAGCTGTTGTGCTACGAAGCGCTCGCGGGAGAGCAACGGGTGCTGGCGATCGACTGCAAACGACGCTGCGACCGCACCGTAACGCTTCCCGGCAGGTCGTTGCGCAGGCTGCGCACGATTGATCGTCACGGCGACATCAGCATCCGACGCACCGGCGCGCACACCCTGCGCATCCGCTGCGAAGGCCCCGCAAGCTGCATTCTCCGCACGGAGGTGCTGCACCGCATCGAATCGGAAAATCGGTAGATCAGCTCTCCGACCGACGCGCAGACGGCCATTCCCGGAATCGCACGGCAGCGGCCTCGGCAACGAAAGCCCGCTTCGCAAGTCTTGCGAGTTCTGCGGGCGGTATCCTGCAAAACCTGTTTTTTCAATACCCGGGAGGGGGTCCTCTTCCTTTCGAAAGATTCGACATTGACATCGAAAATACGCCCTTCATATCCGATGCTCGACATCATACATCCCGTTAATGTGAGACATGCCGTGATTAAAATGAATGATGCAACCCTGTGAACACATCATATAATTTTCAATACATCTATATCCCTTACTTATGTGATCTCCGTTTTTTTCGTCGCTGTATTCGGCGTTGCTGTTCTTCGTAAGCCCTTGCATCGGCCAGATCCAATACCGTATCGACGATTCCCGAAATGGGATTTGCCGTGTGACTCCGTTGTTCTCGTCGCTGTTCCGGACGTTGTTCTGCGACCTGTTGCATCTCTTTCGGCGCCGGATATAACTCGTTAAAGGCGTTCGCCGAAACTCTTTCCCCAGCAGCGATCCGTTGGCGACGATACCCGTGTTGTGGTCGATAAACGTTACGCCGTAAATTCTGCCTACCGGATTGATCCGGAAGATAGCATCTATATTGTCGGCCTTGAGCAGCCGCCGGAACTCGTCCCGCGTATTATGCGGACTCATGGCATCCCGAACGGCTCGCCGCAACCTCCCGAGGGCATCGTTTTCTCTCAATGCAGCCTTCGACCTCTCGTAGTATTTCTGCAAAGCCCGATAACCTACGTCCTTGCCGATCTTACTCGACTTGAACGGCGTGCCGACGCCGTATCCGTCGTCGGTCATGGCTCCGTAGACGATGCCGGCATAACTTCGCCCGTCGATGGTTCCTGTGCGTTCCTCAATGGAGACATTGAACCGCTCCAGCAGCGTGCGCAACTCCCCATAGGAGGAGCATTTGTAATTGCGCAGACACGACCGCACGACAGACGATACCTGCTGCTTGACATTCCCCTCGGGATAATTCACTTTCCGCAGGCTCTCCCTGTCCGTCAGTTCCTGCCCCTTGATACTCGGATGCAGATTATATTTCCGTTCTAATTCCCGCAATACGGACATGGAACGGTCGTATTCATGCGAAGATGTTCGCGCGAGATATCCTTATGTTTGAAAACAATATAGGGCTGATTTCCGTAGCCCATTTTCTGCATGTTGTATTCATTTGCGATTTCCCGGAGCTGTTCGTCGGTCAGTTTATCTTCCGGCGAAGGGTTCAGCGAGACATGGAATACCGTATTGGTCGTCCTGCGGTTGGCTTCGAGGTACGGCCGGAAACTCTCCATGCAGGCGTCGACATCCATTCGTCCGTGTTTGTCGAAGGGCTCCAGCATCTGCTGCCAATAGAGGATTTTGGCTTCATCCCGGTCTACTTTCTCCTTGTTGTAGTGTAAAGCCCCGCCGGGCGAGGATCCCGACCTTATATTCGCAACCACTCCTTAGCCTGTTTTGCAAAGTTCAGAATCTCGATACTGAGGGCTTTCAGCTCACGCGTCCGCTGCTCCAACATGGCGATCTGATGCGGGATCGTGATGTTGGAAAAGTGCGCATTTACGGCTTTTACAATCTGATTATGTAGGCTAAGTACCCGGCGCCTTGTCATATTTCTATGATAGGTTTCCC